>Ga0105240_10014388_pt1 | contig 10805 bp, 9 predicted proteins | sample KBSC54metaG_FD_80426 | JGI IMG/M metagenome (GOLD analysis project Ga0105240, IMG submission 80426) | Corn rhizosphere microbial communities from Kellogg Biological Station, Michigan, USA - KBS C5-4 metaG | ecosystem: Host-associated > Plants > Roots > Rhizosphere > Soil | place: Michigan, USA...
ATGAACAAGCAACACTATCTCATCAACCCCATATACCGCTACAAGTTTGGTTTACAACCGCGCAAACAGTTTGGCTTCATATCGGCCATCCCATACGTGCGCGATTTCCTTACCACTTGTGTGTACTATACCGTAGGTTAAGCGATTATTTCCTGTTCCATATTTCCCAGCTGGCCTCAGCCTGTAGCTGCAGCATTTCATAGCCATTCTTAACAGTGGCTCCATGCTCTTTGCCCAGCGCAAGGAATTTCGTTTCAGCAGGATTGTATATCAGGTCATACAGCAGGCATTCTTTGTCCAGCAGATGGTATGGTATTGCAGGTGCATCATTCATGTTAGGGTACATGCCTGCGGATGTGGTATTGATAATAAGCTTATGCCGTTGCATCACATCCACGCTTAGTTGTTCATAGCCCAGCATATTGCCCTTCGGCGTGCGCGATACCTTGGTATGCGAAATACCCAGTTTACGCAGTGCATACGCCACCGCCTTCGACGAGCCGCCTGTGCCCAGTATCAGCGCTTCTATATGGTGGCTCCGCAGCAAAGGCAAAAGACTTTTTTCAAAACCTATAGCATCCGTATTATATCCCTTCTGCACACCATCATTTATACATATACAATTCACCGCACCTATGCCGCGTGCAGTATCATCCAGCTCATCCAGGTAAGATATGATAGTCTCTTTATACGGCAGCGTCACATTCAGTCCCAGCAATTCAGAATGTATTTTCAGCAGCGCAGGATATTCGCCAATCGTGCGCAATGGGTAGGCATTATAAGTAGCGTCAATACGCTGTGCTGCAAATTTTTTACTGAAATAAGCAGGAGAAAAAGAGTGTGACAGGGGATACCCAATTATACCAAACGCTGCAGCCATAACTACGAATATATAAAATATAATGCCCCCGCATTCGCAGGGGCATATTAAATATTTTGTTCACGCTGTGGCTTATCTGTGATTGGTAGAGGTAAGCGTCTCCGGGTTGTTCAGGTACAGGTGAAAGGTGTCGCCTCTCAGCCCCACACGCATGCTCTCCATAGGTATCACCTCTGCAGGTGCTATATTGCCCAGGTTCACATTAGCGCCCAGCAGCTCCATAAAGTACACCTGCTGTGCCTTCTGTGGTGCTTCCCATATTATTTGTTTGTGTGGTATTTGTGTTAATATTTCCTGCACCAGTCCTTCGCGCACCTCACCACTGCCGCGATATATACCCACATTCCCCGCTTCGCGCGCCTCAGCTATCACATAGCTCGACCCCGCTTCCAGTTCAGCCTTCATCAGCTCTATCCATTTGTAGGGCGGTATTATATGCGTAGCATCCTTCGAGCCCACTTCCGATAGTACAGTTACATGCTTGGCCAGTTTTTCTATATAGCCGCATTTTTCCAGGTGCGGTATCGTTATGCTCCCGTCCGATACTTCTACATACTGCAGGTTATATTCCTTTAGCACATTCACATAGTCGTCAAATTGGTTGCGTATCAAAAAAGCTTCAAACAAAGTCCCGCCGAAATACACTGGTATATTATGCTCACGGTATATCTCTATCTTCTCTTTTAGGTGCTCCGTCACAAAGCTGGTACCGAAGCCCAGTTTTACTATATCTACATATGGTGCTGCTACTGAAAGGAAATCACGTACTCCCGCCAGGCCCATGCCCTTGTCCATAACCATGGTTATGCCATATTGGCGAGGCTTTGCTGTACGCTCCGGAATATTAGTTAATGGGAAATTCATCTACCAGTGTTTTCATTTAGTTGCTGGCAAAGGTAAGGCTTTCATTATTTTATGCATAAAATGCGTTTTTCAGTTTGTATATTGCGCCATATTTTTAACTGCTATGAAACGTAATGTACCTTTTCTTGGTTTTGTTTTAGGGCTCATTTTCCCAATGATAGGCCTTGTTATCATGTATTTTGCATGGTTTCATAACGGTAATACTTTTGCAGCATACCTTCAAACCCTGCTCCGGCAGCACGATCTCGGCGCTAAAGTTTTAACACTTAGCCTCATTCTCAATCTTATTCCTTTTATTTTTTATACCAGCAAGCGGCTCGACTATACCGCCCGCGGCATACTCTCTGCCACCATCCTTTATGGTGTGCTCATTATTCTGCTTAAGTTTGTATGGTCATAGACATTAATCTGTTCCGCAGATGCGTTATTATATTATAGCAGGGGAGGCAAGTGGCGATCTGCATGGCAGCAATCTTATTAAGGCGCTGCATGAGCAGGACACCAATGCCGATATCCGTTGCTGGGGTGGCGACCGCATGCAGGCTGCTGGCGCCACACTCGTAAAGCACTACCGCGAGCTCGCATTCATGGGCTTTGTAGAAGTGCTCATGCACCTGCGCACCATATACCGCAACATAGAGTTTTGCAAGCAGGATATACGCGCCTACAAGCCCGATGTACTCATCCTTATCGACTACCCAGGTTTCAACATGCGCATAGCCGAATGGGCTAAAAAAGAAGGCATACGCATAGTATATTATATATCCCCCCAGGTATGGGCATGGAAAGAAAAGCGCGTTGAAAAGATTCGTCGCGATGTGGACCTCCTGCTGGTCATCCTTCCCTTCGAGGTCGATTTTTATAAGAAATGGGATTACGATGCCCACTACGTTGGCCACCCGCTTATAGAAGTAGTAAGCCACGAGAAGAGCGATGTACCCGTTACGCCAGTATCCGACAAACCCATTATAGCCATACTCCCGGGCAGCCGCTCGCAGGAGATAAAGGCCAAGCTCCCCGTTATGCTGCGCATGGTAAAGCATTTTCCCGCTTACCAGTTCGTCATAGCCCAGGCCCCTGCCCAGCCCGATAGTTTGTATAAAGACATAATAGGCAGCGAAAACGTACTGATGGTAAAGAACCAGACCTACAACCTGCTGAAGCAGGCCAAAGCAGCCCTCGTTACCAGCGGCACCGCTACACTCGAGACAGCACTATTTGGTGTGCCCGAGGTGGTATGTTACATAGGCAGCCCCATATCCTACTGGCTGGCCACCAAGCTCATAAAAGTAAAATACATATCCCTTGTCAACCTGATAATGGATAAAGAAGTAGTAAAGGAACTCATACAGTCCCAGCTCAACGAAAACAACCTAAGGCAGGAACTCGATAAACTGCTGCACAACGACACCTACAGGCAGCAGCTACAGAAAGATTATGATGTGCTATGGCACAAGCTAGGCGACAGTCACGCATCCCGCACCGCAGCCCGGAAGATAATGGAACTAATGGCGGTGAAATAAACGCACGATCATCACAATAATACCTATAAGGAATACAAACAGCGAAATGCGGTTCATCCCATGCATCAGGAAGATGTTGGTATTCCTCGGCTCATCTGCCTTGCGCTTACGTATATAGAAGTAAGTAAGTATTTGATTCCAGATCCCCTTTTCCATACTACTAATTTAAGAAATTTGGAGAAATGCACCAATTCCAATTATATTTGCACCCTCACCAAAAACGGGGAAATAGCTCATTTGGTAGAGCGCTTGCAAGTCCCGAAGACATTCGGGAAAGAGGTGAAGGGATTAAATCGAATAAAAGTTCTTAAAATATTGACAAGGGGAATTAGCTCATTTGGTAGAGCGCTTGCATGGCATGCAAGAGGTGACCGGTTCGATTCCGGTATTCTCCACGCTTTAAAGCCACCTTCGGGTGGCTTTTGCATTTAAATTATGACCTATTCACTTTACATTATCTACTCTCTCACATTGGACCGTTATTATGTTGGCCATACAGAAAACATTACGACACGCCTCGAACAACACAATAACGGCATATCAACTTTTACATCCAAAGCGACCGATTGGAAACTTGTGTATTCAGAGCCCTATCAAACAAGAGAAGAAGCTAGAAAACGGGAAACAGAAATAAAGAAGAAGAAAAGCAGGAAATATATTGAATGGTTAATTAGCTCAGCTACCTAGAGGGGATGAGGTGACCGGTTCGATTTAGGTATTCTCTACTTAATTATAAGGCACTTATGTATATACATAGGTGTCTTTTATTCTCAGTAGCCCTAAAAAATATCCTTCTTAATAATGTATGGTGACTTAAGTTCAATTCCGATGTTGGCTTATTAATTAAGAGTTGGTATGACTGCTGGCATAGCAATAACATTTGTAGTTCCAAACCAATTAGTAAGTGTAGCCATTCCTGAGGCAGAAACTTCTTGAGTAAATAGTATAGCGAGGTTCGTTTTAGGGCGAGAACAAGCGACATAAAACAAATTTCTTGAGCGTTCGAAGGTGTCTTGTCTATTGGCAGGTATGCCATCGTTAAACCATGCCAACATTTGGTCGAAGTTATATTGATTCCAGCCTCGGCCAATAACAACCAATACATTTTCGTACTCTTCACCTTTCACACTATGATTGGTAGCAAATGGAGTATGGTCATTAACAAATTTTGTAACAGCAATAACCTCTTTGTAAGATACAAGTCGTAAATTTCTGACTTTGGCAATATTGGCTGGCTCGTCTTCTCCAGCAACAGCTACATATTCCCTCAATTTTTTTTCTGCAAGTTCAATATTTTCCGGTAGCCTAGGTTTCCCTGCTTCCGCTAAATAATCAATCATTTCACCTATTGTACCTTCAGATCGCAATTCTAATATCCTAGCCATTGCTAAATTCCAAGCAACCTTATCATTATAGGAATAAATACCATTTTTGCCGCTTCCAAGTATTGCAAACATTCCTCCATATTTTTTATTAATAAATGCTTCACAAATCGGTTCAAGAACGTCCATAAAAAACGCAAGGTATTTATCTTCCTTCTTGATAAACGAATCCGTATTAGAGAAGACATCAGCCAGCTGCCTGTAGCCCTGTTCATCTGCCAAGACGTTATGAGTAAGCATCAGAATTTTTGTACTTTGAGGTGAGAAATCCCATCCAAGCTCACTCCTTAAGTAGGTTAAGTAATCATGCGCATTGTCAGCGGGCAAATCTCCTGCCCAATGTGCACCTTTCAAACGAGTACCTATCCAATTGTTTGTATGGTAAACCATTGCAGTTCCCTGCGCTTCAGGATTTTCTACCTGTTGTATAAGGCCAGGTCTCATATGATTGAGGATTTGAACAATATTTTGCACTGATCGAAAGTTTGCATTCTTTAGAATGACAGTTAGCTTGTCATTTTCAATTTTCCCGCAACCATTTCCATAAATTTTCTGCCAATGATCTCCAAAAAATCCTATCTGTGGACCTACAACTGGAGTAATAAAGTGAGTTTGTAATGATTCGGCAAAGCCGATATAGGTATCCTGATATTCATCAATAAGGATTATTGGATATTTAGAGAATAATATTTTCCTGAATTTTTCCTTATTTAGTAACTCAACCATAAGATTAAGCACATCATCATGGTGTAAAGTAATTTGATATTCATCTACGGATGGATACCCTAGTTGATAAATAACTTCCTTCTTTGCTAAAACTTCAGGAAGATTAATATCTGTAACCGGAGAATCTACTATTTCGCCTTCAGCAGTCGTTTCAATAGGTAACGTACTTTTATAAAAATCTATTATTCGTTCATTCCACCTACCAAGACTTGGCAATATTTTTCTAATCTCATCTTGAAAATTACGAATGATTGACCAGCAAAAAGCATGAATCGTATCTGAATGTATTACCGGATGTCGATCTGTTCTATTGTCTATTTCTTCTTTAGCGACGTTGGTATACGTTATACAAGCAATTCGCTTATGCGCTTTCAATAAGTGTTTGCCATCCCTTTCAATAAGGTAATGAAGTGCTTTTACCAATGAGTAAGTTTTACCGGCACCGGCTCCCGCTTCAAAGATGAAGTTTTTCCTTTCATTTAAGGCCTCATAAAGATTTTGTAAGGAAACACGTGCAGCTTCTGCTGCTGGATTGTTTTGTTCTGGCATAGTTAAACAGGTTCAGTCGTTACAGAAGTTTCTTCTCCTGTCGGCATGGCAGTAATTGCAGCGACGGGAATTTGCGCAAGCCAATCGAGGCCTTCTCTAATATAAAGGGGCACGCTCCAATTTGTATTTACAATCGAATAATGTAGAGCAAATGCAGTTTTTCTAACGTCTTTTGTGTCTTCCCAAATTTCATCTTCCTTACCGTCCAATGTTGTACTATTAATCGGAAAGAGTGTTGCATTTGCTAACATAAAAGCTGGTTCGAAACTTCTTCCGCATGGTTCGGTATTCGTTTCTGGTAATTGATATGCCAAATACATGTTTTTCTTTGTCTTTTCTACCTGCGTTTTTGCTAAAAGAACTGCAGAAGATGCCAAATTGTTTGCATCATAGTTAAACCACGCCATGATCGTTGCATTACTGGTATGTGTACCCGCTGATACTTTGCATTTAGAATAAGACGAAGAGCCTCTTGGCTTATTCGTTGTATCAATATCAGTAATGATTAGCGCTTGAATTTCCAAGAATTCAAGCAATGGAAAGAAATTGCGGGCATATGCACCGCCAACTTCCATAAGAGATATATATTGATTACTTAGGCAATATTTAAGTTCTCGAGTTCCGTCGTTTTTCTTTATCATTACAGGAAGAATTATACGCTCAGTTGCACCCTCTACAAGAATTGCCTTATCCGCGAACAAAAGGTCACAACGTGTAAGTGTCATATATTTATGTAAGAATTCCCGTACTTCGCCAGAGGTTTTTGCAAGTCCCTTGCTTAAGTCTTTAATGCGGGTATGCTTGTTTCTATCTGTCGCGCTTATTTCTCCTGTTATAAAGTAACGAATCGAGTCAAAAGAAGCCTCGTTCGCTATATGTGATGAGTGTGTAGAAATAATAAATTGTACAGGCCAGGACTTGCCTCCGTTATATGTATCGGCGAATATTTGTTTAATAGTGCTCAGTTGACGTATAAATACTTCCTGCATCTGAGGATGTAAATGTGCCTCGGGCTCCTCTATGAAAATGATATGGACGCCAGGTTCGCCCTGACTAAATTGGAATTCCTTAAAGAACTCAAACAGTTTGAATAATATATAAATGAGATTACGGGCACCTAGCCCGTTGAATGATTCAGGCAAACTTACATCTTCAGAACCACGATACCGAATGCGGGTATGGTCCTTTAACAACCTCGAAGCATCTATCGTAGTTTCTGTTCGTAATCCGGGATCATTAAGTCCTGGATAGCCAAACATCGAAAGTGCAGGAAGGAATTCTTTGAGCTTCTCATTAAATCCTGTTTCAATATTTTGCTGCATTTCAGTCACAATCGAATCAACTTGCTTAGCTACTACCTGCTCGGCTTCTGTTGCCTCATCTGAATTCGCAGCGTTAAATAGCACTTCTAATATTTTTCCTAGAACATCTTTTTCTCTGTAGGTTTCATCATCCAGTCCTCGTTGCGCGTTTATGAAACCGCTCTTTAGAAATGCCTGGAGCCGTACCCAATCTAGTTGTTTAGTATTCGAAACATCGGTTGGGTCTATCGCATAAAGGTATGTTTGATATTGGCCAAGCACACGATCTTTCATGACCTTATAAAAATTGCCTTTTTCTGCGGGTTCATATTTTAGCTCGTCAAAAAATGACTCAATTTTTCCATCAGCCAGGCGATATGTGATTGACACTATTGCTTCATCGCTATTTGGATCAAGGTCAATAATAAAATCTGACAATGCACCGAGACTTACCGCAGCCTTGTCATAGTGTATCTTCAAGTGTACTTCTATAGTTGGTAAAGCAGCCCGGACTTCTTCATTCGTTCCTCCTTCCTGTTGTAGTTTAAACGCATTCCAAAAATCTTTGTGCACACATAAGGAAAAATCTTCAAGATAAAAGTTTGGTGATTTCTCACCAAGAAGCCTACGGATTAATTCCGTAAGCGAAGTTTTGCCGGAATTATTCCGTCCTACAATTACTGTCGTTTCTAAATTAAGAGAAAGTGACGCTTCTTTTAAAAGACGAAAATTCTTAATATCAATTTCCCGTATAGTCATAAGTGTAGGTTGATTAATGGAGTATAAATTTGCATAACTATTTTGAACTTAGTTTATCTATACTTATTGTCGTAAGTATGCCTCCACTCGTTTGATACAGCAAGTCACCGAAACCTTTCACTAATTTCACTTTTCTGCTGTGTTACACAATCCAAGCAACAAGGTAAAATTTTATATGTAAAAAGGAATAAGGTAAAGGGGGGTGTTTTTCACGTATAAGATGTAATAAAAATTCGCTAACTGGTTCAAGCGTCATTGCTTGAACTTTACATTGCCGGAAGGCAAATAAGTTATAACACAAAACCCATCACTCGTCCGCGTCCGCAACGCCCATACAACACGGATACGGAGCACTAGGCATACAAACCTCCACTAACCTCATGCTCTCACACGCATAGCCATGCGCCTGCTAAACAATAACCAGCAAAGGAAAAATTATCGGAGTCAATCAGCCCGGCACCACAGTAGTACTATCGCTCAATAGTACCACCACCGAAATTCGAGCCGTGTGAATTTCGGCGGCTTTCTTTGGTTACTTTCTTTGCCGCCAAAGAAAGTAACAACACACGTAGCACGAGCAATACACACAAAAAGCAACACCTTTTCAATTTTTAATTTTGACTTTTTAATTTGAAAAATGTGGATATCATTATTTGGAAACCGCATGTTAATAATGCGATATTGCAAATAGGCCATCACCTGTAAACCAAAGGCCACAGTATATGAAAAAGAGCATGAGAAGTAGATGTAACCTTTTGTCACCTTTTGGGGTACAAATGGGGCACGTTTGGGGCATAGGCACACTTGCATATTTTTACGCAATCGGCAGTCTGCTAAAGGCTTTCAGCGCAACACAAACAAACCCCAATGCCCCACAATCATTTTTTACAGAAAATGGGGCATAAGCGTTTCCACCCGCCCACAGAATACATCTTCAGCTACGCAATAACCTCCTTCAATGAAAACTTATCTAACAAAAAAAGCAACCCCTCACTCGTCCGTATTCGCCACATTTTAGTAATAAAAAAACAATTCTGCACCACTCCACATTTGGTTAGAAATAATCCTTTTAAAGCAATCCGCTGCTTGTCGGTATATCTACTTTTGGTTCAGAAACTATTTATCATCAACATGTCAACGAAACACACATACGATCTAAACCTTCAATGGACAGGTAATACAGGCAACGGAACCATCAACCTAAATGCCTATAAACCCGCACATAGCATTTCGCAAGATCGCAAAGCAACTATATTATGCTCCACACCCCCCGTCTTCGGTGGCGAGCAGGAGAAATACAGTCCGGAAGAGCTTTTGATATCCTCATTATCAAGTTGCCACATGGTCATTTATTTATACCTCTGTGCCATAAACAAAGTGAATGTTATTGCCTACTCAGACAACCCTGCCATAACCATGGAAATCTCAAACGAGGGCAAAAGCGCCATCACACAAGCCGTATTAAACCCGCACGTAGTAGTGAGCGATACCTCCATGCTCGATAAAGCCAATGAACTACATCATGAAGCCAATACTCTTTGCCCCATCGCCAATGCCTGCAAATTCGCCGTACACCATTCACCCACCTCAACAATAGAAACCCTTTAACTGCATGACACTTGATACCCCCACTGGTTCAAGCGTCCTTGCTTGAAGCTCTAATAAAGTTGCTTTCACGCATTTGTCCTAAATTCGGTTAGCAGACTATTCGATATGAGCTATGACCTGGAATACAAAATCATTAAGCCTGACAAGCAACTTTCAGACTTTGTAGATAGCCTCTGGTTTGTACGCAACCATTCCGATGCCGATAAAGAGACCATAGGCTTGCCCGATGGGCTCGTTGATATACTACTTTTCAAATCAGCCACAGAGCCCTTCCGTATCGTACAGCTTGGCGGATTAACACAACACGAACATGCTAAGATCGCTGCCAATAGTGTCATATTCTGCGTTAGTTTCAAGTTGCTTGCAGTAGAGTACATTTTCGGGGAAGCTATATCCACTATGGTAAACAGCGGCAGAATGTTACCGGATGGCTTTTGGGGATTTACTGAAAATGATTTGTTGAATTTCGAAAGCTTTGTGGAAAAAGCAACTAAAAAGATCAAATCACTTTTGCCCAAAGAAATAGATGAGCGCAAACGAAAATTATTCGAATTAATTTATACCACGAAAGGGGCAATCACAGTAAAGGAGCTTTCCGAAAAAGTATTTTGGAGCAGTCGCCAGATCAATCGTTATTTTAATCAGCAATTCGGTATTTCGCCCAAAGTCTATTGCAATATCCTTCGCTTCCGTGCTTCGCTGGAACATATTGCAAAGGGGCAGCTTTTTCCGGAAGAGAATTTTTTCGATCAAAATCACTTCATTAAAGAAGTAAAAAAGTTTTCAGGTGTCATTCCAAAAGAATTATCCAAAAACGAAAACGACCGATTTATACTATTATCAGCCATCCGGCGACCATAATTTTGCATCGTAATTATACAATACAGAATTATGTTACTGGATAATAAACAAATCGCCATCGTTGGCGCCGGCCCCGCAGGATTAGCTTTGGCAAAGCTGTTACAGATGAAAGGCGCAGCAGTAAAAGTGTACGAGCGGGATATGGACAGGGATGTGCGGGTGCAAGGCGCTACACTCGATCTGCACGAAGGGACAGGACTGGAAGCGCTGAAACGAGCAGGTTTGCTGGATGAATTTTATAAACACCATAGACCTGCGGCAAGTAAGATGCGGCTTGTAGATGGAATGCTCAATATTGCATTTGATGATCATGATTTTGCAAGCATCACTGCAGAAACCCGACCCGAAATAG
>Ga0105240_10014389_pt1 | contig 10803 bp, 10 predicted proteins | sample KBSC54metaG_FD_80426 | JGI IMG/M metagenome (GOLD analysis project Ga0105240, IMG submission 80426) | Corn rhizosphere microbial communities from Kellogg Biological Station, Michigan, USA - KBS C5-4 metaG | ecosystem: Host-associated > Plants > Roots > Rhizosphere > Soil | place: Michigan, USA...
AGTCCATGCGGTCCGGGATTCAAAATCGACGACGTCCCATAAGGCTTTACAATCGCGAACCCTGTGAAACAAAGAACGAGCAGACAAAAAATCAGGACCGTCAGCATCGCCATTTTTACATCAAAGGCTTCGATCTTCTTGCCCAAGTATTCCGGCGTTCGGCCTACCATGAGCCCGGCAATGAACACGGAAAGAATGATGAATACGATCATTCCGTAAAGGCCAGCGCCCACACCACCGAAAATGACTTCGCCGATCATCATGTTCACCATCGGAATCATTCCGCCGAGCGGTGTAAACGAATCGTGCATTCCATTTACGGCACCGCAGCTCGCGTCCGTCGTCACGGAAGCAAACATTGCCGTGCCCGTCATGCCGAAACGCACCTCCTTGCCTTCCATGTTGCCGCCCGATTGCATCGCTGTCGCACGTTGGTTGATTCCATGCAAAAGCGGATTGCCCCGCGACTCAGCGACATAAATGCTCGTGATTCCCACCAGGCAAAGTAACGCCATGGCGCCCCAGACTGCCCAGCCATGTTTTGGCGAACCCGTCATTCGACCGAGCGTGTATGTCAACCCAGCCCCGATCGAGAGGATCATTAGCATCTGCATGTAGTTTGTCAGTGGCGTGGGATTCTCAAATGGGTGGGCGCTATTTGCATTGACAAAGCCGCCTCCGTTCGTGCCTAGCATTTTGATCGCTTCCTGTGAAGCGATCGGCCCTTGCGCGATCACCTGATCCGTGACGACATGCTCTGTAATCTTGCCGCCCGAATCTCTGGTTTGAACGCTCTGCGGATTAATCAGTTTCGCAGTGTCGTAAGGCCGCAGATTCTGGACCACTCCCTGGGAAACAAAGATCAGAGCGAGCACGATGCACGCAGGCAGCAGTATCCAAAGATTCGCGCGTGTGAAATCCACCCAAAAGTTGCCGAGCGTGCTGGCTTCCCTGCGCGCGATTCCGCGGATGACCGCGATCGCAAGAGCGATTCCTACGCCGGCAGATACAAAATTGTGGTAGCCAAGTCCGGCCATCTGGGTGAAGTAGCTCATGGTCGATTCGCCGCCGTAGTTTTGCCAGTTCGTATTTGTGGTAAACGAGGCGGCCGTGTTGAAGGCCAGCGCTTGCGACACATTTGCGAGATGCTGCGGATTCCCTGGCAGCCAAAACTGCACGCGCTCGATCAAATAAAGGATCAGCATGCTCACAACGCTGAAAAGCAGCATCGCAACGGCGTATTCCTTCCAATCCATCTCACGGTCATCATCGATTCGGCAACTAACATAAATAATTCGCTCAATTGGCCGCAGCAGAGGATCAAGCAGCGTCTTTTCGCGGGCGAAAACGCGGGTCATGAAGGCGCCGATAGGTTTGGTAATAGCCAGAAGAATCACAAAAAATAGAGCAACCTGAAACCAGCCGTTCCCAGTCATCGCTCAGAACCTTTCCGGCCAAAGCAAAGCCGCAATCAGATAGATGCCGGTGAGCACGCTAATACCGAGGAGCACCATGTTGCCAAGCATTCCCTCGCTCCTTATCTCAACTTCTCGCACGCGAAGACGTAGCCGATCGCAATAGCAAAAAAAACCGCCGTGCAAATTACAAAAATCAGGTCTTGCATAGAGTTCAGCTCCTCGCGACCCGTTTTGCCGTTAGCCGACGAATTTCCAAGGGAAGCACGAGAGGCGTTTTATGCTTCGATTTCTTAACGTCAACAAAGCCAATTGCCTGACCTTTAGGACCCGAAGCACCGCTATCGGGCCTACTCGCCAAGCCATTGCGGAAAACAATCACGCCCCTCGGAAAATGTAATGAGGCACGACGGGGGCGCCTTGCCTCAAGATGAAACTGCACGAGGATGTAGACCATGAAGGCGCAAGCTACGGCGAGAATCGATATGAAAATAACCGTTACCATTGCTTCCCCCTTTCGCACCGACGCTTCTTGGTTAAATCAAATTCGTGCGATCACGATACGGACTGAGATTACTCAGCCGGCATCAGGAAGGAATAAGCGAGCTGTAAGGATTTTGTAAGGGGTAACACAACAACCAGAGGAGTGGCAGGCCATCAAATCAACTTTCGGAAAGTTGAAAAAAGTCGCGCTGCAAGTAAAAGGCGGGTCGCGAGGGGCCCCTAAAATAGATTAGTTTGGAGAGGTTCCGGGGTGGTGCGCGTTCCAGTCCTGCTGTGCAAATTCGACACCCCAGAAATGCGGACTCGGCGAGAGAAACTCCACCCCAATTCTCGTGCCTTTATCCGAAGTATCTCCCATATAGACGACGCGGCATTCCTGCTCTTCTTCGGTGGCAGGATTCACGAGAACGAGCTCAGTGCCGAGGTCGAGCTCTTCCTGCAAATACAGTAGACCGCCGTGCGCATTGATCACGATTGTCTGGCTGTTTTCCGTGAATTTGCGTCCCGCATGGCTCTTGCCTTTAGCTTTGACCGGGATACGCGTAAACACGCGCGAACTGCGCCGCTCGCTGCCAGCTTTTATTTCGGTCGTCATATGCATTTATCGTGCATTGTGATGCGATTCGAGTCAACGGCTCAGGCCGGTCACGTGTCCAAAAGCACAGTCCAAAAATGTTGCATTTCGGCCGGCCAATTCCCGTAATATCTCTGTGCCGAGATGGTTCGAAAATTCCGAACTCAATGGCCCGGCATACGGAACGCTATGTGAGGCGGCGCGATGGACCTCAAAAATTATCTGGCTTCAATGCGGGACACTCATCTTGAAGAGCTGAAGGAGTTCCTGCGTATTCCCAGCGTCAGTGCGAAATCGGAGCACAAGCCGGATATTGAAGCGGCGGCACGCTGGGTGGCGGAGAAGCTCAGGTCAGCCGGCCTCGACAGCGTCGAAATCGTTCCGACTAAGATGCACCCGGTTGTCTACGGAGAGTCACTCGGCGCACCCGGAAAGCCGACGATTCTTTTCTACGGCCACTATGACGTACAGCCGGCCGAGCCTTTGGAATTGTGGACAACGCCCGCTTTTGAGCCCACCGTTCGCGATAACAATCTCTTCGGCCGCGGCACCGCAGACGATAAAGGACAAGTCCACATCCATATAAAGGCTCTGGAAGCGTTGTTGAAGACCAGCGGCAAACTCCCTATCAATATAAAGGTAATGATCGAGGGTGAAGAAGAGGTCGGGAGCGTGAGCCTGTGGAACTTTGTAAAGGAAAACCGGCAACGGCTTAAAGCTGACGCGCTTGTAGTTTCTGACACGTCAATGCTGGCAAGGGGTGTCCCGTCCGTCACCTATGGCTTGCGCGGGCTGAACTACTACCAAATTGAACTGACAGCGGCATCGCAAGACCTCCATTCGGGCGTATTTGGCGGCGCTGTGCCGAATCCGATCACAATCCTGGCGGAAACAATCGCTAAATTGCATGATCGGGACTTCCACATTGCGGTTCCCGGCTTCTATTCGGACGTGGCGGAGCTTTCCAAAGCGGAACGCAAGGCGCTCAATTCACTACCGTGGAAAGAAAGAGAATTTCGTAAGACCGTGGGAGCGCCTGATCTGTGCGGGGAAAAGGGTTACACGATTATCGAAAGGCTTTGGACACGCCCGACTCTTGAACTAAACGGCATTTGGGGCGGATACACGGGAGAAGGCGCAAAAACTGTGATCCCATCGAAGGCGTTCGCGAAGCTTTCCACACGACTTGTGCCTAAGCAGGACCCGAAAAAGATTGCGCGTCAGGTGGAGCGCCATATCAGGAAGCTCCTTCCCAAAACGGTAAAGTGCAAATTTGAAGTGTTGAGCACCGGCAAACCGTGGGTTGCCCCCTACACGGCGCCGATTTTCCAAAAAGCGCTGCACGCGCTCGAGCAAGGCTTCGGAAAGAAGGCTGTTTTCATTCGGGAAGGAGGTTCGATTCCCTTCGTGACGCAGATGTATGACACATTCAAGGTTCCCTGCGTACTGATGGGTTTTGGGCTGCCGGATGAGAACGCTCACGCCCCCGACGAGCACCTCTCGCTCGAAAATTACTTCGGCGGAATTCGTGCTGTGGCAACTTTTTACGAGCAGCTCGCCTCGCTCTGAAAATAGCGCAATAAAGGGCCGAATCCCTTCCTACTCCAAAAAAGTAGCGGTTTTTCGGGCTTTTTTGAATGTTTTTGCTTGCGTTCGCACCAAGGGACGGCTATAGTTCCCCGCGGCATCCCGCTCGCCGGGGCCTACGCGTTTACCAAAACTGAGGAGGCAATACAAATCGATGGCAACTCCGATGAGCAAGTCCAAGATCATTGCGCATCTTGCCGATAAGGTCAGCACCACGGACAAGCCCGTTTCCAAGAAACAGGTTTCCACATTCTTTGACGAGCTCTTCAAGCTTGCCGTGAAAGAATCGAAGAGTTCAGGGAAGTTTGTCATCCCCGGCATCGGCCGTGCTGTGAAGGCGCATCGCAAGGCCCGCATGGGGCGCAATCCTGCCACTGGGGAAGCGATCAAGATCAAGGCGAAGACGGTTGTGCGCCTGCGCGCGGCAAAGGCTTTCAAAGACGCCGTTTTGAAGTAGCGCGTTTCGGCCCCGGATTCCGGCGAAACCCCCGGTAGCGTCCCTCGTGGCGGTCGATTGGACGCCTGGGGGTTTTGTCTTTTCGCAGACACAATCCCGGTTGCTTCTGAAGCATCGAATAACTCGAAACATGGACTGTCTTCAGGTGAATTTACCGCCAAATCCCTCGCACTCCTCTGTGATCGAATCGCTGCGCAGTTCTTCCGGCCTTCTCACCGATCTTTACGAACTGACAATGGCTGCCGGATACGTGCAGACGCATTTCGAGGCCCGTGCCACGTTTGAATTGTTTGCACGCCACCTGCCCGCACGGCGCAACTATCTCGTAGCCGCCGGCCTCGAGCAGGCAATCGAGTTTCTCGAAAATGTCCGCTTCACGACGGAAGAAATCGATTTCTTGCGCGGCAATCGAATCTTTCGGAATATCCGTCCGGAATTTTTCAATTATCTTTCGCGATTTCGCTTTACCGGTGACGTTTGGGCGATGCCTGAAGGAACGATCGTGTTTCCCGGCGAGCCGCTCCTGCGCGTGACGGCGCCAATCGTTGAGGCACAAATCCTGGAGACGTACCTGCTTGCCACCTTAAGTTACCAAACGATGGTCGCAAGCAAGGCGGCGCGCGTTTGCACGGCTGCGCAAGGACGTGACGTGGTCGATTTCGGCGCTCGACGTGGCCATGGCGCCGAATCGAGTTTGCCTGCCGCGCGTGCTGCCGTCATCGGTGGTTGCACCGGAACTTCGAATGTTCTTGCCGGCCTGCGGTTCGGCCTCGCCATTTACGGAACCCAGGCTCATTCCTGGGTGATGGCGCATGACCGTGAACCAGAGGCGTTCGCGAATTTTCTGGACACGTTTCCCGACAATTCCACTCTGCTACTGGATACATATGACGTGCGGCAGGCTCTAAAACAAATCCTCGCGATGGGTCGCAAACCTGCGGGCGTGCGGCTCGATAGCGGAGATGTTGCTAAGGATAGCCGTTGGGTCCGGCGCGAACTGAATCGCGCGGGCTGGCAAGACGTGAAGATTTTTGCCTCGGGCGATCTGGATGAGTACCGCATTCGCGACCTTCTGGCGCGTCACGCTGCGATCGATGCGTTCGGAGTTGGCACGGCGCTCGCAACTCCCGGCGATGCTCCGCATCTGAACATGATTTACAAGCTGGTGGAAGTTGAGCGCGACGGAAAAATCTGGGAAGCGGCGAAGCTCACGCGCGCGAAGGCGACTTATCCAGGGCGCAAGCAGGTTTTCCGTCATTCGAATGCCGCAGGAGAATTTCGGTTTGATCGCGTTGCGCTTGAGAACGAACCGGCGCAAGGGACCGAGCCTCTGCTCGTTCCCGTGATGCGCGGAGGCACGCGGGTTGGCTGCGCCGATTCAATTGAGGCCGCACGCGAGCGCTGCCGCGCTGGACTAGCACGACTGCCCAAGAGTTGCCGGCAAATCAGCCAAGCCGCTGCTTACCCGGTGCGCTACAGTAAGGCGTTGAAAGAACTTCTCGCTAACTTCCGCGAGCGCGTTCGTCGCTCCGCCTTGAAGTGACGTTCACGCTGTTATAGCGTCGCTCAATTCCGCGGCACTTCACTCATCAGCGCCATCAGGTTCTGCTCGGAATCGCGAAAGAAAGCCATCCATAGATCGTGCGTGGGCATCTCTGCAATTTTTCGCGGCTCTGCTTCGAACCGTACTCCGCCTTGCGTAAGACGGTTGTGCGCGGCGGCGATATCCGGGACTGAGAAATAGAGAATTGAGCCCGATTGCGAATCAGTGCCTTCAGGACGCGACAGCATCAGCCGGACGCCGCCACAGTTGAAGAAAGCCATGCCGTTTGTCGTGAACAGCAAAGGCAGACCAAGCATGTCCTTGTAGAATCCAGTAGCGCGCTCAACATCTTGTGCGGGAATATGGACCTGACCGAGGCGCGAAATTCCAATTGCGTTCATCGAGCTAGCCTCCCGTTGTGCAACGTATTTGGCGACCAGCATAATGCGCCACTCTCGTTGAAAATAACAAAGATATGGAGTGAAAACGAATGTCAGGGCGATTGGTCGTTTGGGAAGTCGATGCGCAGAAAGACTTCATGTTGCCTGGCGGGAAGCTCTACGTGCGGGGCGCGGAAAAACTGATTCCGAATATTCGACGACTCGTGCAGGCATCTGAGTCCAGCAGCACCCTGCTGATCTCCAGTGCGTGCGCACACTCGGAAAACGATCCCGAATTCGCCGCTTTTCCGCCGCATTGCATTAAGGGAACGGATGGTGGGCAAATAATTCCAGAAGGTATGAAGAAGGGATTCGCACTTATCCCGAATGATCCGTCGTTCAAACTACCCGCAAATATTCTCGATTCTCCTCAAATTGTGATCCAAAAGCAGGTGCTCGATGTATTCTCCAATCCCCACACGCAGACGCTGGTAGAACGCATCGGCCCGGATGCGAAATACCTTCTGTTTGGCGTTGTGACTGAGTTTTGCGTGCACTGCGCCTCGAAGGGACTCCTCGACCGCGGCCGCACCGTCTTCATCGTGCGTGACGCGATCGAAACGCTCGATGCGAAGAAAGGACAAGAGACAATCGAAGACCTGAAAATGCGTGGCGCAAGCCTCATCGACACCGAAGAAGCCGTCGGAATCGTCTTACACAATCCTCGTTGACATCGCTTCGTCAGTGGTTTAGAAGAAGCGCATGCGTCCCGCTCCTCAAAATCGCGCGCGCGATCTATTCGAGAAAGCGCATCGCGCACAGATGAATGGTGAACTCGAGCGTGCGGTGAAACTCTACAAAGACTCGCTTGAGATTCATCCCACGGCGGAGGCGCACACCTATCTCGGCTGGACCTACCATGACCAGGGAAACGCGGAGGCTGCGATTGCTGAGTGCAAGCGCGCCATCGCGATCGATCCGGATTTCGGAAACCCCTATAACGATATCGGCGCGTATTTAATCGCTCTTGGCCGCTATGACGAATCTATCCCGTGGCTGGAACGCGCGATAACCGCGCCGCGCTACGTGCCGCGTCACTATCCGCATTTCAATATGGGGCGCGCCTATTTCGCAAAGAACATGCTGAAACGCGCGCGTGAATGTTTCCAGAAAGCGCTCGATCTTGAGCCTGATTACGGCCTGGCGCAGCAAGCCGTGGACAGCCTTCGTCGCATGATTAATTAGGCGACGTCGGCTTTGCCTCCGGCTTGAAAACCGTGTCATAGATCAGCATCAGGACCGCGGTAACCGCTCCGACTGCTACAACTGGCCACCACATCGCAGTTGGATTCTTGAGCACGTCGCCGAATTCGTGCAGCAACCAGCCTCCCATCCATCCCGCAACCAGGAATCCAAGTCCGATCGGCGGAAATGCGTATCCCATATACAGCCCTTGCTGCCCCTCGGGAGCTAACCGCGAGCAATACTCGTAGTAGCGCGATGCCTGCGTTACCTCTCCGATTGCGATCACCACCAACATCACAGCAAAAGAGATCACGCTGGGATCTAGCGCCAATAGGCTGAACGCCAGTCCCGTGATCAAGAACCCGAGCGCAATAGTCGGCACTGCTGGCAGCTTTCGCGTCCAATATGTAACCAGGATTTGCAAGCAGATCACGGCAAATCCCTCGATTGCCAGTAATCCGTCCACATTCGCATTCGGATCCACGAAGCGGCGCATGAAAAGCGGCGCCATGATGTAGATTTCCCAATAAGCCATGTAGAAACCGGACGAAATCAGCAAAAAGAGCACGAATCGAAAGTTTCCGAGCACGATAAACATGTTTTTGATCGCCATGCTGATGCTTGAAACTTTTTCGTCGCTCGCCGTGGGAGGCTCGCGGTAGAAAAACAACGTGACCCAAAACATGAGGAAAACGCTGAGCGCCGCCGTGCGAAATACATTCTCCATGCCCAGGCCCAGACGCTGGCGGACGAGAAATGCCATCAGCGGGCCGACTGTTCCGCCGACGTTCACAAGCGTGTAGTAAATCGAATAGCCGAGCGAACGCACATTTTCTGTGGAAGCCTTTGCTATCGTACCGGCCACACATGGCTTCACCGTCGCAGGGCCAAGCGCAGGGATCAGCAGGACCGCGATTACGAGCCATTTATCTCCCAGCGCACTGCGTACAGATTGCATCCACGTCGCGGATAGCGATCCCAATAAAAAGTACCCGATCGTCAGCACCGCGTAGGCAAAAAGCAAGGCTCGGCGAAAGCCAAAGCGATCTGCCAATGCCCCGCCCACGACCGGCAAAAAATAAACGACCATGCCGAAGATGCCGATAATCGATCCCGTGAGTTCCGCCGAAAAATGAAGGTGTTCGTTGAGGTAGATCGCGAGGACAGCCAGCGTGCCGTAGTACGCCAGCCGCTCGAATATTTCCGTGAAATTAGCGACCCAAAAGGAAGACTGAAAGCCCGCGCGGATTTCGCGCAGCCGCTCTCCGGCGCTCAACGCGCGCCTCTCCCGATCGCCGATGAGCGACAGTCACTTCCGCTTAGATACGTCATTGAAAGGGTACGCCCGAAATACACGAAGAGAATCCGAGTGGTACAAGACAGCGAGTATGTGCGCCGTGAGGCAGCATTTGTTAAGTTCACGGCACGAGGGTTTCCATGAACAGAAAAGGTATCCGTTTGTTCTTCGCAGTAATCGCTGTATGCGCGATGGCTACATCCGTGTGGGCGAAGAAATTTGTGCTCACCGCATCGCACGCAGTTCCGGCAGCCACCGGCACAGTGGAAACACATTTGGATAAGAATGGTAACACTGCCGTAGATATAAAAGTCCATCATCTGGCCCATCCAGCCAACCTTACGCCGCCAGCTACCACATATATCGTATGGTTCCAGCAGTCCGTCTCGGAACCACAGAAAGAAGGCGAATTAAAAGTGAGTAATGACTTGGACGGGGAACTGAAGACAACGACACAGTGGAAGACTTTCGACCTGATTATCAGCGCAGAAACGGACCCCGCCGCGAAGCTGCTTTCCGGCAATGAAGTGATGCGCGCAAGTATCCAAGATTAGAAGCGAACACAAGTCGCGTGTCTATGCCGATGCTGTGGCCACCTGGTGGCGCATTCTTTTGTGTAGAGTCAGGACGTAAGCGCCGAGGCCCCAAACAATGACGACCCACATACTCAGGGGCCCGAGGAACGGAATTACGCGTATTACCCGCAAGATCGCGAGGCCCAGCGCGAGCCTTGCAAGTACTGGGCCGATACCGACACCCACTCCGAGCAATTTTTCTCCTAACCATTCACCGACAAACACCTGCGACATATAGACGGCAACAAGATAGATCAGGAACGTGGTGATGCCGACGCCCAGTCCTACGATCGTTACGCAGGCAATGATGACCGCTACCGGAATACCGACAAGGAATAGCAGTCCGATGCCCATAGCGAGGCCCACTTTGTTCGCTGCGTTTGAGGCATCCAGAAATATGGCGGGAGCGAGCAGGAAGAGTACTAAGCCCAGCAGGAACGCAGCGCCCCATCGCAAAATCTGATGCCAATAGTACGTCCACGTGGAATACGTTGGCGTGGCCTTCCTCATGATCATTTCGACCGGCGAAGCGAGCCTGGCGCCAGCGGCAATCTCCGGCTGCTTCGGCCCCTCGAACTGCGTCCGGCCGCCAACCTGCGCGGTCGAGCCGATTCTCATATCTTCACCGCGAACCTTCACGTTCCCACCGATTGTCCCATCCACTTCCATCGTTCCGGCCATAGCAAGCAGATCGCCTTTGATGGGACCGTTCAACTGAACGTCACGCGAAAAAAGAGTCGCCGATCCACCGACCGTTGATTTTTCGTCTACTTCAACGGACCGAACGAAGCCCATCACATTTCTCCCGACAGGTCCGCTCAATACCATTGATTCCGCAAACGCGCGAACGTTGCCGCCCACGGTACCGTTCATTCGCAGTTCCTGCGTGAACGCGATGATGTCTCCCTTCACTTGGCCATTTACTTCAACTTCGTGAGCCCACACGACAAGATCGCCATCTACGGTGCCGTCAATGAGGACATGATCGCCCGCAACGAATAAATCTGTCTTGATCTCCTGCCCCTGCGGGAGCGTATAACTCGGATTTCCATGCACTGTTTCGGCGGCGTGCGCAGGAGCAGGTGCGAGAATCGCCAACCCCAGCATGCCCATCACCGCCGCCGTGCCCGCTTGGCGGCGAAAGTAGCGCCGTAGCGCCCAAGCCGCTACGATGCCTAGTGTGATCATCGCCAAAAATTTTACCGCTGTCCCTACATCGCTCCATC
>Ga0105240_10014396_pt1 | contig 10801 bp, 9 predicted proteins | sample KBSC54metaG_FD_80426 | JGI IMG/M metagenome (GOLD analysis project Ga0105240, IMG submission 80426) | Corn rhizosphere microbial communities from Kellogg Biological Station, Michigan, USA - KBS C5-4 metaG | ecosystem: Host-associated > Plants > Roots > Rhizosphere > Soil | place: Michigan, USA...
CGAGCGGCGTCGTTCCTCCTGATGGTGTAGCTGCCCACGTAATGGCCAGGCCGCACCTCGCGCATCGGCACATTGTTCGCCAGCCCTTCGATTGCGATGCTGTCCACCGCACCCGGCATGCCCTCAAGCGAGAATCTCAGCTCCGTGCCCGGCACCAGCGCGTCGACCGGCACCACATCGAACCGATCGATCCTCAATTGCGGCGGTGGCGCGGCGGCTATGCGGCCGAGGTCAGGCAGGTTGTAGTTGGCAGTCACAGTCCGGTCGCCGCGGCTGAGGATGGCGCGCACCGGGCTGCCTTCCTCGATGCGGTCGCCGCGGGCCACCACATACCGGCCGACATAGACGCCGGGCTCGACCTCGCGCAAAGGGATGCGGCCTTCGATGCCGCGGATGTGCACCGATGCTTCGGCTCGCGGCGAACCGTGAAGCACGAATCGCAGGCGAGAGCCCGGGTACATGCCGTTGTCGCTGGAGACTTCGAGCCCCCTGACTTCAGGCGACGCGGGCTGCGCCAAAGCGGCCGATGGCAGCGCGGTGAATGTGACGGCAGCCGGACCCAGAAGGAACAAGGCCGCGACATGGTTGCGTAGCTGTACTCTCATATCGGTACCCCCGAAATGCTGAATACTTTCAGGGTAGAGGGGGCCGCACCCCTGCTCATGTAAGGCATGGCGGTCTTGCCGGGTAGGACGGGTCTGCATGGATGTGCTGCCCACGGCGGAGCTTGGTACCATGCACGCAATGAAGCGGCGCGCTCTCCTGATCCTTCCTTTGGTCGCCGCCGGAGATTTGGTGGTGGCTGAAATGTCTTCGCTGCAAGGGTTGGACGAATCGCTGCGCTGGTTGGATCGCCTTCAGCATTCGGCGGGCGGCACCACCCTGGGCGCATGGCCCATCGGCGCCGTGCTCGAACACCTGGCGCAGAGCGTCGAGATGAGCATGGATGGATTTCCCCGCCAGAACAGCCGCTTGTTTCAAAAGACGGTGGGCAGCGCGGCTTTCGCCTTCTTCCAGTGGCGCGGCAAGATGAGCCACGATCTTGCCGAGCCGATCCCTGGCGCTCCGGCCTTCGGTGCAATGCAGTGGCAGGCTGCCGCGTCGCGCCTGCGCGAAGCCATTGCGCGATTCAATGGCTACAACGGAATGCTCAAACCGCACTTCGCGTACGGCCCGCTGACCAAAGCGGAATACGCGCAGGCGCACGCCATGCACATTGCAAACCACCGCGACGAGATCCGAGTGGCGTGAACGCGTTCACCCGAGCACACAAGGGCAGACGCGTCCCCCGTTAGAACAGGTCCAGCGTGCGCTCCTGCGCGCCAGGCTCTTGTGCCGAGTGCGCACCGCTGTGCAGCGCGCCGGCGGCCGGCGCCACGGCAGCCGCTTCGGCGGAACCCTCCTTGGCCAGCTTGCCGACTCGAACACCCAGCAGGCGAAGCCGGCGGCCCAGGTCCACTCGCTTCAGGCATTGCCCCGCTACCAGACGGATGGTCTTCGCATCGGCGGTGAACTGCTCGATGGTCTGGTCGCGTGTCGCGATCTTGAAATCGTCGTAGCGCAGCTTGACGCCGATCGTCTTGCCCACGTAGCCCTTGCGCTGCAGGTCCCCCGCGACCTTCACGCACAAGTCGGTGAAGATCGCGCCCAGTTCGCTGCGGTCGCGCACCGCATGCAGGTCGCGCTCGAAGGTGGTTTCGCGGCTCATCGATACGGGCTCGCTCTCTGTTACGACCGGGCGTTCGTCGCGGCCCCAGGCAGCGTCGTGCATCCAGGCGCCGTAGGACTTGCCGAAGTTGTCGATCAGCCACTCGCGCTCTTGCGTGGCGATGTCGCCGATCGTGTGCAGGTGCAGCTTGGCCAGCTTCACTTCGGCTTTCGGGCCGATGCCGTTGATCTTGCGCACCGGCAGCGGCCAGATCTTGTGCTGCACGTCCTCTTCATACAAGACGGTGATGCCGTTGGGCTTGTTGAATTCGCTGGCCATCTTGGCGATCAGCTTGTTGGGCGCGACCCCGATCGAGCAGGTGAGGCCCGTATTCTGGTGGATGGCACGCTGGATCAGCCGCGCCAGGGCGCGGCCGCCTTCGCGCTGCCCGCCGGGCACTTCGGTGAAGTCGATGTAGACCTCGTCGACGCCGCGGTCCTCGACCACCGGCGCGATCTCCGCGATGGTGCTCTTGAACAGTCGCGAATATTTGCGCACCTCGTCGAAATCCACCGGGAGCACGATCGCTTGCGGACACAGCTTGGACGCCTTCATCATCCCCATCGCCGAGCCGACGCCGAACTGCCGCGCGGGATAAGTCGCCGTGGTGATCACGCCGCGCCCGACGTAGTCGCGCAGCAGCGGAAACGCCGTCACCGGAATTTCGCTCAGCGGCAGGCCCGCATGGCGCTGCAGTACGAGATCATCGGCCTGGCGCCGGCCACCGCCGATCACCACCGGCAGCCCTTTGAGCTGCGGGTAGCGAAGCAATTCGACGGACGCGAAGAACGCATCCATGTCCAGATGGGCAATGCGGCGCAGGACAGTCACAGCCGTGATTTTGCGGCCTTCGGCGGCGCGTGCGCCGCCCGGTGGTGTCAGTACGTTCCGGGCAGCAGGATGCTCTGGTCCACCGTGTTGATGTCGGTGCGGCCGCAGAAGGCCATCGAAAGGTCCAGCTCGTTGTGGATGATGCGCAGCGCGTGGTCCACGCCCGCCTCTCCCATCGCGCCGAGGCCGTACAACATGGCGCGGCCGATGTAGGTGCCTTTGGCGCCCAAAGCGATCGCCTTGAGCACTTGCTGGCCGCTGCGGATGCCGCCGTCCATGTGCACTTCGATCTTCTTGCCCACGGCCTGCACGATGTCCGGCAATGCGGCGATCGACGAAGGCGCGCCATCGAGCTGCCGTCCGCCGTGGTTCGAGACGATCAGCGCGTCGGCGCCGCTGTCGACCGCCAGTTGCGCGTCCTCGGTGTCCTGGATGCCTTTCAGGATCAGCTTGCCGCCCCAGCGCTTCTTGATCCATTCGACATCGTTCCACGACAGCGCGGGATCGAACTGCTTGGCGGTCCATTCCGACAGGGAGCCCATGTCGTTCACACCCTTGATGTGGCCGACGATGTTGCCGAACTCCCGCCGCTTCGTTCCCAGCATGCCCAAGCCCCAGCGCGGCTTGGTCATCATGTTCAGGATGTTGGCCAAGGTGAGTTTGGGTGGCGCCGACAATCCGTTCTTCAGATCCTTGTGGCGCTGGCCGATGATTTGCAGGTCCAGCGTCAGCACCAGGGCCGAGCAGCCCGCTGCCTTGGCGCGGTCGATCAGCCGCTCGATGAAGTCGCGATCGCGCATCACGTACAGCTGGAACCAGAAAGGATGGTTGCCGGTTTCCTTCGCCACGTCCTCGATCGAGCAGATGCTCATCGTGGAAAGCGTGAACGGGATGCCGAACTTCTTGGCCGATCGCGCCGCCAGGATTTCGCCGTCCGCGTGCTGCATGCCCGTCAGCCCGGTGGGTGCGATCGCCACCGGCATCGCGACGTCCTGTCCGATCATCTTGGTGCGGGTGCTGCGGTTTTCCATGTTCACCGCCACGCGCTGGCGGAACAGGATGCGGCCGAAATCACTTTCGTTCGCGCGGTAGGTGCTCTCGGTCCACGAGCCCGAATCGGCGTAGTCGTAGAACATCCGGGGCACGCGCTGTTGCGCCAGCACGCGCAGGTCTTCGATATTGGTGATCACGGGCATGTTGTTATCTCCTCAAGCCCGGAATGCTAGCGGTTCGCGGCCGCCGCACATTGAATAATTTTGGCGGCGCGAGGAAATTCGCTCACGCGCGGCTCAAGGCAAGGCCTGATCCGGCGCAGCGGCATCCTTGTTCAGCAGCCGCCCCAGCAAATCCATCGGCAGCGGGAACACGATGGTGGAGGCGCGGTCACCCGCCACCTGCGTCATGGTCTGCAGGTAGCGCAGCTGCATCGCTTCCGGCTGCAGCGCCAGCATGCGGGCCGCGTCCAGCAGCGACGCGGCAGCCTGCTTCTCGCCCTCGGCATGGATCACCTTGGCGCGGCGTTCGCGTTCCGCTTCCGCCTGCCGCGCGATAGCCCGGACCATCACCTCGTTCAAATCGATGTCCTTGATCTCCACGTTGGTCACCTTGATGCCCCAGCCGTCGGTCTGCGCATCCAGGATCCGCTGCACGTCGATGTTCAGGCGCTCGCGCTCGGCCAGCATCTCGTCCAGTTCATGTTTGCCCAGCACCACCCGCAACGTGGTCTGGGCCAACTGGCTGGTTGCCATCAGGTAGTTCTCCACCTGGATGATGGCGCGCTGCGGATCGATCACTCGGAAGAACACCACCGCGTTGACCTTCACCGACACGTTGTCGCGCGAGATGACGTCTTGCGGCGGCACGTCCATGGTGACGATTCGCAGGTCGACGCGCACCATCTTCTGGATGCCTGGGATGAGGATCAGAAGACCGGGACCCTTGACCCGCCAGAAGCGGCCCAGCTGGAACACCACGGCGCGCTCGTACTCGCGCAGGATCCTGATCGACATCGCGATGACGACGATCACGAGCAGCGCCAGCGGAAGCAGCGCGCTGCCCATCCCGAGATTGAAGACGTTCATGATGAGAGCCTTTCTTGCCGATTCGATCTTTCGTCTGCCTGCACTTGCAGCGTCAGGCCGCGCAGGCCGACAACGCGGATGCGTTGCCCCGGCGTCAGCGGCTCGCTGCTGTCGATCTTCCATCGTTCGCCGAAAACCTGCGCCCAGGCCTGGCCGTGGCTCACCTCCAGCACTTCGCCGGATGCGCCCAGCAGGTCTTCGCGGCCGCTGACCACGGGCCGGCGGCGTGCCTTCAGGGCCAGGGCGCCGCCGCCGAGAACCAGCGCCGCGGAAGCCAGCGCGAGACCCAACACCAGCGGCAGCGGCACTTTGAAACCCGGCGAGTCGCTGTCGTACAGCAAGATGCCGCCCGCGATGATGGCCGCGATGCCGCCCGCGCCCAGCACGCCGAAAGTCGGAGCGAATAACTCCGCGATCAGCAGTGCGATGCCGAGGACGATCAGCGCCAGCGCGGCGTAATTCACCGGAAGCAGCTGCAGGGCGAACAGCGCCAGCAGCAGAAAAATCGCGCCGGTCACGCCCGCTACCCCGTGGCCGGGCGCCATGAATTCAATCAGCAGTCCGTAGATGCCGATCATCATCATGATCAGCGCGACGCTGGGGTGGGAGATCACCGCGAGCGCTTGTTGCCGCCAATCGGGCGGCCGCACCACGTATGCCGAGTTCCGGGTTGCCAGCGTGCGATCCCCGGCTTGCAGGTGCACCCTGCGGCCGTCGATCTGCGTGAGCAAATCGGGCAGGTCCTTGGCGATGACATCGATCACCTTGGACTTCAGCGCTTCATCGGCCGTCAGGCTCACGGCTTCGCGCACCGCGCGCTCGGCCCACTCCGCGTTGCGGCCCCGCAGTTGCGCCAGGCCGCGGATGAACGCGGCGGCATCGTGGACCTGCTTGGCCGTCATGGGATCGGCTGGCGCTTGACGCGGCGAACTCGAGGCGCTCGCGGGATTGCCGGCGCTGCGGGATGAGTCGTCGTCCTTCGGTTTGCGTTCGCTGCCCGGCAGGCCGAGGGACACCGGAGTGGCGGCGCCCAGCGTGGTGGCAGGCGCCATCGCCGCGATATGCGCGGCATAGAGGATGTACGTCCCTGCGCTCGCTGCTCGCGCTCCTGGCGGGCTCACATACACGGCGACGGGCACGGGTGAGGCCAGGATCGCCTGGATCACCTGGCGCATGGAAGTGTCCAGCCCACCGGGCGTGTCCAGCTCGATGACCACCAGCGGCGCGCCGCCATCCGCCGCCTTGCGCATTCCTGCGATCAGATAGTCGGCGCTGACCGGTCCGATCGCGCCTTGCAACTGCAGCACCGTAACCGGTGGGGTGGGTGCGGCTGCTGCGAGGGCCCACCAACTCAGCAACACGCCGGCGACAAAAGTCTGCCACCGCCGCCAGCGAACGGCGCGCCATCGATGGATTCCCGTGCTGCCACAGTCCATGGCTGAACTATGCGCTTTCTGTGAACGCCGTGCCACGGCGCCAGGCAAATCGCGCGGTCAGCCCAGCCGTGCGCGATGGCGGGCGATCTGCGCGTGCACTTGCACCGGCGCCGTGCCGCCCATCGTGCTGCGCGCGTGCAGCGAACCGCGCAGCGACAGCACGTCATACACGTCTGCCTCGATCAGCGGGCTGAACTGCTGCAGCACTTCCAGCGGCAGGTCGGCCAGGTCGAGCTTGTGGGCGATCGCGGCCTTGACTGCATGCGCCACGATTTCATGCGCGTCGCGGAACGGCAAGCCTTTTTTCACCAGGTAGTCCGCCAGATCGGTGGCCGTCGCGTAGCCCTTGAGCGCTGCGCGCTCCATCGCCTTGGGGCTGATGCCGATGCCGCCCACCATCTCGGCGAAGATGCGCAGCGTGTCCTTGAGCGTGTCCACCGTGTCGAACAGGGGCTCCTTGTCTTCCTGGTTGTCCTTGTTGTAGGCCAGCGGCTGGCCCTTCATCAACATGAGCAGCCCCATCAGATGGCCCACGACGCGCCCGGTCTTGCCGCGCGCCAGTTCCGGCACGTCCGGATTTTTCTTTTGCGGCATGATCGACGAGCCGGTCGTGAAGCGGTCGGCGATCTGGATGAATCCGAAGTTCTGGCTGCTCCACAAGACGAGTTCTTCGGACAGGCGGCTGATGTGCACCATCGCCAGCGACGCGGCCGCGGCGAACTCGATCGCGAAATCGCGATCGCTCACCGCATCCAGCGAGTTTTGGCACACACCCTCCATTTGAAGTGCCCGCGCCACGGCTTCGCGGTCCAGCGGATAGCTGGTTCCGGCGAGGGCGGCCGCGCCCAACGGCAACTGGTTGACCCGCTTGCGCACCTCGGCCAGCCGCTGCCCGTCTCGGCTGAACATCTCCACGTACGCCAACATGTGATGCCCGAAACTCACCGGCTGCGCCACCTGCAGGTGAGTAAAACCCGGCATCACGGTGTCCGCGTTTTCGGCAGCCAGTTCCAGCAGCGCTTTTTGCAGGTCCACCAGCAGCCCGGCGATCAGGTCGATCTCTGCGCGCAGCCACAGCCGGATATCGGTTGCGACCTGGTCGTTGCGGCTGCGCCCCGTGTGCAGGCGTTTGCCGGCATCACCGGCCAGTTGCGTGAGGCGCGCTTCGATGTTCAGGTGCACGTCTTCCAGATCGAGCTTCCACTCGAACTGGCCCGCTTCGATCTCCGCCGTGATCTGCGCCAGGCCGTGCTGGATGGCCGCCAGGTCGGCGGCGGAAATGATGCCTTGCCGCCCCAGCATGGCCGCGTGTGCCAGCGAGCCCTCGATGTCGGCGCGCCACAGGCGCTGGTCGAACGAGACGCTGGCGGTGTAGCGCTTGACCAGCTCGCTCATGGGCTCCGAAAACAGGGCCGACCAGGCTTGGGATTTTTGATCGAGTTGGTTCATTGCGAGGGCGGGGCGGCTGCATACTGGTTCGCCCCAGGGGGTGTTTGCGGCAAGGATCACCAATAATCGGCCGGAAGGCAACCGTTCTTGTGAAAGACTCCCAGATTTTATCGGCGTTCCCCGACGCGGGCGTGCCACCGGCCCCGCCGAAGCGCGCGCTGGTGTTCGACGCCTGCCACGTCGGTGTGATCCTGCGGGCGGTGTTGTTCGTGGAAGCGGTGATGTCCGTCGGGGCCATGTTCGGTGCCGCAAGTGCCGCGGACTGGCTTTTGCGTGTGTCGGTATTGAGTGGCGCGGCGCTTGCGGCCACGCTGGCCTGGCTGATCGTGGCCTGCAGCCTGAAGCAGCTGCTCGCCCGCTCGAGCCCGGTTGCGCAGCAGATGTTCGGCATGGCGCTCGGGGCGATGGCGGGTGCTTATGGCTGCGCGCTGATGGCATTGATCGGATTCACGGGCGCGACGCCATGGGTGGCTTCGGCGTTCGCCGGCGCGGCGCTGGCGGCGGCGCTTGTCGCCGGCCTGCTGCTGCGCGCCAAAGGGCGCATGCCGGCCGATACCGCCGCGCGGCTGTCCGAGTTGCAGGCTCGCATCCGCCCGCACTTCCTGTTCAACACGCTCAACAGTGCGATCGCGCTGGTGCGCGAAGACCCGGCGCGAGCCGAAATGGTCCTGGAGGATCTGAGCGACCTGTTCCGCCATGCCCTCAGGGATCCGGGCGAATTCGTCACGCTGGAAGAAGAAGTGATGCTGGCGCGCCGCTACCTGGAGATCGAGCAGGTGCGGTTCGGCGAACGCTTGCAGGTGGAGTGGGCGATCGATGCGTCGGCCGGCAATGCCCGGGTTCCGCCCCTGGTGCTGCAGCCCTTGGTGGAGAATGCCGTCAAGCATGGGGTCGAGCCCAGCGCCGCAGGCGCGCAGGTGAAGGTCAGTACGCAGCGGCGCAGCGGCACGGTGGTCATCAAGGTGACCAATACCGTGCCGGCCGGCCAGGGGCGGCCGGGACACGGCGTCGCGCAGGACAACGTGCGCGACCGGCTGCGCTTGTTGCACGACGTGCAAGGCCAGTTCCAGGCGGTGCTCAAGGACGGCATCTACCAGGTGCGCATGGAGGTGCCGGTATGACCAGGAGGATGCGGCGGCGATGAACTTGCAGGTGCTGGTCGTGGATGACGAGTTGCTGGCGCGTTCGCGCCTGAGGACTTTGCTGGCCGACTGTGCCAGCCCGCCGGTGACCATCGCGGGCGAAGCGGGCAACGCCTCCCAGGCCATGGAGCTGCTGCGGCGCGTGGCCTTCGATGCGGTGCTGCTGGACATCCACATGCCCGGCGCCGATGGGGTCGCGCTGGCCCAGGCATTGCGCGCTCTTCCCAATCCGCCCGCCATCGTGTTCGTCACGGCGCACGCCGAGCACGCGGTAGCCGCGTTCGAGCTGGAAGCGGTGGACTACCTGACCAAGCCGGTTCGGCTCGAGCGGCTGCAATCGGCGCTGCAGAAAGTCGAGCGCGTGCGATCGGTTACCCGCATGGCGCCGCAGAGCGAAACCGCACCCGAAATCCTGCTGATCCAGGATCGCGGCCGCACCGAACGGGTGCCTTTGCCGGAAGTCCTGTATTTCAAGGCGGAACTCAAATACATCACCGTGCGCACCGCATCCCGGAGCTATATCCTGGATGCGTCCCTGACCGAACTCGAGGAGCGTCATCCCGGGCAGTTCCTGCGGGTGCATCGCAACGCCCTGGTCGCCAGGCGTGCGGTGCGCGCGCTTGAAAAACACTACGACCCGGAAGAAGGGGAGGGTTGGGCATTGCGGCTCAATGGCATCGACGAGCTGCTCGCGGTGTCGCGCCGGCAGCTCAGCGCGGTGCGCGAAGCTCTGGAAGCCTGAACCTTTCGCTCCGGCGAATCGCAACCCGACACTCGACACATGATGGATCAAGCCCCGGAAACCGAAACGCCCGCACAATCGCCGCCAGCTGCGCAAGCGACCGCTGAAGCGCAGCCCCGGGCGCAGGCGCAAGAGCCAGAGCCGGCAGCGCCTGTGCTGCGTGTGCCGCTGCACGTACGCAGCGCTTCACTCATCGTGCTTGCTTCGGTCGCGGCGCTGGCCACGTTGAAATGGGCCAGCGCCTTTTTCATTCCGCTGATGCTGGGCCTGATCTTCAGCTACGCGCTGTCGCCCATCGTCGACGCGCTGGAGCGGCTGCGCATTCCGCGCGCGATCAGTGCCGCGGTGCTGATCCTGGGCATCCTGGGAGGCGCCGGCGCTTCGGTCTATTCGTTCAGCGACGATGTCAACCAGCTTGTCACGTCGTTGCCCGCCGCCGCCAAGAAAATGCGCGATGCGCTGCACGTGCACACCGGCGGATCGGACACCACCCTGAACACGGTGCAAAAAGCCGCCGCTCAACTGGAACAGGCAGCCCAGGAGGCCGGCACCGCGGCGCCGGCGGCGCGCGGTGTACAGCGCGTGCAGATCGAGAAGCCGCGCTTCGACATCCGCGAACACCTGTGGAGCGGCACCATCGGCTTGGCCAGCCTGATCGGGCAGATCACCGTGGTCACCTTCCTCACCTACTTCCTGGTGCTCTCGGGCAATACCTTTCGCCGCAAGCTGGTGAAGATCAGCGGTTCCACTTTCGCCGAGAAGAAGATCACAGTGCAGGCCCTGGACGAGATCACGGCGCAGATCCAGCGCTATCTGCTGGTGCAAGTCGTCGCCAGCATCATCGTGGGCATCGCGACGGGACTTTCCTTCTGGGCGCTGGGCATGAATCACGCGGCGGTGTGGGGATTTGCGTCGGCCGTGCTGAACCTCATTCCGTATGTCGGTGCGGCCGTCGTCACGATCGCCGCCGCTCTGGTCGGTTTTGTCCAGTTCGGCGAACTGCGGATGGCGGTCGCCGTGGGTGGCGCGTCGCTGCTGATCCACACGCTGGTCGGCAACCTGCTGGTGCCCTTGCTCACCAGCAAGGCGGCCAGCATGAACCCGGTAGTGGTGTTCGTCGGCGTGCTCGCCTGGGGCTGGTTGTGGGGTGTTTGGGGGCTGCTCCTGGGGATCCCGATCATGATGATCGTGAAGGCGGTCTGCGACCGCGTCGAACACCTGAAGCCGGTGGGTGAACTTCTGGGAGACTAAGTAAGGCCGCCCTCAACCGGTATTGCGCAGTCCCGCGGCGATGCCGTTGATCGAGATGTGAATGCCGCGCCGCGCACGTTCTTCCAGCCGGCCTTCTCGATGGCGCCGCAGCAGCTCAACCTGCAGATGGTGCAAGGGGTCGAAAAGGCCGGCTGGAAGAA
>Ga0105240_10014397_pt1 | contig 10801 bp, 7 predicted proteins | sample KBSC54metaG_FD_80426 | JGI IMG/M metagenome (GOLD analysis project Ga0105240, IMG submission 80426) | Corn rhizosphere microbial communities from Kellogg Biological Station, Michigan, USA - KBS C5-4 metaG | ecosystem: Host-associated > Plants > Roots > Rhizosphere > Soil | place: Michigan, USA...
GCTCCGCTCCCCTAGCCTTGTATGCGTGGGGCGATGTACCAGCTAAATAGCTGCTCGGGCCTTGCGTGGGGAACTCCTGGAAGCCGTCCGAGTCGCCCGGATCGAACTAAAAATAAGACACTTAACGGAGGTTTTCGCATGAAGAAGTTCATGTGGGTGGCTCTTGCTGCGGCATTGTTTGTGATTCCCTCTCACGCACAGTCAGTTACGCCGGCTGCAGATGTCTCGGCGGGATATTCTTACCTGCGCGTCGGCGGTTCCAATGGAGTGAATATGAACGGCGGAACCGGCGCGGTTACCTTTAACGCCAACAATTGGTTGGGGTTAGCGGCTGACTTTGGTTTCTACCACGCCTCTCCAGCAGGTGTTGGCGTCTCGGCTTCGACGTATCAATTCGGTCCTCACATCTCGTATCGCGCGGGCGGTAAAGTCGTGCCCTTCGGCGAGGCGCTGTTTGGCGGTTCGCATTTGTCAGCATCGTTCGGCGGGGCGACCGCATCAAGTAACCCGTTTGCTTACACCATGGGCGGCGGTGCCGATCTTCAACTCGGCGCCAGCGACAAGTGGTCCTTGCGTCCCGAATTCGCGTACGTAGGTATGCGGGAAAATGGCGCGACCGAGAATTGCATGAGAATTTCGGTCGGAATCGTTTTCCACCTCGGCCAGAAGTAGTCAGGCTACTCGAGCGTTTCTGTGTTGATGGCGCCGGGCCTCCAGCCCGGCGCTTTTTTTTTGCCTGGGGACCGAGCGTTCGCCCCGCTACTCCTCCCACTCGGGTTTCGTTCGCACTGACTCTCCCTTTTGTTGCGCAAGCGATGTATAGTCCTGCCACTATGCCTACATCCACGCGCTTCTCGATCCTTCCAGGCTTTCTCGCGATTCTGTTTGCCTTAGGCGCGCTATTTTTCACCGGCAGCGGATCTGCCAAAGACTCCCACCACGGAAGTCTATTTTTTCTGACTATTGGTGGACGCGGGACCGGCGGCGGCCGCGTGTCTTCTGTCAATGACGACGGGACCGGTCTGAAGGTGCTAGTCAGCGGCCAAACCGCAGGTCCTGATGGCATCGCCGTAGACACCGCAACAAAGAAGATCTACTGGACAAACATGGGTCGACCGAGCGCCAACGACGGCACGATCGAAAGCTCTGACCTCAACGGAGGCGACATTACCACTATAGTGCCCAGTGGCGGCGCGTGGACGCCCAAGCAGCTCAAGCTTGACGCGAAACATGGCAAATTGTATTGGTCAGATCGCGAAGGAATGCGCATCATGCGCGCAAATCTGGACGGATCCGATATCGAGACGTTAGTAGAAACTGCGCAGGGAGATGCCGCTCGTAAAGATGCCAGGAACTGGTGCGTAGGCATCGCGCTCGACGTGGAAGGCGGGAAAGTCTATTGGACGCAAAAAGGAAGCGGCGGCAATGGCCGGATTTTCCGCGCGAATCTCGATATTCCGAAGGGCGAGGATGCCGCGCATCGTACTGATATTGAAACACTTTTCGATCAGCTGCCGGAACCAATCGATATGGATCTGGATCTCGCGAACCGCATGATGTACTGGTCCGACCGGGGCGATCCGCCTCGTGGCAACAATATCAGCCGCGCGCCGATGGATCCGAAAAAAGGAGAGCAGCAGATTCTTGTCGGCGGACTAAAGGACGGAATCGGAATGGCGCTCGATCTGAGGGATAAACGCATGTTCTACACGGACTTAGGTGGCAACGTGTACGGCGCTAACATGGATGGCACTGACGCAAAAGTGCTGCTCTCCGGCCAAGGAGCACTTACCGGAATCACGTGGGTCGATCTAGGAAACTAGGATTTCGGACCACACGGGCCCAATAAAATCGGTTCGACATCAATGACAATTTGGCACCCTAAACAGCGCTTAAAATGGCTTAAAGTGCCAGAAAATGCCAAAAATGGCGCATTTGGCGCCTTAAAATCGCGCTAGTTTCAAGTCAGGCCTGCGGAACGAGTCGGCGCATAGATAAACCGCGCCGACGCTCCATGCGGCACCGTACGGAGAAGGCAAGTTCCAATCTCGAACCTCCACCGGTGTCAGTAAATGTCGTATTGCTCCCAATGAAGGGAGGGGTCGGCCTGGATGATGACGCTCTTTTTCGTCCAGCGCTCAAGCTCTTCGATCAGCGCCGACTCGCGTGTCTTCAACGCTTTGGAAATTTCGGGATTGACGCGCAGTGTGATACTGGCCCCGTCCATTTCCGGCGCCATTTTCTTTGCCTCGGCCTGAATCTCGTAGCAGAGCGTCGGAACGGACTTCACCATGCCTGAGCCAGCGCAGTAGGGGCAAGGCTGGCAAAGCGTGCGTTCGAGAGCCTGCTTGGTGCGCTTGCGCGTGATGGCAACAAGGCCAAATTCATTGAAGCGCAAAACCTTCGATGGAGCCCGATCCGCTCTGAGCGCATCTTCGAGTGCAGCCATCACCTTTTCACGATTGCGGCGCTCTTCCATGTCGATAAAGTCAATCACGATGATGCCGCCCAAATCGCGCAGCCGCATCTGACGGACAATTTCCTTCACAGCTTCAAGATTGGTGCGAACAATCGTGTCTTCCAGGCGATTGGAGCCTTTGCCGACGAATTTGCCGGTGTTTACGTCAATCGCGACCAGCGCTTCCGTGTGGTTGATGACGATGTAGCCGCCCGATTTGAGCCACACTTTCGGACGCAGGCCCTTATCGATTTCCTGCTGGATGCCGAATTCCTCGAAAATCGGCGTTTCTTTGGTATAGAGCTTCACGCGACTTACGAGTGCAGGCTGGAAACGCCCCATGAACTCGACAACTTTGGTGTAATCCTCCTCTGAATCAACCCAAACGGCACCGAATTCGGAGTTGACGAAATCGCGCAGAATGCGTTCCACAAGATTCAGGTCGCGATGGAGTAGCGAAGGTGCTTTGCGCTGTTCCGAACGCGACTTGATTTCGGCCCAGGTGCGCGTGAGAAATTCCACGTCTGCGCGTACGTCTTCGGGTGGAGCGCTGGACGCGGCAGTGCGAACGATAAATCCCCCACCAGCGGAGCCTTTCGCATCGTTTACGAGATGGCGCAGACGCGAACGCTCCTCCGCCGAAGCAATCTTGCGTGAAACGCCCGTGTGGTGCAGCGTAGGCATATAGACCAAGTAGCGCCCCGGCAGCGCCACGTGACTGGTGATGCGGGCGCCCTTTTTGCCGAGTGGCTCTTTGGCGATCTGGACGATGATTTCCTGGCCCTGCTTCAGCAGCTCCGAAATCAGTTGCGGTCTTCTCGGCTGCTGACCGTGCCTTCCCGGGCCGTGCCCGTGGCGGGGACGGCGTCCCCGATCCTGCCGGCGTCCGCCGCGATCGCGGCCGCCACGACGATTTGGGTGCTGCATGCGCGCGCGAAAATCTCCACGAACCGTGGCTTTCCAAGGCTGCTGATCCGATTGAGATGAGCCTTCGGACGCACCCTCTGCCGCAATAGGCTCAGTATCTTCAATCGTTGGGTCAGCTGTGTCGTACGCGAGAAGCGACTCGCGTACCTCGGCTTCCGCGTCCATCTCGGCTGGCTCGGTCTCTTCGCCGTTGGCCGCCTCGGCGTGACCTTCGGCGTGTTCCTGTGCCTCGTCAGCTAAAGCGTCTTCGTGAGCCTCTTCTAGTGCAGCCTCCGCGAAAGTATCGATTTCATCATCTTCGGAGAGATCTTCGCCGTGTTCGATCTGCATTTCAGCGACGTTCTGGGCATGCGCGGCAGCTTCCTCGGCGGTCAGATGGGCAACCACGTCGTCATGGCTATGCAGATCGTCGTCAGTTTCGATGGAATGATCCGATTCCGGCAACATCTCGTGAGAATCGTCTTCTTCGCCGGCAGCTTCTTCAGCCTCATGAATCGCAGATTCCATTTCGTCCCTATGCTCCTCAATCGCAGAAGTTTCGGGCGATGTAAACGCTGCGACTGCGTCGGAAAGAGAAGCGTCAGGGCGGCGCCATTTTGACAAGGACTCGCCCGGAAGCGGCTCGACGCCTGCAAAGGATGGGCGACCCGCGAACGAAGCCGATTCCTTTTCGATGTGTTCGGGTGGATGCGGCTCCTCATGAGGGAACGCGGCTGCTCCGGCGTGCGGCGTTTCCACATCGTGCCGTACGGCATCGAGAACGTCAGAGCCGGCGCTTGCCGAAATCGGCTCGCCCTCCGCGGACGTAGCGGTGGGTTCCAGCGCCGGACGCTCGCGATATTTCGCCAAGGACTCTCCAGGCAGAATTATGGGTGTGTAGCCCTCGGGCATCGGCTCTGACGGGCGATCTTCGTGGGCGCCGGGCGATGCATATTTCGAAGGCGGAAGATCCCGTCCGCCGTGATGATGATGGCGGTCACCGCGATCATTGCGATCACCTCCGCGACCGCGGCGTCCGAAGCGCCCACCGCGTCCGCGACCGCGGCCGAAGCGGCCTGAATCGCGGCCGCCGAAACCGCCGCGTCCACGATCATCAAACCGTGGGCGTCCGTGGCCGAACGATGGAGGAGCTGTGCGCGTCTCGCCGGGGGCGGCAGGAGACAAGCTTTCACCGGGCAGCGGCTCGATATGACCCGTTTCTTGTGGCGGGGGGGCGGTAGCGGAGACTTCCGCCTCCGAAACCGGCTCAACATCCGCAGGCTCCATCACAGGAGCGGCGGCAGGCTGGCCCTCCGCAAAGGCGCGGCCGCCTTGATCCTCAATTTTCTGAATTTTTTCTTCGGCTGTAGAAACAACCGTATCGAGGTCTTCGACTTCCTCCATGAAATCGCTGACATAGAGGAAGGCATCACTATCGAGGCCAATTTCGACGAAAGCCGATTGCATGCCGGGAAGCACGCGTGTGACACGGCCCTTATAGATGCTGCCGACTAGCGCAAATTCGCGTTCGCGCTCGACGTAATACTCACAAAGCTGTCCTTCTTCGAGAATGGCAACCCGCGTTTCGTGCGGGTTCACCGAGATAACCATTTCCTTTGACATTAGAACTCCTATTGATGCCCGGGAGCGCGACGGCGCACACCTCTGCGCTCATCCGAAGGGCGCGAGCGAAAAAAGCAGCATCTCGCTGCCGCGACGGACCGCAGGGAAAGGTCCCAAATTGTTGCGGGATGTTTTCCTTCTTCTTCCGATGCATCAAAAACTCAAATCTGAATTCCCGCAACCGCAAAAAGCGTGCGCGGGGCACTAAGAAACCAGCGGGATCAGTTGACGAAACGCCGCATGCGGACATTCATCACCAATCCCAACGACAAAAACACGAAGGCGGTTGCCGACCCGCCATAACTCATCAGCGGCAGCGGAATGCCGGTGACCGGCATATACCCTATGACCATTGCAGAGTTGACCAAAACGTGGAATCCCAAAATAGCGGTCACTCCCATAACCACAAACATTCCGGCTTTGTCTTTCGCTTTCTGCGCATTATCCACAAGGCGCAGAATCAGACCGAGATATAACAGCAAAACGACGCAAACGCCAATGAAACCTTGCTCCTCGGCGAGCGCCGCAAGAATAAAATCCGAATACCGGATGGGCACGAAGCCCAACTGGTTCTGACTTCCCTTCCCAAATCCCTTACCCCAGAAGCCGCCTGAACCCACCGCAATTTCCGACTGCAAAATCTGATAGCCCGCGCCGCGCTGATCCTGTTCAGGGTGCAGGAAGGTCTCGATGCGCTGCTCCTGGTACCCGTTCAGAATACGGGTTCTCATACTCCACGCTATAGGAACCATGATTGCGACTGCCAGCACGCCGATCGCGAGGTGCTTCCACTCGATCCCGGTAAGGAACGCACCCACAAGCGCAACGGGTACCAAAACCATTGCGGTTCCCAGGTCCGGTTGCTTCAGGATCAAATATACGGGGACCAAAGTCAGGAGGGCAAGCTTGCCAAGATCCTGCAATGTGAGCCGGTCCGTGTGAACTTCACTGAAGTACCGGGCCAACACTATGATTATAATCAACTTCATTATTTCTGACACCTGTAAATCGAAGCCGCCAAAGAGCGGGATCCAGCGCTTCGCGCCCAGCTTCGAGAGCCCGATCACGAGAACGACCAGAAGGCTCACAATTCCAAAGACATAGAGGATAGGGGCTTGATCCAGCAGCGTATGGTAATCGATGCGGGAAACGATGAACATGCCGACTACACCGATTCCGATCCACATCAACTGCTTGTACTGCATGCCGGCCATGCCGCTGGCATGGGTTGACGAATAAATCTCTAACACACCGATGGTGCTGATGGCGGCAACTATGGCGAGAAGGGTCCAGTCGAAGTCATGGATGCGTGGGCGCTCTTTCACGGATGCTGCGCTCCATTTCGCACAGAGGCAACAAGGGACCGGGATGGCGTAATCACGGTGGCCGAAGGCGGCACTCGAGGCGCTCCGGCTGTCTGTGGGGATGACGGGGGCATCTGGAAATGGCCCTCTTTCTTATCGTAGTAGGCCTTTACAACGTCGCGGACAATCGGGGCGACGGAGCTGCCCCATCCGGCACCCTGAACGAGGGCAGCCACGACGATGTCAGGATTGCGGCGTGGCGCGATGCCCACAAACCATCCATTTTCTTTGATATGGTGACCTAGCTTGTTTTGGAGTTCGAAGCTCTCCGTTTGGGCCGTTCCGGTCTTTCCGGAGAAGTCGATATTTTGCAGCTTCACTGTGCCGGATGTGGTGCCGTCAGGCTCGTTGACCACTCCCCACATGCCGTCCGTAACCTGGGTAACAGTGTCGTCTGACAGCGGAAAGGACACGTATTTCAAACCAGTGGCGCCCTTTAGAAGATGCGGAGGGATGAGCGTGCCGCCATTCGCCACGGCCGCGATCATGCGTGCTAGCTGGACTGGCGTGGCGGTTACGGCGCCTTGGCCAATCGAGACGGAGATCGTAGAGCCGGGGTACCACTTGTGGTGATTTACGCGCTCGGACCACGCCTCGGAAGGAATCAGTCCGGTTTCTTCGCCGGGCAGGTCGATCCCCGTGCGCTGGCCCAGACCTAGCCCTGAGGCGTAATAGGCAATGCGGTCGATTCCGAGGAGCTTGCCGACGTTATAGAAGTAAACGTCGCAAGAAGCCACAATTCCTTTGTGCAGATCGACTTCACCGTGCGCGTGATCGCAATGGAATACCCGGCCGTAGAAGGTAGCCTGGCCGGGGCAATAGACGGTGTAATTCGCGGGAATGGCTTTTGACTCGAGCATCGCCGTCGCCATCACAATCTTGAAAACCGAACCGGGAGCGAGCTGCGCCTGGATGGCGCGGTTCAAAAGCGGCGTCTCGGGGTCTGAGTTAAGGTGCGCCCATTCTTTGGGCGAAATGCGGACGGCAAAATCGTTAGGGTCGAAGGTTGGGCGGCTGACCATGGCGAGAACTTCGCCTGTGTGCGCGTCCATGGCGACCAAGGCACCCTCTTTGTTGGCGAAATCCGCGTCAGCGACGGCCTGAAGGTCTTCGTCGATCGTTAGCTGGATGGGTTTGCCAGGGATGGCCTCGACGTCGTCTAACGTGCGCATCACTTTGCCGACGCTATTGACCACCATGCGGCGCATACCGTCCGTGCCTTCGATCTGCTGATCGTATTCCTTCTCCAAGCCGGCTTTGCCGACGATATCGCCGGGGCGGAAGCGGTCCGGGTACTTGTCAATGTCGTCCTGGGAGACTTCTCCGACGTAACCGATTGTATTTGCGAGCATTTCGCCGTGCGGATAGCGGCGGCGCTGCACCATCATCAGGTCGAGCATGGGGAGGTCAGCCCGATGGGATTCGACGAAGGCGATGTCGGCTTCGGTGGCGGCGGGCTTGATAATAATGGGCTCGAATTTCGGCTCGCCGCGGGCTTGCTGGAGCTGACTATCGAGGTCTTCCTTGGTAATTCCAAGTCCCTCTTCGATCAGGCCGAAACTCTTTGCATCCTGTTTCAGATTATCGCGAAGGAGAAGGATGCTGAAGGAGGGATAGCTATCGACAAGTACGCGGCCCTCGCGGTCGAGCATTGCTCCGCGCGGAGCGATGATCGGGATCGACCGGATCTGGTTCTTCTCAGCGAGGTCAGCGAAATGGTCAGATTGGACCACTTCCAATTTCCAGAATCCGACAAGGAGTAGGATTACGAAAAATACCGATACATAGGAAACCAGCGCCAAACGACCCTGGGGAATTTTTTGATCACTAACAGTCCACGGTGCCACCGAAACTCCAGCGCGATGGGCCGCAGGGCTGGCGGCGGACGCGCGATGCGATTCTCAAGTAAAAACAGTAGATGAAGATTCAAACTAACACTTGGGAAGCGCGTCCGCAAGGTGCGTGTCCTTAATGCTAACTGGCTGATTGGGCAGGTGAAATGAAGACTTCTTCAGTCTGAAGCTGGGTTTTCGGCCAGCCGCCAGGGCGAACGTTCATTCCATTGGCGCATAGCAGCGGTAGCCCAGGCGGTTGTCTTATCCGTGTGGCATGAGGTGCACGGATTCGGCATCTTGTACTGGTCCGTCATCGCAGGCGTAATGAAACGGAAAGTGTGTGCGTGAACCATCGTGTTAGCGGGCCCTTCCGTTTCGATCGCCGGCATGTGGCAGGCGACGCATTGGCTTCCGGTGCTGCCGGCTTTGTGATGCGTGTGCTCCTCAATCGTGGCTGTGCGCGGACCATTCGGTGAATCTGGCCCGTGGCAATCAAGACAAATCTGGTTAGCGGGCTTGCGTAATTGCGCGTAGTTTCCGGTGCCGTGAACGTCATGGCAATCGAAGCAGGTGACGCCGCGCCGATACATGACGCTTTGCACGAAATCGTTGCCCTGCATGCGATTTTTGTGCGCGGTGCCGTCCGGGTAATAGAAGAAGTTCGCGGGCTGCCCCAGCGTGTGGTCTTCGAGCTTCCAATAGTCTGCAAGCTTCAGCCCCACGTTATATCCAACAGGCCAATCGTAATATTTGCCTTCGATGGGATTTGATAACGGCTGACCTTGCGAATGGCATTGAATGCAGGTATCGCTGGCCGCCACGTAGTCCATGTGAGCGGGATTGATAATGTTGGCGCGCGTGGGATGTGCGACATGTTCGCTGCCTGGGCCATGGCAGCGTTCGCAGCCAACGTTCCACTCGGCGACTTGCTTTGTGTGAATGTCATAACCCACCGAATGGCAGCCGTCACAAAGCGGGCCTGTGGGGCGGTGGAAGTTGTCACCGGGATAAAAAGGAGCCCACCAATCGCCTCCTGTGGGCGGCACCTGATATTTGCTCCATTTCTTGTTTATGATTTCCCATTGAACGGGCAGCGGGAAATAGTCGTCGCCGACTTTTGTGAAGTAGCGCTGCTTCCAGATGCTTCCGTAGACGAAAGCCACTTGATCTTTTGAAAATTTGTAGACGTTGTTCGTCGCGAGATCGGGAATGATCGCGTCCGGATGTTGATGCGGATCGCGGACGACGTTGGCCATGGGCGTCTTTTGCCAGTGGTGATAAATATCCGCGTGACACTTTTCGCAGGCTTGCGAGCCCACGTAATGCGCTGCGCTGACCGTTTGCGCTTGTTGGGTTTGCTCTGGCTGAGATAGAGGACGAAGGCTTCTTATGTAGAGTACGATTTTCCAAATGTCCGCATTCTGCACTTGATGCGCATTGCCCCACGCGGGCATACCAGTAAGTTCCACACCGTTTTGGATAATGTAATGAATTTCGCCGTCAGTGAGATCTTGCGTTTTTTCGGCGCGAAGGTCGGGCACGCGAGGATAAAGCGATTGGCCGACGGGCGTGAGGCCGCTGGCGTCGTGACCGTGGCAGTTCTCGCAATGAGCTGAAAAAAGGTCGCGGCCATCCTGCAAATTCTGCGGCGTGGGTTGCAAAGGGTTTTTATCTCCACGCGCAGAACCGGGAATGGAGAAATCGCGGACCGTGCGTGCGAGCGATGTTTCCAGATGCGACGGTTCATTTGTGGCGCGAAAGCCGCGATGAACCCACAGCGCCGCCGCGACTACGAGAACAACCACAACGGCCAACATGCCCAGACCAAATGCCTTCAGGCCTTGCATTCGCACACCCCCAACATCCCGGCAAGTATGCTGGCGATATTACATGAAAAGCGGATGAAAGGTGCAGGCTGTCCGAGCAGCAAGTTAGCCTTGTGACAGAGCCGCGGGAGCAACCGTCGGCGCCGGGCTGGCGAGATTCTGGCCGCAAAAGGAGCAGAATTTATCGGTGTCGAGCACTTCGCGTCTGCACTGAGGGCAAGAAGGATGCAGATTCCATTTGCAATTTGGGCAGTAGTTGAAACGCGCGCCGACCTTGGTTCCACACTGCGGGCAATCGAACGGCAACGGTTCGCGCATCACGAAGTAGACGATGAATCCGAGCGCGAGATATGCGGGCATCAGTGCGATGACGAGAAACGTCCAGGCGCCAGGGCTCATGCCGCGGCGCTCTGCGTCACGATAGACGTAGCCGATGAGGAAGAGAACGATTGCGATGGGAATTGCGACGGCCGTTACAATGCCCGCGAGCACGAGGGGAACCAGGTGCTGCTGATCGGCAATGTCGTGCGGAGCCAGTGCGCCGTGCGTCACAGCGTTTGCTATCAGTACGATTAACAGAGCGAGTACATACAGTACGACCACAGTTCCTTTCAGCCAGCTCGGGACCACTTTGAATTCTTTCCAGAGGTGAAATCTTTCGCGTTTGCGCCGAAAACGGATCAGGCGCATGCGTTCGCTCCACGACGTTCCTATGCTCTTTGGGAAATCGCTCATGACTTCTGTCGCCTCATATATGAGTTAATTTGACCAATCCCTTTGACGCCTATA
>Ga0105240_10014398_pt1 | contig 10800 bp, 7 predicted proteins | sample KBSC54metaG_FD_80426 | JGI IMG/M metagenome (GOLD analysis project Ga0105240, IMG submission 80426) | Corn rhizosphere microbial communities from Kellogg Biological Station, Michigan, USA - KBS C5-4 metaG | ecosystem: Host-associated > Plants > Roots > Rhizosphere > Soil | place: Michigan, USA...
CTGGGACGTGATCGACAAGCACAAGGTCAACATCTTCTACACCGCACCGACCGCGATCCGGGCTCTGATGCGCGAAGGCGATGGCCCGGTAAAGAAGACCAGCCGGGCCTCGCTGCGTTTGCTGGGCAGTGTGGGCGAGCCGATCAATCCGGAAGCCTGGCTCTGGTATCACCGGGTGGTGGGCGATGGCCGCTGCCCCATCGTGGACACTTGGTGGCAGACCGAGACCGGCGGGATCCTGATCTCGCCGCTGCCGGGGGCGACCGATTTGAAGCCCGGCTCGGCCACCAAGCCTTTGTTCGGGATTGTGCCCCAGATCGTGGATGCCGATGGCGAGGTCCTGGAAGGGGCGGTGACCGGCAATCTCTGCATCGCCCAAAGCTGGCCTGGCCAGATGCGCACCGTCTATGGCGACCACCAAAGGTTCATCGATACCTACTTCAAGGCCTATCCGGGCAAATACTTCACCGGCGACGGCTGCCGCAGAGACGCCGACGGCTATTACTGGATCACCGGGCGGGTGGACGATGTGATCAATGTCTCAGGCCATAGGCTGGGGACGGCGGAGCTGGAAAGCGCCCTGGTGGGCAATGCCAAGGTGGCCGAGGCTGCGGTGGTGGGCTATCCCCACGACATCAAGGGCCAGGGCATCTATGCCTATGTCATCTTGAAGCAAGGCATCACCCCCACCGACGCCTTGGCGGAGGAACTGCGCCAGTTCGTGGGCCAGGAGATCGGCCCCATCGCCAAGCCGGACGTGATCCAGTTTACCCCCGGCCTGCCCAAGACCCGCTCCGGCAAGATCATGCGCCGTATCCTGCGCAAGATCGCCGAAGGCGACATCCAATCCCTCGGCGACACCTCTACCCTCGCCGACCCCTCCGTCGTCGATGACCTCATCAAAAACGCGAAGCGGTAGGCAGATGGCCTGCGCCTGACTAGGCTGCCCTTTGCGGCGGTAAAGGGGGCGTGATGCGCGATTGGCTTTTGATCCTGCTTCTGGCGTTTGGCTTGGCCGGTCCGATTCGGGCCGCGGATTGGACCACGCCGGCGGAACGGTCGGCCTTCCGGACCACGCCCAGCTATGCCGATACGCTGGGCTATCTGGAGCGGCTGCAAAAAGAAGCGCCGGGCCAGGTTCGGCTTGAGACCTACGGCGTTTCCCCGCAAGGACGGCCCATGATGGCGGTCATCGCCAGCAAGGATGGAATTTTCACACCAGAACAGGTGCACGTCGGCAAGCTTCCCATCGTGCTGGTGCAAGCCGGCATTCATCCTGGAGAGATTGAAGGCAAGGATGCGGGGTTGATGTTGCTGCGCGACTTCGCCGTCACCGGCAAGCTGCCGCATCTGCTGGATCACGTCGTTCTGGTCTTCATTCCCGTCTTCAGCGTGGATGGGCATGAGAATTCCTCGCCCTATAATCGCATCAATCAGAACGGGCCGGAGAGCATGGGCTTCCGCGGCCAATCGCAATATCTCAATCTCAACCGCGACTATATCAAAGCCGATACGCCGGAAATGCGCGCCTGGCTGAAATTGTGGCAGCATTGGCGGCCGGATCTTCTTATCGATGTGCATACAACCGATGGCGCGGATTTCCAGTATGACCTGACCTGGTATCTGGAAGACCCGCACAAGCTCGATGCCGGCGTGAGCAACTGGCAGCAGCAAGCCATGGCCAGCGTGATTCCGCCTTACGAAAAGCGTGGTCATCTCGCGTCCATTTATCTGGAATTCAAGAATGGTGCCGACCCGCGCCAGGGTCTGGTGAATTTCGGTTCCGGCCCGCGCTTCTCCACGGGTTATGCGGCGCTTCAGAACAGGCCGGGGCTTTTGATCGAAACCCATATGCTGAAGCCTTACGCGCAGCGCGTGCGGGCCGCTTACGACCTGGTGGCGTTGATGCTGGATTATGCCGGCCGCAATGCCGCGTCACTTCTTGAAACCAATGCGAAAGCCGATGCCGCCATCATTGCCCGCGCCAATGATCCCTCGGCACGCGTTGCGCTGACATTCACATCAGACCCGGCGCCCACGCAATTTTCCCTGAAGGGCTACGCTTTCGCACAGACCCCGAGTGAGATCTCCGGCGGCACCTGGATTCGATATGATCAAACCAAGCCGGAGACCTATGTCATCCCGAACTGGAACGGCTTGCTTCCGGATACCATGGTCACGCCACCAGTTGCTTATGCCGTTCCAGCGCAATGGACAGACATCATCGCGCGTCTTGATGCGCATGGCATCGTTTATCGCCGTCTCGATTGCGCCACCAAGGTTGCCGCCATGGGGTATCAGCTGGACAATCCCAAATGGAGCAATCGCCCGTTCGAGAGTCACTTGATGCTGGAGCAGGTCGAGACACGCCTGCTGCCGCGACAGGAAATTCTACCAGCCGGCTCGGTGATTGTGTCCTTGGATCAGCCTGCAGCCAATGTCGCCATCGAGCTTCTGGAGCCCGACGCGCCGGACTCGATATTGCGGTGGGGCATGCTCGATTCGATCTTCGAGACCAAAGAATATGGCGAGCCACGGGTGCTGGAAAAGCTGGCGCGCGACATGTTGGCGAAAGATCCCGCCTTGAAGGTGGAATTCGAAAGCAGGCTCAAAAATGACACCGCTTTCGCTGCCAACTCGCAAGCGCGCTTGATGTTCTTTTTCCAACGCTCGCCATGGTTCACGACCCAGAAGGTGGGCGCCTATCCGGTGCTGCGCTTGGATAGGTCTGGCATGCCGTCCTGCAATTAAATTACTTAGAATTGTATTAACTGACTCGGGGCTATCCTTCCCGCAGAGGGTACCCCAGGAGATTTCACCGGACACGCCGCATTCCGCGTGCTTCGATCCAGAGGAACGCAGGTGAATATATCCCCGGACAAGCGCGCCGATATTGCAGCCGCAAACCTGCCGGCGGCAAAACTCCATGTCCTGGGATTGGCGCCGCTGAAGGAGAAGCTCGGTCCCAGGTGGGAGCGCCTGAGTACCCTGGTTCACCGGCTTATGGAAAAGGCGATCCGTGCCGCACAGGGCCCGTCCGATCATTGCATCGTTCTGGACGAACTTTCCTATGCCATCACGTTCGGCAATCTTTCCCTCAGCGAAGCCAGCCGCGTGTGCGCCGCAATCGCGCGGGAAGTCTGCGAGCATCTCTTTGGGGATCAGATTGACGAAGTATCGGTGAGAAGCATCGTGGCGGAAATCGCGACCCTTGGTTCGATCGAGGAAGCCGCCCTGGGCAGTCGGATAGAAGCGCTGGTGGAGGCGCAAGGTGTCGAAGCCGTCATAACACACAGCGTGGAGTCAGGCGCTTCAGCGCCGGTCGTGGTCGTTGCCGGCAACGCAACCAGAAAGTCTCCCCTGGCAGCTGACGGCATCAGTGCCATCCAAGCGCATTTTGCGCCTTATGGCCTTAAACTCGGGCTGTTTCCGATTTGGAATTTGGAACAGGCTTCCAGCAATTGCCTTTTCGTGACGCCATTTTCCGAGGATTCCATCGTCCCGTCGGGCAAGTTGCTTATGCGCGGGATCACCGATGCGCAGGTCCTTGACCTGGAAATCGATCAGTTGATCGCCGCGGCTTATTTCGCCGAACAGATGCGTTCGGCCGGCAAGGTCTGCGCCATGGGCGTGGGCATCAGTTATTATTCCATCAACAGCTTCCGCGCGCGGATTCGCTATCTGACGGCGCTGCAGAAATTGCAATTTCATCCCAAGAATCCGCTGCTCCTGAAGTTGGAACAGATTCCGGTCGGTGCGCCGGAAGGCCGGGTTGGCGAACTGGTTTCAATGTTGAGCAGCGAAAGTGTCAGAATCACGCTCGAACTGGAAAGTATTGCCGCCGTTTCAACGCTCGAACCGCGTCTTGGTCTGGTCGGTGTGGGCGGCATAATCCCGCACGGCCTCGATAAAGGGACGGCAACGCTTCTATGCCGCAAACTGGTCCACTATGCCGGGGCCCATAAGATGTTCGCCTTCCTGGATCGCCTCGACAGCCAGGAACAATGCGCCTTGGCGGTGCGCGAAGGCGTAAAATTTGGAATGGGCACGGTCTTGACACCCAGGCCGCTCGAGACCGTCGGGCGAGATTTGGCGTTTCCGATGCAACTGCGGCGGCAGAATAACTTATCCTGACGGAGGGTCAGAGCCGACTTGGCGTTCACCTCCACTATCCATCCCATCCTGTCAGCCTCGCCCGCCGTGTTCCGCTTCCAGCTCATCGAGCGACTTACCTTCGTTGCGCGGCGCCCAGATAGTGCCGATTAGGCCGCTGGCCACCAGAAATCCGGTCAGTATCCAGGCAAGCCTGCTGAAGCCGCTCATTGTGAGCATCGGCACAAAAAGGCTCCATATTCCCAACCCAATGCGAACGGCGGCGAAAATCAATCCTTGCGCGGTACTGCGGATCAGTGTGGGAAACAGTTCGGCGCTCCAAAGCTGAAAGAATGACTGGGCTCCGAAGCCGGCGCCGAACCACACCAATACGAGGTATGCGAGCGCAACGGGAGTGGTCAGCGGAACGACCGCCAAAAGAGCCATGCCCATGATTTGGATCAGCGATGAAAGCGCGAACAACAGTCTTTGATTTACTCTGTCCGAATAGCGCATGAATACCAAGCCGATGGAAATCATTGCCACGAAGAAACCCATCGCCTGCATGGCGACGCTTGAAGCTTGGCTCTGCGCACCAACCGTCCGCAGGATGTATGGAAAGAAAAACCCGTTGGTTCCCGCCCAAAGATTCCAAATTCCATACATTGCGAACAAGAACAGCATCGATGTGAGGTGCTTTGGCGTCAGAAGCGCGCGCAGTCCCGGCATTTGCCCCAGTGCTTTATTTGTTTGTGCCGCCTTTGCTTGCTCCCAGCGTGTCGATTCTTTCATACCCGACCGCAAAAGCGTCAGGATGACGGCTATGATGGCGAGATGGGCAAATACAATGCGTGCCCCCAGCACGCCCAAAGGCGCGAGAACAAGGAAAAGGGCAAGGACGACGACCGGACCGAGATACCAGAGAACCTGGGCGACACCGCTATGTTTTCCTCGTCCGCCCGCAGGCGCCAATTCCGCTATAAGCGACCATGACGCCGGAATATCCGCCCCGACCGCCAGGCCAACCAGCACAAAGCCCACAACGATCATCCAAGGCTGAAATGCGAAGACCAGCCAGAGCATGCCAAAGGCGTAGAACAGCATGTCATACTGATAGATTTTCTTGCGTCCGAAGATGTCGCAAAGGCGTCCGCCTACCAACGCTCCAACGCCGGCAGAAATCGCGTTGGCACTGAAGGCTCCCAGTAATCCCAGGAAGTTGGTACTGAGATGGTATTGCACGGCCCAAAGGGCCAAGGCCGCCGACCCCGATACGATGGAGCCCGCATCGATATAGTTGGCCAATCCCGCCAGGATCGTATTTTTCCAATCATCGGTGGTGCTCGACGCTGCGCTGCTCGCCTCCAAAGACGTCATGATGCCCCCTTTGTTATTGTCGGACCTTCTGTGCAGCTGCGGCGCGCAACGTTTGTTGAATTATTGATAGCCCCTTTGGGTCATCGCATTTTGGTCTTTTTGACAGTGACAGAGTTACTTGCCAATTTCCATCTTCGCTAGCCATGCATCGACAGGCCTATTCGATGGACAAGGATTCGAAGCCAAGCATCCCTGTAGAGGAGTATCCCGTCCGCTGGGCGCGTGTGAGGCAGATGATGGAGCGGGAGAATCTGGACCTTCTCATCGCTTATGCGGACGACCGCGCCGTCTTCGGCGCGGCTCACGCGCGCTGGCTGGCCAATTTCCCCGTTCATTTTGAGCCGGTGTGCGTAGTGCTACTCCATGATCGGGCGCCAATCATGCTGTGCGGCCCGGAGACCCGGGAGTATGCGCTACTGGCGAGCCATATCGCCGATGTGCGCATTCTGAGAGAGTTCTGCCACGCCAACGAAGACTACCTTCATAGCACCATCCAGAGCTTGGCCGAGATTGTCGCCGAGGCAATTCCCCATGCCTCGCGTATCAAAAGGATCGGGCTGGCTGCGCGCGGACTCATGGGCGCCGATGTGCTTGCCTCTTTCGAGGGAAGTTTTCAACAGGCCGAATGGATCGATGTGGAGAACGCGATTTGCGAGGTGCGTGCTCAGAAATCTCCCGCAGAGCTGGCGGTCATTCGTTATGCCTATCGGATTGCCGAAGCGGGCCTCGCTGCGGCGCTGGGGGCGATCCGTGTGGGTGTCACCGAACGCGAAATCGCCGCGGAGGTGGACTCGGCAATGCGCCGCGTGGGCGCGGAGGGGACTGGCATAGACACCATCGTGGCCTCAGGTCCCAACACAAGGCCGATCTTGGCTCGCTCGACGTTCCGAGCAATCCGTGCCGATGAACTTGTGCTGCTGACGATTGCCCCTCGTTACGAGGGCTATCATTCCGCTATTGGCAGACCCGTGCTGGTCGGTCACCCTGGTCATGAGATCCGCAATGCTGTGAATGTGGCCTGGCGTGCCCAGGAAGCTTGTTTCAAGGCAATGCAGCCAGGTGTCGAAGGCCGCAGCGTCGAGGCGGTAGGCCGGCGCGTTGTGGACGAGGCGGGCCTTGGTCGGCATTTTCTATACTCGGGAATCCATAGCGTCGGTGTGATTGAATTCGAGCCGCCGATCTTTGGACCCAGCAGCCGGTCTGTTTTCAAACCCAACATGGTCATCTCCTGCGATATTCCGTTGTTCGATACGCCGTGGGGTGGGTTGCGCATGGAAGACGGATTTGTGATCACCGAGACCGGAGCCGAGCGCATTAATCACACGCCATATCTGCTTGAGCATTAGTCTTGACGGGCGCATTACACCAACGGTCGCGGTCGGTGCCATTCATTGAACGGCACTACTCCGTAAACGAGTGAAAAAGGCGCCGTTCAAGGCGCCTCTAATGCAATAAAATCAGGCAGAAATGGTGCCGCAGGTGAGAATCGAACTCACGACCTATCCCTTACCAAGGGATTGCGCTACCACTACGCTACTGCGGCAACCGTGGTACTAGGTGCATATCGCGCCCGCCCTTACCAAAGGGTGCGCTGCTATAACGTAAGGATCATCCCAAGGTAAAGTGCAGCTCTGATGGCAAAATTGCCTCCTGAAAGGCTGGCTGCGGCGCTGAAGGCCAATCTGAAGCGGCGCAAGCAATTGCCCCCTCCCATCCCCGGTCCTGATTCTGCCAAAGACCCTGAAGAATCTAGGGAAAATTCACCGGATCCGGAGGCCCAGCCGCGGCCGGGAACATAGCATTTCCGCGCCGTTTTCCGTCTGTCCCCTGGGGACGCCACGCGCTACAAGCATCGCCTTTGGGCCTCTCAGCCCCGGATTGAGGATCGATGGACCGGATTCGTATTCGCGGCGGCCAGCGGCTTGAAGGCGCCATTGCCGTCAGCGGGGCCAAGAACGCGGCCTTGAAGTTGATGGCGGCATCCTTGCTGACCGCCGAGCCTCTGATCCTGCGCAATGTGCCGCGGCTGGCCGATGTGCGCGCCATGGCGGAACTCCTGCGTAGCTTTGGGGTGGAGATCGCCATGACCTGGGGCGCCGGTCTGGGCGAAGGCGATATTTTCCGGCTTGAAGCGCGCCAGATCACCTCCGCCTACGCCTCCTACGACATCGTCCGCAAAATGCGGGCGAGCTTCCAGGTTCTGGCGCCGCTTTTGGCCCACCATGGCGAGGCCAAGGTGTCACTGCCCGGCGGCTGCGCCATCGGGGCGCGTCCGGTCAATCTGCATCTCGATGCCTTGACCCAGATGGGCGCCAAGGTCGATCTGGTGGATGGATATGTCGTGGCCAGCGCGAAAGGCGGGCTCAAAGGCGCAGAGATCGTGTTTCCTGCGGTCTCGGTCGGCGCCACAGAGACCGCGCTGATGGCCGCCACGCTGGCGAAAGGAACCACCGTCATCACCAATGCCGCGCGGGAGCCGGAGATCGCGGATCTTGGCCATTGTCTCATCGCCATGGGCGCACACATTTCCGGATTGGGCTCGGCACAACTCACCATCGAGGGCGTGCCAGCCTTGCACGGCGCCGAGCATGTGGTGATGCCGGACCGGATCGAGGCGGGAACCTACGCCATCGCCACGGCCATTGCGGGCGGATCGGTCGAACTGCTTGGCGCGCGCCGAGACAGCATCGCCGCCCTGCTGGAGCGGCTGGAGCGCACGGGCGCGGAAGTTTTGGACACGCCTTCGGGCGTTGCGATCAAGGTCAATGGCGTCAGGCCGACGGCCGTCAATCTTTCGACGGCGCCTTTTCCCGGTTTCCCCACAGACCTGCAAGCCCAGTTCATGGCCCTGATGACAGTGGCGAACGGCACCTCCACCATCAGGGAGACGATCTTCGAGAACCGCTTCATGCATGTACCAGAGCTCAGCCGCCTAGGCGCGGATATAAGAGTGGAAGGTGACGTCGCCATCGTCCGCGGTGTGGAGAAGCTCAAAGGCGCGCCGGTGATGGCCACCGATTTGCGCGCCTCGGTGAGCTTGGTCTTGGCGGGCCTGGTCGCGCAAGGCGAGACCATCGTCAATCGCGTCTATCATCTGGATCGCGGTTTCGACCGGCTGGAAGAGAAATTGTCCCAAGTGGGCGCCGATATCGCGCGGATTCCCGAATGAGCAAAAATATGAGACTGGCGGCGGCCGATGCCGAAGATCTGGAAATATTGTCCGCGCGGGTGCAGGACGCGGTGGGCAGGCTGAAGGACTTTGTCTGGCTGCCGAAACAGCGGCGCTTTGTGGCAGCGCTGAATCGCTTCCGCTGGGAGGAGGGCAAGGGGGCCGGCACACGGACGCGCGCAGCGCTTCGTTTCGACGGCGTCTCCAAGGTTCAATCGTCTCATGTCAAACAAGGTGCGCCGGACGCGGTGGTGTCGCTTTTGGCGATCCGGTTCACGCCCAACGGCGAGGGTGATCCGGCTGGTGTCATTGAATTGGTGCTGGCGGGTGACGGCGCGATGCGCCTGACGGTGGAATGCATCGATGCAGAACTGGTCGATCTCACGGGGCCTTGGGCGGCGGTGGCGCGTCCGGACCATGAGGATGACGCGTGATGACGCGCCGGTTGAACGCCAAAGACAAGAACTTCGCCGCTGACTTTGAAGCCCTGCTGTTCGCCAAGCGGGAGATTGAAGAAGACGTGGCGGAGCAGGCGCACGCCCTGATCGCCGATGTGCGCAAGCGTGGCGACGCAGCGTTGGTGGAACTGACCAACCGCTTCGACCGCGCCAATATCACTGTCGCCGATCTTAAAATCTCGACCGCCGAAATCGACGCAGCGCTGACCCAAGTCACGACGGAACAGAAAGACGCGATCGAAATCGCTGCCGTTCGTATCGAAGCCTATCATCGCCGCCAACTGCCCGGCGATGCGCGTTTCGAGGATGAAACCGGCGCTCTTTTGGGTTGGCGCTGGACGGCAGTGGATAGCGCGGGGCTTTACGTGCCCGGTGGCACCGCCAGCTATCCATCCTCCGTTCTCATGAACGCAATTCCAGCCAAAGTTGCCGGCGTCGGCCGCATTGTGATGGTGACGCCCGCCAGTGGCGGCAAGATCAACCCGCTGGTGCTGGCGGCTGCCAGGCGCGCCGGCGTCAGCGACATTTTCCGCGTAGGCGGTGCCCAGGCGGTGGCCGCGCTCGCTTATGGCACGCAAACCATCGCACCGGTGGACAAGATTGTGGGCCCGGGCAACGCCTGGGTTGCGGCGGCAAAACGCGAAGTGTTCGGCCAGGTCGGCATCGATTCCATCGCGGGTCCGTCGGAGATTCTGGTGATTGCCGATGCCAGCAACGATCCGGACTGGATTGCGGCCGATCTTTTGAGTCAGGCCGAGCATGACGCGTCTTCGCAAAGCATCCTGATCACCGACGATGCAGGCTTTGCCGACCGGGTCGCCGAAGCGGCGGCGCGTGCGCTGGCGCTGCTGCCGCGCAAAGAGATCGCGTCCAAAAGCTGGACCGATTATGGCGGCATCATTGTGGTGGAAAGGCTGGAAGACGCCGCTGCGCTGGCCGATCGTTTTGCGCCGGAACATCTGGAAATCGCCACCGCCGATCCCGACCGCTTGTTGGCCAAGGTGCGGCACGCGGGCGCCATCTTCTTAGGACCTTACACCCCCGAAGCGATGGGCGATTACATTGCAGGCCCCAATCATGTGCTGCCGACATCGCGCTCGGCGCGGTTCTCATCGGGCCTTTCGGTGCTGGACTTCATGAAGCGCACCACGCTTTTGTCGTTGAATGCCAAGGCCATCTCCGCTCTCGGGCCACCCGCCATGGTGCTGGCGCAAGCCGAGGGTCTGGAGGCCCATGCGCGCTCCATCGCCGCGCGGCTGAGCAGGAAGACTTGAGTGGATCATCGGATCTGCGCCATCGCCCTGGACGAAAAAAGCGTGATCAGCCGCACGCCCGCCATCGAACAGGAGCGCGAGGTTGCGATCTCGGATCTGCTGGAGGCCAACCGCTTCAAGCCCAAGGGTTCGGCCACCGGTCCTTACAAACTTGCACTTAGCGTCAAGGAAAACCGTTTGGTGTTCGATATCGCGCGCGAAAGCGGGGCGCGGCGCCTCGTTCATCGGCCGCCCGTCGCTGAACGGCATCGGATGCACGACGGTGAGTTCGCCATGCCCGGCTTTGGTCCAGTCGCCAGCCGTCAATGTGAGAAGCACGCCCGGCATCTTCGCGGCGGCGGCAACTGAGATGGAGCGAATGCGCGCATGCGCGTGCGGGCTGCGTACGAACGCACACCATGTCATACGCGGTCGCGACACGTCGTCGACA
>Ga0105240_10014404_pt1 | contig 10795 bp, 11 predicted proteins | sample KBSC54metaG_FD_80426 | JGI IMG/M metagenome (GOLD analysis project Ga0105240, IMG submission 80426) | Corn rhizosphere microbial communities from Kellogg Biological Station, Michigan, USA - KBS C5-4 metaG | ecosystem: Host-associated > Plants > Roots > Rhizosphere > Soil | place: Michigan, USA...
CCTTGGTCGACGCTTCACATGGGATGAATCATGTGTTTAACCAATCGAAAGCGGAATGAGTTGAGCTTGATTAACATCTGCTCGGAAAATGGTCAGATGGCGGCACGGTGCAGCGCTCAACCGGATCGCGCGCATGCAGAGACAACACGTTCGTCTCCGTAGATCAGCGCGCGCCATACTTTCGACGGAACTGATCCAACCGAGAGCTGTTGGACAGAACCCTGTACTTACCGCTCGATATCGGATGGCAGTTTGAACAGATATCGACTGTCAAGTCGCCTTTCAACGTGGATGCGGTCTCAAAATGATTGTCACAGCTCGTGCACGTGACTTTCAAAGGTCCATAAGGCGGATGACCACAATTCATCTTCATAAAGATACTCCAACACAGGCTCCAAATGGAGCATATCTTACTCGTTCAAACACTATCATGGCGAGAACGCAAGACTCAGGGTCGCTATTGCGTCAATGCCTGCGAAGGCGATGGCAGCGTTTGTTGCAAAAACAAATGCTTTCCTCGTGAAATTCCCTGGTGATTGCGTCAGGATGGCTGTCGCAACCAACTTCGGGTGGCATTGTGCCCCCCAGAACTACGGCCGAGAACCCGTCCGGTGTGAGTATCACTTTCCCACAAAATGGCGAGATACCTGGCAATTCACCGATCAAACTCCTGCGCTCCGTTCTTGCCGTCGGCCTCGGACATTCGCAGGTGGTGTCTGCGTGCTTCCGTGAGCAAACGCTCTTATCGCTGTGCTTCGGGCGACAGGGCAGGCTCGAAGATTCGCGAAGGTTTTCCCCACTTGGGATGATTCTTTGCGAATTGATTGGATGAAATCCCTTGGGAATTAACTGACCGCGGTGCTGGCTACACTCATTGTACTGGCAAACCTGGGAATGGAGTTGAATCGGAGGTTTACCGGATAGCCTCTGAACGAGGCTTTTGATACTGCGCAAGGTTAAAAACAATTCAAACAGCAGGCTCCGCAGCAAGGGCAAGCGCATTACTGGAAAGGAACGTTTGAAGCTCATTCGCTGGGTGTCGCATCCGGGAGCCGAGGTCGCTTTTGCAACGGCTGCCGAATCTGCGCAAATTCACGGGTTTGCGCGTCTCAAAAGGCTGTAGCAATATGCACTCATGGAAAACGGTTACACACGAGCTGCTATGGAGGCTGCTTTATGACGGATCGACTGGAGGCGATGGCCATGCTGGTGTCCTCAGTCGAGGAAGGGAGCCTGTCTGCGGCGGCCAGAAAGTTGCGAATTCCCGTGGCCACACTCACCCGAAACGTCAATGACCTCGAAGCGTCGTTGCGCACGAAGCTCTTAGTCAGATCGACACGGAAGCTCACCCTGACGGATGCAGGGGTTGACTACGTGGCCTCTGCAAAACAAATCCTGGAACAGGTTGATGAGCAGGAGCGCCGAGCGTCGGGCGAGTTTACGGCTCCAAGGGGCGAGCTCGTTGTCACAACTCCGGTGCAAGTGACCCGCTTGCGGGTGTTGCCGGTTATCGATCAATTTCTGGCGCTGTACCCTGAGATAAGAATCCGGCTTTTGCAGTCGGACCGTAATGTTGACCTCATTGATGCGCACGCGGATGTGGCCGTCCGAATTGGGCGTATGCGCGATAGCAGCCTGGTCGCAGCGCGAGTTGGAAGCTTGCGCGTGGTAGTGGTCGCCAGTCCGGCGCTGCTGAAAAAGCACGGTAAGCCGGACTCGCCCGAAGAGCTTCGCGGCTATCCTTGTGTCGTCTTCGAAAGTCCTAATCTCTCACCGTGGCGTTTCCGCAGCCCGGCTTCGGGACAGATTTCTATAGTGGCAGAGGTGCCCCGGTTGTTGGTTTCATCGCCGGATGCCGCGGTGGATGCGGCAATTGATGGTATCGGGGCAACACTCGTACTCGAGCACGATGTCGCCGCTGCCGTGAAGGCGGGCAAGCTGAAGTATATTTTGCAGGAGTTTGAAGTAGACCCGGTGCCAGTGCACCTGGTCCACCTTTCCCGAAACACAATGCCTATCAAGCTCAGGCGATTTATTGATTTTGCCGTACCGAAATTGCGCGAGACGCTTGCAGAGTTCGGACGCATTCCATCGACATAATCGTCTGCAAGCCATCTGAGAAAGAGTAGCCCACCGTCTCTTACGAACCGAGACGGCAGACTACTGCCTGCATATCCCTTAGAACTGGGTGAGCCCCCCGTCAACCACGAGCTCTGTGCCTGTCGTGTATGACGAGTCATCGCTTGCCAGGAATAGCACGGTCTTGGCGAGTTCGACCGTTTCGCCGAACCGCTTCAGGGCAACCTTCTCCGTGATGCTGGCAGCGACTGCCGACAGCGTAGCGTCAGGTAAGCCGATCTTGCTATAGAACGGCGTTGCAATCGCGCCTGGGCTGACGGCGTTCACGCGAATGCCGCGAGGTGCCAATTCCGCGCCCAGAGTACGGACGAGAGAGCGCGTCGCCGCCTTGGTTGCGGCAAGAATGGACAGGCCCGGATAGCCAATTGTATTGAGGAACGACGTCGTGACGATGATGCTGCCGCCCTTGGAAATGATCGGCGCCGTCTTCTGAATCGTGAAGAATGTGCCGGTGAAGTTGAGGGCGACGTTCTCAGCAACGTATTCCTCTGTCACGGCCTCCAGCGGAGCGACCGTGGTAGCACCCGCGTTGGCGAATACGATATCAATGTGGCCAAACTGCTTGCGCGTTGCTTCGACAGCTCGCTCGATGTCGGCAACCTTGCGAATATCGGCGCGAACCAACAGGGCATCGCCGTTGAGTTCCTTACCGGCTGCACGCAACCGCTCGTCATTTGAACCGACTAGAACCACGTTCGCACCTTCCGCCTGAAAGAGCTTTGCGGTTTCCAAACCGATGCCCGAGGTGCCGCCAGTGATAAATGCAACTTTGTTCTTGAGCTTCATTTAAAATCTCCAGGATATTGAGTCAATCGAACCGCAAACCCGACCGCTCTTTCGTTGATCGCCTTGCTTGGACCCAACAATGCGCCCACTCGGAAAACTGCGGAATGGACTAAAATCGCGTAACATCTAGCCGGAAAAAGACGAAGTGGAATTTGAGGGGTCTTGAACTGCCGGCATTTCGCGGAGCATTTCAGGCCTCGAATTCGGCCGGCTGTGCGAAAGCACCGGGACTGTGGATCGGGCTGAGGCGGAGCGCTACCTGCTCCACCGGATGCGCAGCATCGCGACGCGTAATCAAAAAATTGCCGTCGCCCGCCGCATCCTGAAGCTCGCCGCGGAGGTGTGGTGTTACCACTATACCAACATCACCTGGCTGGAGCGCACGCCCACCATTCTGCTGGAGAAAGGTCATCGTGCCCGAGGGCCTTACACCTTGGATGCCGCCGAGCAGGAGTTACTCTTCAATGAGCTGCCTCCGGAGCATCGACGGATCGCACTGTTCGCGGTGAATACGGGACTCAGAGATCAGGAGCTGTGCCGTGCCGTTTGGAGTGGGCCTGGGAAGTGCGCGTTCCAGAATTGGACACCGAAACCTTGAAGCGCAGTGTGTTTGTTCTGCCGGCTGACTTCGTGAAAGACAAGCGCGCCCTCTTCCATCACGCTGTTGAGGATCGTCGCCTCGATCCCCGCGCGACGCTGTCGGGACCGTCAACGCTTTACCCAAACCGGTTCGGATGCCGAAAGAGCGAGGTTGCTCCAATGACCGTCCGAAAAGGTCCCGAGCAAACTTCAAGTGAGTTCGAGATATCGCGCGGAAGAAATTGGTGGGCGGTGAGGGGCGCGTGTTGCCGCGAGAATCGCGCCAAAATCAAGATCGTGTGTTAGGACGACGAACGCGTTTGCCGTCGCGTGCGCCATTATGGCGATGTCAGGTGCGTTGTAATCGCCGAGAGACGACCAATGTACGGCCTCGTGACCCAGCGCACTGAACCGGGCGCAGAGTTCCGGAGACAGGTTCATGTCGATGAGCAGCCGCATTACGCGGTAGCCAGGGGTAACTCTCTCTCCTCGGAGCGCCAGGCGGCGTAAACCAAGGCCGCATGAATGTCGGCTGGCTCAAGATAGGGATACGCGAGCAGGATCTCATCTTGAGTGCGTCCTGCAGCAATGAGGCCGACCAACGTGCCCACAGTCACACGTATCCCACGAATACAGGGCTTTCCGCCCATGACGGCGGCATCGAATGTAATTCGGTCAGACCAAACCATATGACCTCCGGACAGCAGAATACTCCGAAAGCAAATGGTGGGTGGTGAGGGGATCGAACCCCCGACATTCGCCTTGTAAGCGCACTGCGCCAGTTTGGAGCAGACGTAAGTCACTGATTCTATCACACCCCGCGCGGACGGCCGTTGCAGCATCTGCAGGGAAGTGCACTGAAGTGCACGGGTGACTCCCGAGAAAAGTCCCGAGAATTCTGGGGTCGCAATGCCGACCGTCGAAGCCGTAGTGTCCAAGTATTCGGCCGCAACCAACTCAGGCGATGAAATGCCAGAATAGGCCTCAGTCACGCGGCTCCAGAGACCGCTATACTGGCCTGCATTACCATCCCTGTTTTTGCCTTTTCAATTGGTTCTACTGATGTTCCCCGGTTGGGTTAACCGCCATCAATTGGACGTCATCGAGTATTTTGCAGGAGGAGAATCGCGTACTCAAAGTGCGCTTGGGCGGGAAGCACCTTCGTTTTACCGACGCCGAACGTTGCCGGCTGGCCCGAAAGGTGTACGCGCTGGGGCGCAAGCTGTTGAGCGAGCTTAACACTCTGGTCACGCCGGACACCCTGTTGCGTTGGTATCGGCATCTGATTGCGTGCAAGTGGACGTATAGCCGCCGGCCGGGTCCAGGCCGGCCGCGCGTAATGACGACGATCGTCGACCTCGTTACGCGTATGGCGCTCCAGAATCCTTCTTGGGGATACACGCGCATCCAAGGCGCGATGGCCAATCTGGGACATCAGGTTGGACGCGGCACGATCGCCAACATTCTCAAAGAGAACGGGATCGACCCGGCGCCGGCGCGCGACGCGCACACCCGATGGTCAACGTTTCTGAAAGCCCAGTGGGAGTGCTTGACGGCGACCGACTTCCTGAGTGTGGAGGTCTTCACGCTCAAGGGGTTGATCACGTACTACCTCCTCTTCTTCATCGACATCGCGTCGCGAAAGGTCCACGTCGCGGGCATTACCCCACATCCTGACAACGCCTGGATGACACAGATCGCGCGCAACGTCACCGATACCCATGATGGGTATCTTCGAGACACGCGGTACCTCATTATGGATCGCGACACAAAATACTCGGACGCATTCCGGGGAATTATCACCCGGGCGGGCACGGATGCTGTTCGCTTGCCGCCAAGATCGCCTAATTTGAACGCTTTCGCCGAGCGCTTCGTGCGCTCGATAAAATCCGAGGGCCTGAACCGAATGATTTTCTTCGGACAGGCATCTCTTCAGCACGCTGTCTCGCAATTCATCGCGCACTATCACACCGAGCGAAATCACCAGGGCCTCGAGAACCGACTCGTGCAGCCCGCCCCGACCATCGCGCCATCTCAACCCGTGCGTCGGCATCAGCGCCTTGAAGGGATGCTCAATTTCTATCACCGTCAAGCAGCTCAGCACGGCCTCGCCCACCCACTTGCGAATCGCCCGGCGAGAAGATGACAAGATCTCAACCTGAGCGTCGATTCTTTTTCTGGACAGTACGAGTTAGATCGGCCCAACGTGCGCCGTCACATTCTTCGGCTGTTTCGCCAATGCATTCTTAGACTTTCGACGCTCGAGCCAGCAGTAAACGCGTCGTTCCGAGTTTGGATCCATATTCGGACTTTTCCTCCATAGAGATTTCTTCAAGGACTCGAGTCCGCCCGTGACAGTGCATCAACAACGTCCGGATGATCGCCCACAAAGGCCAGCAACGTCGGAGCGGATGCCCTAGCCACAAAGACGAAATACTCGCTCGCCTCCCTGGCGTCATCATGAAACGTGGTTATTACATCAGATCGACGCAACTCTTCAACCAAACCATCTATTTGATCATGCAACTTCTCCGCAAAGACCCCAACGCATGCTATGTGAGTGCAATTGCGCGCAAGAAGAGCGGGGATCATCGCAAGCACAACCTCACATTCCTCGTCGCCAAATGCAGGCACAAGCGCGGCCAACGGCCCGTCAATATCCTCGGGAACTCCGTCGCCAAGCGTTCCGAGATAAATGCACGTACCTCCAACGAAAAGTGTGGTGCAAGTCATAGTATTCCCTGAATTAACTTATTTATGTTTTCCGCGAATGTATTGATCTCAGTTAACAGATGATTTATCCGATCCGTTTGCTGGGAGGCGATCACCTCGGGAGGCTGCCCTTCCATTCCGGGACGGACTGTGGGGTTTTCCACAAATGACTTCAGCTTTTGTCGATGTTTAGCGATTTGCTTTAAGAGCGAATTAATGCCCTTTTGCACTGACCGACACATGTTCCCTGCGTTCTTAGCGGCTTGCACTGCCGCCGCTTCGGCCGCTTCCGCTTCAGCAATCGCTGCCGCTCCAGCTTCAGCGACAGCCGCATCACATGCTGGAACTGCCAGGCACGCAGCAGCCGCCTCTGCTGCATCATCCACGCCTACAATGAGCCCAGTCGGGTCTCGGTTACTTACGGGGTTTACTTTCGCATATGCATAGGTGGAGTAACTTGCCCCAGACAACCCGATCGGATCACTCTCAACATACCGACCGAGGGCAGGGTCATAATCCCTGAAGTAGTTGTAGTTGAGCCCCGTCTCGGTATCAGCATACTGTCCCGGGAACCGTGGGTTATAGACGAACTGCGTCCCATCCCCATCCGGATCCTGATTCGCCGCCGCAGCCCCGAACGGCTCGGAGTCCCAGCGCCAGACGATCACATTGTCCGCAGGCCGACTGATACGCCGAGGAGCGTTCAAATGATCAGTGTGGATGTAGTACACCGAAGCACCGGTTCCATTCGGCTGCAGCGTAGCGACAGGGACGTCGCCCATCCAGACGGTCTCCTCAATCAGATTGCCCGAGCCATTGTACTCCCCGATAAGATGGCCGGACTCGTCGTAAACAAAGATTGTGATGGAGCTGCCGGACTTCTTCACACGTTGGCCGAGGGCATTGATGATGTAGCTCGTCGTCACCCCACCGTTCGATACGGAACTCAGGCGACCTGAGTCCGTATAGGTGAACGTCAGGCCGCCATAGCCACTGGTCTGACCGGAGGCCGCGTAGGTGTAGGTGCGCGTCAGCGCACCGGAGATGCTTGCGATCTGATTGCTGGCCGTGGCGAGCGTGTATGTCGATGCCGAAGTGCCTCCCTGGGTGAGACGATTGCCGTTCGCATCGTACGTCCAACTCTCGTTCAGATGGGTGCCTGTCGCACTGGTCAACCGGTCCAGCAAGTCATAGCCATAGGACTGGCTCAAGGCCCCATTGTCGGAATCCGTAATGCCCGCGATACGGAAGGCACTGTCATAGCTGTAGGTAAAGCCTTCGGCGCTTTCAAGGTTCGTAATGTTGCCATCGTGGTCGTAAGACCGCGCTTCGTTGGTATTATTCGCCCAGGTCCAGCCAGAGACCGGACCGAACGGCTGATACAATACTTGGCTCAAAAGCGCGTTGCCGTTAACCGAAATGCTCGTGACCTGTCCATTGGTGTAGCAGTAAGTGATCGTTTGGCCGGATGGCGTCACCAACGAGGTCAGGTCTCCGTTCGTGTAGGCATAGCTGACAGACTTCGTGATGGCGGAAGTCCCGCTGCCAACGGTTTGGGTCTTACCGATCACCCGACCCAAGGCATCGTAGCTCCAGGACAGGGCGTGATTGGCATCCCCGGCGCTGGTCAGGTGTCCTACCGCGTTCGTGCCAGCGTCATAGCCGAACGTGATTGTCTGATCGGCATACGTGATGTGGGTCACCCGATTCTGGGCGTCATAGGTATAGGTTCCGGCCTGACCGCGTGCATCGGTTGAGCGGGCCAGATTGCCGCCTGAGTCATAGACGTTCGTGGTGACACCAGTATCAGGGCTGGCCTGCTGAACCAGATCCCCGAAGCCATCGTAGGTATATCCGGTGGTCAGCGCACGCGGATCCACAACCGAGGTGAGGTTGTCATTCGCGTCATAGCCGAATGTCGTTATGCCATTATTCGGATCGGTGATCCGGATGAGGCGGTTGAGCGCGTCGTATTGGTTCGCCGTATTGCGCGACAGCGGCGCGTTGATCGAAGTCCGATTGCCATTGCTGTCGTAGCCGAAGGTGGTCGTCACCGCCGCAGTGCCCGCCGAGCCAATCTGCTGGTACAGCTCACTCAGCGAATTGAATACTCGGTTCCGGGCGAGCGTCAAAGCATTGGAGGGGTCGTATACGCTGTCGGCGACGTGATTACCCAGCGCATCCAGCGTATACACGATCTTATTGCCCAGCCCATCGGCGACTTGGGTCAAGCGCTGGGCACCATCGTAGGTGTATTGCAGGTAGCTGCCATCCGCAAGCGTGACTCTCTGGACCAGGCCTGTAGGATAGTAACTGATGCCCGTTGTCTCCCCGGCTGTAGAGCGGGACGTTATGCGCTGGCGGGCATCGTATGTAAGCGTGGTCACCACGCCATTGGGATCGGTGATCGTCAGCGGCTTGCCATAGGCATTGTAGGTGTTGTACGTCCACACATGGCCGAGCACATCGGTGACGGTGTTGACTTGGCCGCATTGTGCACCTGACGTGCAATTGTAATAGGTGTAGGTCGCCGTACTGTTGACGTCGGTGCGCGGGCCTTGGGCAGTCAACACCTGGCCGAAACTGTTGTACGTGTACGTCCAGGTCCGTGACACGCTCGGGCTGACAGTTGTATCGGACACCGTCTTCGTGAGCAGATTGCCGGAAGCGTCGTACCCGAAGGATGTCGTGCGGGTGGCCTCCGTGATCGATGTAGGCAGTGTGAGGGTCTGGTGCCACGTGGTCGAGATCTTCCGCTGGCTCGTGGCCGCAGAGGGCGTGTAGCTTGCCAAATTGGTAGGACAGGTGCTGCCCGGTCCAAAACCCTCTACGCGTACCAGCTCGAGGCCGCGCGCGGGATCATTCGCATAGCAGGTCAGATTGCCGTTGTAATCCGTGCGACTGGCGACCCAGCCATAACTATCGTAAGTCGTTGCAGATGACTCCTGGCATGTCGGGCATTGAGATCCACTGATACCGTTAACGCGGTTGATGTCGCCGACGCGTGTATAACTGAACGTACGCACCGCGCCCAACGCATCTGTGTCCGTTACCGATCCATCGCTGTTGTACACGAGGGTGGCCGCATTGGCGCCGCCCGCCTGCTGAGTTGAAATACCCCTTTCCTGCGCGTCATAGCTCCAGGAGGAATAGGTCGTGCCGCTCTCATCGACGACGCTGGTCAGCAGCGCATGGGCAAAACGGGAATCTCTATACATGTAGGATCGCGTGGTGCCGTCCAGGTTCGTCACCGTAGAAAGCCTGTTGCTGCTGTCGTAGGTATACGACACGGAGCGTCCACCGCTGAGGTTGATACTTCCTACAGCGCCCTGTGAATTTCGCGCGACAGTCAGAGTGTTGCCAAAACTGTCGGTCACCCCGCTGAACAGCCCGCTCGTGTCATAGGAGATCGTCTGGACGACACCGGCTCGGCTTGTGATGGACTGCAGAACACCCGCTGACGAATAGACCTCAACATTGTCTTCGTCATCTGCAACCGTGTATCCCGATCCTGTCACCGAGAGGCGAATCGAAATGCCGGGGGGAGGGCTGATAACACCATTCTGCACCGTGTACCGCAGAATTTGTCCGTCATCACGGATCAAATCGTATTCCATCGTAGTGGCACTGTGCTGAGCTGGAACGCCCACCGTCGCAACGAGTAGCGTAGCAATAGTTGCCGATCCATTGGAGATCACACACTCACCATTGCTATAGCTGGCGGATGCTCCGGCCCAAGCGGGCGCTGCGGACTGAATCTCAGGGAAACCAGAGAGACAAGCATCGGAAGCAGTTGGATATTGAGACGAGACCAACGCGCTTTGCCCAGGGTATCTTGGGACGTTCGGTACATTGACGTTGTTGATGGACCGGCTGTAGGAATGACGCCAACCTGGGGTACCGTCGGTGCCGGCAGCAACCGCGCTGTTATAGTACCGGCGGTACGAAATCGGGCTGGCGCCCGCGAAGGTCACGTCCTCTTCCTTCAAATAAACACTCCCTAGAGCCGGATCGATCGGGTCGTTGACACAGTTGCAGCTACTGACCTCTCCTTGCGGGGGCGGGACTCCAACAAGGAAATAGTCACATGACAAGAGCGGCCACCATACTTCGGTGGTAGCGCCCCAGGCGTCAACACAGCTTGATGTCCCAGTGACCGCACTCGGCGCGTCTGGAGTGCAGATCCACGGCGGTGGCGAATACAAGCCTCCTTTCCCGTCCGAAATGCAATTCGTACAGGTTAGCTCGTTGGCCGCTTCGGAAGCAGATGCCCAGTACCCCCTGGTGGGGTTAGCCTGCCACAATCCACCTCCCGAGTCGGTCCAAGCATATGCAGTACACACCTGAGTCTGCGCGGCAGCGAATCCCGGCAACAGTAAAATCAACAGCCACAACAGCCCCCCCCCCAACACGCACTGCGGAGCCCGAGGGCTTAGGGACAAGTCGCTTTCGAAGCGGAACTCTTTGAGCACGGATTTGGGGCGGCTTCGGGGGAAGGGCGAAACTACTACACGGCACCCATCGGTCGTGGGCATCAATATGATTCATGTATGAAACACTTCCCTGGCTTTTGTCTTGC
>Ga0105240_10014405_pt1 | contig 10794 bp, 8 predicted proteins | sample KBSC54metaG_FD_80426 | JGI IMG/M metagenome (GOLD analysis project Ga0105240, IMG submission 80426) | Corn rhizosphere microbial communities from Kellogg Biological Station, Michigan, USA - KBS C5-4 metaG | ecosystem: Host-associated > Plants > Roots > Rhizosphere > Soil | place: Michigan, USA...
ACCAAGACCGTTTTTGCTCAAAACCCACCCTCCTCTAATAACTATAAGGTTTTAGAATATGGATTTGGATCTGGCGGAACCGCGTCATCATCTTCCAATGGATATTCACTTTTTGGAACTCTTGGACAAGTGGATCAGGGAAGCCCTGCATCGAGCACATATTTTATAGGGGCAGGACTTGAGTATGAAGTGACAGCAACAGAACCCGCAACGCCAACATTTGTAAATCCAAACAATTACTATAACAAACTACATATCACTATAAACAAAGGTGGCACAAATCCCACAGATTACCAATATGCGATTGCACTCTCGGCCTCCGATGCAACTCACTTCCAATATGTACAAGCGGACCAAACACTCGGAACAAATTACGTTTGGCAAAGCTATTCCTCCTGGGGAGGAGCAACAGGAATAGATGTTGTAGGATTAATCCCAGGGACAACTTATTATGCAAAAGTTACTGCACGTCAAGGCCAATATTTCACCCAAAGCCCTTGGAGCCCTATTGCCACTGCGGCAACTGTCAACCCAACGCTTTCTTTTGATATAAATATTGGGGCAACAGATACCCCCTCTTCTCCGCCGTACGTTCTAAATATTGGAAATCTGTCACCCGGAACAGTTACTACATCACCACAAAAAGCATGGATTGATGTAACAAGTAATGCAACTAATGGAGTTTTCATTTCTATAAACGGACAAAACAACGGCCTTCACAGTACAACCACTTCACAAACCATTGCCTCCTCAACCAATGACTTAACTGCACAAACAACGGGATACGGAGCTCAAAGTTATAGCACTAGTCAATCCTCAGGCGGCCCAATGGAGGCTCTAACTCCATATAATAGCTCTATTGTTACAGATAACGTTGGAGTAATTGATACTTCAAAACGTTATATTTTTGACTCGTCACGAAACCAAGTTTCAGGCGGATCCGTTGGTTTTCAGTTAAAAGCAAAAGCATCTAACACTACTCCTTCTGCCACGGATTATACTGACCTTTTAACGATACTTGTTACCGGTTCATACTAAATTTTAAACATTGTATAAATTTATAAATCAATGCAGTTCAGCCTCATTATTATACCCTCTTGACAAACATCCGGAAATTATGATTTGCTTAACATATGGATAAATTCTTATCCCTTAAGAAGTCATTGAAATTACCAAAGCTTTCTACCAAGAAAGAGAAATTGTCTTTAGCTCTTGAGATAATCCTGCTTGTTTTTCTTTTATACCCTGTTTTTGAACCATCAAAGGCCGGCGCATCAGTAACCGAATCTTTTGTAAGATTTGATAGACATTCAACAGGCGCTGCGATCTCTGGAACCGCGTGTCTTAAGACTTCTACATCCGGTACTGAAAGCGCGGTCAACATTGTCTTTCCAGTTACCTGGACTGTTTCAAGTACTCCCGGAAACTGGACAGTTTCAACTAGCAATCTTCCAGTTGATCCATCAGACAACGTAACAACAGCAACAGCATGGCCCGGAATAAATACAGCAACAGCAGTTACCGCTACATCAGTAACTTTCCCAAGCACTGACCTTTCAACTGGAACTTTGTACTGTTTTAATTTTGCCGGAGCGTCATCAACAATTGGAGGCGCCGGAAATGACCAGACTGGAATGATTCAAACTCAAGGTGGTAGCCCTTTTGTTGATTCGGTTAGCTGGGCAACTTCTGTGGTTACTTCAAATGCGGACCAAATAACCGTCTCTGCTTCAGTATCCGCAACCATGACATTCTCGCTTTCCGGAAACAGCGTGAGCCTTGGAACCCTGTCCTCAAGTTCAACAACAGCGGGCTCGGCAATTACAGAACACGTATCAACAAATGCAAGAAACGGCTGGGTCTCCTGGATCAAGAGCGGAACAGACGGTGGTTCAACAAATGCTGCCCTTCATTCAACGCTTGCGAACGCAAACATTGTGAGCCCTGGTACATTTGATGGAACTCCTGAGACGCTTTCCTCAACGGGTGGTTATGTTCTGGATGTAAATACGGGCTCAGGGTCACCAACAGTCAATGCTGAATATGATGGCTCTGGTGCTGATGATGGAGGACATTTAAGCTACAACCTTTTTAGACAGACCGCTTATGCAACAGCGCCTGCAAATGATAATACGGTAAGTCTGGTTGTTAAAGCCAGGTCTGCCGTAACAACTCCTGCCGCTGCCGATTATACCGATACCTTGACTGTTGTTGCAGCGGGTTCGTTTTAATCAGAATACCTGAACTGCCCAAATATGGTTTATGAATTTATTCAAATTAGTTGTTAAGAAAAAAACTCTTCTTTTAGCTATTCCTTTGGTTCTCTTTCTCTTTGTTGCGGTACCCGTAATTTTTGCCCAGAATGCTGTACAGGGTCTTGACCTAACTGTAAGCCCTCCGGTTTATGATCTAACAGCAAATCCCGGAGACACAGTAAGGCAAACATTCAGGGTTAGAAATAACGGGACACAAGCAATGGATCTTGATGTCCAGGCAAGAAGGCTTACATCAAACCCAACAACTGGCGAACCGGTTCCTGAAAATGATGCAAAAGGTGAAGAGTTGACTTGGGTTAAATTTGATCCGCAAGACTTTACCGCTCAACCACGCGAATGGACAAATGTAGGCTACACCATTAATATCCCTAAAACTGCTGCATACGGATACTACTATGTATTTAGTATTGCTCCAAAAAATTCACGGACACAGACTGTAACCGGTGCTGCAATCAAAGGAGAAGTTTTAGTAGTTGTGCTTTTGAATGTTAAAAAAGATGGCGCTATATCCAAAGCAGCACTTGTGAATTTTGCCCCTAAGAATTTTGTGACTGAATATCTTCCGGCAACATTTGAAGTTACTCTTGAAAACCAAGGGAACGTTCACGTAAAGCCGCATGGGAATATATTTATAACGCGAGGCGGAACACGTGACATTGCAATTCTTGATGTTAACGCAGGTGTTGGAAGCATACTACCCGGAGGTAAACGGACATTTGAAAGCTCTTGGACTGACGGCTTTATTGTTCGCGAACCGGTTGTTGATGAAAACAATCAACCTAAGCTTGATAAAGATGGAAAACCTGAAACCAAACTAACTATAAATTGGAATAATTTGACAGGGTTCAGAATTGGCCCATACACGGCGCGCATGCTCTTAGTCTATGATGATGGAACGCGCGACCAAACAATTGAAGGCACAACCACGTTCTGGATTATTCCATACACACCGCTTGCCGTAATTATTGTTGGGTTAATCATTATAATTTTTGGAACCAAACTCCTCCTCCGCTCTTATGTCCGCTCGCAGATTAAAAAATCCTCAAGGAAATAAGCTAGCAAAATTAAAAATCAAAAATTAAAAATCAAAACTACAGATTTAAAACAATAAGATTTGTTTAAATCTGATGCTATACTATTTAAATGAAAAGGGTTTTCATTTTATTGATTTTAGGTTTTGCTATTTACTATTTGCTATTTACTATCCCAAGGGCACAGGCTGCAGAGAATATTTCTGTTACTCCGCAAATCTTGCGTTTAGATTTATCAAAGGATTCTCCAATTGCCGTATATTCATACAAAAATAACACCCGCGATACAATTGAACTTGCGCTATCACTCCAGGATTTTAAGGATTTGGGGGAACAGGGAACTCCAAGTTTTTTTGCTCCCAAGAGCGACGACAGTTATAAATATGGTCTTGCATCTTGGGCCACTTTATCAACGCAGGATGTTGTAATTGCGCCGAATGAGTCTCAAGACGTAAAGGTATTCGTTCAGCGCGAAAAACTCACTCTAGGGGGCCATTACGCGGCAATTCTTGCAGAATTAAAACAGACCGCGCAAGGAAATAAAGAAGTAAATTTAAAAGCAATACTCGCCTCTCTTTTATTTGTGCGTTCGGGTGCAGAGTTTGACCGCGAAGACGGAAAAATCGAAACCTTTGACGCCGACAATAGTTTATTTTCATTTCCTGAAGATTTTGTTTTGAGATTTCAAAATACGGGAAACGTTGATGTCACGCCTTACGGCTTATTAGAAGTAAAAGATGTGTTTGGAAGGAGAGTTGCAAAAGGAATAGTAAACGAAAATTCACTTATCAGTCTTCCGGAATCTGTAAGAAGATATAGCATCGCGCTCGCAATTCAGGCGAAGTTTGTAATGCCAGGATTTTATAACGCGCATCTTGCACTCCACTTTGGACAGAAGAGAAAAGATTTAGTAAGCAACGTCTCATTTTTTACACTAGGGAGTTTTGGTTTCGGCGGAGTGGTTGCGCTATTTGCCGTAATTATTGTAATATTAATCTTAAAGAAGCATAAAAGGAATGGAAAAACCACGCAGAATCAAGAACAGAATTAATTTATCGTTGTCCCACCGTTTATCGTTGTCCCACCGTTAATTGCAGCGCCTGGCGTAGGCGTTGGCGTAGGTTGAACCGTTGGATTATAGGCAACTACAATTCCCGCTTCATACAATGTCTTTGTTCCTGCGGCAACTCCTGAATTCATTCCTATATCCGTACCCCCGGCGGGATATGTTGTACTACCTGCAACATGTGTAAACAAAGTATCTGTCGTAGTCAGTGAAACAGCAGAAGTACTGCCTGCAAGAATCATATTAGCAGTAAGGGAACCTGACCCTTTTGCATATACCCAACCCATATAGTCAATGATAGAATTTGATGAAATATCCACATCACCCGCAGAGGCACTCTGAATTGAATATTCCTCAACTGACGAATTGGTTGCCGTGGTATTTACATTGTGTCCTGTAGAATACGGCCGTTCACTTACGTATTGAGAATTTCCAGTACCCCCTGAACAAAAGCCAGATGGGGTTCCCGTTGTAGTCCACGTATTAGTTGTACCGTTTGAACATGGCAGTTTGGCAGTAACCCGTATATCCCCCGGGTCACCACTTGTCCCGTTGTCAACGTAAAAATGTGCCGCATACATAGTAGTCGCTTGTTGAGGAAATGAATTCATACTATCAGATATTCCAACCTCAAAACGGGTTCCCGTAGCTGCGTTAGTTGGTACGCTGCTGTCTGATACTTCCGGATTACCATTTAAATAAACTGCTACATTTGCATTAGATCCTGTTGTTACATAAGTTATAGTGATTCTATAATCAGTATTGGGCTGCAAAACTGTTGTCCCGGTATCAATAATTACGGAGGTTGGATTACCAAAAATTCCGAGTTTTCCTGCAGCGGTCAATCCTATTCCAAATTCATTTCCCGCATCGGTAGAATCAACAACAGTAAAAATTGCGTAAGGGTTGGTAGGGGTAGTATCCGACCAGCGTGCATAAAAAGATACACGCCTCCCTGCATCTGCTAAGGTATTTGACTGACCAACTACATAAGCTGAATCCCCACCCGATGAATACGCAAATTTTATAGATCGTACACTTCCCGCAACTGCTTGGGTATCACTCGTAACAGCACCTGCGCCTGCTTGGAACTGTTTCCACCACATCCATGGACCAGTAACGGCCGGGCCAATTTCATTCGTCTCAGCTGACCCTGCTTCCATCCAGACTGTCGAGATAACATCAATTGCCAGCTGCCAGACGCGCGCTTCATGGAAGACGTCTTTGCCGTTTTCAAGAAAAGTCGCAGGTCCAAGTAAGAAAAAGTCAGGGCTAATATTTGGGGTCTTAAAATTATAACCTATCTGAATATCATCTCCACTCTTAAGATTTACATTCCACGTCAGAATCTTTAATGTCCCATCCGTACTATCTGAAATACTGTCATAAGAAACATCCTTATCAGTTGGTGTTATGGTAAATTCCGCTGGTACCTCTTCCCTTACGACTCCCTTGAAATCCCTGAATGCGTGTATTTTAAAAGTCATTGGGTAAGTAACGGGCGGATAGATACGCGTTACTGTCACGCGCTCAACATCAAACGGAACTGAGCTGCGAACCCCAAACTCATCCTCTATGCTCCGTGTACCATTTTTTGTAGTTGCCGTGAGTGTCATTTTATAAACCCCAGGGCCGTTTACTTTGTAAGATGCTTCATAATCAGGAGTTAGGAAAAATTTCTTTTGGAAACATTCGGGGTTTATCTTAATTCCACCATTTGAAGTAGTTATGCTTGTTGGAACTCCCGATGGGTCAGTTACAACAAGCGTTGCATTTGCGTCACAAACCATCATTCCCGTATCATCTAGAATTGACATGGGGAGAGTTGCCGTTTCATTTGGTAAATAGATGGATTTATTAGTATTTATTGCCAAAACCCCCCATGTAAAATCCTGCTCAAATTTTTTGCCGTTGGCGGAAATCAAAAGCTTATACTTTCCGGGTCTGAATGTTCGTGGGCGAGGTATTGTAACCTGCGTATCCTGACCCTGCGCAACAGTTTTGATTTTTGCCGGAATATTAATTTTTGCGGATGTCCAAACAAGCGTTGCTTTTATCTCCGATGCCTTTGCGTTCTTAACTAATGCCGCAACCTCTTCTTCTGACCTATACGTTGTTTTTGATAGACTAACAGTAGGCTGTCCCGTTGCTATTTGAACTGAAGATGAGGAGAAAATCCATACCGCAATAGCGAGTATCGCAGAGATTACTATTAAAATTATTAGTATCCTCATATCTTAGAATGGAAGTTTTGTTTCCCATTCATTCTAAACAAAGAAGGGCTCAAGAGCAATATTTATTTGTCTTTAAACTTAGCCGATGAGGAAAGCAAGGTTAAAACTTTATCGAGCGTCTCAGGGTCTGAACCTGAAAAAACAAAAGTATAAAGAATGTTCTTGTGTAAGATAAAAACACTTCTCTCAGAACTTGTGGAATCATCTTTTTTAAATAGAACCCCCTCTACCCCGCCTAGTTTATATGCGCTTTTTTGATATCCGCGCTCGGGCAACGTCCTGAGTCTGTAGGAAGAATCATCATCAAGCGTTTGCATTTCGCTTCTTGATTCGGCCGAATAGTTAAATACTGTTTTTGGAATTTTTATGTCATAAGAAAAGGTATAAAGAAAAGATTTATTAGCCTTGACACTTGGATCCCGGTATTCATAAATTACGGCGTTTCCTGGATATTTAAAGGACAATAACTTATCTTCATACGTAGCGTCAGACCTCTTATCATCCGTTAAATTCACTTTTCTGCCCAATAGTTTTGTTAGAGCCTGAGTTTTTTCATTATCTGTTAAGTTTGAGCCGGCTGGACGGGAGAAATAAATAAAAGCGCCTGCCCCAAATAATATTAGGATAATTAGGAAAAGGTACTTCTTCATATTTTCTAATCCAAAATCCAAAAATCAAAGGTCAAAAGTGAAATTAAAAAGTTAAAAGCTTTTTCTTTTGAGCTTTATGACACCTGCACCTAGCATGTTACTTATTTCTTGAACTTCTTTTAATAAAGAATCTATGTTTTGGGATGATGAGATACTTGAATCTCTTAACAACTCCAGCCAGTAAATGGTTTCGTTGGCGCTTTTGAGTGATATCTCATAGAATTTCTTGAATTCGAGTCTTGAACTTGACGCACGTGCTTCAATTAAGTTAGCACCAATTGAAGTGGCTGCCCTTATTAACTGGTCTGCAATAATCCACGCTGCTCTTTTATTTGGGAGTAAATCAACTAGCTTAATCACATCAAGACTGAACTTGAAACATCTTCCTTTTAAGTCACTTTTGAATTTTGAATCGTAATTTTGCATTTTGAATTTTGAATTTTTAGTTAGTTGGCATTTTGACTTAGACCACTATACTCAAAATTATTGGGCTGGGGTTGAACTTGGACTTACATCAGTTCTTGGGGTTACTCTTGGAGCAACAGTAGGTGCGCTAGTAGGTATTGGCGTTGCGCTTGGTGATGCAGGAGTTACTGTTGGTGTTGCTTCAGTTGAAACACCCGCAACGGATTGCGTGGGTCTATTATCCAAGGGTCCAATAGCAACTACCCTATTTGTGCTAGGCCTATAAAGAATTGCTTGCTGGTTCTTAGGATATATAAGCACCACATCACCAACAGCTGCGTTGGCAAAAAATGGATTGCCTGTAAGTTTTGATGTATCCGTGATGTTTGCAATTTGCGAAGGTTGTTCTTTAATTGGCAAATTCACGAGCTCCGCAACGTTTGATACTATTTTTTTGATATCGCCTGCTGATGCAAGACCAGGAGCTTTTAAATTACCTGCACGGCTTACAAAGAGAAACGCTGATGCCCCAAGAATCAGAATTGCGATCGCGGAGATTGCTGCAATTATTGGTTTTTTCCTATTTCTATTAATGACTTTGTCAGTTTTGATCTCTTCAACTGCGCTCGTGTCTCCTGCAGCAGGATTCGAGTCGAATGTACTAGCGATAGGAGGAGTTTTTGGTAAATCTTCAGGGCCGGGAATCTTATTTTCTTCAGGCGCTTGCGCGGGTTCCTGAGAGTTCAAGTTGGAATTATCGGTATTTTCCGGCATTTGCGAATCTGGCGCTTGTGTAGCGGGGGTTGTATCAGGAACCTGAGGCTCAAGCACCATCACTTGAGGTATTTCGGATGGGTCCGAATTCATATCAGAGGGTGGATTTACTACCGACGGCTCAGGATTCATGTTACCCGGAACCATTCCGCCCCCAATGTTTTGGTCCATTACATCACTTCTTGAGTTATCCGCAACTGCCTCAGAAACTATATTGTTCATATTGTTGGGATTTTGAGGGACAGTGAAATCATTTTGCGCAGGCGGCACCATATTATGAGACGAGCTGTCTTGCGGGGGAACAGCAGACATAAAATTATCTGATGAATCAGATGAAGAAGGGGCACTTCCAGTATTTTCAGAAGGAACGGCGTTCAATGCATGCTCATCCGGAACTACAAACTCGTCTACGTCCTCACTTGCGGCAACATTTTGTTTGTGTTCTTCAAAATCGTTGTTTTGAAGTTCGCTCGCTTTGCTTCGCTCATCGTATTTATCCCAATATGAATCCGTGCCTAGTCTTTTGTTTGCGTCAGACGAGTTATCCTGGTTGGAATTATTATTCTGATTATCATTCATAACTTATAATATTAGCTTTTTAAAACTTTTATTGTCAATAGATAAAACTAGTATATTAGATATAAAAAATTAAATAGCAAATATACATATCAAAATTAATATCTTATTTTTTACCTTTTAAGGTAAGGATGCTTGATGCAAAGATTTTGGAATATTCATCAAGTTCTTTTAATAACCAATTGGCCTCTTCCTTTTCTCCATTTCCGGTATCACGAAGCACTGCTACCCAAAGCTTACTCTCATTTGCTGATTTTAAAGAATAGTTGAAGTAGTTTGTGTATTCTTTTTTTGAACTGGATGATAAACCCTCAATATATGTGCCTAGAATTCCCGTTCCACTTCTCAATAATTGATCCTCAACTACTCTACTTGTAGAGTTCTTTTTAAGATTCTCTATGAACTTTATCAACCTCAGAACAAAAGAATATAACCGTCTTTTAAATTCTTGCTGCTTTGTGTTATTCATTTTTATATTAGATTTGTATTTTTTATATTTGATATATGATATTTCATTTGATTACAGTCCTCTAATTGTTGTTCCCTGATTAATGTGAATTCCTTGATTTATCTTTACATCCCCTCCTGTTGTGGTTGATGTGCCAAATGTCCAACAGGAATTGTTTCCCAAATCTACTGAGTTACTTGGCACAAGCGTAGTACCTGAGCAAGCGTTAGAATCTTTAACCGCAAGATATGATAGAGATGCTGTGCCGTTTGAAATAATGTTCCATGCCGAACCTTTGGTTTGGCTTTGAAGGTAAACATATTGTCCGTTAACTCCTGACATATTGAGCGCACCAGAAATTGTTGTTGTCGAACCAGCCTTGAAAAGAAGTTTTTTGTTTGGCGTAGAAGACGCAAGAATATTAAATGTTGTGGTTCCTGATATTAAGCTTGGTTGAGAGTTATCATTAAATGTAACTGTCGCAGATCTTGGTGTAAATGTCCCACTGTTTGCCCAATTTCCACCGACCGTCATGTTGAAATTAGAGCCCGAGACGGCGTCAAGAGTCCCGGCATAAATAGTTACACTTCCCGGGATTGTAGTGTCCGCGGCAAGATTAAATACATTTGTCCCGGCCCCACCATTGAAGGCGATATTTTTGTAACTCCATGATTTTAAAGTATACGTGTTAGATCCCGAAGTGCCGGTGTAAGTGACTGTTGAACCGGTATTCAAAGTTGGCGCGGTAACTGTTTCATTGCCAAATAATGCTAGATTTCCGCCGGAATTTACTGTCAATGATTGAGGTGTTGAGAAAGTATTTCCGTTCATGAATAAAGTACCGGCAGATATTGTTGCCGCAGCAGAAGTCCCAAGAGCTGTTGATAAAGATGCAGTACCCCCTGTTTTATTAACACTAATTGGGGTAATTATGGTTCCCGTAGATTTTGTAATAGTCTGGTTCGCGCTCCCCGTAAATGCGAGTGTCATTTTTGCTCCACCAATTGCCGTGTTTGAATTTTGCGCAAAATTTCCTGTCACAGACAACGTGTAGTTTGAGGCTGGATTTGAAATAGTACCGATTGTCAGAGTGAAATCTCCTACCGTACAATTACTTCCGAGTACAAAGGTGTTGCCGCTGGCTGACTTGTTAATTGTAATATTAGCATTAAGATTTGGATTTGTACATGTAAGTGTTGTACCTTGCGAATTGGTAAAAGTTAGATCTCCAGTAAAGGTTGCACCACTTCCAAGCGTAAAATTAGAATAAACGCTTAAACCTGTCGCCGCGAGTGAGCCGTTAACAGTGACATTTCCCTGAATGGTGTCTGAAT
>Ga0105240_10014407_pt1 | contig 10794 bp, 7 predicted proteins | sample KBSC54metaG_FD_80426 | JGI IMG/M metagenome (GOLD analysis project Ga0105240, IMG submission 80426) | Corn rhizosphere microbial communities from Kellogg Biological Station, Michigan, USA - KBS C5-4 metaG | ecosystem: Host-associated > Plants > Roots > Rhizosphere > Soil | place: Michigan, USA...
CGCGGAGCAAGCTCGTGCTGCGACACGTCCATGTATCCGACCGATGTCGGCTCGATCACGCGCAGCGCGGTCGCGTTGTTGTCCATCACGAAGAGGTTCGGATAGATGAAGAGATTGCGGTTGAGCTCGGCCATCCGATAGCCGGTCTCCCCCAGCTCCGAGACGATGCGCTCGCGGAGCGCGTCGAGCTGCGGCCGCGACGCGTCGCCGAACTGCGACGCCCAGCGTGCGATCGGGCGGCCCCACGAGCCCGTGTACTCGATCACCGCGTGACCGTTCCCGAGCAGCTTCATCGAGCCCGTGCTCGGCGACACGTCGACCTGCTGGTCCTTCAGGAACTGGAAGTACGTCGCGTGCGTCGGCCCGAGGTGATACCCGTCGAAGCTGTTCTCGACGAGCAGCTTCCAGTTCGCCTTGATCCCGTACTGGTGCGTCCCGCGCAGCACCTGCAGCGCCGGGCCGCCGCCTCTGTCGCCGTCGCCGTTGCCGTTGCCGTTCGAATGTTCGGCGAAATCGGCCGCGACCTCGGCGGCGTCCATCATCGCGTCGATGTAGTCGCGCGCCCCGGCGAGGTAATCGGTCAGGTCCTCGATGTTCGGGTCGTAGCTTGCGAAGATCAGGCCGCGGTACGACTCCATCCGAGGCACCTCGACGAGCCCGAGCTTCGACTTGTCGAACAACGGGCCGTAGCACTCCTCGTCGGGGACGCCGATGAGCGCGCCGTCCGTGTCGAACGTCCACGCGTGGTAGAAGCACTGAAAGGTCTTCTGGTTGCCGCGGTCGCGACGGCAGATCGTTGCGCCGCGGTGCGTGCAGCTGTTGTAGAAGACCTTGACGTCGCCTGTCGTCTGGCTGCGCGAGAAGAAGAGCGGCCGCGTGCCGACGGTGCGACGGACGAAGTCGCCGCGCTGCGCCACCTCCGACTCGTGCCCGACGTACAACCAGCTCCGATTGAAGATCCGCTCGATCTCGGCGCGGTGGATCTCCTCCGACGTGAGCGCAGAGCGGTGGTAGGCGAAGTAGCCCTCCGACTCCCGCTCGACGATGAGATCCGCGATATCCATGCGACGTCCTTTCAGTACGGGAACTGGCGACGGCCGTGGTTGACCGATACCCATTTCATCGTCGTGAACTCGTCGAGGCTCCACGGGCCGTTGAGGCGACCGAGGCCGGACTGCTTCTCGCCGCCGAACGCGACGATCGGCTCGTCGTGGATCGTGCAGTCGTTGACGTGGATCATCCCCGTCTGCACGCGCTTCGCGAGTGCGACCCCACGGTCGAGGTCGCTCGTGTGGACGGCGCCGCTCAGGCCGAACTGCGTGTTGTTCGCGATCTCGACCGCCTCGTCGTCGTCCTTGAACGGGATGAGCGAGACGACCGGCCCGAACAGCTCGCGCTGCGCGACGTCCATGTCGGGCTTGACGTCGAGCAGGACGACGGGCTCGAACATGGTGCCGTCGACCTTGCCGCGCAGAATCGGCGTCGCCCCGTCGGCGATCGCCTGGTCGACGACCGCGTTGAGGCTCTCCGCCTGCTTCGCCGTGATCAGCGGGCCGAGGACCGTGTCCTCTGCGCGCGGGTCGCCGACCTTCAGCGTGCCGACCTTTTCGATGTAACGCTCGGTGAAGTCCTTGAAGACGTCCTGGTGCACGAGCACACGATTCGCCGACATGCAGATCTGACCCTGGTGCGTGAAGCGGCTGAAGACCGCCGCGTCGACGGCGTACTCCAGGTCGGCGTCGTCGAGCACGATGAACGCGCTGTTGCCGCCGAGCTCGAGCAGCACCTTCTTGAAGTGGCGTGCACCCACCTCGGCGACGTGGCGCCCGACGGCGGTCGAGCCGGTGAACGCGAGGACGCGCGGGATCGGATGCTCGATGAACGCGTCGCCGATCTGCTTGATGTCGGTGACGACGACGTTGAGCAGGCCGGACGGCAGGCCGGCCTCCTCGAAGATCTTGCCGATCATCGTGCCGCCCATGATCGGCGTCTCCTCGTGCGGCTTCAGCACGACGCCGTTGCCGGCGCCGAGCGCCGGCGCGACGCACTTCATCGACAGGAAGAACGGGAAGTTGAACGGGCTGATCACGCCGACGACGCCGACCGGGATGCGGTAGAGGAAGTTCTCGCGCTCGTCGACGGCGGACGGCAGGATCTTCCCCTCCATCCGCAGCGGGAAGGTCGCGGCCTCCTTGAGCATGTCGAGCACGAGGCCGATCTCGAAGCCGGCCTTGAGCCGCGTGCCGCCGAGCTCGTCGATGATGATCTCCGAGATGTCGCCGAAGTGCGACTCGACGTACTTGACGGCGTTCTCGAAGACGGCGCGCTTCGCGTAAGGGTTGACGCGGTCCCACTCCTCCTTTGCTCGCGCAGCCGCGCGGTACGCAGCGTCGATGTCCTCTGCGGTCGCAACCGGGAACTCCGCGATCGCCGACCCGTCGTACGGGTTGCGGTCGACGAGGACCTCGCCGCTCGAACCGTCCTGCCACTGACCGTCGATCAACTGGCGACTTACCGCTGCGACCATGCGAGGCCTCCCTGTTCGGACACGCTGCTGCGTATGCACATTCTCACGCATACGGCAGTCCGTGCACAACGGATCGCAAGACTTCAAGGTCATAGCGGCCCCAGTTGACCGGCCTGCTCACACCGGTTTAGGCTCGGGAGACGACCAGCCTCACTCCGGGGAGCTGGCGTCGTTTGCACATCGAGGAGGACGCATGCACGAGTCGAGGTTCGGCCGCGGGCGCAGACTGCTCCCGCTGGCAGGAGCCGCCGCCGCGATCGCCGCCGTTTCGCTGACGGCGATTCCGGCAGCAGGCGCCGCGCGCCACGCGAGCACAGCCCGGTTGACATTGGCGAAGGCGAGGGCCGACGTCGCTGCGGCGCGGAAGCCGATGACGAAGTTCACCGGCCCGAAAACGTCGCCGGGGCCCGTGCCGACAGGCAAGAGCCTCGTCTCGATCTACAGCGTCCCCGCGCCGCTGCCCCAGCGCTCTGCGGCCGGCGTCGCCGCCGCGGCGAAGGCGGTCGGCTGGAAGAGCAAGGTCGTGTTCGGCAACGGCAACCCGCCCGGCTGGATCGCGGCGATCAACACGGCGGTCACCGGCGGCGCGAACGCCGTCGTGATGAGCGCCGGCGTCCCCGCGCTCATGGCGCCGGGGATCGCAAAGGCGAAGGCGGCGAATGCGCCGTTCGTCGACGTCTTCAACATCGTCAAGAAGCCGCCGGCAGGGCTCGTGGCGCAGGTCGGCCCACCTGAGCGGACCGAGGGCTACCGGCTCGCCGAGTGGATCGTCCAGGACACGGGCGGCAAGGGCGCGCAGATCCTCGCGTACGACTCGCCGCAGTTCTCCGATCTCCAGGTGGCGCTCGCCGGCTTCCGCCAGGGGATCAAGGACGCCGGTCCGAAGTACCAGATCGTCAACACGACGCTGTCGCCGGCGACGGACATCGGCACGGCGGCGGGCGCCCAGCGCATGGCGGCGCTCTTTCGCAAGTACCCGCAGGCGAAGTTCATCTTCACCCTGTCGGAGTCGTGGGCGGGGACGTTCGCCCAGGCGGTGCAGTCGACGGGGCGGAAGGACATCACGGGGCTCGGCACCGACGGCGACTTCTTCCTGCCGCAGATCCGCAGCGGCGCGAAGTTCGTCGAGATCGGCCCCGACACGTCGGAGTACGGCTGGTTCGCGATGGACGCGATCCTGCGCGCGATGAACCACAAGCCGCAGGTCAAGTACGACGTCCCGTTCCGGTTGCTGGACAACACGAACGCGAAGTCGACGACCGGCGCCGCGATCTCGAACTCGTACGACTACCAGTCGGCGTGGCTCAAGCTCTGGGGCGTGAAGTAGCCGCAGTGACATCCGCTGCACCCGGCATCACGGCGAGAACGTCCGATGAGGGCGTTCTCGCCGTCAAGGGGCTCGAGTGCCGCTTCGGCGCAACCCACGCACTGCGCGGCGTCGACGTGACGGTGCGCGCGGGCGAGGTGCTGGCGCTGCTCGGCGAGAACGGCGCGGGCAAGAGCACGCTGATCAAGATCCTCGCGGGCGTCCTCAAGCCGAGCGCCGGGGTGATCCGCCTCGGCGACGACGTGTTCCCCCGCGGGTTGACACCGGAGCAGGCACGCGCACACGGGCTCGCATTCGTCCACCAGGACCTTGCACTGCTGGAGACCCTCTCGGTCGCGGAGAACATCGCGCACGTCGCGGGATTCCGCCGGTCGTACGGCTTCATCTCGTGGCGGCGCCAGCTCGACGCCGCGCGCGAGCTGCTCGCCCGCTGGGAGATCGACATCGACCCGTCGACGCCGGTACAGCACCTCGAGGCCGCGCAGCGCGCACTCGTTGCGGTCGCCCGCGGCGTCGCGACGGATGCGAGGGCGATCGTCTTCGACGAGCCGACCGCGGCGTTGCCGCGTCATGACGTCGACCTGTTGTACGGCGCCGTCGAGCGGCTGCGGGCCGCGGGGGTCGCCGTCGTGTACGTCACGCACCGTCTGAGCGAGGTTGCGCGGCTCGCCGACCGCGCGGCTGTGCTGCGCGACGGCGAGCTCGTCGGGACCGTCGCCGTCGCGGAGACGTCGGAGACCGAGCTCGTGGAGATGATCGTCGGCGCGAAGCTCGCCGGCGACGTCGCCGCTCCCGGCGCGGGCGGCGACGAGCTGCTCCGGCTGCGGGACCTCGCGGGCGCCGGCGTCGAAAGCGTGACGCTGACGCTGCGACGCGGCGAGATCCTCGCGCTCGTCGGTCTCGTCGGCGCAGGACATCGCGCCGTCGGGCGAATGGTGGCTGGCATCGAACCGGCCACCGGCGGCGAGATGCAGCTTTCCGGCGCCCGGTACCGCCCGCGCAATCCGCGGGACGCGCATCGCGCGGCCGTCGTGTACGTGCCCGGCGACCGCCTCGCGGAGGGCGCGTTCCCGACGCTCGACACCGGGACGAACTTCTCGCTCCGCGAACGGCGGACGGCTGCGTTCGCATCGCTCCGCCGGGTGCACGCGGCCGCCTCGGGCGTCTTCCGCGAGTGGAACGTGATCCCCTCCGCCCCCGACGCGCCGTTCGCGGCTCTCTCGGGCGGCAACCAGCAGAAGGTCGTGCTCGCCAAGTGGATGACACCGCGCCCGGACGTGCTCGTCGCCGAAGAGCCGACCGCCGGCATCGACGTCGGGACGAAGAGCGCGATCTACGAACGCCTCGCCGAGGCGGCGCGCGCGGGAACCGCGGTGCTCCTTCTCTCGTCCGACGCGGACGAGGTCGCCGTGATCGCCGATCGGGTCATCGTCTTCGGGCGCGGCGCCCCGCGCGTCGAGCTCGCCCGCGGCGAGCTGACGGCCGCGCGGATCGCGCAGGAGTGCTACGCCGCGTGAACGTCCCGAGAGCGTTTGCGCGCTGGGGCCTGCTGCTCGTCTTCGTCGTCGTCTTCGGCGGCTTCTCGGCCTGGCTGCCCGGGAAGTTCCCGACGAGCGGGAACGTCCAGGACATCCTCACGTCGCAGCCGCCGGGCATCTTCATCGCGTTCGCCGCGATGCTCGTCCTCGTCGTCGGCGAGTTCGACCTGTCGCTCGGCGCGACGCTCGGGATCGCGCAGTACCTCGTGCTCAAGCTGATCACGCACTACGGGCTCTCCTGGGAGGCAGCGATCGTCGCGACGCTCGGCGTCGGCGCGGCGATCGGGCTCGCGAATGCGATCGCGGTCATCGGGCTCGGGATCAACTCGTTCATCGCCACGATCGGGATCGCGACGATCCTCGAGGGGCTCACCCAGTGGATCTCGAGCGGCAGCGAGCCGCTCTTCGGCGGCGCGCCGAAGGGCTTCACGACGCTCGCGCAGACGAAGCACCTCGTCGTGCTCCCCGTGTACTACGCGCTCGTCGCCGCAGCCGCGTTGTGGGTGCTGCTCGAGTTCACGCTGCTCGGGCGGCAGATGCGTGCGACCGGCGCGAATCGTGGCGCGGCGAAGCTCTCCGGCATCCGCACGGGACGCGCGCGGGCGACGGCGTTCGTCCTCGCCGGGATCCTCGCCGCCGTCGGCGGCATCCTCGTCACGGCGCAGGTCGGCGCGGCGGACGCCACCTCGGGCCCGTCGTTCCTCCTGCCGGCCTACGCCGCCGCGTTCCTCGGGGCGACCGCGATCCGCCCCGGGTTCTTCAACGTGTGGGGCACGGTGATCGCCATCTTCCTCGTGGCGGTGGGCATCACCGGGCTGCAGCTGAAGGGAGTCGAGACGTGGGTGACGCCCGTGTTCAACGGCAGCGTGCTGCTGCTCGCCGTGACGGTGTCGAACGTGGCCGCCGCGCAGCGTGTCCTCGTGCGCGCGCGGAGCGCGGTGCCGTGGCGCGGGCGGTCACAGCCGCGCACACGTTGAGCAGTTCTGGGCGGCTTTCCGCGCCAGCACACGAGAAGTATCCGGGGGCCGGATTGCTCCGGCCCCCAGGGTCATGCAGGTGCTGTTCGAACCGTTACGACCTCAGTGCAGCGACCTTCTTGGCGGCGAGCTGCTTCTTCGCAACGGCGAGATTCTTCGTCACAGTTTTCAGAGCGGCGGCCTTTGAAGCGACGACGGCCTTCGCTGCGACAACTGCTGCCTTCTCGCTCGCTGTTGCCGTGCCTGTTGCGAGAGCCTTCCGGGCGACGGCAAGCCTCTTCTTCGCTGCCGCGACCTTCTTCTCCGCCTTCACAAACGCTGTCTTCTCGGTCGTGACGGTCTTCCGAGCAAGATCGATCCCCTTCTGCTCAGCCGGGGTGACGACCGGAACGGTGACGACAACCGGAGGGATGACGACCGGAGGGGTCACGACCGGAGGCGTCACCACCGGAGGAGCCGGGGACGGTGCCGGCGCCGGATCGGCCGGCCCGCCGCTCTGCGGCGCGTCGCCGAATCCACCACCATTGTCGACCGGCGCGACAAAGGCCGGCGCGATGACGCCGAAATCGACCAGGGTGAAGGCGCCCGGGTTGACGCCGTTCGATGCGGTGGCGACCAGCGTCAGGTCTGCGCCCTCATCGGCGGCCTGCACGGTGTAGCTCCCGTCCGGGCCTGGAGTGGTCCCGGTGCAGACTTGGCCGCGACAGACGTTCCACAGGTAATGGACTGTCGGCGCCGGATAGCCGGTGGCCTGCATGCCGTAGGCCTCGACGATGTCTCCGACTTCAAGCGATGTCTCATCGGTGCGATACATCGACTTGTCGGCAACGAGCGTGTTCGACGTGATCGCCGGAGCCTCCGGGTTGCCGACCGTGTAGAAGATGTCACTGTCTGACGTGTTGCCCGCCGCGTCTTCGAGATGGACGTCGATGTCGAGGGCGCCGTTCGGAACTCCGAGGGCAACCGTGTCCACCTGAGCCGACCAATTGCCGTTCCCGTCAGACGTGAGCGGGTGCGTGGTGTTGCCGCCATCCGCCGAGAAGCTGCCGGCCGTGATGACGTTGTTCTGGTCGCTCGGGGTGAGCGACAGCGCGATGGTCCCGCTCTTCGTCCCACTCGCCGACGGCAAGAACGAGCCGCGAACGAGCGGGTCAAGGGTGTTGTCGATCGTCACGCTCCTGCTGATCGTCGCGAGCGGCTGCAAGGCGCTGTCGCGGATGACGGCATCGAACGTGAGCGGGCCGTTGTCCCAGCCGCCGATTGCGACCTGGTACGAATCGACGCTGCCGTTGGTCGAGTAGGGGGCAGCCTGGGCGCTTGTGGGATCGGATTGCTGGATCGAGTAGCCCCCGATGTACATGCCGGGAGCGCCTGCGTTGTCGATGTAGAAATCGACGCCTGCCGCGCCGACGACACCGCTGGTATCGACCGTGAGGGTCTGATTCTGCGAGATCGTTGCGCCGGCGGTCGGGCTCGCGAACGTGGCGGGAGACGCGAACGCTGAGCCTGCCGGAATGGCGAAGGCCGAGAGCGCGGCGATCAGGACGAGCGGGAAACGGAGTCTCAAGACTTCCTCCTAGAAATTCAAAGGGAGAGGAAGCGTGCAAAGGCGCATGGCATCGGGCCGCAGCGTCAAGAAATCTTCCCCTTGGAGTGATCGGTCTTCCCCAACGAGAGAGCCCAGCCCGGGGTTGAAAAGCTCACGTGCCGCCCCGCGGAATGGCGAGGCGACAAACCGCAAAGTGGAGGCTCGATGCAGCCATCGGCAGTTCATCGCGGAAGACGCATGCGGCCACTCGATCGAGTGAGCTTGCGTCAGTCCAGCGCTTGCCGCTGACCCCCAGCTTGTCGGGCGAGTTCGGGCAGCGTCAACGATCCGGGTCGGGCAGCATGTAGTCGCGGATCGTCGCGACGAGATCCTGGTACGAGGCGATGAAGCCGCGCAGCGTGCGGCGCGTCGCGCCGTAGTCGTCGAACTCCGCGACCGTCATCCCGTCGGGATCGTAGGCGCGCACGAAGTCGGGCGCCTTCGCCGTCAGCTCCTCGAGCGCCTGCGCCGGCACCGGATCTGCGAACCGCGGCTTCACCTCGATCTCCGACGCGTTGAAGAGCCGCTGCCACTTGTAGGGAATCGTCAGGACGATGTCGCCGCCGATCAGCTCCGACCAATGGAGGTGATTGCGGTACGCCGCGGCGAGTAGGCGGGTGCGATAGCCGCGCTCCTGGTAGATCGGGTAGGCGCGCTTCACGCACGCGATTCCCGCCCAGTTGACGACGCCTGGCGTCAGCAGCGTCCCCGCCTTCGCGGCCGCGATCTCCAACCAGTCGTCGAGCCGGCCGACCATGATCGTGCACACCGGTGTCATGTCGTCCGAGCCACCGCGCCGCTCGAAACCGCGCTCCACCGCGGCGCCGACGGCCAGCGCCTGCGGGACCGTGAAGCACACCGTCGCGTTGACGGTCACACCCTGCGCGGTCAGCTCCTCGATCGCGGCGATCCCGGCCTGCGTCGCCGGCACCTTCACCTGCATGTTCGGCGCGAGGGACGCGAACCGCAGCCCCTGCTCGACGAGGCGGCCGGCATCGCGGTAGAGCTTCGGATTCGTCTGGATCGAGAGCCGCCCCTTTCCGATCAGCAGCTCCGACGCCTTCACCGCCATCTCTTCGATCAGCAGCCACGCGATCTCGTCCTCGGTCGCCTCGGCGTTCGCGGCGATCAACTCGCCGATGCGGTCGCGCCACAGCGGCAGCTCCTTTTGCAGCACCTCGCCGACGATCGTCGGATTCGACGTCGCACCCGTAGCGCCGTGCTCGATCGCGTAGCGCAGCTCCTCGAGCGAGCAGGAGTCGTTCCAGTAATCCGTCGCGGTTGTCGTCACGGTCTCGTGCAGCGGGCTCTTCACGTCGGCGCGAATTGCCATCACGACTCCCTTCGTTCGATCATCTCGAGATTCGACGCCTCCACCGCGCGCACCGCGGCGAGGTCTTCGACGCGCACCGCAACGCGGTCCTGCTCCAGCACGGTCCAGCCGTCGTAGCCGTTCAGCTCGGCGAGCACCGCGTCGAAGTCGACCGCCCCTTCGCCGAACGGGCAGAAGATCCCCTCCTCCCACGCCAGATCCAGCGGCAGCGCGAGCTTGGACGGGTCGACGTCCTTCAGGTGCAGGTGCTCGATCCGCCCCTTGCACATGCGCGCCACCTCGAGCGGGTCGCCGCCGCCGACGAGCGCGTGGCCCGTGTCGTAACAGATGCCGACATCCGTGTGCGCGAGCAGCGCCTCGATCTCGATCGGGCTCTCGACGGACGTGCCGGCGTGATGGTGGAAGACGACGGGGACGTCGCGCGCGCGGCACCGCTCGACCGCAGCGTTGACCCGATCGAAGTACGCGGTGTCCGGCGGCTCGTGCGGGCCGTCGTGCTCGCTGCCGGCGAGCACCACCGGGCCGCGCGCGTCCGTGGCGCGCAGGATCTCGATCACGGGCTCGAGCCAGGCCTCGATGTCGTCGCGGAACGCGCTCTCGTCCTCGAAGCGGAGCGGCGCGAAGCCGCCGACGAGCGCCATCTCGTGGCGCTCGAGCAGCTGCGGCGTGAAGTACCCGGGCGGGCCGAGCTCGGTGGCGGTGTAGCCGAGGCCGCGCATCGTCTCGAGCAGCAGCTCGGGCGGCACGAGGTCGTCGCGACCGACCGTCCGCTCCCACACGCCCCACGTCACGGGTGCGCTCGCGAGCCTCACAGGTACCGCCGTTCCGCGAGCTTCGCGTGCTCGTACTCCTCGCGGGCCGCACGCACCGTCGACGCCTCCGACACCTCCGCCACGGGAACGTCCCACCAGCTCTCGTAGCTCGGGACGCCGCGCATGCGGTCGGTTGCGACGACGATGACGGTGACGCCCGTTGCGCTCTTCAGCGCGCCACGGAGATCGTCGAGCGTCTCGGCGCGCACGACGTTGGCGCCGAGCGACCGCGCATTTGCTGCGAGATCCACCTCGGCGTTCAGCCCGGTGCCGAACCCCTCCGTGCCGAGCGATCGCGACAGCGACCCGATCGACGCGTAACCGCGGTTGTCGACGAGGACGATCGTCAGCTTGACGTCCTGCTCGACCGCCGTCACGAGCTCGCCCGGCAGCATCAGGTACGAGCCGTCGCCGACGAGGACGTAGACGTCGCGTTCCGGCGCTGCGAGCTTGACGCCGATTCCACCCGCGATCTCGTAGCCCATGCACGAGTACCCGTACTCGACGTGGTAGCCCTTCGGGTCGCGCGTACGCCACAGCTTGTGCAGGTCGCCGGGCATGGACCCCGCCGCGCAGACGACCACGTCCTGAGGACGCGTCGCGTCGTTGACGGCGCCGATCACCGCGCTCTGCGCCGGCGGCTCTTCGTCGAGGCCGTAGAGGCGCGTCACCTCGTCGTCCCACTCGCGCGC
>Ga0105240_10014408_pt1 | contig 10794 bp, 10 predicted proteins | sample KBSC54metaG_FD_80426 | JGI IMG/M metagenome (GOLD analysis project Ga0105240, IMG submission 80426) | Corn rhizosphere microbial communities from Kellogg Biological Station, Michigan, USA - KBS C5-4 metaG | ecosystem: Host-associated > Plants > Roots > Rhizosphere > Soil | place: Michigan, USA...
CCATGGCATTCAAGATGGGCATCGTGGGCCTGCCCAATGTCGGCAAATCCACGCTCTTCAACGCCCTGACTCGCACCGCGGCCGCGCAGGCGGCGAATTTTCCGTTCTGCACCATCGAGCCGAACATTGGCGAGGTGGCGGTGCCGGATTCGCGGCTGGAAAAGCTCGCCGTCATCGCCAAGTCCGCCCAGATCATTCCTGCGCGTATGAGCTTTGTCGACATCGCCGGGCTGGTGAAGGGCGCGAGCAAGGGCGAAGGCCTCGGCAACCAGTTCCTCGCCAACATCCGCGAATGCGACGCGATCGCCCATGTCGTGCGCTGCTTCGAGGACAGCGACGTCACGCATGTCGAAGGCCGGATCGATCCTCTGTCCGACATCGCAACAATTGAAACCGAATTGATGCTCGCCGATCTCGAGAGTCTCGAGCGCCGCGTCCCGCAAATGGAGAAGAAGGCCAAGGGCGGCGACAAGGAAGCCAGGGACCTGCTGGCGCTCGCCGAGCTGAGCCTCGCGGAGCTGAGGGAGGGGCGCCCGGCCCGCGCCGCCTCCATCAGCCGCGACCAGCGGCGCCTGTTCCAGTCGCTCGGTCTTCTGTCGTCGAAGCCGGTCTTGTACGTCTGCAACGTCGACGAAGCGTCGGCGGACCTCGGCAACGCCTTTTCCGATAGCGTCAGGGAGCAAGCAGCCAAGGAAGGCGCGGCCGCGGTCGTCGTCTCGGCGAAGATCGAGAGCGAGATCGCTGTGCTGCCTCTAGCCGAACAGGCGGCCTATCTCGAGGCGATCGGATTGACCGAGCCGGGCTTGAGCCGCGTCATCCGCGCCGGCTACGAACTCCTGCATCTCGTCACCTTCTTCACCGCGGGGCCGAAGGAGGCCCGCGCATGGACGATCGAGCGGGGGACGCTAGCCCCGCAGGCGGCCGGGGTCATCCACACCGATTTCGAAAAGGGCTTCATCCGCGCGGAAACCGTCGCCTATGACGATTATGTCGCCAACAAAGGCGAAGCAGGCGCGCGCGAGGCGGGCAAGTTCCGGCTCGAAGGCAAGGACTACGTGGTCGCCGACGGCGACGTCATGCACTTCCGCTTCGCGAATTGAGAGCCATGCTGGACGCGCTCTACTACGAAGACTTTCCGCTGAGCGAAGTGGTCGAATATGGCGGGGTCGAGGTCTCGGCCGGCGAGATCGTCGCCTTCGCCCGCGAGTTCGATCCCCAGCCATTCCATATTGACGAAGAGGCCGCGCGCGCGGCGACCGGCGGTCTGATCGCCTCGGGCTGGCAGACGTGCGCCTTGCTGCTCAGGATGAATTGCGAGGCGTTTCTCATGCGCACGGCGATTGTCGAGGAGATGGGAATCGAGGACGTCCGATGGGAGCGGCCGGTCAGGCCGGGCGACCGGCTCAGCGTGCGCCGCCACACGCTCGCCAAGCGTCCTCGCGAGGGGGAGGGCGCCGGCGAGATCGAGTTCCTCTACGAAGTCGTCGATCCGGACGGCGTTGTCGCCATGGCGCAGCGCAGCCTCCTCCTCGTCGAGCAACGCGAGGCTTAGCCATGTTCTACGAGGATTTTCGCATCGGCCAGTCCGCCTCGCTTGGCGAGGCAACATTTTCGCGCGAGGCGATTCTCGCCTACGGACAGCTGTTCGATCCGCGAATCATCGCCGCCGCGAGAGGAGACGCCCCGCTCGCCGCTTCCGGACTGCATGTCGCGGCCGCCGGAATGCGCCAGATTGTGGATCATCGCGACGGGCTCCGCGCCGCCATGGCCGACCGCGGCGAGAGGCTTCCCGAACTTGGCGTTTCGCCGGGGTTCAAATCCTTGCGCTGGCCCCATCCGGTGCGCGAAGGCGACACTGTCGGCTATTCGATGGAGACGGTGTCGAAGCGCGAGACCTCCAAGCCGAAATGGGGCCTGATCGGCAACACGTTTCGCGGTGTCAATCAGCGCGGCGAGGAGGTCCTGGTCTTTTCGAGCGTCGTTCTCGTCGCCCGGCGGCCGCAACAGACGTAGAGTTCGCGCCCGGCCCGACCTGAACTTCCCGATGGGACCGCCTCGGTCCTCAACTAATTTTCTGGTGGCCGGGGGCGCGCCAAGCGCTTGAAAGTCTGGTAGAAGGTTAGAGTCGGACCTTCTTGGCTCGAGGGGAATCTGCCATGGCGATCAATCTTGTCGGTCTCATCTCCCAGTTCCTTACCCCGCAACTGGTCGGAACCCTGGCGCGTGCGCTCGGCGTCAACGAAGCGGTGGCGCAGAAGCTTGTCGCCGCGGCGGTCCCGGCGATCCTCGCATCCCTAGGCACTGCGGCGGCTGCGCCAGGAGGCGCCCAGAAGGTGTCCGACGCGATCTCCAATTCCGACCCGGATATCCTGACCAAGATCGGCCAGGCGGCGTCGGGCGGCAACGCCCGGTTCCTCAACGACGGCGCCAATCTGCTGAGCGGTCTGCTTGGCGGCGGCGGCCTATCGAGCCTGGTGGGCGCGCTGAGCCAGTTTTCCGGAGCGACGCACCCCGCAACTCAGTCGGTGCTCGGCGCAGTCACGCACGCCGCGGTCGGCACGATCGGCCAGCAAGACCCTTCAAGCTGGTCGGATCCCGCGTCGATCCTTTCGTTGCTCAACAGCCAGAAGGGCGCGATCTCCGCAGCACTTCCGGGCGAGCTCTCCAGAGCGCTCGGCGCCTCCGGACTGCTCGCCAGCCTCGGCGGCGTCGGCGCGGCTGCGACTCAGACCGCTGCATCGACTGCTTCGAACGCCGCCTCGGCAGCGTCGAGCGCTGCGACCTCCGCCGCCAACTCTGCCGCGAGGAGTGCCGAATCGGCCGCGAGGAGCTCGCAAGCCGCTGCGTCGAGCTCAAGCAGCGGGTTCCCGATGTGGGCGATCATTCTCATCGTCATTGTCGTGCTGCTCGCGATCTGGTGGTTTATGACCGAGCGCCAGAAGCCGGCCGAACCGGCCAAGACGGGCCGCCTCTCGGTGCCGGTCGAGCACGTTCTGGCGGCGCTGCCTTCCTCAGCGGATTTCAGGCTCGGCTGAAGACAGCGTTCCCGTCATGGGGCTGGGCGCGCGCTTTTGGCGTCTCGTGCGCCCGCCGGTCGAAGGGGCGGACGCCCGCCGATCCCGGATCGGCGTCATTTCGGCGATTGCCCTCGCGGTGCTGGCCGCTGGTTGCTCCAGCCGTCCTTATGGCACGCTGATCGTCGGGACGGGTGCGCCCGACGCTAGCAAGGTCGACCTTCTCGTCGCGACGACGCGCGCCCCGGTGGTCAAGCCGCCCGGCGTCATGTTCGGCGGCGCGCGGGGGCGGGGGCTCGATTTCGCCGACATCGTAGTGTCCATCCCGCCGGACAGCGCGCGCAGGTCCGGCGATATCGAGTTGCCCTCCTCGGTCCCAGGGAATCCGGAACGCGATTTCGTCGTCCTGCGCGCGGATCGCATGGATCTTGCTCAGGCGAAGGCGAACTTCAACGCCCGGATCAAGCGCACGCCGGGCCGCAGGGTTCTCGTCTTCGTCCACGGATACAACACCCGCTTCGAGGAGGCGGTCTATCGCTTCGCGCAGATCGTTCATGACGCGCGGGTGGACGTCGCGCCGGTGCTGTTCACCTGGCCGTCCGGCGGCAGCCTGACGGATTACGTCTATGATCGCGACAGCGCGCTTTTTTCGCGCGACGCGCTCGAGACCGTGCTCCAGGCGCTGGTCAACGATCCCGATGTCAACTCGATATCCATTCTCGCCCACTCGATGGGCAATTACCTCGCCATCGAATCGCTGCGGCAGATGGCGATTCGCGATCGCGGGCTCTCGCCCAAGATCCGCGACGTGATGATGGCCGCGCCCGACATCGACATCGACGTGTTCCGCCGTCAGATCGCCGAAATCGACGCGGGCCCAAGGCCGACGCACTTCACCCTGTTCGTGTCGCGTGACGATCGGGCGCTTAGCATATCGAGCTTTCTCGCCCGCGATTCGACGCGCCTCGGCGCGCTCGACCCGACCCAGGAGCCCTACCGGTCGATTTTGGAGAAGGGCAGGGTGCAGGTCGTCGACCTCACCCATATCGGCTCGACCGACTTCACCAACCACAGCAAGTTCGCGAGCGGCGAGGTCGTGGGCGCGATCGGCGAGCGCCTTGCGGCTGGCCAGACGCTCGACGAGGCCAAGGCGGGTCTGATCGAATCGCTCGGCAATTTCACCGGCGGCGCGATCGGCGTCGCCGCCGGCGTCGCCAAAGGCGCCGTGACCGCGCCGGCCGAGATTCTCGATCCGACCAGGAGCGAGAAGTCGGTCGACACCGCGGCGCAAGCGGCAACGTTGACCCAATGACAGCGCCGCGCCGCCGTTGATGAGAAGGAAGCGCTGGATTGGACAAGGCGTTGCCGATTCCCGTCGAACCGCGCGGCGATCTCACCGTCCGGGTCGCCGCTATGCCAGCCGACACTAATGCCAACGGTGACATTTTCGGCGGCTGGGTCCTGAGCCAAATGGATGTGGCGGGCGGTATTGCCTCCGCCGAATATGCGAAAGGGCGCGTCGTCACCATCGCCATCGACGCGATGACCTTCATCCGCCCGGTCAAGGTTGGCGACGTACTTTGCGTCTACACCGCCGTTGACAAGGTCGGCCGCACCTCGATGAAAGTCCATGTCGAGGCCTGGGCGCGCCGGCGAGGGACGCGTGACCGCGACAAGGTGACCGACGCGACCTTCACCTACGTTGCGATCGACGAGAACGGCAGGCCTCGTCCCGTCTCCGCCGGAGCGACGCAAGGCAGGATTTGACCCTCCGCGCCATCCCTCGTTTGCGGGCTCTCGACGCGAGCCTTCCGAAGACCGGCGGTCATCAGGCCGAGTAAGGTGAGGGCGGTCGAGCGAGCCGCGAAGCCAGGCCCTTGGCCAGCCCTGCGCAACACCTGTCAAAGGCGCGCTTTAAGGGCGAGCCGCGCCAGCGGGCGACTGGCCGAGCATGTCCGGTTGGGCGTTCCATCCGCCGGTCGGCGCCGCGACCTCGTTCGCTGCCTCATCGGGCTTGACCGGTTTAAATTTCATAAGCGCCTCGACCGCGGAGGCAAACGAGGCTGGGTCCATCTGGCCGGCGATCTCGTCACGCTTCCTGGCGGCGTCCCGATCCCCCTGCCGGGCGGCAAGCGAGAACCATAGGAAAGACTGGCCGAGGTTCTTTTCGACGCCGAGACCGCGCGCGTAGAGCATCGCGAGATTATACTGGCTGTCGCGGAGGCCGAGTTCGGCCGCTTTTCGGAACCATTTCTCCGCCTCGAGATAATTCTCCCGGCCGCTTCCTGAATCGGCGTCCATGACCGCGAGATTGTAGGCGGCCCGCGCGTTGCCCGCCTCGGCCGCCTTGAGATACCAGCTTTTCGCGGCAGCCCCGTCGCGGGCGACGCCAATCCCCTCCTCGTACATTGAGCCTAGCCGATATTGCGCCGGAGCAAGACCGGCGGACGCGGCGCGCTCGAACCAGCGGGCCGCCGCCGTCTGGTCCTTGGGCAGCCCGCGGCCGTCGATGAGGCGCATCGCGAGTTCATATTGTGCGTTAGGGTCACCGGCGGCGACGGCGTCGCGCAGCGACGAGGGGATCTCGGGGGGGATCGCGAGCGGAAGCGCGCTGGCCGAGGGTCCGCCCCGCGGCGCAAGATCAGGAACAGGCGGTTTGACCGGCGGTTGAGCGATCGAGCCGGTCGGCGCGGGGTCGATCGCTTCGCCGCCGCGCTCGGCGCCACCGGCCTGAGTGGGCGCGTCGACCTTGGCGGTGTTGACGGCTTGCCGATCCAGTTCGGAGCGCTGCAGAAACGGAGTGGGGAGGCTGGCCGTTCTGACGGCTAGCGTCGCTGCGATTGTGATCGCGACGCAGAATAATACGGTACGCTTGTGACTGGCGTAGAACGCCCTGGCAGTCTCCACGCCGCGCGAGGCGAACGGCGGCCGCTCCGGGTCGGTCAGGATCTGGACGCCAACCGTATTGGGCGCCGCGCTGTTTTCGACGAGCGCCGCCTGCGCGGCTCGACGCGCGGCCGCGATGTGGGCGCTGACCGCCGGATTGGTTCTGGGCCCGATAGTCGGCGCGAGTCCCCTTGCTTGGCGCGCCCGCTGGAGCGAACCCCCGCCGGGTTCGATGAGCAGGTCCTCGCCGCCCGCGGACTGAGTGGGCTCGACGCCGATGCCCGATTCGCCTCCTTGTCGAGGCATGGCTTGGGGACCGAGGGCGTCCGTTCCTGGCGCGGAGCTTGCTGGCGAACCGGAGCTCGCCAGCCTCACTGGGCGCAACTCCTCGCCGACATCGTCGCACAGCAGTTCGGTCTCGACGCTGGCCAGGCGCGCCGTCAAAGTCTCGAGAATGTTCTTGAGATCGGTCAGACGCGATTGGGTGCGCTTGTCCGCGCCCGCCTGTTCGGCCTTCAGCTCGGACAAATGCGCATCGAGCGCGGCATGGACCGCGGCCGAGGTCACGAGGGCAGAAGAGCCTTCCGTCTCGTCGGCCTCCCGCAGCCTTTCCAGCAATTCCCGCAAGACGGGTTCCGGATCGCCAGCCGCGGCCTTCGCCGCGAGGCAATCAATGCGGTCGTTGATCGTGTCGACCTGATGAGCGAGCGCTTCCAGGTTCATTTGCCGCGCGCCGGTGTCGTTGAAGCGGCGGGCGACTGCGTCGGCGACCTGTTCGGCAATCTCCCGATCGACCGACGCGCCGGCGCTCGCCTCAACCTTCGCCTCGAGTGAGCGCAGGAGCGTCTCGATTGGATTGAGATCGGCTGTGGACAGGCACGCGTCGATTCGTGCGCCGAGATCGTGGAGAACCAGCTCCAGCCGGCTCGCGCCAGCATCGGCGGCGCGGAGCCTGGCGTCGAACTCCCGCAGGAGCCTTTCGATCGGCCCAGTATCAATGGGCGCCGCTGTATGCGCCTCGAGGGACTGGCGCACGCTGTCGATGCGGCGCGCGAGATCCGCGAACGGCTCCGGCTTGAGGCTTACAGAGGCGGTCGGCCGGGCGATCTCCTGATCGAGCCGAGTTGCGATCTCTTCCAGCCGCCGCTCGATCGAGGCGAGCGCGGCCGGTGGCGTTGACCGTTCGATCTTCCGGCAGGCCTCGGCGAGCAGCGCCGCCATCTCTGCCGATTCGAAATGGGGAACGGGACTCGTCCCAAGCCGCTCGACGCGATCGGCCAGTTCCGCGATCTGCCGCTCCAGCCGTTCGAGCGGCGGCGTCCGCAGCGCGGCCGAGGCGAGGAGATCGCGCGCCTCTTCGGTTTGCCGCCGGATGCGTTCAAACGTCTCGGGATCGATCGCGGCCGCCACGAGGCGGTCGATCTTGCCGTCGATTGCGCGGATCTCGCGGTCGAGCCCGGCGGCCGCCGCTTGTGGGTCATGCGCCTTGACCGCGGCGCGGAACTCCGCGGCCATCGCCTCGAGCGGGGCGAGCATCGGCCCAGCTTGGCCGCCCTGGCGCAGCATCTCCACCCGCTGTACGAGATCGCGGATGGCGCCTTCGAGGGCGACGATGGCGTTGCGCGGCGCGAGATCGGCGATGCTCCGCCGCATGGCGTCGATCTCGGCGCGCATGGCGCCAAGATCGACGGCCGAGGCCTTCGCGCGGGCTGTCTCTTGGGCGCGCTCGCGGCGCATTCGGTCGAGCTTCAGCGCGAGCGATCGAGCGTCTAGCAAAGGTTGCCGGAGCGGCAGTGCATCGACCGCAGGCCCGGGCTCGACTTGGGGGCCGGCGTCGCCTTCACCGCGGGTGGCGCAGCTAGCGGCATCCTCGAGCTCGTGGCGGCGCATGGCGATCCGGGACACGGCGGCCTTCAGATCGAATGGCGGTTTCGAGTCTGGTGCGGGAGCCCGAGGGGACCCGGCGCGAGCCTCGCCTGCGAAAGCGGGGGCAATCAGGTCCGCTCGAATCGACTCGAGCCAGCGAACTGCGTCGATCAGCGCGCGCCGGTCGCTGTCCCGCGCCGCCGTGTTGCACTCCAGAATTAGGGCGACCGATTCAAACGCGCGCGCGGCCTGGGCTTCGGCCCGTGCGAGCCTCGTTCCAAAGCCCTCGATCGCAAGATCGACAGCGGCGCGGCTTTGGGGTGCGCGGGGCGTCTCGGTGCCCGCTGGTCGGCGCGCGATCCGCTCGAGCCGATAAACCGCCGCGTCAAGCCGATCGTCCTCAATCTTGGGATTGCCGAGTTCGGCCAGCGAATCCAGCCCCGCATGGCCAACGATCGCTTCATCGAGCCAGTCGTCGAGGCCCATGCCGGCGCGGCGGGCCGCCTCCACGGCGGCATCGCGGGTCCGCTGGCTCACGCCCGCGATATTCCACGCCACGGCTCTATTCATGTCCTCGACCACGCTCGCGAATCGCTCGAGACGCGGGGGCGATGTCGCGCCCCAATTCTGTCGGGCGTCGTGGTGAAGAAACGGTTAAGGGCGCTCTCACCCCATGAGCGGTTAGCCTTCGGTGGTTGCAGAGTAGTTGTAGCAACTATCAGTTGCAATTTCCTGCCGTTGGGCGATAGTGATTCGAATCGCGCAATGGCGCGCGAGTCATGAGGCGCGAACGCAACGGCGCCGACGAAAGGAGAGGCCATGAACAGGTTGTCGTCTTTAGCTCAGCCTTCCGCTGGGGTTTTGGAAGAAGGCCTGATCGCATTCGATTCGGCGCAGCCAGAGTTGACCATCAGCCAGATGTCACGCTTGTTTGGCGTGAGCCTTCGCACGCTGCGGTTCTATGAGGATCGCGGACTCATCAAGCCCCGCCGCGAAGGCAGCGCCCGGTACTATCGGGCGACCGACCGCATGCGGATGGAGATGGTTCTCAAGGGCAAGAAGCTAGGCTTCACCCTGACCGAGATCCAGGACCTGATCGGCGGCAAGGGGGAGACCGAAACAACGGATCTCGAAGACCAGCTCAACCCGCAGCAGATTGTCACCCAGATCGGTCACCTCGAGCGTCAGCGCAGCGAGATCGAGGGGGCCATCGAGAGACTGCGCGCGACGCAAAGTCGCTTAGCCGAGCACGCCGCCGCCTGACTGGCGGCGCGCGTTGAAGCGAAGAGCTGGGCCAAGCTTCCCGCCCTTCCTCTGGAGTTCGCGCGGGGGGGGGCCGCCCCGGTGCGTTCACCGCACCCCAGGGAAGCGGTTCGAGAAATGCATGCCGCTGTTCATGAGAAGCGACGCGAAGCGAAGCGGACCATGAACAGCGGACCCCGTTTGGCGTGTCGTTTTCCGACACAAGGCAGTCCCCCACGCCCGCAGCTCATAAAAGCCGCTCGACAGTTGGTGGGAAGGCCTTCCCGTTTCGCAAGCGGAGAGATTGTGGCGCGGCCTCAACCGAACGTGAACGCGTAGGCTTGCACCTCGTGATCGAGAAACTCGATGGTGAACGTCCGGTCGACGATCGGTCCGTTCGGCCGGACCAGTTGGTAGAGCCGGTGGTCGGTCACGACGCCGTCGCCATCAGCGCTGGCGTCGGCGCCGTGGCTCTCGCCGGTCGCCGAGCCCTCGATCTTCACCCGGAAGCGGACCGGCGTGCCGTCGACGACAGGGCCGAGCACCAGATGCAGATCGCGGATATGGAAGCGAAAAGAGATTGTTCCGCAGCCTTGCCAAGGGCGGCGGACTGCCCGTGCACCGTCCAGCCACCGGAGAGGCCCCACTCGTTGAGCTGCTTGAGGTCGCCCATCGAATAGTCGTGCAGCTTGCGACTGATCGCGCCGCCCGGCGAAGCGAAAATTCGCAGCTAGGTCTGGGATGACTTGACGTCGGCTTCGTCGGACGCTGCCTCGGCGCCCGTTGCGCTTACGAAGACAATACCCGGGGGCAGGTTGTTCTTACCGGCCTCGGCCAGGAGTTGCTGGATCACCTTCTCGGACACTGCGTAGTCGCTCTCGGCAAAGAAGTGATGGCGGATGCGGCCGTGCGCGTCGATGAAATAGTCCGCCGACCAATATTCATTGTCGAAGGCGCGCCAGATCGCTTAGTTGTTGTCGATGGCGACCGGATAGTCGATCTTCAGCCTGGCGACCGCCTGTTTCACGTTGCCGATATTCTTCTCGAAGGCAAATTCCGGCGCGTGGACGCCGATCACCACCAGTCCCTGGTCCCTGTATTTTTCCGCCCAGGCGCGAACATAAGGAATCGAGCGCAGGCAGTTGATGCAGGAATAGGTCCAGAAGTCGACCAGCACCACCTTGCCCCTGAGCGCCTCGGCGGTGAGCGGCGGGGAGTTCAGCCATTCGACCGCGCCCGATAGCGGCGGCAGCTTGCCTTCGACTGGCAGGGCCTCGGCCGCCGCCTTCCTCGTCGCGGTGGGACTGCTGTTCATCGCCATCGTGGGAGCGTTGGCGCTCACCGTTGAGCCGCGCCCGGACATGACGGCCGAGGACGGCGGGTCCGCGCCGTCGCTGCCGGGCGGCTTGCCGGTCATCGCCATCATCGGGGCGTTGGCGCCCGTCATCACCCCGCCGGCGTTCATCACGACCGAGGACGGCGCGGCGCTGTCCGTTCTCGCCACGGGTTGGAGGCGGTCGACGAAGCTTTGCTCAAGCGAAGCCGTGTTCGCGAGCGAGATCTAGGTGAGAAACCCGGTGTCGGCGCCGAAGGCGATCGCCACGACCGCGACCATGACTGCGGCGCCGAGGCCGCGGCGGATCCATTCGCCCGCCCCGAGCGATCGTTTCATGAGGGCGAAGACGCGGCCGCCGACCAGGAGGGCGAGCGCTAGCGACGTCGCGGCGCCCGCGGCATAGGCGAGGCGAGCAACAGAAGGGTGGTTCCGGCGTTGGCGCCATGCAAC
>Ga0105240_10014410_pt1 | contig 10794 bp, 8 predicted proteins | sample KBSC54metaG_FD_80426 | JGI IMG/M metagenome (GOLD analysis project Ga0105240, IMG submission 80426) | Corn rhizosphere microbial communities from Kellogg Biological Station, Michigan, USA - KBS C5-4 metaG | ecosystem: Host-associated > Plants > Roots > Rhizosphere > Soil | place: Michigan, USA...
GGGTGCGTAGTTTCCCGCGCCTCCGCGTGGGGCCATAGCTCAGCTGGGAGAGCGCTTCCATGGCATGGAAGAGGTCGTCGGTTCGATCCCGACTGGCTCCACCAATACCCCGTCTCGGAATGTGCCAGGAACTCCCAAATGGCGCTTTGGCCATAGGAGACCTCAATGACAAGCTCAGGCGCCTAGCCTGAAGCTCTGTGGAAAGTTCTGGTCAGCCTGGCCGCCCGCTGTCTTCAACGTCGCCTCGACCTGTCAGTCCGTGATCTCCCGGATTACACGACAGGGGTTGCCCGCGGCGAACACGCCGGCCGGAACATCTCGCGTCACAACGCTGCCCGCACCAATCACTGCCCGTGAGCCAATGCGCACACCGGGCAGAATCAGCGCTCCACCACCGACCCAGACGTCAGACCCGATCTCTATCGGCTTACCGAATTCTGCTCGACGCCGCTCTTCGGCATTGAGCGGATGCATCGGGGTGAGGATCTGCACGGCCGGGCCAAATAGCGTAAAGCTCCCGATGCGCACCGGGCAGACATCCAGTACCACGCAGTTGAAATTGAAGAAAACACGATCACCCAGCTCGATGTTGCTGCCGTAGTCACAGAAGAAGGGGGGCTGCATCCAAACGCTTTCGCCACCGGCGCCAAATAGCTCGCGCAGGATACGTCGACGGGGTTCTTCGTCCGCTTCCCGCGTCGAATTCAGGTCTTGACACAAATCTCGCGCACGGATCCGAGCCGTAACCAATTCGCGGTCCGTAGGATCGTACAGCTCACCTGACAACATCTTTTGCCGCTCGCTTTTCATGCGCGCTCCTTTCGATGAGCCTGGCTCGCCGCAACTTGTGTGCCGCGAGATCAAGAATCCCGCCAGTCGAGCCGGAGCCATGGTGTGCCATCGCTCATCGGCTCAGTGCTTTTTCCATCGAACGGATCAGGGCCACGGAGTCTTCAGTCAGCCGCCGCAGCATCAGCCGGGCGCCTTCGCTTTCCTTCCAGTACTCGTGGAGGCATCGAGCGGCCTCGCCGCAAGAGTGACGAAGCGGTTGGATATCGAATGTCTGGATCTCGCCTGGTGGCATGGCGGCGACTCGGCTGGCCAAGTCTGCAAATGAGTCCACAAAGGTCGACAAGGAGCTGTTGACCGGTGCTGGTAGCGGCTCGTCGGTTCGCAGCAGCTCTCGTTTGAGAAAGCTGATGTCTGCGTGCGTTTGTAGCGTGTATTTGACCATCGCGCCGGCCGGGCCACCGGTCGGTAAGGCATCGGGGCGGTCCCGAACGAGCAGAGCGAACTCGCGCAGATCCTGGCGGACTTGTGTTTCCAATTTGAAGCGTTTAAAGCGCGCGAATTTATCGTCCGGCCGTATGTCAATTGCATTCCGCAGCAATACAACAAACTCTCCGAACAACCTCCCGGCAGCGCGCGCCACGACGATCTCACGGCGGCTCGGCAAGATGGCCACTGACACCAACGCACCGATTACCGCGCCCAGACTTACACCGAGCATGCGAACACCCGCGACATAGAGAGGTGCGCCGCCCGCTGCCGGTGCCGAGAGAACGATCATCGCTGCAATCATTGCGGTTCGGTAACCACTGTTATGTGCGGTGATCAGCGCGAGGGGGGACAAAGCCAGAGCAATCAGAAGAAGCTCGGGAACGTGAATGAGCCGGCCAAACGTCGCCAGGCAGGCCAGCCCGGCACCAAGCATCGTTGCCGCCAAGCGCTCGAAGCTCGCGCGCAACACGCCGCTCGAATGCGGGCGCGCGACGACCAGAGTGGTAATCACCGCACTATAAGGGCCGGGGAGGTGAATCACCGTAGTCGCAGCGTATGCGGCTAGCGCGGCGACCAACATCCGCACGGCGGAGCGGCCCTCGTGCCAGGTCGCCATTCGCCTCGGTAGAGCGGCAACGAGAGCGTGCATTACAAGTACGTCCTGCGATATGATACGCATAGCGTATCAAATTGCTGGCGTTTGGGAAGGATGGGAGGCCGCGATGGGAGCTTGGAGTTCAGGGCGTGCAAGGCGAGGATATTCGGCGCTCACGGTACCAACCGGACTCATGGTGCTCCTCGTAGCACCGCTGATCGCCGCTTTTAGTGCGCCCGTGGCTGAGGCAACTGGCGCCCTAGCGACAGAGTCAAAACGCGCCCAAATGGCGGAGCCACTTCGCACCTCAGCAGCAGAGCCAGTTCAGACCTCTGCGACAGAACCGTTGCGGGCCTCTGTGACAGAGCCAGCTCACGCTCCTGCGACAGTGGGCGCTTCTTCAGCAGAGCCAACTCGTACCGCAGCGGCAACTCCGATCCGCGCTCGCGTCCGCAGCGGCGCTCTCGTCGGCACGGTCGACAATGGCATTGAAATGTTCAAAGGCGTGCCGTATGCAGCCCCGCCTGTGGGGCCATTGCAATGGACTCTCCCGCAGCCACCCAACTCCTGGGCAGGCGAGCGCGTAGCCGATGATTTCGGGCCCTCTTGCATGCAGCGCTCACCCCCGCACAACGTGCCAGCCGGCACTCGTGCCGCGCAACTCAGCGAGGACTGTCTCACGCTCAACATCTGGGCCCCGCAAGCCAGTCGCAAGGCGCCCGTGATGGTATGGATCCATGGCGGCGGCAATCAAACTGGCTCCGCGGCTGACATCTATTACGACGGTGCGGCGTTTGCGCGGGATGGCGTTGTCCTGGTGAGTGTCAACTACCGCCTGGGTGCTCTGGGCTTTCAAGTACACAACGGCAATGCAAATTTCGGCCTGTGGGACCAGGTCGCTGCCTTGAAATGGGTGCGGAACAATATCGCCGTGTTTGGCGGCGATCCGGACAACGTGACGCTGTTTGGTGAGTCGGCCGGAGGGCAGGACACGCTCGCGTTGCTGACAGCCAAGCCCGCTCGTGGCTTGTTCAACAAGGCCATCGTGGAGTCTGGCGGTGGCGGTTGGCGACCGGCATCCCCGCTCGCAGAGGCTCAACAGGACTCCGAGGGTGATTGGAATCTGGTGATCGATGGCCACTTGCTCGAGGAATCGCCCTTGGTGGCCATTGGCGCCGGCCGCATGGCACACGTTCCTTTGATCATCGGCACGAATGACCAGGAAGGCTCGCTGCTGGATCAGGGAGCGAGTACGGCCGAACTATTTCCGAAGCTGTCGGACGACGATCTAACCAAGCTGCGTGCGCAATACGGCGTACAGGCATCCGATGACGCCGCACTCGTCCGACTCCTCTTCCGGGACGTGTTCTTTGCCAGTGAAGCCCGGTGGGTGGCGGCGAAAGTCAGCGAGGCCGGCTCCCCTGCATATCTCTATCGCTTTCAATACGTTCTCAGTGCACTGCAGGCTCGGCGCACCGGCGCGCATCACGGCTCGGAGATTCCGTTCGTCTTTGGCCGACTACCTCCCTTGCGCGTCGACGACGCCGATGTTCGCGTTGAACACGCGATGCATGCTTCCTGGATAGCGTTTGCGCGGACAGGGAGACCTGCGTCCGTGGAGTTTCCGGGTTGGACGCCATTCGGAGCAGACCATCGATGGATGGTCTTCGACTCGCATCCCTCAGTGCGCCCAATCGAGGGAGTCGCCGCGCTCGATCTGTTGCAATGCCGGCTCGCGACGGACTTCCCGCTGGTCGAGGGAGCTTGCGACTGAGCCGCACTCAACTGCACTGAGCCGCACTCAACCGCGGGAAGCCGACGCCGTAGGCGCCGCCTTCCCGCGTTGCGGTCCATTGCAGCCGGGATCAGTAGATGGTCTTGCTGACCTTGTTCGAGAGGGAGCTCGTCTGGCCGCTGCTGTTGAAAGCGGCTACGGCGAAATAGTACGTGCCCTTCGCGAGACCGCTGACCTGATAGCTCGTCAAACCCACATTGGTGAGCCTGATGCTCGAAGTCATTGAAGTGGTGCTCGTGCCGTAGTTGATGACATAGCCGGAAAGGTTTGTCAGGGCCGTGCCATTGGTGTTCTGGGTCGGTGGGTTCCAATGCACTGTGGCGGAACCGGTCGTTCCCGTACCGGAGCCGCCCGTCAAGGCTGTTCCCGTGACCGCGATCGAGAACGCAGGCAGTGACGCCCTGGTAAGTCCGTCAGTCGCGGAGATGACGATGTTGGAGTACGTGCCCACGTTGGACGCGGTGGGGACACCGTAAAGGTGCCCATAGCGAGTGTCGAAAGTCGCCCACGAGGGCTTGTTCGTGATCGAATAGGTCACGACACGGCCGGTATTATCCGTCGCCCAGGACTGGAATCCGTAGTAGCGATTCTCGGCAACGCTCGTCGCCGGAGTTCCGATAATCGTCGTCGTGGCGTGTGCAATCGATGTGGCCAGGAGGGTGCTCGCAAGTAGGCCAGCGGCGGTCTTCCCCGAAATGACAAATAGTGTGCGCATGGAATCCCCGTCCATCCAGAAAATTTCTCAGATGATGAGCGAGTCAGAACCGCCTACTTGCGATGGGTGGCGGCTGACACGCACGCGTGACTTGTGACTCGTGACTGTCGCAATTCAGCGAACAGCCCTGTACTTAAGTCGCGGCGGAGTAAAACCCGAGAGTGCACATAAGACAAAATGTCTCGACTTACAGACGTATTTGATTGGCGACATCCTACGGCCAAGCTTGACTTTCGAATCTGACTTGGATGTTGGTTTCGTCGTGCAGCTGAATTCGCACGCATCGCTAGCTGCAGATTTCAGCGGTTGTAATGACGATGCAATGAATATTCAAAGGCGTGACACGCGGCACGTGAGCGAGCGGCCGCCGCTGGACTTTGCGAGCGCAGTCGCGCGCGGATGAGATGCCGGACTTGAGAGATCCGTCACCGATTTGGCGGTGTCTGATCGCGAAACCGGAGAGTCGGCGCGGTGCGTGAAGGAGGATCAAGCGGTGGATAGTCGAGCGGTGGCGGGTGAGCTGCGAGTGATCGGGCCGTGAGTGGCCGCGCGGTGAGCGGTCGAGCGGTGGGTGGTTGAGCCGTGAGTGATCGGGCCGTGAGTGGCCGCGCGGTGAGTGGTCGAGCGGTGAGTGGTCGAGCGGTGAGTGATCGGGCCGTGAGTGGTCGAGCAGTGAGTGATCTGCGGCGATAGAACCATCAACATTTCACGCGATGGGCGTCTCCCCAAGTGGCTAACACACCGTCGTGCTGACACCACGTGCTGACAAAGTATGCTGACCCTGCGAGCGCGGCGTACCGTGGCGCTCGGTAGCCTCGCCGCGAACCACCAGCGCTGACCCCTTCCGCAAGCTTTGCTTGAGCAGCTGATGGAACAGCGCAGAAGCTCCTATTCACCTACATCAGGAACATGCCCTTTCCACCGCGTGGCCCCTTATTATGTCTATGTGCGCCGGGCAAAAAGGGGCACGAGGCAGCGCCAGGGAACGCGCTGTTGCGCTATGTAAAATCTTGAGCGTGGCAGGGATGCTTTTATAACGGTACGGGCATACCATGGTTAACAAACCATAAAGAGCCGAATAAGGAGCACGGGGATGTCAGTGCGAACTACTATCGTTGCGCAATTCGAGGCCGTCGCCGGCGAACAGCACCGGCGCCTGGTGCCACTCGCCGATGACTTGAAACTGCTGCAGTCGGGCCTGGACTCGCTGAGCTTCGCGATCATTGTCGCGCGCCTGGAGGACAAGCTCGGCTTCGATCCTTTCAATGCCGAGGAGGCAGTGGAATTCCCGGTCACCTTCGGCGATTTCGTCGGTCTGTACGAGAGCTCCGCTCGCGTTCAGGAGACCACCGCGAGATAGCTACGATGTGGCTGTCGCGAGGTTTGGCTCGGTGGCGCTCGTCACGAGATTCGGCTCGATCGGGCCTGTCGCGAGGTTTGGCTTGGCGTTGGGGCCGCGAGATTCGGCTCGCCAAAGCCTTTCGCGAGATGTGGCTTGTTCCGCGCTGAACGCTCACAAGCGGCCTCATGAGTCTCAGTCACTCCGACTGGCTATGGGGATCGATGCTCGCGAACGGGCTGGCCCATAGGTCATCTGACCGAGCGGTTAGCGAGGGAATCCCCAGCGGGGAGGGAATCCCCAGCGCGAACGGGCTGGCCCACAGGTCATCCGACCGAGCGGCTAGCGATAACCGAGCGGTTAGTGAGGGAATCCCCAGCGGGGACGCGCTGGCCAATAGGTCTCCTGGGCTGCCCACCGGCTCGTTCTACAGCTCCGGCAGAGTGGTTCGTCTGGCCGAGTTGGCCACGAGCTCGATTCTCGGCGGCAAGCTCGAGGCGCTACGCGGGCGCACGGTCCTGATCGCTACGCGCGACCCGCTCGCTGGAGCTATTGCGCTCATCGAGCTCGACGGGGTCGCGAAGCGGCTTGTCCTGTGCCCGCCCGATCTGGATCCGGCGTATTTCCCAGGCGTCATCAAGACAGCCGGCGCGGTTGCCTGGGTCCGCGACGGCGCTACTCCTGAAGAGAACGCTGCAGGCTTGGAAATTTGCGTTACCGCACTTCCAGGCTTATCGCCGGCGAGTGTCACGCGGCGTCAATCGCATGAGACCGAGTGGGTGCTGCTCACCTCCGGCACCACTGGCGCCCCGAAGCTGGTTTTGCACACCCTTCGTACCCTCACCAACATCATTGTCCAACAGCAGGTGACTCAGCCTGCAGTCCCCCGCGTCTGGAGCACCTTCTACGACATCAGGCGATATGGCGGCTTACAGATTTTTCTTCGCGCCGCGGTCCGGGGTGGCTCGCTACTCTTGGCGGCCCCGAATGAGTCGATTACCGATTTCCTGGCTCGCGCTGCGGCAGTTGGTATCACGCATATTTCGGGGACGCCATCGCACTGGCGCCGAGCTTTGATGAGTGGTGCGGCTGCGACGATCAACCCCGCGTACGTGCGCTTGTCTGGCGAGATTGCCGACCAGGGGATTCTCGACAACCTCAAGGCGGCGTATCCCCGCGCTAGCGTCGCGCACGCATTTGCCTCTACAGAGGCCGGCGTCGCGTTCGAAGTCGGCGACGGACTTGCCGGCTTTCCAGCGACACTGCTCGACACGCCGGGTCCGGTTGAGTTGAAGATCTGCGGGGGAACTCTGCACATCCGCTCTGGCGGCAATGCACTGCGTTACCTGGGAGACCAGGTCGCCCCCATACCGCGCACCGAAGATGGATTTGTCGACACAGGGGACAGGGTCGAGTTGCGCGAAGGCCGCTACTATTTCATGGGCCGAGCCGGTGGGGTCATCAATGTGGGTGGCCTCAAGGTCCATCCTGAGGAAGTCGAAGCCGTGATCAATGCGAACCCTTGGGTGCGGATGTCCCTCGTCAAGGCGCGACGTAGCCCGATCACAGGCGCCGTCGTCACGGCGGAGGTCGTGTTGGACGATGACGCGCCCGCGATTGGCGAGCGACCATCGGCAGACGCGTTGACACGGGCAATCATCGACGACTGCCGGCGGGTGCTACCGCCTCATAAAGTGCCCGTGATGGTGCGTATCGTGCCATCGTTGGAGGTATCAGCGGCTGGAAAGCTGGTGCGACCCAGTGCGTAGGACCTCATACGTATGCCCCACGCGTAATGCCCCAATGCGTAATGCCCCATGCGTAATGTAATAGTGACCGGCGGGAGCCGGGGTCTGGGTCTGGCGATCGTGACGGCGCTCGCATCCGCGGGGTACCACGCACTGGCGATCGCGCGCAAGGAAACAGACGAGCTGCGCTCAGTCGCGGATGCGGCGAAGCGAGAGCAGCGCGGAGCCGTCGATTTTCGAGCATTCGATCTGGCCGACACCGGGAAAATTGCGCAGCTCGTCGTCGATCTGCGCAAAGAATTCGGCCCGCTTTACGGACTGGTCAACAACGCCGGGATCGGAACGGCAGGGGTGTTGACCATCATGCGGGATGAGCAGATCGAGAGCCTGCTGCGGCTCAACACCCTCGCACCCATCCTGCTCACCAAGTACGTGGTGCGGTCCATGATGGTGGAGAAGGCAGGGCGGATCATCAACATCGCTTCCATTGTGGCGTCGACCGGATACAGCGGTCTGTCTGCTTATTCCGCCACAAAGGCCTCCCTGGTGGGATTTACGCGCTCGCTGGCCCGGGAAGTTGGGCAGTTGGGAATTACGGTGAACGCGATTGCGCCGGGGTTTATCGCGACGGAAATGACGCACGACCTCAGTGGCGGACAACGCGACCAGATCATCCGGCGCAGTGCCCTCCGCCGCATGGCAGAGGCTCAGGATGTCGCGGGCAGTGTTGAATTTCTGCTCAGTGAGAAAGGTAAAAACATCACAGGTACCACCCTGACGGTGGACGCCGGTAATACCGCCTGACGGGCTGGCGTGAGCCGAACGCGCTCACACGCGCACTGTTCCCGCCTGTAGTCGTCTGTACAACGCCTCGTCGAGCGCCACGTACTCCTGCCGCTGCCGGTCATCGAAGTAGAGTGCGTCACTCACGTTCGCGCGATCATAGCCCGCAACGGCCAGCTCCTGTTTGCGCAGCTTGAATGTTCCCGTCAGCTCGATACCCGGAACGATCCGCAAAAACGCGGGACGCGCGTAGTCAGGCAAATGTGTCGTCAGGTGTTGTCTGAACGCAGCCAGGTCAAACTCCGGCTGCACGACGAGCGCCGCCATCCCTGCGCGTCCGTCTGCTCCGGGCACCGAAACTCCATACACGGCGGCATCACTGACGCCTGGAAAGGCCGTGACCACGGCGGTGACCTCGCTCGCCGAGACATTCTCGCCCTTCCACCTGTAGGTATCGCCTACGCGATCGACGAAGTAGAAGAACCCTTGCTCGTCCTTGCGCATCAGGTCGCCGGTGCGATACCAGGCATCACTCTGCGCAAACACGTCGCGTAGAACCTTCTTTTCGGAGGCCCGGGCGTCCGCATAGCCTTCGAATCGGCCGCCGCCAGTCTTGCCAGACGCCGCGGAGATCTGGCCGATCGCTTCGCCAACCTCGTTGGTGGTGCAGCGCACACACAGACCCGACTCGTCGCGTAGCGGGAGCTCAGTCGTCGGGTCATACCTTACCAACGCCACCGGCATGCGATGCGACAGGAACGGCGGAATACGGCCAATGGCGCCCGGCCGTCCTTCGCAGTTATAGAGCGAGAAGCTGCCTTCCGTCGCCGCGTAATATTCGAGTATCTGGGGTATGCGAAAGCGGTCCCGGAACGCTTCCCAGACATCCGCTCGCAGGCCATTGCCACAGCAGAGCCGCAGCGAATGTTGTGTTTCCCAGGCTTGTGGCGCGCCGGCGAGGAGATAACGGCACAATTCACCGATGTACTGGAACAGGGTGCACCGCTCCTCGACGACGTCCTTCCAAAACTCACTCGCGGAGAACCGCTCGCGCAACACGACTGTTCCGCCGGCGACCAATATCGCTCCAGTCGCGACGATTCCACCGACGCTGTGATAGAGCGGCAGGCAGTTGTACATCCGATCATCGGGTTGGGTATTCATCAACCCCGCGAACCAGTGGCTCCATTGCATGAGGCGCAGATGACTGACATTGGCCGCCTTTGGCAGCCCGGTGGTTCCCGAGGTGTAGATATAAAGCGCACGATCGTCCAGAGCGGGGGAGGGCCGCTCCTCGTCTGTCAAAGCAGCGCCTGAAAACTCTGCAACGGCCGAATCCAGGCGAGGAAATTCCTGCCCGTCCATCCGGGCGGCATCTTCCGCGCCGTGCACGTAGATTTGAATCGTTCCGGGAACGTAACCCCGGGTAGCCTGCATCGCAGCAGCGAGTGGCGAGGCCACGATGACATAACGTGGTGACACGATGTTGATCGAGTGTGCCAAGACCTCGCCGCTCAAGTTGGTATTGAGGAGCGCCACCACGACCCCGACCCGCGTCAAACCGAGCCAGATCGCCAGATACTCCGGACAATTGGGCATGAGCAGGCAAACGACTTCGCCGGGAGCGAGGCCCTGCTGGGCGGCCCAACGGGCGTAGCGATTGGCCGTTGCGGCGAGCTCGCGATAGCTGAGGGAGCCCTGCCGCCCGGTAAGCGCGGGCGCTGCGCCAAATCGGTCCGCCAGAGTGTCGATGAGAACGGGAAGGGTAGGCGCGACTCGCCGGTCGATGGGTGCGGTAAGCTCCAACGCGCGCACCCAAGCCTGCAAAGGCGATTTCATGTTTTCATTCGATCGAGCCGTCATAATACTATTGAGCCCAGTGCGCGAACGGGATTGCCACAATGAAAAAAGAGACTATTGCCCTGCACGGCGGCTTCGATGCCGACCCTACCACCAAAGCGGTCGCGGTGCCGATCTACCAGACTGTGGCGTATTCCTTCGACAGTGCCGAGCACGGCGCCGCGCTCTTCAACCTGGAGGCCGAGGGCTATCGTTATACACGCATCGGTAACCCAACCAACACCGTGCTCGAGCAACGTGTTGCCATGTTGGAGGGCGGAATCGACGCGCTGAGCGTCAGCTCGGGGCAAACAGCATTGTACTACGCCTCGTTGAATGTCGCGGACGCGGGCCGCAACATCATCTCCGTGCCGCAGCTCTATGGGACCACGCACACGTTGTTCGCCCACTTGTTGCCGCGGCTCGGGGTGACGGTCAAATTCGCCAAGTCCGATCGGCCGCAAGACATGGAGTCGCTCATCGATGCCAATACCCGCGCGTTGTTTTGCGAGACCGTGGGCAACCCGGCCGGCAACGTCTGCGATCTGGAAGCCATGGCCACTGTCGCACATCGCGCCGGGGTTCCCCTCATCGTAGATAACACCGTTCCAACACCGATCCTGATCCGGCCATTCGAATACGGTGCCGACATTGTCCTGCATTCCCTGACGAAGTTTCTGGGCGGCCACGGGACCACCC
>Ga0105240_10014413_pt1 | contig 10792 bp, 7 predicted proteins | sample KBSC54metaG_FD_80426 | JGI IMG/M metagenome (GOLD analysis project Ga0105240, IMG submission 80426) | Corn rhizosphere microbial communities from Kellogg Biological Station, Michigan, USA - KBS C5-4 metaG | ecosystem: Host-associated > Plants > Roots > Rhizosphere > Soil | place: Michigan, USA...
CCGGTAAGGGCAGCACCAGTTACGACAGCAGCCTTGCCTTGAGATACGGGAATGGGCGGCACAACAGGGCGCAACTTACTTGTGTGACCCCGCTCTTGCACTGATGCTGGAATCGCCGCCCGATGACTTCCGGGTACCTTTTACGGCGGATTCCAGTTGCTGGAAGGCCGGCGCCTCGACAATTTGCCAGTCGCCTCCGGTGTTCCACGGGCCGTGGGCATTTGGTTCGCCCCGATCGCCGACGCTGGTGGAATCGTCGAAATACTGGTTCACCAGTTCCGGAGTGGGCGGAATTTTGCCGATTGTGAAAGGGTCTTTGCCCATGCTTTCGAGAGCCGCGGTGAAGGCCTTCATGTGCGTGATTTCCCTGGTCATCAGGAATTGCAGCGCGCGAATCGAGCCGGCATCTTCGGTAAAATTGATCAAGCGCTCATATACGATCTTGGCGCGAGCTTCGGCGGCGATATTGCTTCGAAGGTCCACATCGAGTTCGCCCGTGATCTTCAGATAATTCGCGGTCCAGGCATCTCCCATTGAGTTTTGCAGGGCGACACCGCCGCCTCCCGCAATCGCCACCAACGGATCGACTTCGGCCGCCTTGCGGCTTTGCTTGAGCGGACGCAAGTGCAAACGCGCCAGCGATCCGACCACCTCCAGATGGCTCAACTCTTCCGTTCCGATATCCATTAACATATCCTTCCTTTCAGGATCTTCGCAATTCAGGCCTTGCACCGAATATTGCATTGCCGCCGCCAATTCTCCGTTCGCGCCCCCGAATTGTTCCAGTAGCATGTTGCCGAAAGCCGGGTCGGGCGTGCCGACCTCGACCTTGTACATCAACTGTTTAACGTGGTGATACATGTCTCCTCCTGCTATTTTGGTTTTGTTTCAGTTCTGCTGTGGAGTCCCGTCGCTGGCAATTCGCGTGCTTTGCGGCACTCGTGCTCTCATTCGAGCAGGGAACTCGATCCAAATGGGCCGTGTCCTTTATCTCCTATCGAGACGCGCCAGCAAATGGGGTTTATGCTGTAAAATTGTCTACCGCTATTCCTGTAGCCTGAAGGTGCAGCCGCCGAACCGAAACGTATGCGCTGGCTCCGTGCGTTTGCTTTTGCTGTATACTTGCCGCAGTCGCGGCGCTCCCTTGGGCTGAATTGTTCCCCGCAAGTTTCTTCGAGTTCCGCCACGACTGGATGGATTTCAGGAAGCGATGGTTCCCGGCACGGAGATAGTGATGCGAGTTAAAAACTTTTTGCAGGTTTGCGTTCTCACGATTGTTGCCGCATCTCTAAGCTATGCGGCCCCGGGCGGCACGATTTCCGGGACGATCAAACGAGACGATGGCGCTCCGTTTCGCGCAGCGTTCGTGCGAGCCCAGAACGTCAAAACCAAAATGACCATGATGGTTTTGTCCGATAATCGCGGAAATTATTCCACAGATCAGCTTCCCGCCGGCACCTACGAAGTCTGGGCGACGTCCATTGGATACAGGAGCGATCCCGCGCGCCGCGCCGATATCACAGTAGAGAACGGGAAGGCTGCCGAAGTTGGTTTCATCATGAAGAAATCAGTGCCCCACTGGAACCAATTGACGAAATACCAGGCTGGAATTCTGCTGCCCGATCTGAAAGGTAAAAATGTGGTTCTGCAGGAATGTTTCAATTGCCATGCGATGAGCCGGCTCGGCGTGATGGGCCAGGATCGCGAGGCGTGGCTGGGCGCGATTGAGCACATGCGGCAGGTCGGCGTGGCCGAAATTGATCCGAATATCGGCGATCAGGTCGCGGATTATCTGGGTAAAGTGTTTGGGCCGGATGCTGAAACTCCGGAATCCCCCGCACAGTTGCCGCAATATCAAAGCGTGAAGCAGGAGTCCGACTATTTTTCCGATGACGCGCTAAAAATCGTTTACGTCGATTACCAATTGACCGGGGAGCCCAAGGATCGCCCCGGCAGCGGAAAACAGGACAAAGACGGGAATATCTGGATGGAAATGGGCGGCGGTTTGACGCGGCTCAATCCAACAACGGGCGAAATTCATACCTGGAGATTGCCGGACTCCACCAGGCCCTTCATTCACGAAATATTGCCGACGCCCGACGGTTCCGTCTGGCTGACCATCGAAAAGCAGAACGCGCTGGCGAAATTCGATCCTCGCACGGAAAAATTTGAAGTGTTCACCGGGAAATACGATGGACCTTGGGCCGAGGAGGAAGAAGCGAACGCTCCCTGGCCCAGCATGAAATTCACCACCGGGAATCAAACCGGGGCCCCTCGCAGGCACACGGCAGTAGTCGATCATCAGGGCAATATCTGGAGTTCGGGTCGCCCTCTGAGTAAATTTGATGTGGAGACCAAAAAGTTTACATTTTTCACCGAGGTCCCGGATACCTATGGAATCACCGTCGACAAGGATGGAAACGTCTGGTTTGCGGAATTTAATTCGCGAAATCATCACAGCATCGGGAAAGTGGACGTTAAAACGAACCAGATTACGAAGTACGCTCCTCCTAATCCGGAAACTCGGCCGCGTCGCCTGAAGATCGATTCCAAGGGGATGGTATGGTTCGGAGATTATTTTGGCGGAAACCTCACGCGTTTCGATCCCAATGACAAAACGTTTAAAGAGTTCAAGCTCCCCGGCCCCATGCCGACGCCATACGGAATGGGCATCGATCACAACGACAATATCTGGTACGCATCGATGTACACCGACGTGATCGGCAAGCTCGATCCCAAATCCGGCAAAGTGATTGAGTATCCCACTCCCTATGGAGAGCGCGGCACGCGGGACATGTTCGCCGATTCGGAAAATAGAATGTGGTATGGCGCGCAGCCTTACGGGAAAATCGGGTATGTCTACCTTAAGCCGGAATCGCAAGGCGCAATGGCGCAAAAGTAGATTCGGAAGAGTCTAAGGAATTCCAGCCAAATTGTCGTTGACACTCCCGGGTGACGGGCCTAGATTCATTTGCATGATAGCGGAGGAAGTATCTCCAGGGAATCTTACGGGCGGGCCTGCATTTACTGGACGGGCCTGATTCTTCAAATTACAGACTGAGAGAGAGCGACGCCTCGTAACAGCGCGTTGTGACGCAAGTGGAGGAAGATCATGGTACGGCGAAAAATATTTTTGGTGATGTTTGTTTTTGCGACGTTGGTCCTGGTCGGATGGCTTGCGCGTGTTCAGGCCGGGCAGCCGAAGCCGCCGGCGGACGCCATGCGCGTTGGCGCGGACAACATAGGCGGCGTCGTGACCAGCGCAAAGGGTCCCGAAGCAGGCGTGTGGGTCATCGCTGAAACCAACGACTTGGGCACGAAGTTTGCAAAGATCGTGGTCACCGACGATCAGGGCCGCTATCTGTTTCCGGAAATGCCGAAAGCCGCATATCAGGTTTGGGTGCGTGGCTACGGCCTTGTAGATTCCGCTCCGGTTTCCGGCACTCTTGGAAAGCAGCTCAACTTGACCGCTGTCGTAGCGCCTTCCGCAAAAGAAGCAGCGCAAGTTTATCCGGCGGTCTATTGGCTGTCCCTGATTCAGGTGCCGCCGAAAAGTGAATTCCCCATGAAAGCCACGCCCATGCCGCCGTTCAAGGGAGAAACGACCGCGGTGGCCGCCAAAATGTCCGATGGAATGAACCCGACTTCCGAAAAACAGGCGGTGCCGAACGAAGAGGCGCTGGAACTGAAGCCCATTCTCACGCAAGAGCAGTGGATTGATGTGATGAAGCAGGGCTGCCAGCAATGTCACCAGCTGGGAACGATTTTCACCCGGGACTTGACGCACCTCAACCGGCTTAACTTTAAATCCTCGGAAGAAGCCTGGGCCACGCGAATCCACTTTGGCCAAGCCGGCGCCGACCGCATGAGCGGCACCCTGCCGCGCTTTGTCGATCAGGAGCGCGCCATCAAAATGTTCGCCGATTGGACGAATCGCATCGCCGCAGGCGAGCTTCCTCCTACGCCTCCGCGACCCGCGGGAGCGGAGCGTAACGTAGTCATCACCATGTGGGACTGGGGAAAATATACGGGTCACCCGCATGATGAAGTCAGCACCGATAAACGCCATCCTTCGGTAAATGCATTCGGTCCGGTCTACGCTGCCGATTTCAACGACGACGATTTGTTGTGGGTCGACCCGGTTAAAAACACAGCCGGGGCCATTCCGGTTCCTACCATTGCGGATAAATCCACCATGAATCCAACTTGGCCGGCCAAGATGGATTTGCCTTCGCCGATCTATGGAAAATCGGTTCTGTGGAAAGGCGTAGGCGGCCCGCACAACCCCATGATGGATGAGCGTGGCAGAGTCTGGGTTACTTCGAACGTGCGTCCTGCCGCAAACCCTGATTTCTGCAAACAAGGATCGGATTCGCCGTTTGCTCAATATTTCCCGCTCCAAACCGCCGGGAAAAACGCGGCGGTCTACGATCCGGAAACCAAAAAGTTCGCTGCCATCGACACGTGTTTCAGCACCCACCATTTGCAATTCGGATTCGATAAAGACAATACGTTGTTCTTCAGCGGCCCCGGCGGCCAGGCCTTTGGCTGGCTCAATACCCGCGTTTACGACGAAACAGGGGACGCGAAAAAAGCACAGGGCTGGTGTCCGGCTTACATCGATACCAATGGCGACGGTAAAATAGATCCCGCGGTCGACAAGCGGTTGCCAGTGAATGGCTACGGCGCGGTGGTCAATCCCCTGGATGGCTCAATTTGGTTTGCAGTGACGGGACCGACTCCCGGCCATTTGCTGCGAATGACGCTGGGGTCGAATCCTCCAGCTACTTGCATGGCCGAGGTCTACGAACCCCCCTATTACAATCCGAAACTACCGGGCGTCAACGGTTACGCCCCGCGCGGAGTCGACGTCGATCGCAAGACAGGCGTGATCTGGACCGCACTTTCCGGAAGCGGCCAACTGGCCAGTTTCGATCGCCGCAAATGCAAAGTGCTTAACGGCCCCACCGCAACCGGCCAGCAGTGCCCCGAAGGCTGGACGCTGTACACCGCGCCCGGTCCAAAAATGAAAGGCGTCACCGACGAAGGCAGCGCCGACTTCGAATACTACAATTGGGTCGATCAGTTCAACACGCTTGGTTTGGGCGAAAATATTCCGATCGTAACCGGCACCAGTTCGGATTCGCTGCAGGCATTTGATCCGAACACAAAACAATGGACCATCATGCGCGTTCCCTATCCCATGGGCTTTTTTGTCCGCGGTATGGACGGGCGCATCGACGATCCGCGGGCTGGCTGGAAAGGTCGCGGAGTGTACGCGACCTACGGAGAAGACCAGACCTGGCACATCGAAACGGGGCCAGGAACAAAAAACAAACTGGTAAAGTTCCAGATCCGTCCCACGCCTCTGGCGAATTGAAGTCCGAAAAACCAGACGCCTCCCGCTGCGGTAATTGGGCGGGAGGCGTTTTTTGTTTTTGGAGCTTCGCTACGCGTTGTATTCCTAAAAAATTCCGGAAGGGCCCGTGGCCAGCGCCTCCACTGGGAGAGAAATGTTCAATTGCAGCAATTCCCTGGCCTTCATATCAGGCAGGTTTTGCACCGCTTCCAAAAACCTTCGCGATTCCTGCGGTGAAACGAAGCCCTCAGTAAGAGTTTTAAATTTCTGTATGTAATGAACTCGTCCGAACGGCTTTGTGCCTTGAGGGTGGGCGTTCGCGATCGCCAATTGGTCTTCGAGTCGTGAGCCGTCCTCGAATAAAATTTCGACTCTTCCGCCAAAAGCGCGTTTCGCGGGATCGGTGGCATTGTAGCGGCGCGTCCATTCCGGATCCTCGCGAGTTTCAATACTGCGCCATAGCTCTACCGTTTCCGGCCGTGCCGCGCGTTCTGGCGTGTAACTCTCGATGTGGTGCCAGCGGCCGTCTTCCAAGGCGACTGCAAAAATATACATGATCGAATGATCCAATGTTTCCCGGCTCGCCCCTGGATCGAATTTTTGCGGATCGTTCGCGCCCGTGCCAATGACTGAATGCGTATGATGGCTGGTATGGATGATGATTTGTTTAATTGGCGAGATATAGGCGATCTTGTCCCTCACGCGAAATGCCAGATCGATCAGAGCTTGCGCCTGATATTCGGCGCTGTGCTCCTTGGTAAAGCTTTCCAGAATGGCTCGCTTGGGCTCTGCGGGGCCAGGGAGCGGGACCTGATAGGTTGCTTTCGATCCATCCAGCATCCACGCAATCACGCCATCCTCGCCCTCATAGATCGGGCTAGGAGACCCTTCTCCGCGCATGGCGCGATCCACAGCTTCCACCGCCAACTTTCCGGAGTGAGCCGGAGCGAATGCTTTCCAGCTGCTGATCTCCCCTTTGCGTGACTGTCGCGTCGTGAAACTCACATGGACCGCCTGCTGAACGGCCTGGTAAATCGTTTCAATAGGCAGGTCAAGCAACGTTCCAATACCAGCCGCCTGCGCTGGGCATAAATGCGCGATGTGATCGATTCGGTGTTTGTGCAGGCAGATCGATTTCACAAGATCGATCTGTATTTCGTAGCCCGTGGCAATTCCGCGGATCAGGTCCAATCCCGTTTTGTTCATGGCTTGTGCAACGGAAAGAATTGGCGGAATGTTATCGCCGGGGTGTGAATAGTCCGCCGCCAGAAACGTGTCGTGCATATCCAGTTCGCGCACAGCCGTACCGTTGGCCCAGGCCGCCCATTCCGGGCTGAAGCGTTGACCGGATGAAACGCCTAAAACCGTTCCGCCCACTTCGCAGGGATGTCCCAAAGCCATGCCCCGCGCGGATACCGGCGCGTCGCGATTGATGGCGGCAATGGCCACTGCGGTGTTATCAATCATTCGATCGATGATTACCTCGGTTACCTCCGGCAGAATACTCACGGGATCGGCGGCAACCGCCGCGATTTTCCACGCGAGCTGATCTTCGCGCGGGAGTCGAGCACTCGATGGAAAGACTTTTACCGAATGAAGGTCCATTTAGATTTGCTGCCCGGCAAAATTAAAGTTACTTCTCGTCCGCGTATTTCTTTGCAAGCTCGTCAAACAGCGGTTTCCGCACGAGTCGCTGACGCTCCGCAAAGCTCGCCACCATCGCGTCCGCTTCCTCTGCTCTTCCGTCCTTCTGCAGTTGCTTCAGTGTGGTTTGCATGCCCGCAATCGCCCCTTGTAGAGCTACGTTCGCATACAGAACCAGCCCGAAGCCCATCGCGGCCAATTTCTGCTGCGCAAGGATTGGAGTTTTGCCGCCAACTACAACGTTGATGATTTGGGGCACAGAAAGGCGCTTCGGAATATCGCAAATCTGCTCCGTGCTCGATGGCGCCTCCACGAAGGTAACATCCGCGCCCGCTTCTATATATTGCCGGGCGCGTTCGATTGCGGCGTTGAATCCCTCCACGGCCAGCGCATCGGTGCGCGCAATCAGTAAAAAATCACGGCTCTCCCGAGCGTCAACGGCAGCTTTTATTTTTCCGCACATCTCGGTTGCGGAAATTACCGACTTGTCGGAGAAGTGCCCGCATTTCTTGGGCATAGTCTGATCTTCCAGTTGAATAGCGCTCGCCCCGGCGCGTTCCAATACGCGCACGCAGTGGCGTACGTTCAGCGCGTTTCCGAAGCCCGTCTCCGCATCGACCACCAGCGGAATGTTTACGCTTTCGCGAATGGTGGTGGTGTGCTGCGCGATTTCAGTAAGGCTAACAAATCCGAGGTCGGGCAATCCCCACAGGGTGTTCGTCAATCCCGCGCCGGTCAGATAAACAGCCTCAAAGCCAAGATCTTCGATGATACGCGCAGCCAGTGCATTCGCCGCGCCGGGCACCAGCATTGCGCGGCGCTCCTGAAGCTTCGCGCGTAAAATTTGCCCGTGATTGCTCTGAACAGAGGATGCCATGTCTTGAAATCGCGTACCGCGCGACTACAGTACACCGACTCGCTGCATTTGTGGAGGGTCACTCGAATCTTGTAACCGCTGTGGACCTGCGGGGCAGGTCTTGGTACTGTTCGGAAGTTGCAAATTGCAGCCATAACAAACTTGGGGAGCCTTTCCGATGATTGTCGACGCCTACACGCACTTCATGCCCACGCAATTATTGAAATCTATGGAACGCTTGAAGGGTGGGCCGGCCATGGTGCAGAAAATGTTGAAATCTCGCGAGTTGCATGATTTGGATGCCAGGTTTCGTGCCATGGACCCGCTCGGCGATTACCGGCAAATCTTTTCGCTATTGAATCCGCCGCTGGAAACGATTTCCACGCCCGAAGAGGGCCGCGAGCTTGCGCGCGTCGCGAATGATGGAATGGCGGAGGTTATTCAGCGCCATCCGGACAGGTTTGCCGCCTTCGTTGCAGCCCTTCCGTTTCATGATATGGAGTCGAATCTGGCCGAGTTGAAGCGCGCCGTCGAAACACTGGGGGCCAGCGGAATTCAGATTTTTACCAACGTTAACGGCCGGCCGCTGGACGATCCGCAGTTTGAGCCGATCTTCGCCGCGATGGCCGCGTACGACCTGCCCATTTGGCTGCATCCCGCGCGCACCGGCGCAATGAGCGATTACAAACTGGAGCAAAATTCCCGCTATGAAATGTGGTGGTTTTTCGGCTGGCCCTACGAAACTTCCGTAGCCATGTCTCGATTGGTCCTCTCCGGAATTTTCGATCGCTATCCGAAGCTAAAAATTATCACGCACCACTTGGGAGGCATGATTCCGTACTTCGACAAACGAATTGAAGCGGGCATGCCCACGCTGGGAACGCGCACGCAATCGGAGGACTACACCGGAATTGTGTCTTCGCTGCAACGCCCGGTAATGGATTATTTCCACGGATTTTATGCCGATACCGCGCTGCTGGGCGCGTCACACGGATTGTCCTGCGGCGTGGAATTTTTCGGCACTGACAATGTTATTTTTGCGTCCGACGCCCCGTTTGGATCGATCGCCTCCACGCGTGACGGCGTTGCCAGCCTGGAATTGGAAAAGAAGGAGTCCGAAGCGATTTACCACCACAACGTGGAGAAATTGATTAACAAAGAAATCAAATAGTGGGCTGAGAAGATCGAAGAAGCAAACGCGCGCTTAGTCGCTGGCCACGGGGCGCAGGACGGAGATTGCGAAGTGCGCTAACAGCGGCGCACCCTCATCCAGTTGCAGCCATCGGACCACGCAGTGATCTTTTAAATATTTTCCAACGCGAGCTTCGTTGATTCCCAAGTGGTCGGCAAGTTTTTCCTTCAAGTTCGACCCGTCCCGATTGCCGCGTCCGCTGCGCAGCAAATTCCCAATGCCCACGCGCAAGGTCTGGCAGGCCTCAATGTAGTAATAGCAGGTCTGATCGGAATCGGTGATCAGGAAAACTCCGGGGCCCGCGGGAGCTTCGTCGGGCTGCCCCACCGGATGGAGCGAACACGCCAGCATTCGACGCAACTGCGATTCAAGTTGCGTGATCCGCGAAGAAAGCGCAGGGTCTCCCGCACGAGCACGCATCTGGAAAGATGAACCTGCAACCGCGGGCTCCGTATTTCTGGAGGGATCGGAATCCGTGACGCGAGGCTCCACGACTTCTTCGGCCGTATCAAAACGCGCTATGGTCAGCGCTCGCGGTTCAGGAACGCGTTCAAAGTTCGCAGGGGAACTGGCAAATGGCGATGCTACAGCAGCGGCGGGCGCAGCCAGCACAGGTCCGCCCTGACGCGCATTCTTGTTGCGTCCACGTCCGCCGCGTCGCCCACGGCGCTTCCGCCGGTGGCCTGGAGCGGTCCCCGGCGCGGCAGGGGCCGCACCTTCCATAGATGGTTGTTCGAAAACGGATTCCGGTTGTTCGGAATCCGCGCTTGCGTCAGTTTCTGATATTTGAGGTTCGGAAATTTCTGAAATGATAGGTTCCAATCGAGCAACCGGTTCCGCGCTGGTTTCGCTGGCCGTTGCTGCAGGAGCCGCCACGGGAATCGGCGCTCCCAATCGAGTAAGTGCTTCTTCCGCTTTTTGTTTCCATTGAGCGCGGCGAAATCGCTCTGCCGCCGAGGTATACCAGCGGACCGCATCGGATGGCGCGCCGGACTTTTCATACATCTGCCCAAGCTCAAACGCGACCATTGCGTCGCGTGTTCGTTCGTATAATTCCGCTAATTGAGCAGGGGGATCCGCGCTAGTCCGAGCCTTGCGGATGCGGGCCTGTATTTGTCGCCAATCGCTCACTGCAGATATTGTATCAGCGGTAAGCACGCGGGGCCAGCGCTACACCCCGAAACGTGCAACTTTCCAGCAGCGTCGGCTTCCGCCTGTGCGCGGCCTCCACGGAATCGCAAACTGGGCACAGAAAACGCGGTGGAAGTAACCACAAAGTTCCTTCCAGACGCCACGAATACATCTATTATATCCGGATTATTTAACGGTTACGATTTACGTTCCAGGGCGTCACGGTCCCATTTGGCGAACGTGGCGCCGGCTTCATAGGTAGACTGGCAAAAGTCGAGGATGGTTTGTTTCGGCGACTCCGTATTGCGAACGTCGTCGTATTTCAGGATAAACTCCCCCAATTCGGTATTCCACTGTGCCGCGCCAGGCCGCACAACTTGCTTTTCGAGGCCCTCTGGCGCAGGCACTGTATAGGCGTAAAAAGCGGGATTCTTAAATCGACGGTCGCCTGGCCAAAACCCGCAACTGATTTCTTCGTGGGAATAAGCCTCGCGCATCATCGCGGCCATGCCTTCTCGCGCCGGGGCCCTTCGTCCGGAAAATCGACTCAGGTTGAGGTCGAACGAACCCCAGAAGAAATGCACGGGGCTGCTTTTGCCGGTAAATCGCG
>Ga0105240_10014414_pt1 | contig 10792 bp, 8 predicted proteins | sample KBSC54metaG_FD_80426 | JGI IMG/M metagenome (GOLD analysis project Ga0105240, IMG submission 80426) | Corn rhizosphere microbial communities from Kellogg Biological Station, Michigan, USA - KBS C5-4 metaG | ecosystem: Host-associated > Plants > Roots > Rhizosphere > Soil | place: Michigan, USA...
CGGCGCCGACGACGTGGTATCCAGCTACTGCCAAGCGACACACGAGGTTGCCGGTACCGCAGCCGAGGTCGAGCACGCACGCGGGTGGTGGCACTAGCGATTCGAGGGGGCCTGCGAATCGGGCGAGGCGCTTCTCGAACGGCGCGCCTCGCGCGTACCGTGTAGACCATTTTGCGGCGTGTTCGTCGAAAAGGCGCCGCACCTGCTCCATGTGGGCGGTCACAGCCGTGACCGCGCGAAGTGACGCGTTGTCCCTCCGATGAGCTCATTAGGGAGCGGCCTGGCGGCTGGCATTGAATGCCGGACCCAGCACAGCCGTTAGGCGCAGCAGAACACGACACCGTACGCAGGCCGCCGAGCGCGAACGACGATCGTACGCTCATGCGACTGCGACTCCCCAACATCTCATCGTTAGGACAAATGGTGAAGACCTGCGAAGAAAGCTTCGCGCCGGTGGCCGTCCGTGCATCTCAGTTGGGCGTGCGCGCGTTCTGGTAGGCGTCGAGATGCTCGTTCGCACGGACGCGCCAGGTCCAGCCCTCGGGCGCCGCCGTCATACGCGGCGGACCGCCGTTCTCGAGCGCGGCCGCAAGCTTACGGCTCAGGTCGATGCTGTCGTGCGGCGCGAAGTGCCATCCCGCGCCCGCGCGGCGCATGAGCTCGCGATGCGCCGGAATGTCGCTGCAAATGAGCGGCGCGCCTAACGCCAGCGCCTCGGCCACCGGAAGCCCGAATGCCTCGAGACGGCTGCACGAGATGGCGAGCTGTGCGCGCGCCACGACGTCGAGGAAGGCATCCCGGTCGAGCTGTCCGGTGATCGTCGCCGACGACGTGACACCGAGAGAGGCGGCGAGGGCCTCGAGGGCCTCTCGCCTCGAGGCAGGCTCGACACCAATCGCGTGCAAGCGGAGGCCCGCTCGAGACGCCGGCGACAGGCGCGCCCAAGCACGAATTGCAACGCCCTCGTCCTTCCGTGACCCGATCCCGCCCATCACGACGATTTCCGCCTGGTCGCCGGCCCAGCGGAGCTCGTGGATGTCAACCCCGTTCGGGATGAGAACGCTCCGCACGCGGACGCGGCGACGAACGTGGTTGAGCACCTCGGTGGACACGGCCACGCCTAACAATGCCGACGGCGCGGCGACCGCGCGCCACGACGCGCGGGTGGTACGTCCCACCCACCCGCGCACGCGCTCCTCCTGCGACACCCGGGGACGAAAATGGTACAAGTCTTGAAAGAACATCACGCTTCGCTCGTCGCGGGGTGGTGACGCGTTAGGCGAGAAAATGATGTCCACTTTCATGCGATCGGCGAGTCGCGGCAGCAGGGCGCCGACGTGGCGAAGCCACGATGCCGATTCGTGCCGGATCGGTTCGACGCCGTTGGGCACGCGCGAAGGGTCGAAGCCCACCGGGATCGCGGCGAACACGCGCGACACGCGTGGATTAGCGCACCACGCGCTCGCCAGGCCCTGGAACACGTACAAACCGGAGGGCGTACGGACGGAGCGGGCGTCGAAGAGAATGCGCATCGTCTGCTTACTTGTCGGCGACGATCAAGAAGTTCTGCGACAGAACGACCGCGCGATCCGTCGAACCGGTTTCGGCAGCCAGATACACACGCAATATCCCTCGCACCACCTTCCACAGCGCGTAGCGTACGGCGCTCTTCACGCCGTGCACGATCGGCGCGTCCTCGTAGCACGCGACCGTCCGAAACCCGGACGACAGCAGGAGTTGCCCGATGGACGTGCGGGTGAAAGCCTGCTCGTGCGTCACGTCGCCATATCGGATGCGGCCGAAGAACGGCGACTCCGCGTTCACGGTGTGCGCTATCCATCTTCCGTTAGGCCGCAACACTCGGCGGATCTCGTCTACCAGCACGAGCAACTCGTCCCGCCGGAAGTGCTCGATCACGTCGAACGTGAGGACCAGGTCGATCGACTCGGCGGGGGTCGCGTGGATCGTCTCGCCAAGATCTCCCTGCGAGACGCCGCAGACGCCTAACCGTTGGGCCTCCGCCACCTGCTCGGGCGAGCGGTCCACACCACGGACGTTCGTATAGCCTGCCTGTTGGGCAAAGAACATGGCCGTGCCGTGCCCGCAGCCGAGGTCGAGGAGCGCAGCGCCGCGGTCTGCAGGGAAATGATTGCGAATCATCGCGGTGAGATACGGCCGTCGCGACGCGAGTCCATCAACGCCGGGCTGCAAGAGCGGCACACTGCGCGCGTGAACGTACTGATCGTAGATACGAGTACGATAGTCGTAGGTGCGGGTCACGCAACTGCTTCGAACAATTTGGGATGAATCATGGTATTCGGCTGACTAGATCGCGCGAGTTCCAGCAAACGGTGTCGCACCAGTTTTCTGCGACCGCATGAAGTAGCGCACGTGCGACAACGGCCACCCGGGCTCAAAGTGATCACGATTAATCGCTCGGCCATCGAGTGCGGTGCGACTGATGCTTCGCAGCGCCGAAAACGTCGCATCGAATTCGCATTCGGCGGTTGTCATTAAGTGTAGTGGAAAGTGAGTCAGCGTCCCGTACGGCCACGCGAAAAGTCGGCATGGCCGGGAACACTGCGCCTCAATTGCAATCTTGGACTCCAGTATTTGACTCTTCGCCGCGGTGACCGAAAGAGTACTAAGGTCAAAATGGTCGGTGGTATGTGCGCCTATCTCAAAGCCGGCCGTCAGTAGGTCACGAACCATCTGCCACGACATCGGCATGCTTCGCGGCGAACAGCGAAGCCGCTCGGTGACGATCTGCCGCCGATATGTTTCATCGCAGTCTATGAAGTTCGTCACAACGAAGAAGCACGCGCGCGCCCCGACTTCGTCGAGTATTGGAGCAAGTATTTCATAGTTGTCTCTAAAACCATCATCGAACGAAAGAGCCACATAGCAGCCCGCGGGCGGGGTCTTGTCGCGGACCAAGCTGGCCGCCTCTTTGTTCGACACAAACTCAAACTGCTGTCGGAGAACCTTTAGCGTACGGCGGAACGCGGGTACGTCCGCGGGCGAAATCGAGTGACCATAAAGAAATCGGACATCGAAGCTGGCGCGGCGAAACGGTAGAGAGCCAACGACCGTTAGCACGCAGCTACGGATATGTTGGCGAACGGTTGATCGCAGTCGGTTTGCGACGCCTTTCATGATTCTGCGCGGCGCAGCCTGGTGTGGTTGCGATAGATGCGAAGCATTGCCATCGCTCCAGGTGTTGTGTACAGAGTCCCGGCACCAATGTCTGGCGCTATTGAGCGCAACGTGTCGAAGTTAGCAATAACGTCAAACAGCCGCTTAATACTTCTTTCTTGAACAGCGCACGTAGTTTGCACAATCGTGTCTCGCAGCGAGCGGCGAAAGAGAATGGGCATCACTTCGCTCAGGAGAACGCGGCCGCCGTCGATTCGACGGTTCATCTGATGAATCGAAAACCCGGTGACACGAGACCCATTGTGAATCTGCCAGAGCGCTGTTTGCGCACCGCGGTACTCTGGTAGCACCTCGTGATGAACATTGATCGTTCCGTAGCGGGGCAGACTAAAGAATGCTTCAGGAATCAGCCCGTTGCCGAGTGAGATCGCAAAGTGTGCATCGAGATCCAGAAGACGCTTCTGCGAGTCTCTGTCCCAAAAGCTAGAAATTTCGACTAGGCCGACATCCGCTGTTTTGCACGCTTGACGGATGTTGGGAATCCGTAACTGATGTGAGACAGCAGATCCATACCACCGACGCATCCGTAGCCCATTGAGTGCACCTAGCGGTCCTATGCGACGAATCTTCTTGAACCGTCGAAACAGGTTGTGGCGCAAGTCACCGCTGGCCCTCGCGCCGCGGCAGAGCAACACGGTCGGCACGGCGATTGACGGTACGGCGTCGCCTAACATCCTAACGAACAGACTAGCTAGGCCTCGCTCGTGCGACGTTACCACGACGTATCGCATCGTGTCAGACACGGGTTATCCGGTCTGTCGCATGGCGGTGATTTCGACGAGCTGCTTTGTCAGTTCGCAGACTCGGTGAGTGAATGCCGCTGGGGATAGCTCCGCCAATGCATACCGCGATGCACCTGTAGAGAGCTGGTCACGAAGCGCGTTGTTGGCGAGGAGGGTTTGGAACGTTGCAGCCATCGCCTCGGGACTGCGCTCCGTTAGTAGCCCGCCACCGCTCGCGCGGATAGTAGCTTCGGGGCCTCCGCATCGCGTCGCGATTACAGGCAATCCAGCGTGAAAGGCCTCAGAAACCACGATTCCAAAGCCTTCCTGTCTCGACGGCAGCACAAGAGCATCATGTGACAAGTAGTGGCGCGCGAGCTCTTCCACATCGACCCTACCAAGCAATCTGGCTCCGGCTGCGGCGACTAACGGAGTGAACCTGCTTTTCCACTTGGCCGAGAACGGTCCAACAAGAGTAAGGTTAACGGGCATCTTCGCTGATCTTGCATGTGCCACTGCCTCAAGGAGTTCTGAGACGCCTTTCCGCGGATCGTCGACACGACCTACGAACAGCAGCCCTAACGCCTCGCGCTGTGACGTTCGTATCTTCGCCGCGCCGGGACCTACTCGTTTGAGCGCACTCAGAAAGACAGTCGAGGGCGGATGCGGAAGCAACAACACACGATCCGCTCGGAGTCCGTGCTTGTCGATCATCCGTGAGCGCGTATACTCGCTCATCGCGCAAAGAAGAGCCGCCTTACGATAGAGCAAGCCCTCGAGTCCCTCGCCGATAGGCAGCAGCATTGAATGCAGCGCGACTCCCAACCCTGTGCCGCGGCCATTCATGCGACTCTCAGCGATGGTAGTCGAGTGGAGCTCATCAGCCGTAAGCATGGCCTACCATATCGCATACGGCAAACCACTCATCATGAGCGCGCCGGCGTAGCGCGAATTAACAGCCCATCCGCAAACCCACGCGTTCAGTCGCCGCCGCTGCACGAATCCAGCCGCGATCGCTTCGCCGTGAATCACAAATGGCTGCGTACCAAGCTCAATCACATTTTCTTCGCTCGCGTGCCACGAAGGAAGCGGCGCCACGCGGTGACTGAGTCTCGTCACATTGCCGATTTGCCCTAGTGCCGACAACAGTACCTCGGAGGAAACTGCGTTACCACTCGGATCTCCAAGCGCTGCACCCGCCATGAGGATTCGTGGTTTCACGCTGCCGCTGTGATGGGAAGTCACTTGCAAGTAAAGATTTCGCTGTGACGGGAGCGGCAGCACGCCGTGCGGCCCGAGTTAGATTCGTGTGCTTGTCGGCCAACCAAATGCTGGACACGAATCCCGCCGACGGTCAGCATAATCCAAAGGACTGAAGAGTTTCGACAATGCCACGCACAGCGACATTGTAGTCATAGCGGGCCGAACGAAGCTGGGCCGCACTCCCAATTCGAGCCCGCAGGTCTGGGTCAGCAACGAGACGTGCAACGTGTCGGGTGAGAGCTCGCCAGTCGCGCGGTGCGAATGTGTAGCCAGTCTCCCCGTTGCGGATTAGATCGCGACTTGCGCTCACGTCCTCGCACGCTACAGCCGCTGCGCCCGCGGCCATCGCCTCGCTTAGCACGAGTCCCCACGTCTCCGAAAGCGATGGCATGACGTAAACGTCAGCGAGCGAGTAAAGCTCCGGCAACCGACTCTGATTCACGAAACCTAGGAGGCTGATGTTCGTTAGGCCTAGGCGGCGAGACTCTTCCTCGAGGCTTTTCTGGAGCGGTCCAGAGCCCGCAACGACGAAGTGCGCGGACGTCGCGAGACCGGGCTGCGACGCCAAATGCAGCATGGCTTGCGGCTGCTTTCGTTCGAACAACTTACCCACGAACAAGACTATAGGCCGGTCCGTCGGGAAGCCCCATGCGCTACACAAGTCGCGGCGCAGGCCTGATACGCGCTTGCGCGTCGAGCGCAGCATGTCCACGTCTGCGCCGTACGGAACAAAATGTAGCTGTTCTTCGCGGGCTCCGTAGTGCAGGTACGCTTCGCGGTTTGCTTCTCCAATGTACAGAAGCGCATCCGCATGCCTAACCCACGACCGGATGATGTGGTTGCGCATTGGATCGAACCATCGCGGCCGACGGCTCACAAGTCGCAACTCGCTACGAACGAGAAAGCGGGTGTTTCGTAGGGCGGCCGCGGTCGCCGCGAACCAATTGCTCGGATACAGATATCCGTTTACCCATACCGCATCGTAGCCAGAGAGCAACCGGAGAAATGCGCCAGGGTTAATTGCATGAAAAGGATTGAAAGTGTCGTGGATCGGGCTGAGATTCCACAGAAAGCGATGCTTGTATCCGCGAAGGAGATCCGTGTCCCAGGTGACGGTCCGACCGAACTGTTTGTCAAATCGCGCGCGAACACCGTAGTCACGACAAAAGAAGACTTCGAGGTCAATATCCGGCCGCCCAGCCAATCGTTCGTATAGCGGAGTAAAGTACTGTATCGGATGCGACGCGACGACTGCGAAACGACACACCGCTGATCTATTCATGCGTTACCTGTCGACAACAGCCACTATTTCGCGGATCCGATGATCCCAACTATGCGACGATCCAATGCGTTCACGGCCGCGTGCAGCGATCGCCGCTCGCTCGGCGTCATCTTCTAACAGAGCGCTTACCTGCATAACCAACTCGTCCATGCCTGAGAAGCAGGCCACTTGAGACGGTTCGTGTAGTACCTCACGTACCTCAGCCGTGCGCTCGTGCAGCATGAAGCCCCCGCATGCCGGGATGTGAAACGTGCGGCTGGTGATTTGATCTCCCGCCGACGAGCCCGCGCGTTCCTCGCTCAAAATGCCAAGGTTAATCTTCGATGAAACGATTGCGCGTACATACTCTTCGCCCTCCACAGCTCGTCCCTCGACTATTCCTTCCAGGCCACGCCGTCTCTTGGATGTAGTCCACTGCTCGCCCCAGATGCGCATGTGTAGCGCAGGGAGTCGGGAATGCAGCTCGCGAAGAATGCGCTCTTTCTTCGGCGACCAGGTTCCGATGAACGAGACGTCGCAGCCGTACCGTTGAACATCAGCGAGTGAAGCGGCGACTGGTCGATGCAAGTCTGGATCGAACGCGTGGTGCACTAGGCTTGCCCGACTTATGCCTAACTGATCCTTCAGATCTCGCAGGCCGAACGATTTGGTGGTAAAGATCCAATCGTAATGTCGCAAGGCTGATGGTAGATACGGGCCGTGAGTGCGGAACGACACATCGGGATAGAAGCAGAGACAACGAATGCCGCGCGAACGGAGCTTCTCCAGTGTTGCTGCTTGAACAAAGGCTCCCTTAAAGACCAGCAACAGCTCGGGCCTCGTTAGAATCGCCTGCTGCTCAAGCCGCCGATTAAACTCGTGTACGGCCAGTGGTCTAACGGCCCGGCCAAGCACACGCATGAAGGGCGATTGCCATCGCACCGGAATCGACTCCCACTCGGCAACGACCTGTGCGCTCCATCCAGCCCGGCGTAGCGCCTTCATGCCGGCGTAGCCGTTTCCGCCGAGCCATTGATCACAGACTACGAGAGCTCGGCGAAGTTCAGGTTGAACGTCATAGCAGTCTGCGGCAGTAGGCAATTGAGCGACGGCAGGCATTGGATTCAACGTCAATTAGGCGACGTGAGCCTCGATAGCTCCAGGCGGAGTAGCCCGCTGCAAGTAAGTCGATCCAACCTTAGCCCGAGGATCGCGACCGGTGAAGATGCCTAACGCGGCACCAGCAGCTACAAAGATGCAGTACGTCGCGATTAGAGTCACAACAGATTGTAGGTCGGCAGCTAGGGTCAGGCTGGTCCAGAAGAGGTAGTAGCCGAAACCGGCAGCGACGGCCCCACCACGCGGAGACCAAAATGCGGTTCGGCTCCACAACAGGGCCACGAACGCTCCGAATACGGCGCACCCGACAATCAGCCCACTCCAACCGTAGTTCAAATAGAGTTCGCCCGGTACGGTCATATTTATCGAATTTGAATACCGCCCATCCGCGCGAACCCACGCCTGGCCTATTCGCCACGCGAACCATCCCCCCTTCTGAATGATGGGTTTGTCCGGCCAGAGGAAGCGAGGCACGAAGACAAATTCGAGGTACCTCAGCGTCTCGCCATGGAGAAACCCATCCTCATCAGCAACGCGCCCAACCTGCGAAAGTTGATTGAAGTTGGTTAGGCGAGACCAGAAACCCGGCCTCTGCGCCGCGTCGTGTGGCGTATTAGGCGTCGCTTCTGCCACTTGCTGCAGACGTTCGAGACCACCCGACGTGGCCCGCGCTTGCGCGAAGGCACCGAAGTAAACGATGAAGATCCCCGCGAACACGTACAGCGGAACAAACAGTCGGCTTCGTAGCGGTCTCAATGAACGCGCCCCAAGAAGCGCTCCGAGCGCAAGCGCGATGAAGGGTGAAACGATGTCGGTTCTCAGATACGCTAGGAACAGCGCCCGTACGGCCTCTGCGGTTGCGACGATGAATGCTAGCACTGCGGCTCCGCGTAACCGGCGCGCGGTTCCAGCGCGGGCCAGCAGAAATGCGACAACGTGAGGGAGGAGATAGACGGCGCTCATGATCGATCCGATCACCGCGAACCCGGATCGGGCATGCATAGCGACGGCGATCAAGGCAACTAGCGGTCCCCCGACCAGCAGTAGCCGATCGGGCAGGTCTCCGCGCACGCGCGGCAACGTGTGAAAGGCCAGCTGAGCTACTCGCATTCGCGACGCAATCTTGAAGCCCGCGATTGTCATCGTCATACCAACAATCGAGAGTTGCGAAGCGAGGACTAAATAGTTGTCCGCAGCATACGTGAAATAGCGGCTCCGCGAGTCCGTGTGCGCTGCAAGTAGCCCCGTTGCGTTCGCGAGCGCTGTGAGAGCGCTAGCAAAGGCAAAGCCGGTAATTGGCGTCAGACCGCCCCGCCGCGCGGCGTGCAAGTCTCCAAGGATGAATCCGAGCGCAATTGGGAAACCGGCCAACGCGAGTACCCAGGACGGACCATCGCCAAAGGAGAGAGCCGCGATGATTAGGCCGAGCCACAAAGACCAACGTCCGAACGCTGGTATCACGCTGGATTTCACCGGGCGCCTGATAGGTACGGCGGTGTTGTGAACGAGATCGGGGCCTTGGCTGCAGCACCTTTTTCCTCCGGTGCTGCGCCGACGAAGGTCGGCTGATATCGCTCGGCCCACAGGTGCAAAATGAAAGCCCTCCAAACGGGCAACGCCGACTTATCCTCACCGTTACGTAGCGCCACAACATGTTGACGGACACACAGTGCATCCGCTACGCCTAACTGGGAAATACGGTCCTGATCCAACGTGTCGAGTACCCAGGAGAGCTCGCTTCGCAGCCACGACGCAAGCGGGGTGTGAAAACCAATCTTGTCACGGCGCAGACGAATCTTGTCTGGCAGCACGTCCGCGAACGTCTCGCGCAAGACACGCTTTGTAGTGCCGCGCTGTATAAGGGCATCGTAGTCTACGGTGAAAAGCATTTCGACCAAACGATGGTCGAGGAAGGGCATCCGCCCCTCGACGGAAAAGGCCATCGCATTCCGGTCATCGTAGTGCACCAGGTGCGGAATGGCGAATCGCGTGAAGACCTGTGCAGTATAGTCGCCGAGAGAATCGCGACGGTGATCGATAACGAATCGCGATAGCGAGACCTGTTGCCGCAGTGTCGGCGATGCGAGCTCAGCGAGCCGCTCCACGTACCGCTGCCGCAACAGATCGCGCGTGCCGAGCGGAAGGGCATGTGCTACCGCGGCCGCGAGCACACCTCGACCCCCGACGTTGGCGCCCGTCATCCATGATCGGGCCTCGCGCCACGCGCGCACGGGGTGGCCTCTGCCTAACAGATCTCCGAGATACGCGTGGACCATGGACGGATATCCGAACAGCAGCTCGTCGCCACCCTGGCCGGAGAGGATCACCGGCACGCCCGCCTCCCGCGCCGCCCGCATGAGGTGGAAGTGCGCGAGTATGGACGTGTCGCCGAAAGGTTCTTCCTGGTGGTCAAGGACGCGCAGGATATTCTCGCGGAGGTCAGCGGTAGGCGGGGTGACGCGGTGGACGATCGGATGCTTGAGCGTGGCGACGGCAGCCTCGAAATACGGCGTCTCGTCGTGGCGGCTGCCGGGATAGAGGCTGGTGAAAATATGCATCGGCGCGCCGTTCGTTAGGCGGTCAACGACGCCGACGATGGTGGATGAGTCAAGGCCGCCCGATAGCGTCGCGCCGACGGGAACGTCGGCGCGCAAGCGGACGCGAACGGCATCCTCGAACAATTCGCGGAAGCGCCGCCGGAACTCGGCGTCGTACGGCAGCCGATCGCGCCGCCTAACGATAGGCAGCTCCCAGTAGCGGCAGACGACGGGTGCTTCACCGGCGCGCACGGACATGCAGTGGCCGGCGGGCAGCTGGTCGACGCCGGTGAAGAAGCCCTTGGCGTGCAGATGGCCGTAGGTGCCTTGCGAGAGAAAATCGAACGCGGCTTGCGGCTCGAGGCCGAACCGCATGCCGATGGCGCGGAAGGCCTTGATCTCGCTCGCGAAGAACAGATTGCCATCGGCATCGCGAGTGTAGTAGAACGGTTTCTTGCCGGCGCGATCGCGCGCTGCGAACAGCTCGCGGCGCACGGAGTCCCAGATGGCGAACGCCCACATGCCGTTGCAGCGATCGAGCGCGGCCGCCCCCCACTCGCGGTATGCGTAGAGCAGTACCTCGCTGTCGGTTTGCGACCGGAAGCGACAGCCGCGCGCGGCCAACTCTCGGCGCAACTCTGCGTAGTTGTACAGCTCACCGTTGTAGATGAGAG
>Ga0105240_10014415_pt1 | contig 10792 bp, 10 predicted proteins | sample KBSC54metaG_FD_80426 | JGI IMG/M metagenome (GOLD analysis project Ga0105240, IMG submission 80426) | Corn rhizosphere microbial communities from Kellogg Biological Station, Michigan, USA - KBS C5-4 metaG | ecosystem: Host-associated > Plants > Roots > Rhizosphere > Soil | place: Michigan, USA...
CTGGCGACCCAAGACGAAGGCGCAGAAACTGAAGGGCAAGAAGCCGAACCGGAAGGCTCAGAATCTACGGCCGTCGCGCTTCGTCCGTCCGAATTGATGGCCGCACCCGGGAAACTGGCGGAAGCCACGAAAACCGCGCTGGAGTCCATCAAGGCGAACAATCCTGGAATCGCGGCTGGGCTTCAGAAGGTAATCCACCACTTTGACCAGATCCGGCGTGAGTTTCCGGGGGGCATGAAGGAACTCCGCACGATGCGGGAGCGCCTGGAATCGGCTGATGAGCTTGGCGGTGATGGCGGATTCGACACGCTAAAGCAGGAGCTCGCCGGATTCCGCGAATACGACCGCCAGTTTATGACCGCGGATCCGGCTTTCGTGAAAACGATGCTGGACGCGGAGCCCGGGGCGTTCCAGCGCCTTGCGCCAGTCATTTTCAACGAGTTCCAGAAGGTCAACCCGGCAGGATACGCCACCCTGATCGCTCAGGGAACCATCAAAGACATGATGGAATCCCGTTTCCCGGTTCAGATGGACATGCTGGCCTATCAGTTGTCGGAACTCAGCCGAGAATTGACGACGGCGCAAAGCCCCCTGGCCTCGCTGGTAAATCGGGCCATTGAAACCTTCAACAATGGTCCGTTTGCCTATTTTTCCAAGGTTGACGCCGCATCCAAAGCCGAAATCAAGATGCCGGATCAGCAGAAGCCGGCAGATGACACGCTCAAGAATCGGGAAGCCAACCTGACGAAAAAGGAATGGTCAGCGGATACTGGAAAGGCGCTGGCCGGGATCTTCAAGGAAGAGTTCGCAAAGCAGACGGTTGGCCGGAAACTCACCGATACGCAGAAATCGAACATCGCAGAGCTTTTCTCTCTGAAACTCCAGAAGGCCCTCAGCAACACCGATGGCTACGAGGATCGGGTTAACCGTTACGTGGCCGCAGGCGACCGGCAGGGCAACCTCCGTTACCAGACGAGCCTTTACAAGCAACACACAGAGCGCATTCTTACTTCTTTGCTCGGGCCCGGCAAGCAGCGCACAGCGGGAACCCAGCCATCGCAGCGGCCATCCGACAACGGCCAGTCCGTCACGCCTCCGGTTAATCCGAACGGCTTCATCAAGATCGGCAAGGCCCCGGGCCCGCAGGATATCGACCCGCGCACAACGCCAAACATGATCGACCGCAACCAGGCTATCCTCCGCGATGGACGCAAGGTTACTTGGTCTTAAACGTGCTGTAGATTACGGCATGTTGACTGGGTCTGGCTTGCGTTACATTGGCGGAAATCCTTGGCCGCGCACCAGCCATTATTCGGTAACACCACCTGATTGTGGTAATATCGGTTTCGGGGCACCCTTTCGCGAAAAGAAGGCCGTCTCTGTTTGGGCTTGAATCCGACAGAGGCGGCTTTTCCATTTCTGTGTTAAGATAATCCACAAGAAAGCAGCTTGGGGCGAGTGGCACTCGTTAAAAGCCTCCCTCCTGCAATCGGTAGTTCCCGCCCGCTAATCGCTCAAAGGTGAGCACTGCCCGGCTCGGCTTCGGCTGAATGGGTGCGATAGCAAGCAAAACAATCCAAACTAAAGGACTTTTGCCACTATGAGCATCGCAACTGTCGCGAACGACATCGCCAGTCAACAGGAATTTCTTCGCCCCAAACTCGAACTTCTCTACATGTCGTCTTCACGACTCTGGAAGTTCATCAAATCACGAACCGACGTAAAGGCCGTTTCCAACCGTCCCGCGCGTATCCCCTACGAAGTTCTGGCTGGCGGTAAGTTCCGCGTTGCCAACTTCGACGGGCCGTCTCAGGGCCGCGGGTCCGGTACTCAGCAGACTTTCGGCCAGTTGTCCTGCGTTTCCTTCACCTATGCGTGGGAATACACGGCTCTGGCGGAATGGTCCACGGACTCCAACACCAAAGCGGTGGAGGACTATGTTTCGACGCAGAACAAGCGGGCGGCGGCAGGCTTCGCTGCTTACATGGACTCGCTGGTTTGCTACGGTGACAGCGCGAATACGCTGGATACCGTGGTCAGCACCACCACCAACGGCATCGTAGTAAACAATGCCAACGCATTTCAGGACAATCAGGATATCGACATTTGGTCGGCGCTCAGCGCCGGTTCTTTCGTCGCTACCGTAACGATTCTCTCCGTTGACGTTGGAAACAACACTATCTGGTTGACCGGCGCGGTTCCGGCTGGCACCACGACCGGCTATTTCCTGCTGGTTTCCGGTTCTGCCGGCGTAGTCGGCTCCGGTCTGGCTGGATTGAAAGCCTACAACGTGGGCGGCAACGCGGGACAGTACATGGGAATCCAGCGTTCGTCTTTCCCTGGCAAGTTCTCGACCCCGACGAACTCCGCTGGTGGCGCTCTGACTCCCGCGGCTGTTCGCGCTATCGCTGGACAGGTCAAACTTGCCATGTCCATCGAACGCGCTGAAGAAGCTGACCTTCGCCCGCATTGCAACCTCGATCAGCAGGCTGCGTGGGAAAACATCGCGCTGCTGGTTCAGCATGTCATCGCCAACGAAGTCAAAGGCGATCAGGCCACGGACATGCTCCGAAAAGACTCTCCCACGATGATGGGCGGGCGCGAGATGATTCCCAACGAGCGTGCCATTCCTGGCCGTATCGACTGGCTGTCGATCGCCAACTGGTGGAGAATCGAAACCAGCCCGTTCGGCTACTACTCGGTTGCAGGGCAGACCGTGTTTCCGGCCTACGGCGCAGACGGCGGCGTTGCCACCTCGATGCTGTTTTACCTCAAACAGGTCTGCCAGGTCGGGGCGAGTCAACCGAGGCTGAATGCGGTCCAGTCGAATCTCACGATTCCAAAAGGCTGGTTCGGGCACAGTTAAGACAAGCGTTTTGTTTGCTTTCCAGATCCCAAGTGGGTTACAATGGGGTCTGGAGGCAAGCAGACGTGAGAAAAGGACAGAAGCACACTCAAGAATCGAAAGACAGGCTCCGAGAAGCCCGCAAGAAGCAACTTCACCCGCAGTTTGTTAAGCGCGGAATAACTCGGGAGCAGGTAGAGCATGCCGCCGCTAACGGTTTGCGGTGGTGCTCGGGAAAGTGTAAGGCATTTGTCCCGGAGTTGCTTTTTTATGGAAACAAGACCGAACGGAAATGCGGCAATTGCATCAATACTCGGGTTAACGAGATGCGCATGGATGCTGGTCCAGAGGCGCGACAAGCCCGCGCCGATTACGTATGGGATTGGAGATCCAGAAACCAAACCAGGACTCGTGCCCATGCGATCAAGACGAAATACCAAGTAACTCCAGAATGGTATGAGGCAAAACTTGAGGAGCAGGGCGGACATTGCGCGTTGTGCCCGCAAACAATGGTTCCGGGGCGCAGTTTCCTTTTCATCGACCACAATCACGAGTGTTGCGACTCGGACAAAAAAACCTGCGGCAAGTGTGTTCGCGGAATCCTTTGCTACCGCTGCAACACAATGCTATGGGCGATTGAAAACAAAGAGTGGTACACGAAAGCGCTGGCGTACCTCGCCCGCTATGCGTGACCAAGGCCCGCGCCGTCCGATTCTCCCGGATTACGGCGGCGCGGGTGAAGTGCTGATAAGATTCCCCTATGCCGGATGAACCCAGACGAACAAACTGGCTTGCGATTGTGGCTATTGTGCTGCCGTTGCTGTTCACGGTTATTGGCGAGTGGGTCACGACGAATTCACAGATCAATAGCCTTTCCGTTCAGGTGCAGGATCTTCGCTCTGAGGTAACCCGTGCCAGAGATCGGCTCGACAGGTTTATAGATGAAGGAAAAAGGCAGTGACGGAGTACTACTCCATCCGCGTTGTCTTGGCTATTAGTCTTCTCTGGCTTCTCCGCAATTCACTGCCAGTTTCACTGCGTAACTACGCGGTGTTTATGGCCTCTTATCAGGCAATACCTCAATTTCTGGATTCTTCGGAGTGGTGGCGGTATATCTGGCTTCCACTGTCTTTGGGGCAGATGGTTCTTGGCTGGTTCGTTTGTGTAGAGTTGTTCGACATCCAGACCAGAATGAGAACCTTCTGGCATGAAAGGGCATTCTCTCGTTTGTGCGGGCTCTGTCTGGGAGTAGCATTCGCGGTTCTGGCGTGGCGCTGGCGCCCGGAGAATCTGTTTCAGGGCTGGACGATAATTCATCAGTACTACCGTCTTTCTCTATTCGTGGCGTGGGCGGTGGTGTCTCTTTGGTTCGGTTGGGTTCGTCCCCTGATGCCGCGGGATACCGATTCTTTGGCAAAATTCTGGACCGTATGGCTTGGTTGCCAGTTCGTTATGGGTAGCACCGGACGTAGCGGAATTATTTGGGTACTTTTTAGTCCGTCTGTTGTAACCTATCGAATAGTCAATGATTGCGGCATGGTGATTCAGATTTTAGCCGTGCTGTATCTGATCTTGAAAGGAAGAAACTATGCCCGAAGACGATCCGAGTATTCCCCCGGCGCCGCCACCCCCACCACCTCCACCCCCGCCTGATGGACCACCACCTGAAGGACCTGGCGGGAACTGATGACCGTGCCGCCCGATAGCAGTCCTGGGCCGATCTCGGTTCAAAACATACTGGAAGCTATCGCGGCGGCACTGATTTCTCTGGCTGCAATCCTTATGAGGCGCGGGAGCAAGGTTCCCCGGCCTACGGGAATAGCGACTCAGGCGGATATCCAGCGCCTTACGCTTGCCCTTGAGGGCGTGCAGGCCGCTACAGAGGCTTTGGAGCGCAAGGTAGACCGCCACAATGCGGTTATGGAAGAACACGGACGGCGGCTGAACCGCATCGAAGTACGTTCTGAAGGTGCAAGTGCTTGATTTTGCGATATACTGATTCCGTGCAGACCCAGTATTTCTTCTCGATGAGGACGCCCCGCGATACATGGTGGTTGAAATTCAGCAGTAGCAGAATGCGGCCAGATGAAAAAGAAGCCCTTACTGACGCGCTTAATCCGTTCTCGAATAAGCCAAAACCCATTGCGGTTAAACAGGTACGGGTTCCGTTTCAGAAATTGACAAATGCCCGATAACTACGACCCCGCCGTCAACCTCCGCACCTATCCCGGCCTGAACATGCACCTGTACGGGCTGAATCCGTATCAGGAGAACATCTGGCGGGTAGTGTTCGCGCCTTCCCGGCGCACGTTGGTTTGCGGCGATCACGGCAGCGGATACGTCGAAGCCCGCTGGATGCCGGAATACGGTCACCTTGGCGATATTTGGGTGTTGGAGAAATGGCTTTCGGCAGCGGAGATCGAACCGGGCGGGAAAGCCAAGTGGGACCGCGAACGCTCGGTGAATGGGCCGTACCCGGAACGCGGCGACTACTTCTGGTGCCACTCATTCGAGACGTGCGACCCCGTTAACGCCAATCTCGACAAGCTCATCTCATGGATCAATGAGGGCAAGAATCGTCCTTACGGCGAAGTCCGCGCGGCCTGCGAGAAAACATATCAAGCGGAAACCAGAGCCACGGAATCCATGCAGGATTCGATGATTCGGGACGCTATGCCGGCCTTCGGACTGGCTCCGCTTGTCGGATACGGCGGGAAACGTGGTACCAAGACGGCTACTATCATCCGTTCGGCGAATGAGCTGGGATTGCCCACAAAGGGCGGATTGGGCAGTAATCCAGACGAAAAAGTGTTTGTGGAACTAAACGACCGGGAGACAATTAATGCCACTGTTAACAGCTAACGAAGCGCGTCAGCAAGCAGCACAGGACGCGATTATCAATAACAACTCGCGCTACATGCCGGAACTTCCGGCCTCCATCCAGCGCATGAGTGAAGAAACCTGCGTTTGGGTCTACAACGTGGGGCCGTGGTCTTATATGCAGGAACCGGGCTGCGGATCGTTTTTCATTCCCGCGTGCAAAGACGGCGAAGAGTATGCCGCGATGCGGCCAATCCCCGGTGAATGGGCTGATATGGTCATCCGTGACGAAACGAGTTTTGAGCTTCGTCTGGAGAACGGCGCACAGAAGCACGGCGGCTCGGGCGGCGGGCGCTACATCGCGGAGCAGATCGTTGGCGTAGGAATGCACCTACACCCGGATCAGGCAATTACGAAGTGGGGCGTGTTCATCGGCTCTCAGGTAGGACCGAAGGCGAAGCCTACAAAGCAGGAACTCGCCGCAGCCAGGGAGACTCTGGCGCAGACTGCGCGCGGCTTGGCGAACGAGGCTGATACCGCAGATCGGGTGGGGCCAAAGGAACTGGAGCAGGTTTTGACGGACAAACACCATTGGGCCGCTAAGTTCCTTGAACTTGACCCCACGCAGCACGCATGGGTGCGCCGTGACGTTACGCGTCCGGCCGGTTCTCAGAAATGCCCACTTTGCCGGACTCCTGCCGATTCCGATGCTGTCATGTGCGGTAACGAAAAATGCGGTTTCGTGCTCGACGTGGAAGCCTTCAACAAGCTGAAATCGCGCATGGCCGCGAACATGAAGTAAATGCCCACAACGCCGCCGTTTGACACGATCGAGACAATCCTTAACGCTACCCGAGTAAGGATGAACGACGCAATACAGTCGCTCGGCGGCGAAGTCCTGACCGATAACGCGGTTTTCACTCCGCAGATGGTGAATAGTGCCTATCGGAGATTCCAACGGCGGTTATCGCAGTTGGACGCTGGATTGTTGCGGGATCAGGTAACATTTCTTGCTCTGCCGGCCGTCGCCAATTCAGACCCAGCCACGCAGCCGTGGATGGATTGGACTGGCTACAGCGCAGACGGCGCGTCAGTCACGGATGCATCTTTCGCTTTTCCGCAGACCTGTATACAGCCGATCAGTTTCGCATCGCGGGCAAACGGAAGTACTGACAACTTCGATGAACTAGACAATCCGGTAGAAAACGGCTTGCCAATGGTCCAGAAGCAGGACTGGTTGCAGCAATGGGAGTGGCGCAGCAACAAGGCATACTTCGTCGGAGCACTTGCGCTGGTTGACCTCGTGATGCGGTTCGATTCCTACTTGGCAGACTTTGCGGCCCCGATTAACCCGGCATCACTGGTTCCCATCGTTCAGTGCCTGGACCCGTTCTCGCTCTACATCATGTACGAGGCCAGCTTTGCGAGAAACGACATGGATGCGGAAAGCATTCTGGAAAAGGCGGATCAGGCCGCGCTCATGGTGGCCGCTCGGGATTCAGAGAAAGCGCGGAATCTTTTGAAGCAATCGGAACTGGGTAAGATGGCGGATGCTACAACGGAGCGTAACTGATGCCAATTCCTCCCGTAATTCCCCAGCACTACGACAACATGTGGGACGTGCTCAACATGACGCGCCCGCGGCTGAATGACTCTCTGAAGTCTCTGGAGCCTACTGGCGGGCAGATTCTTCAGGAGTCAGACGCATTCACACACCAGATTGCAATTTCTGGCTGGCGGCGGGTTCAATCACGCCTCGCGGAACTCGGCTATACGCGCCTTAACATGGAAATCGTGATTACCGGGCTTCCGGTGGTTACGAACACAGACCCGGCCAGTCAGACCTACATTGACTGGAATGGATTCTATGACGGTACGGCTTTCACGACGACCCCGGCGCTTCCTGCCAACATGATCCAGCCTAACTGGGCCAGTGAACGTCAGACCGGAATGAACGCTATCTTTCCGGCGACCCCCAACATGGAGAACATGGTCGGAGGTTTACCTGGATGGCAGAAACAGAACCGAAATCAATGCTGGCAATGGCGGGATGACAAACTCTGGATGCCTGGTAGCCTTTCTTCAATGGACCTCCGCATCGGATACGCAGCGTATTTGCCTGATCCGCTGGACGTGGGAGGTACGCGATGGTTCCGTCAGCCGATCCCGATCATGCGGTGCCTTAGCCCTTATTCATGGGTCATGTGCTTTGAGTTTATGAACGCGCGGCGGATATCAAAGCCGGAACTGGCCACGGAATACGCGGCGGCGGCAATGGACTGCTGGAACAAAGCAGACGAAGAGATCCGCATTCTGTTCAAACGGGATGTTGCTACCAACGCGAACACAAATGTCCGAAGGATCGCCCGAAACCGTGGCGCAAATGGTTCTGCCTTTGGTGGTTATGGTAATTGGGGATAAAGTAGTATAGTAAAACAACAGGAGACTTTGAAACATGGCACTTTCAGCCGCTCTATCGACTAACGTAAATGCTGTAGACTTCACCTCGGGCGGCAGTCTCCTGGTGACCGTGACCATCACCACGTCAGGCACTTACGCCACGCACGGAGTAACGCTCGACCTGTCGCAATTGGGAATCACCAGCGAATATGCTCCGAATCCTACCGAATGTTACGAGACGCCGGCGGCGGGGTCAAGCGCCAGTGGCTATACCTACCTTTTCATTCCGGGCACCACTCAGGCTAACGGCGTGGTACAGAGCTTTCTTGGCGGAGTGGAGCAGACCGACGCGACATCGTGGCCCGCAACCACGCTGACCGCTGTTTTCCAGTTCCCCAGCCTTTAACGAATGTGCCTTTCGCTCCGCAGTCCAGCGACCAGAAAATAACGCTCTCCACTCTCGGTGGACTTTGCACTGAACCAAGCCCCACGGATGTACCGCAGGGGCTTTCTCCTTATAACCGGGAAATGCAGTATCTCCCCGGCTCCGCGTCCATGCGGGACGGATTCCACAAGGTATTTGCTACCCCGATGGGGAATGTCACCGTAATTGGTGGCGATTCCTACATTGACCCTACTGGGGTGATTCGGAACCTGTACCTGGACTCAGCGGGAAATCTTTGGGTTGAGAACGTCACGTCTTCACCGGGAACGCTTACGCTTCTGACAACAACGACGCCGAATAGCTACATGAAGTCTCTGACGGCATTTGGGCGGCAGTACATCGCCATTTCAGATGGCCTGCACGGTACGGACATCCCGCTTCAGTATGATGGCACGAATCTGGACCGCTATACGCAGGACGGCCCCGGCGCCCCACCTTCAATCGCTAATCTAGCATTGCCAGCGGTCGCAATGGTGGCTGGCGCTGGTGGCGTCACCATAAACACGGTGGAATGCGACCCAGCGGCGGTTGATCCAGTCAGCGGGTTCTACACCAGCATCAACGCCTTTACCGCGTCCTCAATTACGGGTCTGAATGTCGGGGATACAGTCACGATTACCGGACTTGGCGGCGGTGCGGCAGCGATGAACGGGACATGGGGACCCGTGACGGCCATTTTTCCCGGCGCGACGAATCTCATTCAGATCAACGCCTACATTCCCCCAGGTACGGTATTCGGGACTGGGGCGACGATTACCACAGTCGGGCTGACAACAGCAATCCGCCAGTCAAACGTGGTGACGATCAACACCGCGACGGCGCATAACCTTCAGGTCGGATATCGAGCACAAATTACTGGGCTTTCGGCTTACGCTGTGGGCGGTGGCGTTTCCAGTATCGTCATAAAGAACACCGATCTATCAGGAATCGCCACGGTGACGACTGCCAGTGCTCATGGCCTGATCCCCGGCAACCAGATCACGTTAACCGCGGTCGCGGGCGTTGCGGTGGGCGGCGGGATTTCGTCCATCGTCTGTCAGGGTCAGGTCGTAACCGTTACTACCGCTTCAGCGCACGGACTTACTCCCGGCTCCAGTGTGAACATCAGCGGCACAGGCGTAGCCCTCGACACCACGGCGGCTATCGTCGTGTCAGTCGCCAGCACAACCGTCTTTACCTACGTCTTTGCCTCCGCGAATCTAAACGCAGCGGCTGGCACCGTAACGCTGAACTGGCCGATCCCCGACACGGCCACTCCGTTTTATTTTGAGGTGCTGGAAACTCCGACAACCACCTCATTTCAGATTCAGGTGAATTACGCTGATGGAACGTGGACGAGCGGAACGGTGAAATTCGCATGGGATGGGACTTTCTACGTCACAGCCATCCTGAGCACCACAGAATTTCAGTATTCACAGAACGGTCCAAACGCTACCAGCACAGACGTTGGCAAGGTGACCCCATCAGGCCAGGTGGCTCCCGGAGTCAAACAGATGCAGGTTTTGTTTGAGACGCGCAACGGATATGTCACGGCCCCCAGTCCTTCGGTGTCTGTTGAAGCTAACGGCGGTCAGTACCTCAGCGTCACAAATATCCCCATCGGGCCTTCTAACGTGATCTCGCGGATCTTGGCGTTTACCGGGGCCGGTGGTGCGTTTTTCTTCTACATCCCGACTCAGCCACAGATTAATGGCCAGATCGTCGGCACGTCTACGAAGATAGACGACAACACTACAACGGCGGTTGTGCTGGATTTCTCTGACAATACGCTATTCGCTGGATTGGGTATCGACATTCAGGGCAATAATCTTCGGCAGCAGATCACCATAGAAGGGGCGCTTGCATTCGCACTCTACGCTTCCAGGCTGATGCCCTATGGCCAGAGGAACCGAATCCAGAACCTGCTGAATGCTGGGTTTGACGGCGGGGCTTTACCGGCCACTCCCACACTTCCTACCGGATGGGACGCAACTCTTAACGCGGGTGGCGCACTCGCGGCGGGACGCTTTGGGCAGGGATGGTCGATCAACGTAACGAGTGGTAGCAATCGCGGCCTATTGTCGCAGTCGTTCTATCTGGACTACCGCGGCGCGGCCATCGGCAAGCAGACCACACAGTACAAAATACGGGTTTGGCTGCAATCTTCAGCGGTATCTTCAAATCTGAGTTTCAAAGCATCTCTGACTAGCGCGGCAACTTCATTTTCATCGGTTGCCACAATCTCAGGCGCTTCGATGAGCACAACCGGCTCATACCTTGAGGCAACATTCAGCCTGAAAACA
>Ga0105240_10014417_pt1 | contig 10791 bp, 15 predicted proteins | sample KBSC54metaG_FD_80426 | JGI IMG/M metagenome (GOLD analysis project Ga0105240, IMG submission 80426) | Corn rhizosphere microbial communities from Kellogg Biological Station, Michigan, USA - KBS C5-4 metaG | ecosystem: Host-associated > Plants > Roots > Rhizosphere > Soil | place: Michigan, USA...
AGGAGGCGGCGACGCGTTATGGCCGCGACGGCAAGGCCAAGAGCCAGACCCGGTATCGGGTGAGCTCCGCCGGCCAGCAACTCATCTACGACGCGATGGAGCGCAACGCTGCGCGCTGTCGCGCATGGAACAGCCGCAAGGTGTCGGCTGCGGTCGACGCCGATCAGGTCTGAGGAGGTCGCTAGATGGCGAACACGCACAAGGTCGTCAACACGGCCGCGATTGCAGAGGAACTGCGCGCTGAGCGCGCTCGGCTGGAGAGCGCGAATCCCGAGCCGCGCCCGCTGGTGATCGGTGAGCGGCTGGCCGAGCTGGATCGACTCATCTCGCGGTTCGGCCACGCGCCGAGCGACATCCGCCGGGTGATCGTGCTGGCCGGCAACGCGACGCAGGCCCACTATTTCGTCGGATGCCACGACCTCCGGGATGTCTCGATCATCGTGCGCAGCGCCGACAGTCTGCGCGGTCTGACGCTGCGCCACGCCATGCTGGTGCGAATCGGCACCTGGGCGGAACGGCCCGACATCGAGGAGATCGAGGATCACCTGGCCATCATGGCTGCGAGCGAACCGCTGACCGTCCGAGACAATCCGCCGATGCCGTCTGACGCGCAGCTCTATGAGATGTTCACGCTCAACGGCTCGGGAGCGCTCGGTCTGATCCCGGCGCTGCGCGCGATCTGGCGTAACGGGTGCGACACCGGGATGGTCGCGCCGTGAGCAAGGGCAAGAGCCGTCGCAGCCCGCAGCAGCGGGTAGCCGATCGGACGTCGCGCTCGTACCGGACGCTGATCGCACGCTTCCAGGCGGGCCATGCGCACGAGCGTGAGCGGGCGGCGTTCTGGTCACGGATGCGCGCGGCCGAGATCCCGGCGGTGACATCGTGAGGGCTCTACGGTTTCGCGTCTACTGGTGGCTCCTGTACCGAGCCCGCCTCATCGTTCTGCTGTGCGACTGTCGACGCAACGGCGTCACGTCGTCAACGGGTGGCCGCTGCGACGCCTGCGACCGCCGCGTGCCTGGATGCCAGCTCCCGCCGCGCGGTTGGTGGTGCTCGCTCTGGCCCGGTCACGATGGGCCGTGTCCGGCATGGCCGTGCTGGTGGAACCTGCGCGGTCTCGACATGGGCGGGCTCACCATCGGCCAGGTGGTCAGGGAGCGCCGTCTGCGCAGAAGGGCGTCGTACATGGAGGTCGATCAGTGAGCCTCGACCGCGAGAGCGCCGCACCGCTGGTCGGCGCCTCGTTCGGGATGCCCGCACAGCGTGGCCCACAGCCTGAGACCGCAGACGCTCGTCGCATTCGATCGAACCGGGCAGGGGTAGTCGGCCCGTCGAACGCTGCGATGAAAGCACCGGCACGCCCAGGCCATGCCCAATCGGCACGCCGGACCTGACCGGGAGCCGTCTGGTCGTGAGCGTCAGCGATTGCTCGCGATCGTCTGCCCACCGGGGAGCCGGTGCCACCTGTGCGGTGAGCCGATCATCTTCGGTCTGAGGCCACGGCATCCGCGAGGCCCGTCCATGGACCACCTGACCCCTCGCTCACGCGGCGGCTTGTGGTCCCTGGACAACCTCGCGCCAGCTCACTACGGCTGCAACGCAGGCCGCAAGGACAAACCGCTGCCACGCCCCCGACGCTCCCGCACCTGGTGATAGCGATTTTTCCCCAACCCCGGATATGCGGACACCCGCGCACTTCCATTTTACCTCTCCCCGATTCGAACAGACCTTCGCATGGGTACGGCTGGGGACACACGCCGGGCCAGCGGGCGATATCCGAGCGCGTGGGCAAACAGTCGAAGGGGTGTTCGATCGGGCCGCAGGCGGGCGCACAGCGAAAGGCGGGGAACGGTGGCGGTCATCAATCACGGCACCGTGAGGGGCTACAAACTCGGCTGTCGCTGCGAGGAGTGCCGAGCGGCGAACACGAAGGCGAAGCAAGCCGAGCGCGACCGTCGTCGCGAGCGTGAAGGTCGGCCGGCGGCGTCGCGGTCCGCCGTACCTACGCCCCCCGCGGCGTCCCCACTGATCGAGGGCGCTGGACCCATTGAGGAGGCCGCTCGCGAGGCTCTGGGGACGGTCGGCGGCGATGAGCCGCTGGCGAAGATGCGGCGCGAGGTCGTGTTCCGGGCTGCCGCGGTCATGGATAACCCGAAGTTCGCGCCGTTCTTCAAGAGCGCGGCCGATGTTCTGCGGGTGACGGTGGGCGATCTGCTCGCTGAGAGCCCGGCGAAGGACGGTGAGGCGGATGCTCTCGCTGGGATCATGGCAACGTTCGGGGGCTCCGACCGCGGCGCTCGAGGGCGTCGAGGCGCGCCCTCAGTGGATGACGCCCCGAAATCCGGCGCGGGAGACGATCGCTGACGAGGTAATCGCCTGCATGGGCGGTCTCGGGTGGCTTCCGATGCCCTGGCAGCGGGAACTGCTCGAGGTCGCCTATGAGGTCGACGCGTTCGGCCAGCTCTGGTATCGGGAAATCGTCGTCGTCATCATGCGGCAGTCCGGTAAGAGCACGCTCATCATTCCGGTCTCTCTGCACCGCATGATCGCGTGGCCGGACCGGCAGTTCGGGCTCTACATCGCTCAGACGCGAGACAAGGCCCGCGAGAAGCTGGTCGAGGAGCACTTCTACCACATCGAGCGATCGCCGTTTCGGCGTCTGCTGGTGCCGAACCGCTCCGGCAAGATCCGCCCCGTCCTGGTCAACGGCTCGGAGCATCTGAAATACGTCAACGGCTCGAAGTGGGCGATCGACGCGCCGACCGAGGAGGCCGGGCACGGCGGCACGCTGGGGCTCGCCGTGGGCGACGAGATCTTCGCGCTGCCCGATAACCGCCTCGAGGCGGGACTCATGCCGACGATGGCGACGGTCCCCGACGCGATGGCGTGGTGGATCAGCACGCCGGGGAAGTCGAAGCTCAAGAGCCCCTTCATGTGGCAGAAGGTCGAGAAGGGTCGCTCCCGAGTGGAGATGGCGCGCCTCGACCCGACGCAGCTCGAGCGCTCACGCTCGCTCTACGTCGAGTTCAGCGTGCCGAAGGACGCGGACGTCTACGATCCGGCGACCTGGTGGCTTCACATGCCAGCCGTGGGATACACGCAGACCCTCGAAACGATCCAGGGATTCGCCGACTCGATGGACGAGCCCGAGTTTCGCAGGGCTTTTGCGTGCCAGTGGGGTGACGACTTCGCCGACGCCGACTGGAAAATCCCCCGCGCGAAGTGGGCGGAGAGGCGCGATCCGGACTCCCAGATCAGCGAGACGGTGCTCTGGGTGATCGACGTCAGCCCCGATCGGTCCTGGGCGTCAATCGGAGTGGCGTCGCCGCGCGAAGACGGCCGCATTCATCTCGAGGTAGTGGACGACGGACCGGGTACGGACTGGCTCATCGACGGCGACGATCGCCCCGACAGCGATCCCGAGCGGTTGCACGGCATCGCGTACCTCGTGCAGAAGTACGGCGGTCAGGTCTGGTACGACCACCTGACCGCGGGCGCGTTCGCACCCGATCTGCGCGACGCCGGCATCGACGCGCACCCGATCGGCGCCCAAGACGTCGTGGTGGCAGCTCCGATGCTCCTCGACTGGGTGCTGAACGACCGAGTGCGGCACATCGGGCAGTCAGAGCTGGATGACGCGCTCGCTTCGGCGGCGACATCGACCTTCGGCGACGGCTGGAAGTGGTCGCGAGGCAAGTCCATGAAGCCGATTACGGCGCTCGTGACCGTCTCGCTGGCTCTCCGCAAGCTCGCCGAGCTGCTGCCGGAACTGAACTACGACCCCGTAGCTGCGATGCGCGAGGCGAATCGACCCCCAGAGGAGGCGGAATGACCGACCCGAACGTGCTCGCGGCGCAACGCGCCGCAGCGAAAAAGGCCGAACGGCGCTCGACGGCGCTCGATATCGCCGGAGCTGCGCTGGTCGTGGCCGGCATTGCGCTCTGGTCGATCCCGGCTGCGCTGATCGTGGCCGGACTGGCGTCGCTTCTCGCGGCGCACCCGATCCTCGTCAAGCGGTGGACGCGATGAGCGTCTTCGTCCGCGAGGAGCGCCGCGACCTGACATGGGATGACGTCTGGGGCAGCGAGCCCGCAAGCTTCGGACCGTTCGGGGTGACCCGAGTCGGTCCCGTCTACGCCGCGGTGGGGCTGATCGCCGACCAGTTCTCGTCCGTGCCCCTTCGGGTGGTCGAGGAGAGCACCACGGGGGAGACGACACGGGTCCCGACGCCGCTGTTTCTGAGCGATCCGGACCCGTTTCTGAGCCCGATCGACTGGCGCTATCAGCTCACGGTATCGCTCAAGCTGCGCGGAAACGCCTACGGCCTGGTAGATCCGGGCCGTCGTTACGTGCGGTGGCTGCATCCCGACTGGGTGATGGTGGACGAATCCGTCCCCCTCCAGGTCAAGTACTACGTGCTGGGCAAGGAAGTGAAGACCGTCAAGCAGGGCGGGAGCCTTCTACACGTCCGTGAGTGGACGAATCCCGGCTATGTCCTCGGTCTGAGCCCGATCAAGCAGTTCATGAACCTGTTCGAGGTCGCGGATGCCGCGGCCAACTACGGGCGGCGCTGGTTCAGGAACGCGGCGATGCCGCCGGCCATCCTCTCGACCACGAAGCCGCGGGCGTCGGCGCAAGAGCTGCGCGAGGCGCGCGACGACTTCGTGGCTGCGGCGCAGGACGGCAAGCCGGTGGCGCTTCCGGGCGAGTGGAAGTGGGAGAAGGTCTCGATCGACCCGGCCGAGGCGCAGTTCCTCGAGACGATCGAGGCCACCGCGACGCAGATCGCGGCAATCTTCCGCGTCCCCCCCGAGGACGTCGGCGGATCGGCGAAGTCGAGCCGGACCTACAAGAACCGCGAGTCCGACCAGACGCTCCTCAACGTGCGCACGCTCCAGCCGCTCGGGCAGCGGCTCGGAATCGCGCTCGGCGATCTGCTGCCAGACAGGCAGCGCGTGGAGTTCGACTTCGACTTCCTCGCTCAGCCCGGCGTTCTCGACCGCGCCCGTCTCGACTCCGAGGAGTTGAAGAACGGCTCCGCGACGCTCGCCGAGGTTCGCCGCCGGCTCGGCCGCGGACCGCTCGCCGAGGGCGACATCGCCAACTGGCAGCAGTGGTACGCGACCAGCAAGTCGGAGGCCGACGTCACGTCGGAGTCCGTCTCGACATCAACGACGAAAGGCAAGGCATGACCGAAGTGCTGGAGAGGCGGGCAACTCCGAGACCCGTCACGTTCCGCGCCGCACCCGAGGGTGCGAGCGGACCCGGAACGCTCAGCGGCTATGCCGCGGTGTTCAACACCCTTTCGCGAGATCTCGGCGGATGGTGCGAGGAGATCGCGCCGACCGCCTTCGGTCCCGCGGGGCCGCTCAACATGGACACGCACACCCGTGTGCTGGCCCGAGCTGAGCACGAGTCGGAGCTGCTGCTCGGAACGACGAACGCCGGAACGCTCCGCTGCACCGTGGACGAGATCGGCCTGTTCTACGAGGTCGACCTGCCGGACACGAACGCCGGTCGCGACGTCGCTGTGCTCGCCGAGCGCGGCGACTACGCGTTCTCCAGCTTCGCGTTCTACACGCTGCCCGATGGGCGGACGTGGCGCGAGGACGAGAACGGCCTCCTGGTCAGCGTCGTGACGGCAGCTCGCCTGGTCGACGTCGCCCCCGTCGCCGATCCCGCCTACTGGGCGTCGAGCGCCACCGTCTCGAGGTCGATCGACCTCGAGGAGGTTCGCGCGTCTCTGCACCCCGAGCCTGCCCCTCCGGGGGCATTCGAAACAGCCGCGGCCGAACGCGCCGCGGTCATCCAGTCCAGCCTCGCGAAGCGCGCGAGCGGACGCCGTACCCGCCTCGGCGGGAGATAAGGAGGAAGGCATATGCCGACCATCACGGAGAACATCCGTTCCCTCGCCGAGGAGCAGAAGCGCGCCTGGGAGACCGAGGGCAAGCCGCTGGCGGACATCGCCGCCGAGCGGGAGTTCACCGCCGACGAGCGGGAGAAGTTCGAGCGGCTGGAGCTGGCCTACAACAGCTTCGATGACCGCATCACGGCGCTGCGCCACCAGAAAGAGATCGAGGAGCGGGCTCTGAGCTTCGCCGACGACCTCGTGGGCAGCCAGCGTCAGAACGGGCCGTCGCTGGCAGACGAGATCCGCAGCGTGCTGCGCGGCGAGTCGAAGTTCCACGACTACACCCCGACCGCGGAGCAGGTTCGCGCGTCGGCCATGGCACGGGAGGAGCAGCGCGCCCTGAGCGTCAGCGGCACCCCGAACCTGGTCGGCCGGACCTACCTCGACCAGCTCATCTCGCCGCTGCGCCAGTTCTCGGGCATCGTCGCTGCTGGCGCCTACCAGTTCGTGACGGGCAGCGGTGAGCCGGTCTACATCCCGCGCCTCTCGGCGTTCGGCGCTGCGGCTGCCGAGACCGAGGCGACGCAGCTCACCGGCACGGACCCGACCTTCAACCAGGTGCAGTTCGGCGCGTACAAGTACGGCGACTTCCGCGGCATCTCGACCGAGCTGGTGCAGGACTCGCTGATCGACATCGAGGGTCTGACCACCAAGCTGATGGGCGACAACATCGCCGTTCTGCTCGGTCAGAAGCTCGCGGTCGGCGCGGGCACCACGGAACCGACCGGAATCGCCACCGCGGCGACCACGGGCGTGACCGGTGCGACCGGAGTCTCCGGCGGTCCGTCGTGGGACAACATCATCGACTTGCAGGAGTCGGTGATCGCGCCCTACCAGGCGAACGCGTCGTGGGTCGCGTCCAACTCGGGCGTTGCCGCGGTCCGCAAGCTCAAGGATCTGAACGGCCGCTACTACTGGGAGCCGAACGGCCAGTCCGGCGCTCCCTCGGAGCTGCTCGGGAACCCGGTCTTCCGTGACCCGTTCCTGGCCGCGGTCGGCCTGGGCGCGAAGTCGATCTTCTATGGCGACTTCACCCGCTACTGGGTCCGGACCGTGGGCTCGGTGCGCATCGAGCGCAGCGACCACGCCTTGTTCGGCACCGACCAGGTGGCGTTCCGTGCGGTCCTCCGTGCGGATGGTCAGCTCACCGACACGGGCGCGGTGAAGGCCTTCGTCGGCGGGGCTTCCTGATGGCCGACGCGGCTGCCGAGGCGAAGGCCGCGGCAGAGGCACAGGCTGCGGCCGACGCTCAGGCTGCCGAGGCGAAAGCCAAGGCCGACGCTGAGGCGGCTGCTGCCGCCGAGGCGCAGGCCAAGGCGGACGCTGACGCGGCTGCCGCGGCGGCGGATGCCGCTGCCGAGGCTCCGGCCGGCGAGACCGTCGTCATCTTGGCGATCGGGATCTCCGGGCTCCGGAACGGCGAGCCGTGGCCCGCGGTCGGGGAACCGATCACGCTCCCGGCGGACGAGGCCGCGACGTATCTGCGTCTCGGCTACGTGACCGCCTCCGAGTGATCCACCAGCAGGGGTCGCGCTGAACGGCGCGGCCCCTGCTGCCCTCCGGGAAGGACGTCAGCATGACGAACAACTGGCCGATTGGCCCCGCAGATCTGCGGAAGGCTCTCAGCTTCAAGGACACGGATGGCGACGTCGGCGAGCTGACGCTATTCGCGACGGCGGCGTGCGAGACGATCGACAAGAAGACGGGTCGGGACATCGACCCGACCCGCTGGGAGACGAACGGCGATCTCCCCTCAATCTTCACCATGGCAGCTCGCGAGACCGCGAAGCTCTGGTGGCAGCAGTCCAAGAATGGCGCTCGCGCCGCATCGCCGCTGTCGGGCGACCAGGTGGTCGGCCCCCCGATGGGCGCGGAGTTGCCGCGCAAGGTCGAGGGGTGGCTGGCCGACTATCCGCCGCCTCACGGCTTCGGTCGCCCGGAGGCCGACGCGGGCACCGCCCCGCCCGAGCCCGACGACCCCGCGCTCCGGTCGTTCAGGTGGTGACCCGGTGACATCGGGAATCAGCGACACGACAGCGCAGGAGCAAGCTCGCGCGGCGCTCATCGTCGCGGTGGAGGCGGCGCTCGACGGTGATACCGACCTGGACATCGGCCGCGGCTTCCGTTGGCCGATCGTGAACCCCGACTGGGTGTTCGCGACCGAAACCGAGTCAGACATCGACCCCGCGACTCTCGGGCCGCGGCGGAGCCAAGACGAGCGGATCACGCTCCACCTTTCGATCGGCGCGTTCGAACCGGGCAATGACCAGGACGCGGAAGACGCGGCGTTCGGACGGGCGTTCGGTCGCCTGGCGAGAATCCAGCAGTACATCCGCGAGAACGACATCACGCTCGGCGGAACGGTCCTCTGGTGTGTGCCGGGGCCGTCCAACTCGGCAGGCGCGACGGCAGACAGTGATGCAGGCCAAGGGCGCCTGATCGAGATCGCGGCGTCCTTCGTGTGCTCGCACCGCATCAGGACTTGAAAGAACGGAGAGAACCATCATGGCGAAGTACCTGAACGTCTCACCCCTCGGGGCGCTCGACGTCCCCGCACTCGGCAGAACGATCGAGGCCGGCGAAGCATTCGACGTGCCCGACGAGCTGGACGAGTTCTTCAACGACCAGGCCGAGAACTTCCAGCCCGTCACCGCTCGCAGCAAGCGGTCCCGCAAGAGCGAGCCAGTGCCCGGTGTCGACGTCGGGATCTCCGACACGGAGACCGGCTTCGCCGATTCCACGGATGAGCCCGCCCCGGAGGCCGACGAAGCCGCGCCGGCTGCCGCATCCGCCGATGCGGGCGAGCCAGCGCCGGAACCCGAGACGCCCGACGCGGGCACAACCCCGAAGGACGGTGAGTGATGGGAACGACAACCCAGATCGACTACAGCGTCGGCCTCGCGAAGGAGAACGTCGCCTACGGCACGCCCGCGACGACGACCCGCTACTTCGAGGCCGACGCCTCGATGAAGTACGGCGTCACGAAGACGCAGAGCAAGATGCACCGCCCGACGAAGCGCGTCAACCGCCTGAACCGGAACGTGCTCAACCGCATCGAGGTCGACGGAGATATGACTGTCGAGGCTGCGACGAAGGGCTTCGGCTTCCTGCTCGAGGCGATCCTGGGTGTCGTCACGAACACGGTCATTCCGAGCACGTCGCCGTCCGTGTACCAGCAGGTACACACGCTGCGCAAGGTCGACCCGGTGCAGAGCTACACCATCCAGGAGGTTCTGCCGACCCTCGGCGGCGGCTCCGGCAACCCGCACACCTTCAACGGGTGCGTGGTCGACTCGGTGGAGATCAGCGCGAAGGAAGGCGCCACGCTCGAGGTCAAGATCGCCTGGCTCGGCCGCGACATGGACACCACGACGTCGGCAGCGGCAGCGAGCTACCCGAGCGGTGACGAGCTGTTCACCTTCGTTCACAGCGCTGTCGGCTACCAGGGCAACCTGACCCCGCCGACGAGCACCGCGCCGGCCTCGCTCGATGGCACGGCATCGGTGAACGTGAAGGACTTCTCGGTCAGCATCAAGCAGAACCTGGACAAGAACGGGTACAACTCGGGCGGACGCGGCAAGCGGTCTCGCCCGAACGTGCTCGGCATGGCCGAATTGGTCGGCAAGCTGACCGCGGAGTACACCGACAACACACTCCGGGACGCGTACATCAACCAGACGCCCCTCCCGCTCGTGCTGACCTTCTCACACGACACCGTGCTGTCGGCGACCCCGACGAACATCGTCGGTCTGCTCCAGATCGTCTTCCCGGCGATCCTCCTCAAGAGCGAAGTGCCGACGAGCAACGGTGGCGAGCCGATCGTCCAGTCGATCGACTGGGAGGCGTTCGACAACGGGGCGGCGGCGGAGCCGATCTGGGTCATCTACCGGACGCTCGACACCACGCCCTGACCGATGGTCGGCGCTGTCGAGATACGCCCTGACGCGACGCAGCTCGCGGAGCTTCTTCGAGAGTTCCGCGAGCTGCCGCCGAAGGTCAAGCGAGGCGTTCGCGCTGCGCTGCACCACACGGGCGACGGCATCATCGAAGGTCAGCGGGCCATCCTCGACGGCCCGCTGCCCGCGGGTGTCGCAGTTTCGGGCCACAGATTGACGCTGGCGAAGAACCGTAAGAACGGGCAGTTCGTCGTCCGTAGGACGAACATCTACGGCGAGCAGGCGGTGAAACGCCCCGGCCGGCATACCGGCTTGCGTCAGGGGATCAAGGATGCGCTGGTCACCCGAGTGGTGACCGGCACGACCCGTCAGGGTATCGAGATTCGCACGCAGAACAACAAGGCCACCATGTCGACCGGCTGGAACGCTCGCCTGTTCCGGCATCCCGTCTTCGGCAACCGGAACGCCTGGGCTTACCAGGCCGGGCAGCCGTACTTCTACGCACCAGTGATCGCTGGTCGCGAGGCCCTGATCGTGGACGCAACCGCGATCCTCAACGCTGCAATAGAAGGGAGCTAGCGATGGCTCGCATCACTCTTTCGGACGGTCGCACCGTCCCGGTCGTCAAGCCTCACCTGGGAGACCAGATGGAACTGGAGCGCCAGATGCGCCAGGACCGCAAGAAGTACGGCCCGAAGGATTTCCAGGAAGACCTGAAAATCTCGACGTTCCAGACGGCGTTCACGCTGTTCGCCAGCTTCAACCGTGCGGGCGTGCCGACGACGATCCAGGACATCCTGACGCTCGACCTCGACCAGCTCGGCGACCTCATCACGCTGGAGCCCGGCGACTCCGCCGACGATGACGAGTCGGAGAGCGAGGGTGAGCAGAGCGAGGACCCTCAGCCCGCCCCAACGGGCGACGCAGACGGCCAGTAGATCGCGGCTGGCCTGAGCGCGACGCGCTGAACGAGGCCGAGCCCTC
>Ga0105240_10014418_pt1 | contig 10791 bp, 8 predicted proteins | sample KBSC54metaG_FD_80426 | JGI IMG/M metagenome (GOLD analysis project Ga0105240, IMG submission 80426) | Corn rhizosphere microbial communities from Kellogg Biological Station, Michigan, USA - KBS C5-4 metaG | ecosystem: Host-associated > Plants > Roots > Rhizosphere > Soil | place: Michigan, USA...
CTGACGATCCTGAAGGGCTCGCTGGCCCCCGAGGGGTGCGTGGTCAAGCTGGCCGGCCACAAGCGCCGCCACCACACCGGCCCGGCCCGCGTCTACGACTCGGAGGAGGAGTGCTTCGCGGCCGTCCAGGCCCGGAAGGTTCAGCCGGACGACGTCGTCATCATCCGGTACGAGGGGCCGGTGGGCGGCCCCGGCATGCGGGAGATGCTGGCGGTGACCGGCGCGCTGATCGGGCAGGGGCTGGGCGACAGCGTGGTCCTGCTGACCGACGGCCGCTTCTCCGGCGCCACGCACGGGTTCATGGGCGGTCACCTGGCGCCCGAGGCGGCCGTGGGCGGGCCCGTCGCGTTCGTGCGCGACGGCGACATGGTCACGCTGGACGTCGACAAGGGGACCATCGACGTGGCGGCGGACCTCGAGCCGCGCAAGCAGGGGTGGAAGGCGCCCCCGCCCCGCTACAAGTACGGCGTCATGGCGAAGTACACCCGCAGCGTGGCCTCGGCCTCGCTGGGGGCCGTGACCTCGCCGGCCAAGTTCTGAAAAGTGCGGGAAGCCGTGAAGATCTGACGGCCCGCCGCCGTCCCAAGGCACTGACACCGACACACCAGCGCGCGGTCACCGGTACGAGCGACACGTTGTTTCCAACGTGTAACACAGCGACCCCCGTCTCTTGCTCGTGGCGGGCCGCCGCCATATGGTGTGCGACTTCAGGCGACACGCACCTCGTGCCGTATGGCCTAGATTCAACTGGAAGGGTTACAAACATGAAGCGAACTGTGCTCGATTTCGGTCTCGTCGGTCTCCTCGGTCTGGCGCTCGCGGCTGGGTGCTCCTCCAGCGGTGGCTCCACCTCCGGCTCGGGTGGCTCTCAGGGTAACGGCTCGGGTGGTAACAGCAGCAGCGGCGGGTCCAACGGGAGCGGCGGCTCGAGCAACGGCAGCGGCGGCTCGACCAGCAGCGGCGGGTCGACGGGCAGCGGCGGCTCGAGCGAGGGCAGCGGCGGGTCGACGGGCAGCGGCGGCTCGTCCGCCACGGCGTGCGCAGCGGCCACGGGCGATCTGATCACCGACTTCGGGTCTGGCACCGCGCAGGTCGGCATGCCCTACTTCGGAGCCGACACCGGCCTGAACAAGCCGGTGGTGGATACCAGCGGCGGCGCCCTGACCATCATGCTGGACAGCGGCACGGCCACCACGATGTATCCGTACGCCTACGTGGGTCTGCCGTTCAACGCGTGCACCGACGCCAGCGCGTACAAGGGCGTGAAGTTCAACATCAGCGGCACCGTCAGCAGCGGCTGCACGGTTCAGTTCTCGACCGTCGACAAGGAGCACAACACCGTCGCGAACAACGGCACCTGCGATCCCACGACCGCGACGAACATGTCCTGCTACGCGTCCTCGATGGTCTTCACCCTGTCGTCCGACCCCACCGACGTGACGGTGAACTTCGCCGATCAGACGGGCGGCGGCGCGGATCCCAGCGCGGCGGTCGTCGATCCGGCGCAGGTCCTGAACGTGCAGTGGCAGTTCAACGTTCCTGCCATGGGCAGCTGCACCGCGATGGTCACCATCAAGAACGTCAGCTTCGTGAAGTGACCTGACGGCCTCGCCTGCCGGTGACGGCGGGCGGGATCGCAGCAAGGGCGGACAGGCTCCGGTCGAAAGACCGTCCTGGTCCGCCCTTTCTATTTGGCGTTCAGCTTGCGCGTGAATAGGTCGATCAGGCCCTGGTTCGCGTTGGCCGGATCGACCTTGCCGTTGCCGCGGTAAAGCCCGAAGCCGTCCTCGTGATAGGCGTGGTACGTGAACGACAGGCCGCTGGCGTCGGCCAGGTCGAGCATGTCCTCGACCCACCGCAGGCCGCCGCGGTCGTTCTCGAAGCAGGGGTGGTGCAGCCCGAACTCCCCGAGAAACAGCGGTACGCCGTGGGCGTGGCCCCAGTCCAGATAGCGGTTCACCTGGGTCTGCAGGAACGCCTTGTCCCGGCCGGTGACGGGCGAGTCGCTGCCCAGGAAGTCGAGGCGGATCTGCACGCGCGCCCCGGGCGGCAGGGCCCGGCCCTTCATCCAGCCGCTGACCGTGTAGGCATGGCCGGGCACGGGCCTGAACTCGCGCTGCGCGGCGCCCAGGTTCGCGTCGCCCGTGGTCCCCTCGATCGTCAGCGCGCCCGGGCCGCCGTGGCCGTCGAACTCGCTGGCGGCGTGGCCGCTGCCGTTCGCGGTCCAGTAGTACCAGCCGCCCAGCGACTTCAGATCCAGCTTCAGCACCTGGCCCAGGTGCTGGCCCTGGGCGTCGAACTCGTCGACGGTCAGGTCGTCGAAGAACGCCTTCCCCGCGCCCACGCCGCTGGCCACCAGCGAGATGTGCCCGACGACGGCGCGCGGATCCTTGGCCACCAGGCGCGGGCTCTCGCTGTGGGTCCAGTCGCTGTCGCCGGCCGGCAGGGTGGGGCTATCGAACGTGGCGATGTTCAGCCAGCTCGTGTCCGCGTGCGCCACCGCCTGCTCGTCGGGGTAGCGCCCCCCGTCGCCCATGTGGGCCCACCCGGCGAACTGGTGCGTGTAGGCGAAGGGCTCGTAGAAGTGGAACGTGTAGACGACGTCGGGGTCGTCGATCAGGAAGAAGTTCATGTCGGCGTCGTTCTTCCATTGCTTCGCGATCGAGTTCACGCGCTCGACGATCAGCAGGTGGTTTCGGTCCACCTCGCGGATCGCCTTCGCGGTGCGGTTCGCCAGCGCCTGCCATTCTTCCTTGGCGCGGGGCACGCCCGGCTCGTTCAGCAGGTCGTAGCCGGCGATCATGGGCTCGTGGGCGTAGCGGGCGGCGATGGCGCGCCACAGGGCCACCATGCGGTCCTGGTTCGCGGCGACCTCCCACAGCTTCCGCCCTTCGCCGTTCGACTGGAACCCGCCGGGCGGGACGTGCATGTTCAGGATCAGGTACACGCCGTGGCGGCGCGCCCAGGCGACGTTGTCGTCCAGCCAGCGCCAGCCCGCGTCCTTGTAGACGCCCGGCGCCGCGTCGTCCTCGAACGTGCCGTAGTACATGTAGAAGCGGACCGCGTTCATGCCCATGGCGCGCACGCGTTCGAAGTCGACCTCGCCGTGATGGGTCAGGGGCAGCGCCTTCGAGCCCCACACCTGATTGCCGAAGGCGACGCCGCGCAGACGCACCGGCTGGCCCGCGCCGTCGACGATGCGCTCGCCGTCGCGGCGCAGGAAGCCGCGACGGGTGGCGGGATCGTCGGTGGCCGCGGGCGCGGGCGGATGCGAGGGGGCCGCGGCGGCCGACTGGGCCTCTCCGGCGGTGGCCGCGGGGTTCGTGGCGGTGGCGCAGGCGGGCAGGACGCCCAGCAGCGAGGCCAGCACGGAGCGGCGCAGGGCGGACGGAAGGGACTTCATGATCTACAGAGTCTCCTCGCGCCCGGCGCGGAGCATCGGATTTCCGGCCGGGGGGGCCTCAGAACTCGTGGCCGGCGGTCAGCTGGGCCCACCACAGGTGCGAGAAGCCGGTGTGCACCCACTGCGAGTTCGCCTCGAAGACGCGGAAGTCGGCAGACAGCGGCTCCAGCGACACGAACCAGTGGTGGGTCACCAGCGACACGGCCCCGGCGATGCCGCTCTCGATGCGGAACAGCGAGGAGTTGTTGGTCTTGGGCTGCGACTGGAACAGGATCTCGCCGCGCGCCAGGTGAACCAGCGGCTCGATGTGGATGGCCACGTCGCTGTTCGCCCACACCAGGATGGGGAACCCGAGCGTGATCAGATCGAAGCGGAACCCCTTCGCCGCGTAGTTGCCCTGACCCTCCCACTCGAGCCCCACGCCGAAGTGGTAGCGCACGTACGAGCCCAGGCCGATGCCCAGGTCGAGCCCCACGGCGGCAGGGGACGGCAGCGCGCCGCCGTTGCCGCCGTTCGGCAGGATGGTGCGGGTCAGATCGCCACTTTGCCCGAACGCGTGCGCGTAGAAGATGCCCAGCCGGAAGGGCAGGGGAGCACCCGCCACGGCGGCAGGGGGCGATGGCGCGACCGGCTTCGTCACGACGGGATTCGTCGCCGCGGGCTTCGGGGGGGCATCGGTCCCCTCCGGCGCGGCGCTGGCCGCGGCGTCCTCGGCGCGCGCCGCGCCCCCTGTCGTCAACGAGCAAAACGTCACCAGCAACAGCGAAATGCGAAGCCAATTCATGGCGCGCACTATCGCACGGCCGGATGCGCTTCCGCGTCCCTTCCCCTTCAGAATTTTGCATTCGCTATTACGTGACTGCCCGCGGAGTCGCCCAGACCTCAACGTTATCCGGACCCTGGAGGGGCCACCCGCCCTGCCGCCGGCCGGCCGGAAGATGAAGAACGTTGAAGAAGTATGAATCCTGGCCCGGCCACCTTGACTCGTTCCTGTCGGCTGACTATTTCGATGCTTCGAAATAACTGACACGCCTTCGATTCCTACAATTCCGTGACAGGCAAACCACCAAGGACCGCCGCCGGCATACCGACGATGGGCGCGCTCATCGGCGAGCTGCTGAAGCACGTCAACCGCCGCTCCGCCGGCGAGACGCTGGCGATCATGAACGATTCCGGGCTGACGCTGCCGCAGCTGGTGACCCTGCACCTGCTGGAGCAGGCCGGGGTGCGGACGATCTCGGCCATCGCCACGTCGCTCCGCCTGTCGCCGGCGGCCACCAGCCACCTGATCGATCGCCTGGTGACGGGGGGGCTGGTGGGCCGGATCGAAGATCCGGAGGATCGCCGCCAAAAGCGTGTCACCATCACGTCCGCCGGCCGCCGGCTGGTGGAGCGCGTTCGCCGCGAGCGCACGCGCGAGATGACGGAGGCCGTCGCCGGCTTGCCGCCGGAGGTCAGCCGGGAGTTCGGTCGGGTTTTGAGTCGGGTCATCGGAGAGCTGGAGAAGTTGTCGTCTACGCCAAAGGACGTCCCATGAAGACCATCGTCGCCGTCAAGAACGCCACCAAGAACTACGCCCTGGGGAAGGTCACCGTGCCCGCGCTGCGCGGGGTCGATCTGGAGGTCGCCGAGGGCGAGTTCCTGTCCATCGCCGGTCCGTCGGGCAGCGGCAAGACCACGCTGCTGAACCTGATCGGCTGCGTCGACACGCCGACGTCAGGCATCGTCGAGGTGGCGGGCAAGGACACGCGTAAGCTGTCCGAGCGCGAGCTGACCGACCTGCGCCTGAACACCATCGGCTTCATCTTCCAGAGCTTCAACCTGGTGCAGGTGCTGAGCGTGTTCCAGAACGTGGAGCTGCCGCTGCTGCTGCAGAAGAAGCTGAACGGCGCCCAGCGGGCCGAGCGCGTCGAGGCGCTGCTGAAGCGCGTGGGGCTGGACGAGCACATCCGCCACCGGCCCAGCGAGCTGTCGGGCGGCCAGCGGCAGCGGGTCGCCATCGCGCGCGCCCTGGTGACGCGGCCCCAGCTGGTGCTCGCCGACGAGCCCACGGCGAACCTCGACTCGGTCACCGGCCAGAACATCCTGGACCTGATGAAGGAGCTGAACCAGACCGAGAAGACGACGTTCATCTTCTCGACGCACGACGCGCGCGTGATGTCGCACGCCAGCTCGGTGGTGCGGCTGGCCGACGGCAAGTTCGTCGATCGCCTGACCGGGGCCGAGGCCATCGCGGCTGGCGTCAACCGCAAGGCGCCCGCCGCGGGAGTGTCGTGATGGAAGGCCGGCTCGCCACGTTCGGGATCATCGCGAAGATCGCCTTCCGGAACCTGTTCGCCAGCCGTCTGAAGACGGCCATCGTGGGCGGCATCATCCTGGGCGGCGCCCTGCTGGTCGTCGTCGTGGGCTCGTTCGTCGACAGCGTGGTGGCGGGCATGCGCCGCAGCATCGTGGGCAGCGTGGCCGGCGACATCCAGGTGTACTCGTCGCAGTCGAAGGACCCGCTGGAGGTGATGGGCGGCTTCTCGCTGGAGGCGCCCGATCTGGCGTCGCTGGACGACTTCGCCAAGGTGAAGCAGGTGCTGGAGACGGTGCCGAACGTGAAGTCGGTGGTGCCGATGGGCATCAACGGCGCGATCGTGCCGTCGGGCAACACCATCGACGTGGCCCTGGCGCACCTGCGGGACCTGGTGCGCCGCAAGCTGTCGGGCAAGACCTCCGCCGGCGACGTGGCCGCGTACGAGGCCGAGAAGGGCCACGTGCACCAGATCCTCTCCGTGCTGCAGGGGGACATCAAGAACGCCCGCCAGCTGCAGGACGAGAAGGCGCTGTCGCCCGAGGACGCGGCGGCGGTGAACAAGGCCATCTCGCCCGCCTTCTGGGCCGACTTCGACAAGAACCCGCTCGACTCGCTGGAGTTCCTGGAGAACAAGATCGCGCCCCAGGCCATCGACGCCGACATGCTGTTCCTGCGCTACGTGGGCACGGATCCGGCCGCCTTCGCGCGCTCGTTCGACCGCATGAAGATCGTGGACGGCACGACCATCCCCGAGGGCAAGCGGGGCTTCCTGTTCTCGAAGTACATGTACGAGGACCAGGTGAAGCTGAAGACGGCGCGCCGCCTGGACAAGATCAAGACGGCCCGCAACGAGCGGGGCGAGAAGATCGCCACCGACGCCGAGCTGAAGCGGTTCGTGCGCGAGAACAGCAACCAGGTGCGCGAGATCATGCTGCAGCTGGACGCCCCCAAGACGGCCCTGTTCCGCGACAAGCTGCAGAAGAAGCTGGGCAGCAGCGAGGCCGACGTGGCCAAGCTGCTGTCGTCGTTTTTCCAGACCGACGATCTGAACTTCGACGACCGCTACGACTTCTTCTACAAGGAGCTGGCCCCCTCGCTGGAGCTGTACCGCATCCGCATCGGGGACACGCTGACCATCAAGGCCTTCACGCGCAGCGGCTACGTGCAGTCGGTGAACGTGCCGGTCTACGGGACGTTCGACTTCACCGGCCTGGAGAAGTCACCGCAGGCGGGATCGCTGAACCTGATGGACATGGTCTCGTTCCGGGACCTGTACGGCTTCCTCACCGCCGAGCGCGCCCAGGAGATCGGCGAGCTGAAGAAGGCGATGAACGCCCGCGAGATCTCGCGCGACAACGCCGAGGCCGAGCTGTTCGGAACGAAGGAGCTGGCCAAGCCCGAGCCGGCGCCCGGCGCGCCGACCACCGTCCCGCTGGCCGCGGGGCCGGTCAAGCGCGGGCACGGCAAGAAGAAGGGCGCGGCCCAGGCGGTTCCCGCGCCGTCCGCGCCCGTGCAGGCCACGGGCCGGACCATCGTCGCCGAGGCGACCCCCGGCCTGAACCCGCCGACCGGCGAGGGGGTCGGCGCCAAGCTGACGCGCGAGGAGCTGGTCAAGCGCGTCTACGACCCCGCCCAGCTGCAGTCGGGCGCCGTCCTGAACGCGGCCGTCATCCTGAAGGACGAGTCGAAGATCCCGCAGACCATCGCGGCCATCGACGCGGCCGGCAAGAAGGCGGGCCTGCCCCTCAAGGCCATCACCTGGCAGGAGGCGTCCGGGTTCATCGGCCAGATGGTGGTGGCCTTCCAGGCGGTGCTGCTGGTGCTGGTGCTGATCATCTTCCTGGTGGCGCTGGTCATCATCAGCAACGCGCTGGTGATGGCGACGCTGCAGCGGGTGCAGGAGATCGGCACGCTGCGGGCGGTGGGCGCGCAGCGCCGCTTCATCCTGGCCATGCTGGTGCTGGAGGGGCTGGTGGTGGCGGCGGTGTTCGGCGGCGCGGGCGTGTTGCTGGGCGCGCTGATCGTCAAGGTGGTGGGGAAGATCGGCATCCCGGCGCCGAACGACGTGTCGTACTTCTTCTTCTCGGGGCCGCGGCTGCACCTGACGCTGGGCACGGGAAACCTGGTGGCGGCGCTGTTGATCGTGTTCGTGGTCAGCGGACTGTCCAGCCTGTATCCGGCCTGGCTGGCCATGCGCGTGAACCCGCGCACGGCCATGCAGGCCGAAGAGGGCTGATTAGCGGCGCAAGTGAAAGTCTGAGGAGACAACCATGCCGACTTTTGGAACGAATTTTCAGATCGCCGCGCGCAGCCTGATCCAGCACCGCCGCCGGGCCATCTTCCTGGGCGCCGCCATCGGCGCGGTCACCGCGCTGCTGGTGTTGCTGAACGGCCTGTCGACGGGCGTGCACGAGACGATGGAGCACACGGCCACCACGCTCTCCAGCGGCCACGTGAACGTGGGCGGCTTCTTCAAGGTCAGCGCCGGGCAGTCGGCGCCGGTGGTGACGGACTACACCAAGGTGCTGGACGTGGTGAAGCGTTCGGTGCCCGAGATGGACTTCTCGGTGCAGCGGGGCCGGGGCTGGGCCAAGCTGGTGTCCGACTCGGGGTCGATGCAGGCAGGGGTCAGCGGCATCGACATCAAGGACGAGCCCGAGTTCAAGAGCGTCCTCTCCATCGTCAGCGGCAACATCGAGGATCTGGCCGAACCGGGGACCATCCTGCTGTTCGAGGATCAGCTGAAGAAGCTGGAGGTCAAGGTGGGCGACGCCATCACCGTGTCGGCGCAGACCACGCGCGGCGTGGCGAACACCGTCGACTGCCGGGTGGTCGCCATCGCGCGCGACGCGGGGCTGATGAGCAAGTGGAACGTCTACGTCCCCATGGTGACGCTGCGGGCGCTGTATCAGCTGAGCCCGAACACCACCGGCGCCATCCAGATCCACCTGAAGCCGCGCGACCAGCCGAACGCCACCCAGATCGCCGGTCGCCTGCGCACCACGCTGGAGCAGGCCGGCTATCGCATGATGGACCCGGACCCGCGCGCGTTCTGGATGAAGTTCGACACCGTGAACCGCGAGCAGTGGACGGGGCAGAAGCTGGACGTCACCACGTGGGAGGACGAGCTGTCGTTCCTCACCTGGACGCTGAACCTGCTGAACGTCCTGAAGGTGCTGCTGCTGCTGATCCTGATCGCCATCGTCATCACGGGCATCATGAACACCATGTGGATCGCCATCCGCGAGCGCACCCGCGAGATCGGGACCCTGCGCGCCATCGGCATGCAGCGGCGGGGCATCCTGTGGATGTTCCTGTACGAGTCGTTGCTGCTGGGGCTGGCCAGCGCCACCGCTGGCGCGATCGCCGGCTCGCTGATCGCCGCGGCCCTGAACGGCGCGCACATCGCCGTGCCGGTCTCGATGCAGCTGTTCCTGATGTCCGACCACCTGCACCTGGCCGTTCACCCGGGCGAGGTGGTGCGGGCGGCGCTGATGCTGACGATCCTGACGGGGCTGGCGGCGCTGTACCCGTCCTTCCGCGCCGCGCGCCTGCGCCCCATCGAGGCGATGTCCCACTTCGGTTGAGCGGTCTGCTCCCGCTGACGCTTGCCTGAATCCAACGGAACCCCAGATAGAGCACAGGAAAGACATCCCATGAAGCCGATCACGCGTTCGCACTCGTTGCCGGCCCGCCTCGTTCTCGGGCTGGCGGTCATGCTCCCCGTCGCCGCCGTCGGGCTCGCCAGCCGCGACGCCCACGCCGCCAAGACGAAGGACGAGCTGGTGAAGATCCTGAAGAGCGTCGACGAGCGCCAGAACAGCCAGGGCGACTGGCACTCGCACATCTACATGGAGCAGAAGGAGAAGGACAAGGTCGACGTCGTCTACGAGGGCGACGTCTACCGGCGCAGCGAGGACCAGAAGTTCGTCATCGTCTTCACCAAGCCGAAGGCGTCGCAGGGGCAGGGCTACCTGCGCATCGATCAGAACCTGTGGTTCTACGACCCGGCCGTCGGCAAGTGGGAGCGCCGCACCGAGCGCGAGCGCATCGGCGGCACGAACTCGCGCCGCTCCGACTTCGACGAGTCGCGCCTGGCCATCGAGTACGAGCCGACGGACGACGGCGAGACGAAGCTGGGCGCGTACACGGCCCAGGCCATGACCTTGAAGGGCAAGCCGGGGATCGACCTCGCCTTCCCGGTGGTCAAGCTGTGGGTCGACAAGGACACGCTGAACGTGCTGAAGCGGCAAGAGTTCGCGCTGTCGGGCCGGCTGCTGCGCACGTCGTACTACCCGAAGTGGAAGAAGGCCTACAGCGAGTCGAAGCACGGGGACACCTGGTTCCCCGAGGAGATCCGCTTCTACGACGAGGTGGAGAAGGCGAACTCGACCCTGATCCTGATCAAGGAGGTCGACTTCAAGCCGCTGGCGCAGAACCTGTTCACGAAGGCCTGGCTCGAGAGCAAGAGCCGGTGAGCGCGGCGGCCAGGGGCGGGGGCGGCCAGCGGGGTCTCGAGCGGAGCGCGAGCGGAGTGAATGTCATGAGACGACGACGGATGGCCCTGCTCGCCGGCGCGGGCACGCTGGGGTTGCTGATGGCGCGCGCCGGCGCCGCCGAGCCGGCGCGGCCCAACGAGGACGAGATGTTCGGCGGCGCGCCGGCGACCGCACCGGCGGCGGCGAAGGCCCCTGCTGGCGCCGCGGGCGCGCCGGGGACCGCCGCCGCGTCGGGGAACGCCGTCTCGACCGAGCCGAGCTCGCCGTCACCGCCGCCGGTCGGCGCCCCGGGCGCCCCCGTGCAGCCGGTGGCGCCGTCCGACACCGACCGCGGCACCGCGCGTGACGTCGATCTTCTCGGCGATCCGAACGCCGGCCCGAAGCTGAGCCAGGACGTGGCGCCCGACGACCCGCTGAAGATCGGCGGCCAGATCTACCTGCGCGCGCTGTACAACAACCCCGGTTCCCAGGACTACGTGAAGCTGGCCAACGGCGAGCCCGGGCAATACAAGACCTTCTCGGCGCCCTCGCTGGTCGACGCCTATTTCGACGCCCGGCCGAACGACCGCGTACGCGGGTTCGTCCTGGGC
>Ga0105240_10014423_pt1 | contig 10788 bp, 6 predicted proteins | sample KBSC54metaG_FD_80426 | JGI IMG/M metagenome (GOLD analysis project Ga0105240, IMG submission 80426) | Corn rhizosphere microbial communities from Kellogg Biological Station, Michigan, USA - KBS C5-4 metaG | ecosystem: Host-associated > Plants > Roots > Rhizosphere > Soil | place: Michigan, USA...
CGATGGACGAGGGTGGCTTCATTCTCGACTACAAGGCCAAATCCGGCGCGGCGCTGTCCGATACCGACCGCCTGCTCCGCCAGGTCGAGACGATCATCCGCCGGACTCCGGAGGTGGCGAGCTATTCGCGCCGCACCGGCGTGCAGCTCGGCGGTGGTTTGACCGAAGCCGACGAGGGCGATTTCTTCATCCGGTTGAAGGGCGGTAGCCGCCGACCGATCGCGGATGTGATGGGCGAGATCCGCGGCAAGGTCGAGAACCAGGTGCCGGGCCTCGAGATCGAGACCGCGCAGCTGATGGAGGACCTGATCGGCGACCTGACCGCCGTGCCTCAGCCGATCGAGGTCAAGCTGTTCGGCGACGATGATGCGCAACTCGTGGATTCGGCGAAAAGGGTGGCCGATGCGATCGGCAAGATCGATGGCGTCGTCGAAGTCGTCGACGGCCTGCGGGTGGCGGGCGATGCGATCGATATCCATGTCGACCGCTCCGCCGCCGCCTTGGACGGCCTCGATCCCGATGCGGTCGCCAAGCAGGTCGAGGCGCAGATCGGCGGCACGGTCGCCACCTCGATCCTCGCTGGCGAGCAGGTGATCGACGTGCGCGTGCGCCTGCCGCAGGACTTGCGCAGCCGCGCCGATGCGCTGGGGCAGTTGTTGCTCCGGGCGCCGGACGGGCGCACGGCGACGTTGAGTTCGATCGCGAAGATCAGCATCGCGGCGGGCCAGCGCCAAATTACCCGAGAGGATCTCGCACCCTTCATCCCCGTGACCGCGCGGCTCGAGGGGAAGGATCTCGGCACCGGCATGAAGGAGGTCCGGGCGGCCGTTGACGGGCTGCACCTGCCCGCCACGATCCGGGTGGATTATGGTGGTCTCTACGCCCAGCAGAAACAGAGCTTTTCGGACCTGACGACGGTGTTCGTCGCGGCCCTTCTGCTGTCCGCCCTTCTGCTCACCCTGTTGTTCGAGCGCTGGTCCTTCACGATCGCGGTGATCGGCACCGTCCTCCTGTCGGTCACCGCCGTCTTTTTCGGCCTGTGGCTGACTGGGACCGAGCTCGACATCTCGGCGATGATGGGGCTCACCATGGTGGTCGGCATGCTGACCGAACTCGCCATCTTCTTCCTGGCAGAGCTTCCGGCCGGCGGGCCGATCACGGCCGCAGCCTTGATCGAGGCGGGGAAGGTGCGTCTGCGGCCGATCCTGATGTCGGCCCTCATCGCGATCCTGACGCTGCTGCCGCTGGCGCTCGGGATCAGCCGCGGCGCAGGCCTGCAGACGCCGCTCGCGACCGCGATCATCGCGGGTCTCGTGGTCGGCGCGCCGTTGGTGCTCTGTTTCCTGCCGATGCTGCTGCTCGCCATGGCGCGGCGCGATCATCACCGGCCCTCGTCCGCCACCTAGAACTGACGGGCGACGCCCCGGCGGCCCCGGTACGCCCAGGATCCGGTCCATTCATGGCGCGGATCATTATCTCGGGAAGCCGGGACATCTTGCGGAAGCGGCCGCCGCCCTGTCTGGAGAGATGGAGGCTCTCTAACTAGGCTTTGCACGGAGCGCGGACGATGACGGCGGATCTGATTCTCTACGAACTGGCGGCCGAGGACCCCGAATTGCGGTTCAGCCCGCATTGCTGGAAGACGAGGATGGCGCTCGCGCACAAGGGGCTCGAAGCGACCCGGATAGCCTGGCGGCTTACCGACAAGGACATCATCGCCTTCTCGGGGCAGGGCGAGGTTCCCGTCCTGGTCGACCGGGGGGAGGTGATCACGGATTCGTGGAAGATCGCCTGCCATATCGAGCGAACCTATCCGGACAGACCTTCGCTGTTCGGAGGCGACGATGCCGTGGCGTTGGCTGGGTTTGTGAACGCATGGGCGGATGCCGTGCTTTTGCCGGCGATCTCCCGCATCATCCTTGTGGATATTCACGGCGGCCTCGCGCCGGCCGACAAGGAATATTTCCGAACCTCCCGGGAGAAGCGCCTGGGGCAACGCCTCGAAGACGTCGTTGCCGACCGGGAAGGTCATCTGTCGATCTTCAGAAACGCGCTCGCGCCTCTGCGGCGGATACTGAAGGATGCGCCCTACGTCTCGGGCGAAGCGCCGGCATATGCGGATTATTGCGTGTTCGGCATGTTCATGTGGGCCCGTTCCACGAGTTCGATCGAGCTTGTCGATGCCGGCGATCGCGTGTCCGAATGGCGAGAAAGGCTGCTCGATCATTTCGGCGGTCTCGCGCGATCTTCCCCGCGAGCAACTCGGATTGGAGAAGCACCCTAGGGCCGAAGACGGGGCAAAGGATCGTTCGGCCAAAAGCGCCGTTGCCGAGGGCCGACAGTTGGAGCTGGTCGCCGAAAGGCCCGTCATCCGCGCGAAACTTCTCTGTCATCGGCAACACCGTGCTCTGTGATCCGCGCGGCCCCTTGCATGCAGCGTTACGATGCAGCCGAGGAAACGGATGAGGGGCGCCAGCATGTATGTCCGCAACGCTTGGTATTGCGCCGGTTTTTCGACCGAGCTGAACGAGAAGGGGCGGATCGCGCTTGGACATGAAAGTCGTGACGCCGCCGCCGGTCACATAGACGAGCAGGCATTATGTCCCTTCGCGCGATTGCCTCTGTTCCGACGAAGCCGCGCTTGCGCCCAGCATTCCATCGTCGTACCTGGAGTTTAGCCTAATCGGAGTTAGGCGGGCTTTCGGGATTGGTGGCGAGGGGCGCGGTGGCAGACATCGAATTCGATATCGATGGCAGGATTGCAAGGCTGCGCCTGAACCGGCCGGAAGGCCTCAACGCAATCACGCCTGAGATGGACACGCTACTCCACGATGCGTGGACCCGCATCAACGACGATCCCGGAATCTGGGCGGTCATCCTCTCGGCCGCCGGGGAGCGCGCCTTCTCGATCGGCGCCGATGTTTCCCAGGGCGTCGAGAGGGACGGGCGGATGGCGCTGGGGGGCGGGATCACCGGCATCGGTGGCCCGCATCTGGAATGCAGGAAGCCGATCGTCGCCGCGGTTCAGGGATATTGCGTGGGTGGCGGCTTCGAGCTGGCGATGTGCGCCGACCTCATCGTGGCGACGGAGACCGCCCAGTTCGGTCTGCCGGAGACGAAGGTCGGCATCATCGGCGAGTGCGGCGTCGTTCATCGCGCCATCCGCCAGCTTCCCCACCGTATCGCGCTTCAGATGATCCTGACCGGCGAGCGGATATCCGCGCAGCAGGCGATGCAATACGGCCTCGTGAATGAGGTCGTCCCGCCCGGTGAGCTGGATGCGGCTGCCCAAAGATGGGCGGACAAGCTGGTGGCCGCGTCCCCTTTGGCGGTGCAGGCCGCCAAGGCCGCCGTCACCGTCCGCGCCGGCCATCCGCTCGAGGTCGCGCTCGCGACGCGTTTCGAGGAAATCGAGCGTTACGCATCGACCGAGGACAAAAGGGAGGGGGAGCGCGCCGCTGCCGAGCGCCGCAAGCCCGTCTGGTCAGGACGGTAGCGCTCAAAGTTCCGGGTCGATCACCGCCTTGATGACCTCGCCCTTGTGGACCGCGTCGAGCGCCAGATGCGCGTCCTCGATCGCGAAGCGATGGCTGATCAGGCTCGCGAGCGGCACCTTGTCTTGCAGTTGCGCCGCGAGTTGCATCGCTCCGTGATAATGCTTCGGCTTCGGGAAGCTGGCGCCGACGATCGTGAGGTTCTTGGTCACCAGGTCGCGTGGCGATATCGGCTGCGTGCCGATCGCCCCCCACAGGCCCATCACGACATAGCGGCTGTGAATGCCGGCGAGATCGACGCCCTCGGGAAAGGCCGGAAGGAAACCTGCCGCTTCGACCACCAGCGAAGGCCCGGCCGGGCCGGTCAGCTCGTAGATCTGCCTGCGCCGCTCCTCGAGGCTGTCGCGCAGCGACACCGTCGCGGTGGCGCCGAGCGACTTCGCGACCTCCAGCCGGCGATCGACACCGTCGATGACGATTACTTCGCGGGCACCGGCCTGCGCGGCGAGGACCACGGCGGAGAGGCCGACCGGCCCCGCGCCCTGGACGACGACGGTTTCGCCCATGCGCACCGGCCCACAACGCTCGAAGCCGCGCAGCACAGTCGGCAACGCGCACCCGAGCGCGGCCACGGCCAAAGGATCGGCGCCGTCGGGCAGCTTGAAGAAGGCGAGGCCGCGGGGTAGCCACGCATAATCCGCGTAGCTTCCCCAGTTGGGCTTCTCGGCATGCTCGAAATATTGCGAATTCTCGCACGGCGTCTCTTCGAGCACGGTGCAGGAGTGGCAACGATGGCACGCCGCGATCGGCGACCAGCAGACGAGATCGCCGACCTTGACCGGGACACCGGCATAATCGGTGTCCAGGCCCCCGAGCTTCTCGATCCGGCCCACGCCCTCATGACCGAGGATGATGGGGAAGGGCATGATGCCCGCTTCGCCCGTCTTGATATGCACGTCGCTGCCGCACACGCCGCCGAGGACGACCCGCACCAGGGCGCCGCCATATTCGGGGTCTGCGATTTCGACGTTCCAGGTTTCGAGCTTGTTGGTCTCGACGAGAACGGTGGCGCGGCCGGTGGTCATGATCGTTCCTCGCCTGTCGCCTCAGTGCGCGAGCATGCCGGCATCGACGAGATGCTCGGCGCCGGTGATATAGGATGCTTCGTCCGAGGCGAGGAAGAGGACCAGCGCCGAGACCTCGGCCGGATCGGCGATGCGGCCGAGCGGGATCTCGCGCAGTGCATCGCCGCCGACCTCGTCGGTCGCCTCGACCATCATCGGCGTCTGGATGAAGCCGGGATGCACGCTGTTCACGCGGATGCCGTGCTTGCCATATTCCATGGCGGTCGCCTTGGTCATGCCGCGCACCGCGAACTTGCTGGCGACGTAGGCAAGGCTCGGGAAGCCGTAATTGGCCGCCATGCCCGCGATCGAGGAGATGTTCACGATCGACCCGCCGCCCGCGCGCAGCATCGCGGGGACGACGGCACGCATGCCGTAGAAGACCGAATGCTGGTTGATCGCGCAGACGAGATCGTAGCCGGCGTCGTCGAGATCCGCCGTCGTCGCCATGGGGCCGAGGATGCCGGCATTGTTCACGAGGATGTCGACCTTGCCGAAGGCTTTCTCGGCCTCGACGACGACGCGCTCCCAGTCCTCGGGCTTGGTCACGTCCTGCGCCACGAAGCGGCAATCGCCGCCGATCTCGTCGGCGAGCGCCTGGCCACCAGCCGCATTCCTGTCCGTGATGACGAGGCGGGCGCCTTCACGCGCGAAGATGCGCGCGTGGGATTCGCCCATTCCGCGCGCCGCGCCCGTGATGATCGCAACCTTGCCGCTCAACCGTCCCATGCGAACTCTCCATCACTCTCTACGCTGATTCACCGTACCACGGGCATGCCATGGACTTGGCCCCGCCGACAAAACGACCGGGCGAACCGCGAAGGATTCGCCCGGTCTCGGAGGGGAGGCCGCGATCTTAGAATTTCACCGACAATTCTCCGGCGACGGTGCGCGGCTCACCCACGATCACCGTGTTGAAGCCGCCCGAATTGCCCTCGACATAGCCCGATGCATAATAAAGCTTGTTCAGCAGGTTCTTCACGTAGACGCCCGCCGAGAATTTGGTCCCCAGGATCTCGTTCCAGCTCAGGCGAAGCTGGACCGTCGTATAGCCCTTGATCTTGGTGTCCGGCGTGATGCTGAAATTGTTGTTCGAGAAATAGGAGCTGCTCTGCGAAAAGCTGTCCGCGCGCAGATGGACGTCGCCCACGTCGGTCGGCACCGGCAGCTTGAAGTCGGCGAACAGCGAGCCCGACAGCTTCGGGGAGTCCGGATAGGAGTCGAACGGGATGGTGTAGCCCGGTACGCCCGTCTGCGCCGAAAGGTCGACGAGGCCCTTCGTATATTTGGCGTGGGTATAGGCGCCGGCAAAGCCGAACTGGAGCCAGTCGGTCGCCTGGATATCGCCATCGACCTCGATGCCCTTGATCGTCGCCTCGGGCACGTTGACGGTGAAGGCCGACGGCGCGCCCGCCACCACGGCGTAGAGCGAGTGCTGGGCGTTGTGGACGATCTGGTCATAGGCCGCGATGTTGAAATGCGCCCTGCGACCGGCAACCATGCCGTTGAACTTGTAGCCGACCTCGAAGTCATGCGTATATTCGTTCTTGAAGAAGTTCACGAAATTGTACGGCACCACGGCACCGTTGAAGTTTCCGGCACGGAAGCTTCCCCGTTGCGCGAAGTAGATCTGGTTATGCGGATTGAACTGCCACTGGATATTGACGTTCCAGCTCGGGGCCTGGAGATTCTTCAACTCGTGGGGGAAATTGGCAGCGAAGGCATGGTCGGGAAACGCCGTCTCGCCGACTTCTTCCCACGTATAGCGACCGCCCGCCGTAAAGCTCAGGCCCTGCACGTAATCCGAGAAATCGTAGGTCGCCTGGGCGTAGAGCGCCTTCGAATTGTCGGTTCCCCGGGTATGGTAGAGAACCTGACCCAGAGGCGTGGCGAGATCGCCGCCGACGATGACGGGAATGCCCTCGACTTTCTTGGCGTCGTTATAGAAGCCGCCGATGATGTACTTGAGCCTGTCGTTCGCGAGCGTTCCCTGGATCTGGGCCTCTTCCGACCAGCTCTTGTTCCGGAACACCTCGCCGCCCGGCGGGCCCGCGAAGGCGCCGGTCGTGTTGTAGAGATCGAGCGAGGCGAACGGGCTGCCGGAGAGGATGCCGGGCGTCCGCGAGAAGCTGCTCTGATATCCGAAGATGTTCTTGAAGGTCGTGTGATCGTCCAGGTTGATCGTCGTCGTGTTCGACAGGAAGTAATTGTGCGAGCTGTGCGGCAGATCGTACGAATAATAGATGTCGTAGGGATGCGCCTTCTGCCAGGCGTAATAGCCGGCGACCGCGCCCGGGAACGTGCCGGGTCCGGGCGGTCCATTGCCGACGCCGGGGAACAGGCCGTTGCCGTACACCGTGTCGAGGGTCGTGGTCAGGGCGAAGCCGTTGTTGGTCTGGCCCAGCTTGTAATAGGAATAGAGCTCGCTGCCCGCCTCGCTGCCGCCGAAATGGCTGTATTCGAACACGGTGACGTTCTTGATCGAGTCCGTCGGCTTCGCGACGACGGTGATCCGGCCCGATTTATTGTCGGTATCGCCAAGCGTGCCACCGGCGAGCAGATTGTGGATGTAGCCGTTCTGCGCCTGATAGTCGCCGGCCAGCCGGATCACGAGCTTGTCGGCGATCAGCGGGACGTCGACGGCGCCTTCCACCTGCCGAAGCTTGCGCTCGCCACCGCGAACGGTGAGGTAGCCGCCGAAATCGTTGCCCGGCAAGGTCGATTGGTAGAGGACGGCACCGCCGGTCGCGTTGCGGCCGAACAGCGTGCCCTGCGGGCCCTTCAACGCCTGGATCGACGAGAAATCGTAGAACGCCGTCGCCGAATTGCCGCCCGAGAAGGGCACTTCGTTCAGATAGGTCAGCACCGCCGGGCTCGCGCCGGAGAAGGCATCGAGAGTCTGGCCGCGTAGCGTGAAGCTCACCTGGTTCTGGTTCTGGCCGCTCTTCACGACGAGGCCCGGTACGAGAGACTGGAGATCCTGTTCATGGGTGATGACGCGGGTCTTCAGGGTCTCGCTGTTGAACGCCGAGATCGAGAGTGGAACCTTGGAGAGCGATTCCTCGCGACGCTGGGCGGTGACGATGATGTCGCCCGTGGAATTCCCGGCATCCGCCGTCGATGCAGCCTGGGGCGCGGCTGCCTGGGGCGCCGTGCTCGCCGTATCGGGTGCGGATTGGGCCAGCGAGGGAGCAGCCAGCAGCGACACGACGAGCGTCGTCGCGGCGGCGGACAATGCGAGATTGGCACGCTGGTTGCGCAGGCCGGACGCACTTCGAACAGTCTGCATTGCGGTTTCGCTCCTCATCAGGCTCTCCCTTGAAGATTTCTTCTTGTCGGTCAGGTCGCGCTCGTCGTCCCGTTCCGGTTGTCTGTCGGTGGAAAATCGTTGCCGCGGTCGGGAAGGGCGGTGCGACGACGGCTCGCAACCCTGTCGCCATGTCCGGTAAATTCCGCGCATCGAACCTCCCCAAAAAATGCCGCCTCTGCGTGCGGTATCCTGGCGCCGGTCATGGCCGGCATTCTCGTTGTCAAATGCACCTAACCACAATTAGGTAGATCGCGCAAGCGCCATTTAAGTCAGCTGTCATCATCGGAGGATGCTTTGGTGATTTCGTCACGGGAGCGCGCATGTTGAGCTTCTGGAACTATTCATAACTATCTGTAAAATATAATCAAAATCCGTAAATCGGTCACGCGCGACGTCTAAGTTTCTGAGCCCAGAGCCACCTCTGCGATCGAGGCGATCGCATTCTTCCAGTTTCGGTTTTCGGACGAAATGTAGATTAGAATTGGGGGCGCCCCCCGTTCCGGGCGGCGGGGCTCTCTAGTCCCGCATGGGAACCCGTTCGATCACCGTCAGGCCGAAGCCTTCCAGCGCCGCGAGTTTTGCGGTGCTGGACGTGAGCAGGACCATATGCCGTACGCCGAGATCGAGCAGGATCTGCGCGCCGATGCCGTAATCGCGCGTGGCATTGGTGTCGTGATAGGTCTTCCGCCCGCCGGCGATGCGTTTCGAGATCGAATCCGGGCTCGGGTCGCGCACGAAGACGGCGACCGCCTGGCCGGGATGGGCCGCGATCGCGGCGAGCGCGCGCGGCACATAGTCGCGATGCGCGGTCGACCAGCCCAGCAGGTCGGCGGTGAGGTCGACCTGGTGGACGCGGACCAGCGTATCCTTCGAGGGATCGATCTCGCCCTTCACCAGCGCGACATGCTCGCCGCCGTCCACTTCGTTGCGGTAGACGTGAACAGTGAGATTGCCTCCGTAGAAGCTGCTGAACGGCGCGCTCTCGACGCGGGACACGAGCTTCTCCGAACGCCTGCGATAGGCGATGAGGTCGGCGATCGTGCCGACCTTCAGGCCATGCTCGGCGGCGAACTGGAGGAGTTCGGGCAGGCGCGCCATCGTCCCGTCGTCGTTCATGACCTCGCAGATCACACCGGCCGGCGTCAGCCCGGCGATCCGGGCGATGTCGACGGCCGCCTCGGTGTGGCCCGCACGGACGAGCACGCCGCCGTCCCTGGCGACGAGCGGGAAGACGTGGCCGGGGGACACGATATCGAACGCGCCTTTGCTCGGGTCGACCGCGACGGCGACGGTGTGGGCGCGATCCTGCGCGGAGATGCCGGTGGTGACGCCCTCGCGCGCCTCGATCGAGACCGTGAAGGCCGTGCCGTGCCCGGACTGGTTGTTCACCGTCATCGGCGGCAGCTTCAGATGCTCCGCGCGCGATTGCGTGATGGCGAGGCAGATCAGCCCCCGGGCATGCTTCGCCATGAAGTTGATCGCCAGCGGCGTCGCGAACTGCGCCGGAATGATGACATCGCCCTCATTCTCGCGATCGTCGGCATCGACGAGGATGTAGGGTTTTCCGTTGATCGCATCCTCGATGATCTCCTCGATCGTCGACAGTGATGCGGGGATCGCAGGCACGGCGCCTGGCGCCTGTTCCATGACATTATCCTTCTCGATGATGGCCTCATCCAGCATGGGCGATGTCCTCGATGCGCTTCGCGGCCATCTGCTGGAGCACATTCTTCTGAACCTTGCCGGTGCCGGTCTTGGGCAGGTCCGCGTCCTCGATGAACCAGACATCGCGCGGCAATTTGTATCTGGCGACGCGCTCGCTGAGATAGTCGATCACTGCTTGCGCTTCGATCTGCTCGCCCGGCGTGAGCACGATCCACGCGCAGCCGCATTCGCCCCAGCGATTGTCGGGCATGCCGATCAGGAAGGCCTGCGAGATGGCGGGGTGCGTGGTCAAGATCTGCTCGAGCTCCTTGGGCGAGACGAGCTCGCCGCGGCTCTTGTAAAGCTCCTTGGAACGGCCGGTGAGGAAGAGGTTGCCGTCGTCGCGGAACTGGCCGAGATCGCCCATCCGTATCCAGCCGCCGGGCAGCATGATCTTGGCGGTCTCATCGGGTCGGCGGAAGTAGCCGAGGCTGTTCATCGGGCCTCGCGTGCAGATTTCGCCCGCGCTGCCCCAGGGCACATCCTCCCCGGTTTCGGGGTCGATCATCTTGAACTGGGCGATGCGCCCGTTCTCCTGCACGATGCCGGCGACGCCCGCCTCGACGACGCGACCTTGCGTCGATGAGACGATTTCGATCGGATCGCCGGGCTGCGTGCAGATGATCGTGGCGGTGGTCTCGGTCTGGCCGTAGCTCGTGAAGATCTCGTCGCAGCCCAGCGTTTCCTGGATGTCGCGCCAGACCCAGCTGGGCGTCGGCGCGGCGGCGCTGTGGATCGCGGTCAGGCTCGAAAGGTCGTAATGCTGGATCTTGGCCTGTTCCATGAGCGCGATCGTCATCGTCGGCACGCCCATCAGGAAGGTGGCGCGGTGGCGTTCGACCGCGCGCAGGATCGCATCCGGCTCGAATTTGAGGAGCGGCACGATCGCACCGCCGACGATGAGCCCCGAAAGCAGCCCGACCACCAGCCCGAACGAATGGTAGAGCGGCAGCGAGAAGACCGCCCGGCGCCCTTGCTCGAACGCCTGGTGATAGGCCCCGGCATAGGCTGCGCGCAGGAGATTGTCGTGGGTCTGCATGACCCCCTTGGGCGATCCGGTCGTGCCCGAGGTGAACATGATCACGGCGGGGCTGTGCGGATCGGTCGGGTTGGCCGGTGGCGGGTTCGTTTCAATCCCGGCCTGCCGCAGCAGCAG
>Ga0105240_10014425_pt1 | contig 10788 bp, 4 predicted proteins | sample KBSC54metaG_FD_80426 | JGI IMG/M metagenome (GOLD analysis project Ga0105240, IMG submission 80426) | Corn rhizosphere microbial communities from Kellogg Biological Station, Michigan, USA - KBS C5-4 metaG | ecosystem: Host-associated > Plants > Roots > Rhizosphere > Soil | place: Michigan, USA...
CCTGATCTCAATAAACGAAATAGATGCTTCGGAGAAACACAACGTCCCGGATGTGCGGAGCCCGAACTTGTGGAAGTGATCCGCTGGGGCACAGGGCGGTGGTACCCGAGGAAGCTCAACTTGAACAAGCGCCAGCCCAGAGCCCGTTCCCGGCAGGGGCACACTGGCAGGCGGGTGAAACTCCTGTATCTCCGGTGGCTCCGGCCTTTCACGCGGGGGCGGAAGGGGACCCAGGTGACGAGGCGCCACATTTAAACACACGTTCATGAGCGCATGTTGCTTAGGTCTGAAGGTCAACTCCTCGTTGCTAACATCCACCGTTCCACATAACTGCCCCAGACCAAGCCCATGGGATTGAATGGTGAACGTATAGATATCGGTTGTCAAACCGACTATGGGTGTTATCTTCAACCATTCAACATTTGATTGTATAAACAACGTTTCGACGGGGATCGTAGAGAGATTTCCGAAAACTCTCCGCCGATATGACCCAGCAATCGAGCCGATTGTAGACTGAAAGATAAGACTCTTCGGCTGAACTGCAAAGGTCGCTGCGGCGTTAAGGGGGAGCACCGCAGGTGCGTTTTCATTCCGCAGACCCGATGTCGACGCATGACCAATCCTCCCCGCCCCGCGCCCTACAGGATCGGATGCCATCCCACCAAGCTCTTGAGCGCCCAGAAAGGAAATCCAACCTATAAGAATCCACACTATAAAAAAGCATCCGTGAACAAGATTTGCCCCACGTCCGTGGTGACCTCTGTATGTCTTACTTATAAGACACCAGCGCTCTGATGATTTCCGTGACATTTCACATGTCCTTTTCGTCGAGAGTTTGCTCTAAACTGTCCTTCTCAACCAATTAGGCGTATTTCGCTATGCAACGGGGTAAATAGTTTCGTCGACTCGGAACCTGGGCGGCGAGTCGGGAGTTGAGCGGAAATCGACGTAGAGTAATGTTCACTGAACGCCGTTTCCGGTCAAGGATCATTCCGCGTCGCCTGCAATCCCACTTCCGAGGTCGCAATTCTGTTGGGCGCGTTTCGTCGCGACGAGCCTGGTGCAGCGGCGAAATTGATGCCTCTGGTCTACGACAAATCGCACCGACTGCCGGTGTACTACCTGCGGTTGGAGCGTCACAAGAATACTTTGGAGCCGGCTACATTAGCCAACGACGACTCTTTTCGCGCCTCGCTTCACCGAACGAAGTTACTTGGGAAAACAGAGCCCACTTCATTGGTTTTGCGGCGAAGATGATGCGACACTTCATGGTCGACCAGGCACGCCGTCGGAAGCCAAAGAGACACGGATGACTGAGCGAGAAGGATTCATTCTGGTCCGTCCTCTTATCTCGAGAGGAAAGACCACGTTCGGGTTCAGCGCATCCACAACGTTCGTCGCATCGAGAATGAGGCTCATTCCGTTCGTTGACCCGGAACGACAGAATGGCGGCAGGTTTATCCATAGTCATGAACCTCACTTTCGCTGCCGGCACTCAGTCCGCGGTCTCCGCAGCTTGCCGCGCAACCCGATTTGGCGCAAGATTGAGACAAATGGGGAAGAAAGAATGGACGGGAATCACGCGTAGCTGTCCGATTCGCGTTCAACGATACTTCTGTGCTTCCTGCGCACGGCCAAGCAACATCAGGACCGTCCTCAGCTTCCTTCTCACCGCGGGATTGTCTGGCTTGAGCTGATGGGCCTTTAAATAATCCGCCAGGGCGCGATCGTATGCGTTTTTTTGAAATGCGATATCACCGCGGAGCAACAGACTCTGCAAGTCTTCGGCTAGCGCCGCGACGACCGGCGACTGTGGAATGGGCGATGGATGCGGCGAAATCACAGCAGCCGGCGCCCGAACATTAACCGGAGGATTTGGCGCACGGACCACTATGACCTCGGGAGGACGGATCGCTTGTTCTTCAGGAGTGCTCTCAGCAGACGGGACGACGGGTTCAGGATCCGTCATGGTGCTCGGCTTCGGTTGAACTACTACCGGCGCGGCAGGAGGGCTTACGGCAATACTGACCGGAGCCGGCTTTCGTTCCGCAATCATGACCCCGATCAGGATCGCGGTCAGGACAATTACGATCAGTCGCAAGAGCAGCCGGCGCGGCAATGCGGCGCTCACGCGGTCCTTGAGCGGGACCGAACTGGCCCGTACAGGCTTGAGGGTGTGAAGTTCTTTCTCTCTCGGAGGTGTCGTGACCACACGGCCGGTGCGCGGTGCCAGGCACTCCTCGAGCGCCGACATCATTTCGCTACAGCTCTGAAATCGATCACTCGGGTCATTCGCCAGCGCTCTCAGCACGATCTCCTCCATCCGAGGATCGAGACCGGGCCGCAATGCCGCGGGTCGAATCGGGGCGGTGTGAACGATGTTGTACATAACGACGGTGGCGGTATCGCCAGGGAATGCCTTTTCGCCGGTGAGGACTTCGTACAGGGTGCAGCCCACGGAAAAAAGGTCGGAACGCGCATCTACCGGCCGGCTCAGGACCTGTTCTGGAGACATGTAGCTAGGTGTGCCCAGCACCAGCCCTGGTAAGGAAGCTTCGGAGCTGATCACCTTGGCGATCCCGAAGTCGGCCACCTTGACGACACCCTCGGAGTTGATCATGATGTTCGACGGCTTGATATCGCGATGAACAACGCCGCGTTCATGCGCGTACCCAAGTCCCGACAAGATCTGGCGGAAGATGTCGATCACCTGTGGAAGCTTGTACCACCGCTGCGCATTCATCCTCTGCCGCAGCGTGTCACCCTGGACAAGCTGCATCACCATGTAAAACGCCCCATTAAATTCGCCGGCATCGTATAGCGTGATGATATTCGGATGTTCGAACTGACCGACCGATCTTGCTTCGCGGCGCAGCAAGTCCAGAAATTCCAGGTGGCCCGGCGTGTCGAAACGGATCGTTTTCAGCGCAACGTGGCGTTCGACCACGAGGTCGAACGCCTGATAGACGATTCCCATCGCGCCCCTTCCCAGTTCGCGATCGATGCGATATTTTCCAATCGTGGCCGGTCGATCCCGCTGAGTCGGATGCGGTGGGCAGATGTCGGGGCGTTCCATAGTGCATCCTCCCTCGAAATTTTCCGAAATGGACCAAGCGAGGGCTACTGGGCTCTTTCGAGTGCAGCCGAGACCGTGACAATGCCGCCTGGAGTGATGTTGACGTTCTTCTGCCAAGTGGCATACCCGGCTTTCTGAATCGCTACTGTGCAGTCGCCCGGCGGAAGTTGAACAGTGGAAGGAGTACTGCCCACGTACATGCCGTTCACGCTGATGTCCGCACCGTCCGGATCGGATTTCAGAACCATTGTCGTCAGGTCGGCGGCTGAATTTGGCGGAGGAACGGGCTTCGACACGCGAGTCAATGGCGTCGCGGACGCGGCGATCGACCTTGCGGATGGTATGGGTGCTCCGCCGGCCAGTGTGTCGAGGTCCACATCACCATTGATATATGCGGTGATCTCCGTTCCCTTCGGAATAGTGACATCTTTCCCGTGCATGAGAAGAAAGAGAGGAGCCGCGGGCCAGGCGATCAATGCCGTTGCCACGATTCCACCGGTCATCGCGCCAGTGTGACCACTACCGGCGGCCTTTTGGACCGCGCGGAGTGCGACCTTTTCACCATTGGTCAGGCGAACCGAATCGATGTTGACATCCAGCTTGCCGCCTCGAGCCATTCGGCGCTTCGACTGGGCCGCCGTAACCGTACCCCAGGCGATGCCGCCTTTCGGAATCGCCACAGTGCCGTTGACCTTCACTTCGTCCAGGACTTCGAAGTCCATCTGTTCGTTCATCTGGGCATTCGCTGAGGACAGAGTCCTTTGCAAGCGCAGCCGGACCGGTGTGCCATCTTGTAGTCGCATTTCCGCGGCCGTTGCGGGTTTCGGCGTGGAAAGCGTGCACATCACCAGGGCATTGATCAGAAGGTTTCGTAAGCGCATCTTTGTTTCTCCTTTTCGACTTCGCGTCTGACTGCTATCGGGAGCAATCATTTGTGGAGGCGCGAAGCAGCTGGAAAAGTGGAACTTTTTTACTGACGGTATTCCGATTCCGACATCTGCCGCTCCTTCAATCTTTTTTTCGCAAAGGCTTTCCCCGTCCGTACGGATTTCACACCTTTATAAGCGCCCCCCGGCTGCAAAGCCGGGTCAATCCAAAGAAATCCCGAATCGCCCACAACCGGTTCCGGGAGAACAGAAAGGTGTTCATCAATGCGAATCGCACAGCTCACACTCCTCGGAGTTCTCGCAGCTCCGCTTTTATCGGCCCAGGCATTCACGTCGCCGGTCCGCGAACCGATCGAGCAGCCCACCTTTAAGGAAGGAGCCGCACAAAGACCAACGAAAACTTTCAAAATGAAGCGGGAAGACGCGGTTGGAGTCTCATCTCTCTCCGTCGTCGAGATCTTTACAGGCCTGACCATTGCCCCGGGACAGACGCTGAACTTGTTCGGTAACCTCGACTGGACCGGGGCCGAAACGGCCTCTCTCGCTATCGCCTGTCCCACGGCGACGCCCTTGACTAACATCCAGGTATTCGTCTACTGGCAAATGCCGGCGTTTACCAACACCTACGTTGCAACCAGTTCACTCGCCGCCAGCAATTTCGCTTTCAAGAACATGGGCGGCAGCGTCGTGCCCGTCTTCGGAAACTACTTTGGCCTCCAGCTCAGAAACTCCGGCACCACAACTGTAAACTGCGATCAACTGACGATGTACGGCGTAGTGCGTTGATCGACGAATTGCCCGCAACGGCCGCAGTGAAGACAGCACCACGAGGATCACCTATGCCACGCTATTACACCGTTCAAAAGGGGATTGCCTGTCGAGCATCGCCAAGACGTTCGGCTGCACTGATGGCAGGCCATCTATCACCACATCGAAAAACGCGGAGTTCCAGGCAAAGCGGCCAACCCCCGAACATATCTTGGCCGGCGACCGCCTGTTCATCCCCGATCGCGAGTTACGCTACGAGAGTCGCGAGACCGAGCAGAAAGACCGGTTCATCTTTAAAAGCCGAAGATCTTCCTCATACTGATGGTCCAGGATGCATTGGGAATGCCGCTTGAGGGGAAGGAGTTCCGTCTGGAAGTCGAAGGCCGGAAAGAACCTATAAGGGGACAACTGGTAGCAAGGGACGCAGCGACGTGCAGATTGCCGCCGATGCGTCCTCCGGCAAGGACCTGTTGGACCTGAGTGTGAGAAAGCTCAGGAGAAACGGCCCTGCCTGTCGCCACCGCAATCATCGCACTACAAATCAATAACTTCGCCCGATGGAATTCAATGAAACTACGAAGATCGGCGTGCCGGTTTGACTGGTTGGCGGGCAATTCGCTACTCTCATGTGTCTCTTCCCCCTCGCCGAACTCGACTTTGAAGTGACGTTGGCAGCCGCCTGACGGGGAAGGCTTAAGGGCGCGAAAAGACGCGAATCGGTTTTCGCAGCGCACGCTGCTCGTCAAACTGGCCATTGCAGGAATTGAGGCGCCCGCCCCAAAAGACATTCCCTCCTTTGCCGCCATTTGCGCCTAAAAAGTGAGGAGGTGGTCGCGCGGGTGCGAATACGAGGCACTAACGTGACATTTGCAGTTTTTGCAAAACAAAGCCAGATAGTGTTACGATCTGCATCCGACCTATACGAGGGCTGAATCATGTTTCCCTGTCGCCAAGATCACCGAGAACGCACGAAGCGATTGATCACCGGCGCGCGCGATCCGCGCTTTTCGTTGTTGCAGTGGTTGGCGCTGTTATGGTTGGGAGCATTTGCGTCTTCCTGCGCGGACGGCCAAGTGGTGGGACGAAACGTTAATATGGTGTCCGGCACGTCGGTCTACGACGGCGACCCCTTCCTCCAGAGACAGAACGAGCCCTCAATTGCCGTTTCGACGCGAAATCCTCTGCATCTGCTCGCCGCCGCAAACGATTACCGAACGGTCGATATCCCGGCAACGCCGGATGCGGACGATGGCGAGCAGACCGGAGACGCCTGGATAGGCGTTTACAAATCGTTCGACGGAGGGCAGTCCTGGAGCAGTACGTTGCTGCCGGGTTACCCACAGGATCAGTCCGCAACGGGCGCCGCATCTCCGCTCAAAATCGCGAAGTTCAACGCCGGCTCCGACTCGGTGGTCCGGTCAGGCACAAATGGGCTGTTCTATGTGGCAGGTCTCGCCTTCAGCCGCGCGGAGGATTCACCTAGTGCCATCTTTGTCAGTTCTTACATCGATAACAACAACAAAGAGGCGGGCGACACCATCCAGTACCTGGGAACCCGCATCGCCGCGCAATCGCCTGGAGGACCTGCGGCTCCGTTTGTCGACAAGCCGTGGCTCGCGGTCGATGTTCCCCGAGCCGGCGGATTGATGTGCTCAGTCGCAGGCCAGACGTTTCCTGGCGGGACCGTGTACCTGGCATACGCAACCTTCTTCGACGACGAGACCCGTTCCCAACTCATGTTTTCGCGATCGCGAGACTGTGGGCAGACCTGGAGTTCGCCAATTGCGCTCTCGGACGGTACGACTCGGGACCAAGGCGCCAGCATCGCCGTCGATCCCGCTAACGGAACTGTATATGTTGTATGGCGCCGCGTTCCTCCAGGTACCGGCCCGAGTCAGATCATGATCGCCCGATCCGTGGACGGAGGCGCGACCTTCCCGGTGCGCGGCGCCGTTGCAACGATCAACGCGTGGGATCAGAATTCGACGGAGACCGCATTCCGGTCCGTTGCTTACCCCTCCGCGGCAGTCGACGCAAGCAACCGCCTCTACGTGGCCTGGTCCGAGAGGGGTCTCGGGCCCAATGGAGAAGCGAGAGTGGTGATATCGAGTTCCACCGATGCGTCGAACTGGACACCGCGGATTCTGGTGGAACCCGCGCCCGGACCCGTCAGGCCGGAACTGCTTGCCGCTTATGGTCATCAGTTCATGCCCTCGCTAACGTTCGGAGGCGGGAAGCTGATGCTGGTCTTCTATGACACGAGGCTGTCTCACTTCCGGGGACAGGTCTCCTGTCTGCTCTGTGTGGGAAATCCGCTGGCACGAAATGAGGTCACTTATGCGGGAGACCTCACGCCCGCACCGCCAAACCTGAACCAGCTGTTAAAGGTATTCAATCCAACAATCACCGACGACAATCTCACTTATAGACAAACCATCGATGTCCGAGCGGGCATGGCCGATCCAGGGCCCGCACCGCAGTTTCGTTTTGCGCAGGTCTCCGAGTATCTGTTCGGCAGCCCGGATAGTGGAACCACTTCCAAGCCCATCCAGCAACTGCGGTTCAACCCTCCCAATCTTCCACTGTTCGCCACCGGCACCAAAGCATTCATTGGCGATTACATCGACGTCGCGCTTTCTCCTCCATTTACTCCCTTCGCTGTCGGAACACGTACAACCTGGCGTCTTAGCATCACCGATCCTCCTGTCTATCACGTGGCGTGGACCGACAATCGCGACGTGAAGCCGCCGCTCGACGGCAATTGGGCGCACTATACTCCGCCTGCCGTCCTTCCTCCCGGGCCGAGTATCTTCGATCCCACGCAAACGCGTCCGGCCTGCTCTCCGGATAGCACCGGCCTGCGCAACCAGAACATCTATAGCGCGCGGATCACCGCTGGGCTCGCGGCTGCCTCTCCTGGCAACAACAAGACACTCGGTCTGATTCAGCGGGCCTATGTTGTCGTTGTTCAGAATGCAACTGACCAGGTCAAGACCTACCGGCTCACGATTCCGCCGTCCGCCCAGCCCACGGGTGGAATCGCTTCGTTTATCCAGATCGGGGATTCGGTTTCCACCGTGGATGTACAAGTCGGGGCGCGTTCCAGTATCTCGCGGGCAGTATTCGTCAGTTCGGTCGCCGCACATCCGCAGATTGCGGTGCAAGTCACGGAGATCAACAGCCCACGCGGCACGCCCGTCCCCAACGCACCCGGCGCCACCGTGTTGCTCAATCCGGATCTTACGAATCCCGACCTGACGAACCCCGACCTCACCAATCCCGATCTCACGAATCCCGATATCCGCAATGCCGAGATCTACAATCCTGACCTCACCAATCCCGATCTCACCAATCCCGATCTCACCAACCCGGACCTGACGAACCCCGATCTCACCAATCCCGATCTCACCAATCCGGACCTCACGAATCCGGACTTGACCAACCCAGATCTCACCAATCCCGATCTCACCAACCCCGACCTGACGAACACGGGCATTGCGAATCCGGACTTGACCAACCCGGATCTCACTAACCCGGATCTCACCAATCCCGACTTGACCAATCTCGATATTGCAAACGGAACCCTGACAGATGGCACCTGGAGAGTGGTCAACCGGGGCAACACCACCGCGTCTTATCATGTCGGGCTCATCCTGCGAAACCAGACTCTGCCGGCAGGTTTCAAAACGCAGCTCCTCGTCTACCGGGTCTACAAGACGCCCGACGCCGACGGTTGCAAACTCATTGAGCGATCACACTACGTCCTGATTGCCAACATTCCGAATCCGCAGTATCTGCTGGTTGGAAGCACGAACGGATCCAATCCCGATCTGACCAACGCGGGCTGGACGACCCCGGATCTGACAAACGCTACGTTCCCGGCTGTTCCCGGGGAAGAGATTCGAATTACTCTGCGTGTCGCCGGTCCGTCGAAGCAGGCGGTCGTGTCTTTCCTCTCTACCGCGGTCACGCTGGTCGTCACGCCGCAGGCGGTGAATACTCCCGACCTGGCGAACGGAATCACGCGGCCCCGAGGCGTTGCCTCGCGTCTGGTCATCGCGGATGGGTCCCTTGCCGACGGAGTTCTCGGCCGGAGCTACAACGATGTCCTGCTCGCCTACAGTTCTTCGGTTTCCCGGCCCCGCACCTGGAGCATCACCAGCGGAAACCTGCCTGCGGGTTTGACGCTGAATTCTTCGAGCGGCCAGATTAGCGGCACTCCGCTGGAATCCGGCACGTTTCCGATCACCGTGCAGGTAAGTTCCGGTCCGAACACGGACGCACGTAATTTTGTGGTTCGAGTGAATCCCGTGCTGACGATTGCGACGTCCGCCGTACCCGATGCATTGATCAACTCCGGCTATTCGGCTATTCTCTTATCCTCCGGCGGCGCGCCGTCCGTCTCCTGGCAGCTTGTGCCCGGTTCGGGCGCACTTCCTGGTGGACTGCAACTAGCTCCGTCCGGCTCGATCAGCGGTGTTGCAACGACTCCCGGTGTATTCACTTTTCGGGTCGAAGCTCATGATGCTTCCACTCCCGTACAGAAGGACGTCCGTCAGTACACGATTCGTGTCGGATCTCTGATTATTGAAACGGCAACCTTATCAGACGCGGTGTTGAATAGCCCTTACACCGCACCCGTAACGGCTCGAGGAGGCGTGACGCCGTACCAGTTCACGATTGTGTCCGGCGCACTCCCACCAGGTATCGGCTTGAATCCCACGACCGGACAACTCACGGGCAGTCCAACCGCAGCGGGGACGTATCCCTTCGATATCAATGTTCTCGATGCCGGCGGACAGGCGGTTCGGAAGTCGTTCAGCCTGCGGGTCGTCAGTCCGCTCAGTATTTCGGGTACGCCACTAGCGAACGGGACGCTGGCGACACCCTACACGGCGCAGTTGACAGCACAGGGAGGAGTTGCGCCCTACGTATGGACGGTCTCGTTGGGTGCACTTCCCCCGGGGCTGATGCTCAACAGTGCAACTGGGCAGATCACCGGTACGCCTTCAATCGCGGGCACGACGAATCTGACCGTCACGGTCGCTGACTCTGGCAGTCCCAAGCAAACCACGAACGTTCCTGTGGCGATCACGATTAACGGTCCCGGTACTCCGATCAGCCTGCAACTTCTCAATACACCGCGCGTCGGCGTCGGTCGCAGCGCGACGATCCGTGTGACCTTGCCGACGCCTGCGCCGGGTCCACTACTGGTAACGTTGGCAAGCAACAATCCGACAGCGCTGTCCATCCCGACTGCGCAGACGCCGATCTCCGCCGGGACCACAGTCGTTGACATACCGGTGAACGGCATTACCGCCGGAACAGCGCTCGTGACCGCCTCAGCGCCCGGATACAACGACGGCAACCTCACCGTTACCGTCACCCTGAATCTGATCAGCACTCCCACGACGCTGAATGTTCCCTATGGACAGACGGCTTCGCTCCCAGTCACCCTGGCGCCAGATCCGGCGCCTGCCGGCGGCTTGGTGATCACGTTGACAACTACCGCTCCGGGGACCGTCGATCTCGTTACACCCACCATTACCATTCCGGCCGGACAGTTCTCCGCCAACGCAACGGTCCGCGGTGTATCACCGGGACCATCGTCCATTACGGCAAGCAACCCGGCGTACGCCAGCGACACGACGCTGGCGCAGACGACGGCGGCAATCAACATCGTCGAATCGACAGTCGTTTTCTTTACCGGCTTTAACGGGAAACTCACGATTCAGGTTGAGAGCGCCGGAACTCCGATTTCGGCTCCGGCGGGCGGGTTCAACGTTGCCCTGGCCGCCTCGGACTCAGGTTGTCTGTCCGTTCCCTCAAGCATCACCATTCCCGCGGGAACGGTTTCGACGAGCGTGCCGTTGAGCTATGGAGGAGCTACTACTCGTCCATGCACCGCCACGGTGACGGCAACTCAAACGGGTTTGACGAGCGATACCGTCAGCGTCACGGTTAATCCGCCGCCGACCGTGGGAACCCCCAGTCCAAAAACCTTCGGACTCAACCTGCAAGATACTTTGGGGGTTAATCTATCGATTGGGAACCACG
>Ga0105240_10014427_pt1 | contig 10788 bp, 10 predicted proteins | sample KBSC54metaG_FD_80426 | JGI IMG/M metagenome (GOLD analysis project Ga0105240, IMG submission 80426) | Corn rhizosphere microbial communities from Kellogg Biological Station, Michigan, USA - KBS C5-4 metaG | ecosystem: Host-associated > Plants > Roots > Rhizosphere > Soil | place: Michigan, USA...
GGAACACTGACTGTGCAGCGTGCTCGAACTCGAGCGACAACGTCTTATCTCAACATCGCCAATGAACACGCCATCATCGTCACTGAGCGTCTGGCTGAAATCCTCGGTGTCTCTGATCTATACTCCTTGTCTCGAGTCCTGAGGTCCCGAGGACTCCTCGTCGTGTGTGCAGGCACTTCTGCAGTCCTCGCGCGACTCCGTTTGCTCCGAGTTCCTCACTGGTCACTCCTGAGCTTTCCACTCCCGAACCTCACGGCCCCATCCGCCAGGATCGGATCCGAGCCGTATCTAAGCACCTCCAGCACCTGGGGGCACTTTTTAGCTCACTACACTCGATGACAAGAGGGTACTCTCTCACGAGTGGTTTCTGGAGCCTTTGTCGAAGTGATGCGAGAGTGGCCGGGTTCTCTCACCTTAGTTCCAGCTTTCGTGATCAGGAACGTGGGGATGAACGCGCTGATTGGGCGAGCACCCGGCTACGCACAGCTACCTCCGGTGTAAGAATATTAGTGATGCACACTGGCACTGGCGGCAATCTAAAATTGACCGCATGATTGGGAGGTGCCTCTAGTTCCCGGGTTCCCGTCTGACAATGAAACGCAGTATGGCTGCGCGCGGCGAAGCCAGAAGTTCCAATAGTAGACCGACATAGGAACTGACAATGAGTGGTAAACATACGCCCGCTGCGGCATTCGGTTTCATGCTCGTTATGTGTGGCGTCACGGCCGTTCGAGCGACTCTGCCGATGGTGAAGACACAGCCGGGGTTCTACCGCCTAATGCTTGGTGACTTCGAGATCACGGCACTGAATGATGGCGTTGTCGCCTATGCCACGACACGTCTATTGCCTACGGCAACATCGGAGCAAATCAAAAGCGGCTTGTCCGAGAACGCACTGACGGATCCTGTCGGGATGTCCTACAACGCATTTCTCATCAACACCGGCAGCAAACTCGTGCTGATCGATACCGGCACTGGCGGGAAACTTGACGATGTGCCCGAATTTCACGGTGCCGGGCACCTGATGACCAATCTGCGTGCGGCAGGCTATGGGCCAGAACAGGTCGACGAAATTTACATCACGCACCGCGGCCAGGATCACATAGGCGGACTCACTGCCGGGAGTGAGCGCGCGTTTCCGAATGCAGTCGTTCGCGCCCCGAAGAGTGAATTTGATCTATTCCTCGATCCCGCCCGGTCTGCGGCGCTTCTGGCTGAAGCACATAATGACGGGAAGGTCAAAGCCTGGTTGAAGTTCACGAGAGATTTGTTCGAACCCTATATGAAAGCAGGGAAGTTCCAGAGCTTTGATACGGATATCACGCTGGTGCCCGGTATCCGAGCTCTCGCAACTCATGGTCACACACCCGGTCATACGTCCTACATTGTCGAGAGCAGAGGACAGACACTCATTGTGATGGGTGATCTAGTGCTTTCGGGTGCTCTGCAGTTTGCAACTCCATCGCTTGGGAGTTCATTTGACGCCGACCCGACCGCGGCCGTTGAACAGCGCCTACGTATCTTCGGTATGGCGGCCGAAAGCGATTGTTGGATCGCGGGCGGCCATCTCTCGTTTCCTGGGATCGGCCATATTCGTGCAGGCACCGGCCGCTACTACTGGATCCCTGCAAGTTACGCGATTCCCCAATAGCATGGGCACTCGTCGAGAATTTCTGACACAAGTCGCTGGAGCAGCCGTAGCAGCAGTATCGACTCGTACAGCTCATGCCTTAAAAGGCAGTTCCCGCCAGCGCCCCGGTACCGTTCAAACAGTACAAGGGCCTATTCATGCATCCAAGCTCGGCTCCACCTTGCCTCATGAGCACATCTGCGTCAGTTCGGCAGGTTTCTGGCAAGCATGGCCTGAGTTCTTCGGCGGCAGAGCTGCTTTCATAAACAAAGTCGTTGGCAAACTCAAGGAAGCAAGGGGTGAGGGCGTGGACACCATTGTCGATGCCACAACTATCGATGTAGGCCGCGATATTCGCCTCCTTCAGGAGATATCACAGAAGTCTGGCATGCAGATCGTCGCCTGCACTGAGCACTGGCTTGCGCCGTCACTTTCGATGGCCGCGAGGACGGCTGACGAGCTTGCCGAATTCTTTGTTCTAGAGATCGAACGCGGTATCGATGGCACAGATATAAAGCCAGGCGTCATCAAGGTGGCATCCGATCAAGAAGGAGTAACGCCCTTTCTGGAAAGCGCTTTGAGAGCTGCAGCCCGAGCCAGTAAAGCAACCGGAGTTCCCGTTACCACCCACACTTACGCGGCCGCTCGCGTTGGGGAGAAACAGGCCGACATCTTCGAAAGCGAAGGCTTAAATCCAGTGTCAGTGTGCTTGGGACACTGTGATGACTCCGACGATATGGACTATCTCACTGGTCTCCTCAAACGGGGATACACGCTGGGCATGGATCACCTTACCTGGGGCGTCAGGGACTCGGCGGAGCCGAATCCGAGCACCCTGTCGTGGCAACAGCGAGCGCAAACTATCAAGAAGCTTATTGACGCAGGCTTTTGTCGCGCTGACGCATTACCACGCGACGTTCACTGAGCACGATATCGCGAAGTTCCTGCACACCCGGACGGATGGGGCTGAACAGTTCCGAGCAGCTCATTTGAAGGTCACGACAAGCCCAGAGCTGGTGTCGCTGGGGCGTGATGATCGGGGACGGCAACGCTACACGAGCCGCGAAATGCTCCTCCTCGAAGAGGAGATGCTGCATCGAGCACAGTGGATGACCTTACGGGAGGGTCACGGTGTTGCTGAACACATCAGCGTCCCCGTGGCTTTGCAAGGCGGACTGAGCGGTGAACAACGGGTGGCGTTTGATCACTTGGTCGGTGCGGGAGACCTCAAGGCTCTTGTTGGGGTAGCCGGTAGTGGCAAGAGCAGGCTGCTCGAGAATGCGCGCCAGGCTTGGGAAGCGCAGGGCTTGCCCTGTTCGGGTCGCGGATAAAATGTGCCACCCCCAAGTGTGAGATCTGGATCGAGAGCGAAGCTGAGCGGATGTTTTAGCCAAGTAGGCTCATACACGAAACGGATGGCGCCGCGATCGTGCGCGAGCTTTCCGACCAATATCCGCTCTGATAGGAAATCAGCATCCAGCCACACTTCAAGTGACTCGCTCATGACGGAGTGCTCTGCGGTTCCTTGCGAGAACTGCGACGCCGTGCGGGCAGCTTCTGGTCCTGTAGCATCCGCCCAAGACGATCATCGCGAGCCACCAAGTCCAGATCGCTCTCCAGCGAGAGCACCGTGAGCACTCGCATCAACGTACCGAGCGCGATCGCTGGGCTGCCTGATTCCAGTCTGTAAAGGGTCATTCGCGAAATACCAGCCCGTTCACAGGTGATGTCCACCGCCAGGCCGCGACGCAGCCGCGCAAGGCGAAGTCGATCCCCGAGTCCGCCCAGCAGCTTTTTCTGCAGCGAGCGGGACGACGAGGAACGGTCCTATCGCCCGGCGTGCTGAAAGCACACGTTGGGGTGCATGGGTGCGCTTGTATGCATGAATAATACGTCGTCCTTCCCATACGGCTGCGAGCCTGTCACAACACATCGTTTTGTAGCTGCCGAAGTTCGCCTTTCCATCAACGCCGGCGCGCCAACAAGCATTGTTACTAGCGCCAAAGTGCCTGTTGAAAAACGCTCTTTATCGTTCACATTACAACCTAGCCTGCGCTAAACCCTTGCGAGTGTATAGCTATCTATACCGCTCGCTGATGATGCACCTTTCTCGATTGACGGTTCGGCGAGTGTTATGCGATCCGCGCAACATCGTTATGGAGGGAATTAGCGCTCCGCAACAAACAGCAGCAGAAAAATTCGTGGGCAAGACGCGCTGCGCAGCAATGTCCGTCTGAAGGACCCGGGGTGTCGAGCACGAAGTGCGCGAGAGTTCGAATTTGGAATCGTCCAAGTCGCACAGTGTCTAAAGACAACCGCAACAGGAATATCCCCTGTCCTTGAAGAATGATTTAGAGCTGCAAACGCGTCGCACTGCGACGTTGCATTATTGGGTGTTTTATCCAATAACCCGGAGAATGTCACTTTCAACACCTTGTTTATTGGGGATGACATCCAACATGCTTTGACTTGCGCGCTGGCAGCGAGGCAGACTTCGCCAAGACCGGAGTTGACCTAAATACGAATCATACGGGGCCTCTCATCGTGCTCAAACTAATCAGCCACGGGTGGCCGGGTCTTTTGTCCGCTTATGTGTTGACCGCCATCGGACTGCAGGTGGGCGTGCGGCTCGCTCGAGCTCGGCAGAATCGGCTACTGCGGTCTTTGGGGATGGCCCTTCCAGTCATGCTCGGCAGCGAAATCCTTTTGAGCATCTCCTACAGTCTTGGATTGAGCTTCCTTAAGCGTTTACCAGATTTCATTGAGGTGCCGGTGGGCATGTCTTTCTTGCTTGCTATCGGTGTGATAGCGGGCTTCGTTTTGGTTCGACGAAGACCTGACCTCACTCATAAGCGGGGTACGATCGTGTTGGGTTCGGAAGGCTCTGCCCCGAGCCATGACAGAGGAGGGCACGAGCTCACCTTGGGCGGTCAATCAATTGCGAGCGCCGAGGAGACCAAGCATTTCAAGATTGTGGGCACCACCGGCACGGGCAAGAGCACGGCGATCGTGGAGCTTCTGAAGGGCGCCTTGGACCGCGGGGATCGTGCTGTGTTTGCAGATCCCGATGGCAGTTACCTGAAACGCTTCTACAACCCCGCCCGCGGTGATGTGATCTTAAATCCCTTCGACTCTCGTGCAGCGCGTTGGGATTTGTTCGCGGAGGGGGTGCAGGCTTACGACGCCGAACAAATGGCGCGCTCCTTAATTCCGGACTACGAAGGAACAGACCGTAATTGGCGTGCCTACGCACGCATACTGCTGACGGCTTTGCTGCGCCAGATGACGAGAATCGGGGAGCATGATGTCGCGCGGCTCTATCACTGTCTCGTGCTCACTCCGATCGATGACTTACGAGATCTCCTAGACGCAACACCTGCCGGGCCCTTCTTGAGCCGCAATAACGGTAAGTTCTTCGATTCTGTTCGAGCGGTGGCGAATGCTCAACTGGCAGCGCTGGAGCACATTGCGCGCCAGTCCTCGGGACCTTTGGTCTCGGTTAGGAAATGGGTCCGAGGGGGACGGGGGGTCCTGTTCCTTCCCTATAATGCCAATGAAATCGCCGCGCTACGCAATCTCATCAGCACTTGGATGCGACTGGCGATTTTTGAAGCGATGGATGCACAAGAGGAAAGAGATCGTCGGTTGTGGTTCGTGGTAGATGAGCTCGATGCGCTGGGAGCGATCGATGGCCTCAAGGATGCGCTGACCCGATTGCGTAACTTCGGCGGACGCTGCGTTCTCGGGTTCCAGAGCATCGCTCAGGTAGGTGGAACCCTACGGAAAAGCTGAGGCGCAGACCATAGTCGAGAACTGTGGCAATACGTTGATCCTGCGCTGCTCGGCGAGCGAAGGCGGCGGAACGGCGGACTTCGCTTCTCGTTTGATCGGAAAGCGGGAAGTGATGCGTCCCGAGTACACCTCGATGCGTCGAGGGGGCATCGTGTTCCCTAGGTGAGTCACCCGAACTGCTGCGCAAGGGCACGTCATAGAAGATGTCGTCCTGGCATCCGAAATTGAGCAGCTGCCCGATCTGACAGGGTTTTTGAAAACTGCGTCGCGGCCAGAGTGGCGGAAAATTTCACTGACGCGACCCGCGCTCTCCGCCTGAAGCATCAGGCGGGATCATTTCTAAGATTGTTTTGGGAAAGGTGCTATCGCTCTTTTGCGGACTGCGTGCGGTCACAACGGGCACTTGGGTTATCGGTGGGCGCGGCAAAAGCTGGAAAAGTGTACTCCAGTCGTCGCTATTGACCCGCGGCAGGCCGGTCTGTTCGATCAACAGGCGGCTAAACTCGTCACGCTGCATCTGCGCATCGGGAACTTGAGTGGGTGCTAGGCCTGCGAACTCCAAGAATCGCTGCCCACGGCCGCACTCCTCAACGAGGCGGCTCTTACCAATCCGACGCCGGCCTCGACGATTACGAGCTGGGCTGTCCGGACTCGCGTAAGGATTGAAGCTCTGTGAGCTCCGCTCCAAGGACACGCGACTTGGATTGATCCTCAACGTCAGAGGGAAATATTTCCGATAGTCGCGGAGCACGCCGCTTCTCTCTAGAAAATAAGAGGTTAGCGTGCGATCCTGATGTGCATGGATCGGCTGAGCAACTGGGTATCGGCGAATATTCATTGGCTAAAGAGCCGTTTGAAGCGCCGCTTGCGCAATCTCCAGGATGCCGAGGACCTCATCCAGGAAGGGATACTGCGCGTCTACGAGTACCGCGCGCGAGGCGGCGAGATTCGCGAACCCGAAGCGGTATTTTTACGCACGATTCAAAGGCTCTCGATGAATCGAGAGCGGAATGCTCATCGCGAGCTCTATTCCACGGCGATGCTCGAAGATCTGCTGCTGATCGATCAGCGGCCTCGACCCGACGAGGCGCTCGACGCCGAGCAGCGGGTCCAACGCACAATGCGCGTACTCGATAGTTTGCCACCCAAGACAAAAGAGATTCTGCTGTTGCATCGACTTGCAGAGGCCCACCATGAGGATATTGCGAAGCAGTTAGGGATATCCGTTTCGGCCGTCGAGAAACACATTGCCCGCGCCGTCGCGGCCCTGATTGCGGAGAAGTTGCAGGAATGAACCAGGAAGGAGCGAAAAGTTCCGACCCCTCCATCAGTCATGTAGCCGAAGCGGCTGCTTGGATGGCTCATCTGCATAACAGTGGACGCACCGCGGACTCCGACCGCGGACACCACTTGTGGCTCAATGAAACGCCTGCTCGGCAGCGGGCGTGGGAAGCAGCTACTGACGTTTGGGAGGATTTGCGCCGGCTGCCAACTTCGACAGTGATCAAGGAGCTTGAGTCTGCGCGCCGGAAGATTAAGGCACGCCGCCGGCGTCACGCCGGAATGTTGGCAGGGGTGGCTGTCGGTGTGTTGGTGGGTGTTGTCACCTTCTGGGCAACACGAGATACAGTACTCGCGACCGATATCGGCGAACAACGTACGATGTCACTGAAAGATGGGACACAAGTCACGTTGAACACGGGAACCCGGCTCATAGTTCGCTACGAAGGCCGTTTGCGTCACGTGGAATTGACAAGGGGAGAGGCTCTGTTTGATGTCGCTTCGCACCGAGGGTGGCCTTTCGTGGTGAGGGCTGGAGACCACAAGATTACCGTTTTGGGCACGGCTTTTGTGGTGCGCAGAGATCAAAACCAAGTGTCGATTATGCTAATGGATGGCAAGTTGGCAGTGTCGGGAGCCAGACAGGAGTCGGGGTCGGACTCCTTATCGCACGCGCAAGAGATCCCGTCAGTGTCCCAAGGGGAGCTCATCTTGGCGCCTGGGCAACGACTCACGCTGGCGGAACGAGCAGCGCCAAAGCTGGACCAACCTTCAGTCGATAAAGTGACCGCTTGGCGGCGTGGCAAGGTCGTGTTTGAGGGCATTCGCTTGGCGGACGCCGTTGCCGAGATGAATCGTTATAACGCCCGCCAACTCTCTCTGCAGGACCGTCGGGCTGCGGAGCTACGGATCAGCGGAGTGTTCAAGTACGGCGAGTCGCTGAGGTTCGCCGATGCAGTCGCGACAACCTATGGGCTGCGAGTTGTCGAGGCGGACGACCAAATCTCACTTGTCGGAGCACCGCAAGCCGCATACCAGTAAAAGATTCAATGCTGATGGGGATCAGCACGAGTTGCGTGTCCTTGACACTCAGAACGGATTCCAAAAATCCGCAATGGACCGTTTTTACAGGGGGAGTCAGGTGCGCAGCGCAGTCAAGCATATGGTAGGGTCGGCCGCGGCATTGATGCTTTCGTTGCAGATCCATGCGCAAAGTGCGACCAGTCAATTCAATTTGCCGGCGCAGTCACTTGCCGAATCATTAAAGGCAGTGGCGGCCGCTACCGACGTCAACGTACTCTTCGATACGAGCGAAATCACAACGAAGCGCGCGCCGGAACTGAAGGGGAATGTGACTGTCGATGAGGCGTTGGCCAGGCTGTTGGCCGGCAGCGGGCTGCAGCCGCGGCATTTGGATGATAAGACAATAGTGCTGGAGCGGTCCCGGGTGCCCTCTTCATCGCTTTCTCAGAGTTCTTCCGACGGCTTTCGTGTGGCTGAAGCCGCACAGGAAGGACTAGCGAACTCAGACGAACTCGAAACAACACGTGAGCCGGTCCCGGCGGACAGATCCGAGCCGCTTCAAGAGATTGTGGTCACGGCACAGAAGCGTGTGGAAAGGCTTCAGGACGTGCCGATGCCGGTAACTGCGATCAGCGCGAGCTCGCTGGTCAGCAACAATCAACTGCAGCTGCAAGATTACTATTCACAAGTTCCGGGGTTGACGCTCGTCCCTGGCCTGCAATCTGCGCAAAACTTAACCCTCCGGGGCGTCTCTGCCGGGGTTGGAAATCCAACGGTCGGAGTCCTGATTGATGGAATCCCTTATGGCTCGTCGACGGGCTTGGGCGCGGCATCTGCGGTGCCAGACATCGACCCGGGCGACCTTGAACGCGTAGAGGTGTTGCGCGGTCCCCAAGGAACTCTTTATGGCGCCAGTAGCATGGGTGGTTTGCTCAATTTCGTGACGGTTGATCCTTCCACGGCTGGGGCCAGTGGCCGCTTACAGGTTGGGTCGAGCTACATCTATAACGGAGCTCATCCGGGTTATGACGCACGGGGTTCTGTGAACGTACCGCTGAACGAGGAATTAGCGTTCCGAGCCAGTGCATTTACACGCGAGGTCCCCGGCTACATCGACGATCCGGTGCAGCACATTGACGGTATTAATGAGCAACGTGCCCGGGGTGGCCGCCTCGCGGCGTTGTGGCGGCCCTCAGCGTCTCTTTCGCTAAAACTGAGTGCTTTGTACCAGGAAATCAAAAGCGATGGCTCGAATGATGTCGATGTCCTGGCGGGCCTGGGTGACCTGCAGCAGAACATCCTGCGCGGAGTGGGCGGCTATGACAGGAAGGCGCAGGCTTACAGTGCGCAAGTGGCCGCCAGAGTGGGAAGTGTGGATATCGCCTCCGTCACCGGTTACAACGTCAACTCGTTCGCCGATTCTTTCGACTACACCAGCGCCTTGGGTTTCTACACGGCCAACGGGGTGCCGGGACTGGTCAATGGGTTCGGGGTCAGCGGTACTCCCGCCTTTGAGCGGACCCGAACAGGGAAATTCTCGCAGGAGCTCCGGCTCGCCACAACACTCTGGGACAAAACCGACTGGTTACTAGGCGCATACTACACGCATGAAAACTCGCCTTTCCACCAGAGCGTTCTTGCCGAGGATCCCGCGAGCGGCGCTATCGTTGGCTCTCTGATTACCTTCGATCAACCGACAACACTTGCGGAATACGCCGCGTTTACCGATTTTACGTTTCACTTCACGGACCAATTCGACCTCCAGATCGGCGGGCGGGGAAGTCGCATAGAGCAGACGTTTGTGGAGACTGATACCGGCTCTTTCGTGCCTTTTTTTGACGGTAGCTCATCGCCACGGTTCTTTCCGAAAGAGGAAGCGAACACCAACGCTTTTACATACCTGCTCACGCCCCGCTGGAAACCCTCGCCGAACCTGATGGTCTATGTGCGTCTCGCCTCTGGGTATCGCGCCGGCGGACCTAACCAGCTCGCCGCCGGCGGGCCAAGCAAATATGATCCTGACAAGACTCAAGATTACGAGCTCGGCCTCAAAGCTGATTTCTTCGATCATGTATTGTCGGTGGACAGCTCGCTGTACTACATAGATTGGAAGGACATACAACTCCTGCTGATGAACCCGCAAAACGGAATTAGCTACACGGTAAACGCGAACAGCGCCAAAAGTGAGGGTTTAGAGCTAACCGTAGGGTTGCATCCTACCAATGGCATGACAGTATCGGCGTGGATCGCGTGGAATGACGCTGAGCTGACTCAAAGTGTCCCGCTCAACAGTACCGTATATGGGTCTGCAGGAGATCGGCTGCCGTTCAGTGGCCGCTTTTCCGGGAATGTCTCCGTACAGGAAGATTTCTCGCTTCGCAGCGACGTGACAGGCTTTGTAGGCGGGCTGGTCAGTTATATGAGCGACCGCGAGGGACCGTTTGCGGCTACGGCTTCTGGCACGCCGCAGCGTCAGATTTTTCCCGCCTATGCCCGAACCGATCTGCACGCCGGCATCAAGTCCAATTCCTGGACTGTCAACTTCTACGTCAACAACGTCACTGATCGGCGGGCCGCGCTGCAAGGTGGTCTAGATTACTTTCCAACTTTCGCGTTTGTTTATCTGCAACCGCGCACGGCGGGGATGTCCTTGGTCAGGACATTCTGACAGGCCCAGCTTCGCGAAAAAGCGTCCGCAGCCTTCCCAGCCGGCGATATGTAACGTGTTGGCCGTACAGGGGGGATCGTTACATGTTAGATCCGGATTCGGTGCGCGCTGCGGGACCGTTCGGGAGGATGTCGAATGCCCTTGTGTTGGTTGTCGCGCTGGCCTGCGCGGCAAGCGAGGGGCGCGTGGAGGAACAGGCCGCGGCGGCTGCCAAGCCTGCGCCCGCCAAAATCGGCGTTCAGGCGCTGTTCTTCAGCGCAATAGAGCCAGCACCCGCAATGTGCGCCGTCTGCCAGGCCTGGTGAGGGGCCGGGTCAAGGTTCGCGTTTGAAGGGCAGGGCACGCGTCCGTGCATTGCTAAAGCGAAATAGTTTGCCGCCTTGATCAAACGAAA
>Ga0105240_10014428_pt1 | contig 10787 bp, 8 predicted proteins | sample KBSC54metaG_FD_80426 | JGI IMG/M metagenome (GOLD analysis project Ga0105240, IMG submission 80426) | Corn rhizosphere microbial communities from Kellogg Biological Station, Michigan, USA - KBS C5-4 metaG | ecosystem: Host-associated > Plants > Roots > Rhizosphere > Soil | place: Michigan, USA...
TCTTCGTCTTTTCCGGGTTCTCGCGGTAATAGGTCTGCGTTAATTTCTCTTCCAGGTATACAGGCAGCAGCGACTTGCCCGGGGAGTTGGTCGTGTCGCGGTTGTCCAGCATGAATTTATATTGACGGAACCCCTTCTTCTCCGACAATTTAGGGTTCACATTGATAAACGAAAACTCCAGCTTTTCATATTGCTCATACTCCGTATAGTTGTAGCTCTCCATCCGGTTCGAGTCCTTATGGGCAATCACCTGCCTTATCAGCTCCACCGCGGGGTTGCCTTTATTCCTGTAGCGCGTCTTTTTGCCCGCATGTATGCTCACCGTCGCCAGCGACTGCATATTGGGCTGCATTTTAACGTTGATCACCTGTTCCTTACCGGCAACAATCGTCCGGGTCACCGGCTTCTAACCCACAGAAGAGAATTTTAACTGCGTATAGGTTTTGCCCGTTGTGATGGAATATTTACCATCCACGCTGCTATTAACGCCAATAGAAGTACCGGGGAACGAAACCGACACCAGCGGCAGCGGCTGATTGGTTTGCGCATCCGTTATAACACCGCTAACCATAGTATTTTGCCCTTTCGACGTAACACAGAAAAACAAAAAGACTAACAAAAAGGCGTATTTCATGCAGATGCGCTTCAACAGGGGTTAAAGTAAATATATAATTAAAATGTTCTTCTTGTTAAAAAGTATTGTTTCGCACAAATATTTTACATCATTTTAATGCCGGCTTAGCAAGCAGCACTTGCTTTTAAACGACTTAAGACCGAGAATGTTATGGTATAGTCGGGAAGTCGGAAAGTCCGCATAAGTCCGTAAGATAACTTTACAACCTTCCAACTTTGTTCACCGTTCACGTTCACAACACATGAACGCCCGTGAACAAAACAAACACGCTCATTAACAGTGGTTTGTATTTTGTTCGCTTGTAAAAATGAGATTTGTCATGAACAGTTCCTGCCCAACTGACAAAACACTGTCACCACTTCTTCTGTCCTTATGAGGTATATTTGGGTGTAGGTGATACGTAATACGTTTTACGTCATACGTTAACTAATCAAAAGCAAACATTCCATCACTATTCATCACTCACCATTCACAAAAACGTAAAACGTACCACGTAAAACATACAACCCATTCCCCACTCACTAATTCAATCATTCACTAACTAAAAAATGCCCTCCGAACGCCCCGAGTATATAGAAAAGCTCCGTGCCGAAATCCGCGGTCACACGTTCCGGCCGGCTAAGCGGACAAAGCAGGCAGCGGACATTATCGACCCACACGACGAATGCCGCTACGCGTTCCCTCACCCAGCGCCAGATCAGCCAGCAGCTTGGTGTTAGTCTTGGGAAGGTGAATAAATTATTGCGGAAAGTGGAGTAGATGTGCAGATGGATGGATGTGCAGATGTGCAGATGGGTTTATTTTACGTCATTGCGAACCTGCGTGCCGGCAGGCAGGGTGCGGTGCGGCGGGCCTTACAGAACATCAGTTGAACCTTGACGAATTTTGGTTAATATACATCATCGTGCGTACCAATATCCAGCAATAGAATAACCTCAGCATTAGGATCTGATATATCTTTTTCGATCGAAAAGATGATCCTGCAGTCATAACCGCATGAACAAGCCGAATACGCAGCCAGCTTACCGCTTAATTTATGAGTCCTGAGTGATGGGTCAAAGCATCAAGCTCTAACTTAACCAATGCTTTGGCGATGGATGTTTTTAATAGCTGATTTTTTGTCGTGAATTTTTGATACGACTTTTCGAAAGCTTTAGACAATACCAATTTTCTTTTTACAGGCATTGGTCTATCAGAGTGCTTTTAATTTTTTTACCACCTCATCAGCAGTAAGCGGAGTACTTTTGCCAGATTGGTATTCTTTTAAACTTTGCCTGGCAGTTTTTGCCACATCATTCCGGCGCGCCTCTATCTGGCGTTTCTGCAATATCTCCAACAGCATCTCCCTGGAAGCAAAGTCCAGTTGCATAATAGTTTCCAATGTTGAATCAATCGTTACCATATTTTAGCTATTGATAAACAAAAATACAAAATTCAGAATAAATATGCAGATGGGTAGATGTGCAGGTGGTTTTAATTTTACCGTCATCTGCTGCGCGCAAAAGCTCCCCTCTCGAGAAGGGCAGGGGTGTGTTCTTCACCATGCAAGCAATTGCGAACCATTCAACTCTAAAATCGTAATTCTAAAACGGCGAAGCCCTCTTGAGTTCCGATGAAAAACAATTAAACACGTAAAATCTAAAATCACCCGGGCGTTTCCACGCTGATAGAAGCGGCGCCGGGCCATACACTTATACTGCGCAGGCATTAGCCACAGGCGGGTATCCGTTGCTGTTCCTAACGCGGCTTATGGTAAAGAAGTCAACTCTTGAATATATTGTTGTTATGCCACTCTATATATTTATTGTGCGGCCGCTCGTGGATTTTTTGCGGTATCATTAGTAAATCTTTTCCATGATATTGGTAGTATTCTCTACCATTTAAAAATTCCTCCTTAATCCTATTGCTCACCTCAATTTTTAATTCTGTGGTTATCGTTAGATACCCTGAATCGAATAACTTGTGAATATCAGACCTAAGCAATATCCCATTTGACACAGTGTTTGGGCCTTCTTTTGCAAACGATTGTATATGGGCGCTTTCTAAAACCGGCAATGTTTTTTCACCTGTGATTGAACATCGCCTATTATAGCTGTCAGTGACCAAAACTCTAAACGCACCTTTTCCAATCCTAACTTTTGTTAAAACATTCGTTTTATATCGCAAGGGAGGTTCTTGAACCATGAATAAACTTTCATTGTGTATATTGCCAGCCATTAGATACTTATCCAGTAAAAACTCTATTTGCTTCCAAAGCTTACTACCTATTTCCTCATCGGTAGAATATGTCTTTCCTGTTTGAATACTTGAAGCCCAATTTTCAGGTACTTTAATCCAATCTTCAGGTTGAAAAAAAATTGGATTAGTTAGCACGATGCAGCCAATTTGTGGATTAACGAGGTCTTTATCGCCTTTATAGCTTATGATTTTTCTTTTAAATTCTTCGTAAGTATCACAACCATTTCTGTTACCAAAGGTGTCCCAGGCCACAGAAATTGGCAAAAAGGTATGACTCGAAAAGAATCCAATACCCCCAATTACATTAAGAGGCGCTTTTAATTTGAAAAGAAAAGGAGCTCCCGAATCTAAAACTCGGAATGCTAATTTACCTCCAGGCTGCCAAAAGTTAATGTCTTCCGGATCTATATTACTTAAATAGTTAAACCAACCATTATCAGTAATGCCTAGGTAGTATTTCATGTATTGAAATTACTAAATTAATTTGACCTTATAATTAGGTCGAATCGAGTCAATTGACTAGCTTATTGGAAAGACATGATGCCAACTTTCAAAATATGAATCATCCTTAACTAACATTGAAAAGCCAGTCATATATTTCTTGTATGAAAGATAGCTCTTCACTCGTTACATAATAAGTATGATAGTTTTCGTTTCTTATTCTGTTTAGTTCTACCATCCATTTGGTTTTCGCTTCTTTACCGCCAGATATCTTTCCTTCGCCTGGTTTAGTAAAAATTGGCTCGAATAATTTTTGCCAGTTTTTTAAAGCAATTTCTCTATAGTCAATGAGGTGGAGTTGATCCCATGGCTGTTTCTCATCCTCTTCATCATCTATGTCTCGATTTTTAATTGCAGCTAACTGAATTGCCTCAGTGTAAATTTTTTCCGGCACACCTTTTTTAAACCAATTTTTCCCGTACTCTTCCTCTAATTTTTGCTGCACAATGGTCTTTAAAAAAGTGCTTTCTATTTCTCGTATGTATTTAAAGGCAGCCTCATTATTTTCTTTTTCTTCTCTTTTAATATATTCATTTAAGCCTTCAAAATGTATTTCTGGATAGTCCTCTCTTAAGGCGATTTGTAAAGTTCGCCAGTATTTAGCGTCTCCAGGCATGCCATAGGCGGATTTTAATTCAAGTATCTTCTCTTCACCAACTTCTACATAAAACTTAATTACAGCATCGAGGTAGTCTGTTAATTCCTCAAATATTTCTTTTGGCGATGTGTTTTGATCAATTAGTTGATGGGTTTTAAGATGGTTTGTGCAATCATTGAGTATTAGTGTGATTGCGTAGAATCCTTTGTTGATCACAATTATATTACTATCCTGCTCCCATAATTCGCCAACTCCGTCTTTTATATAATTAAAGCATCTTATCAAAAAGTCAGAGATGTTTTGATATGCTCGGTTTAAATTGCCAGTATAAAAGGTCCCTGCTCTTTCAATTGATTTCGCTTTTACTTTTCCAAGAAAGTCACTCTTAGATAACGCTATGCCAATCTGTTGAGTTGATATAAGTTTTTTATCTTCTCCAATTGATATCTTATTATAAAATGGCGAATTGCGATCTTCTCCAAGCTTAATTGCTATACGAGATTTTAATGCTCTTATTTGATCTAGATAATTATCGGAATCCCACAATAAATCTGCGTCTAAGGTATTTCGTAAATCTTTAGAAACCGGCTTTTGATTTTCATTTATTTGCATAAACAATCGCACTTGCTCCGAACGTTCCAAATTGACCAAAGCCACAACCGGTATTGTATTAGAGTTTTTGTAAATTGAATCTGAATACCCGTATAATCTGTGTTGCCCGTCTATTATATAAGCTGATCGATATTTCTTAGGAAGATGTAAGACGCCAACTCTAGATATGGCGTTTGGCAATTGATTGCTGCCAGGCTCAAAGCGTAATTCTTTGGTTTTCTCAAAGACGATATTTATTATTATAGAATTGGGGAAGTATCCGCCTTCCTCATCAATAAAATTGTGAATCTCCTTTAACCTAGCCTTTTTTATTAGTCGCTGGTACGTTGGCATCATATTCTCATTGGCCTTATTTCGATGCAATACATATCCAATTTTTAATAATTTTTCTGGCTCTATAGAAAAAGAGTAATAAGTATGCCCGCCCATCTTACCTTCGATTGCCGGAATTTTATTATCCAAATCTGGAATCTCTTGCCCTCCAAATAATGAACCTAAAAGTTGATATCTAGCAGCAACTCCAAGTTGAGAATTTAATGCGTAATAATAATCTATGATCTCTTCAGAAAAATGAATTGCGTCGATTTTATTTAATGCAGCTTCAGCTTCTTCTGATATACCTATATTGCGAGTAGCCAGGACGTATTTGATTTTGGGCTTGGTCTTTGGGAATACGGTATATATTGTACTTATTATGCCTGCCTTTCTAAGCTTCAGTACTTCTATTTCATCTTTGAGATCGTAAGAAATGTTTTTTAATGAAGTCCGACATTCTATAATTAGGACGGTTTCATCATCTTTTGCAAATACATCAACACATTGTTTTAAGGAGGAATCTTTTTTGTCATAAAATAGTGTAAAACTATCCTTATTTAATGTATTGAAACCAAGTTGCGCAAATAAGGCCCAAACCTTATCCTTAAAAATTGTTTGATCATCCTTTGGCTTAGATACTTTAGTTTTGGACTTCAATATTGCATCAATCTCCCAACCGTCAGCTAACTTTTCTTGAAGCGCAATAGACCCATTATTAAAACTTTCTTTGTAAAAATCTGACTTTTTAGCTCGTAAAGTTTTTTGTATCTCGTCTTCTGGAATTAGTTGTTCCAATAAAGTAAAGCGTAAATCTTCTGTCATAACTCAATATTCGTAAATAAATACTCCGTTGTTTGTCCTCTTTGTGCTTTAGCACCACCGATTGAATTTCCCCTTGTCAGTTCCATTTTTTTGTCACCCTTTTCAAATATTTCGTCGATAGTTTTGTGGGCTGCATTTGTCAAAATATAGTATGCACCCTTTTTTTTGATATCATCTATCATATTACTCAACCTTATTTGATCATTTAAGGAGAAGATATTCTCATTGTATTCGATAAAACGATTGTTATTGTGAGAAACCGTATAAGGAGGGTCTAAGAAAACTAAATCATTGGTTTCTATATTGTTGATTGCTAAATAGAAATCACCACTAAAAATTGTGCTATTAGTTAAAGCGTGTCCTGCTGCCCGTATTGCCTCTTTATTGATATAATCCTTTTTTCTGAAACCATATGGAACATTATATTGTCCTTTCAGATTTACGCGATGAATGCCGTTAAAGGAAGTTTGATTTAAGTAAATAAACCTGGCAGCTCGTTCATATTTATCATCAAAAATTCTATTTCTTGTTTCATAGTAGAATTTTTCTTCGTTTTTAAATAACGAAAGCTTGCTAATAACATTTTCAGCATTTTCCTTTATTGCTTGATATGTTTCTACCAACTCCGTATTTAAGTCGGATAAATAAGAATGATTCTGCGGTACTAAAAAAAAGAATGTGGCGCCTCCTCCCAAAAAGGTCTCATGGTAATTGTTAAACTGGAAATTTTTAACTTTTACTAAATGTTTTAAAATCCATGTCTTTCCGCCTGCCCATCTTAAAAAAGGTCGTGTCGATATGTTTTGATCAAAGATGTCTTTCATTTATTTAGGTTAAATGAAAGAGTAAATGACACTTTCACAATAAGTTAGCATTTAGGCTGAGTTAAGATAATTTAGGTTATTCAGTCGTTTTAAACGAACGGCTTAATTTTAAAATATAATTTTTAGATAGTCAACCCGTGAAAACACCCATTTTTACTCCTTTTGTGTTAGTAGGCGTATGTTGCATACAACTTTATAAAATAACAAACGAAACAGACCGCGTTAGCGATGGTAGTGGATACTAGCCCTGTGACTAATGCTTGTGCAGTATGAACATACAGCGCGGGCCGCAGGCAACGCCCAAATTTCAGTCGGCAGTTATTAGTTGGCAGTCATCATATTAATCACTTAATCAAGCAATCATGGTTCAGACAATATGCAGCCCCTGCATATTCGCTCTGTATAGCATGCGATTGCTTCGTCGCCCTCACACACCACCCACTCCGCTCCTCGCAACGACATGGTTTATTATCCCACCTGATTAACTGATCACCGGTTAACTGATTAACTAAAGCCACTCACCACCAATAAGGTTATACGTAGTACGTTGTAAGTTTTACGTTTTGATTTCGACGTATAACGTATCACGTAAAACGTACAACGTAGCAAAAAAATTAATAGCTTCGCCCCCATGCTTACTGTTGAGAAGATCGGCGGGACATCGATGAGTGCGCTGGCCGAAGTATTGAATAATATAATTTATTTTGAACGCGAGGGCGAGCGCCTGTATAACCGCGTGTTTGTGGTGTCGGCGTTCTCGGGTGTTACCAACCTGCTGTTGGAAAATAAGAAGACCAAGGAGCCGGGCGTATACCACCGTATTGCCAATAACGAAGATTTCCACGATCTGCTGAACCAACTGGTTGCGCAGCTGAAGGAGATTAATAAGAAATATGAGTCGCTTGGACTGGATGTGAAGGTTGCCGATGCTTTTATTGAGAAGCATGTGAAGAAGGCGGAGACCTACCTGGAGAATTTGGTAGATGTGCTGGCGTCGGGCTATGTGAGTCGCGAGGGTATTTTGCAGGCCGCGCGCGAGATACTGGCGTCGATAGGCGAAACACACTCGGCCTTTAACCTGTCGAACATCCTGCAAAACAAGGGTGTGAACGCCAAGTTTATCGACCTGAGCGGCTTTGACGATATGCGCCCTTTCACCATCGATCAGCGTATCCGCGACGTATTTTCCAGCATCGACCTGGCATCGTGCATCTGCATCGTCACAGGTTATGCCAAAGGTACCGAGGGCATTATGCGCGAGTTCGACCGTGGGTATTCTGAAGTGACATTCAGTAAGATTGCACAAATATTGAAGCCTACAGAGGCTATTATTCATAAGGAATACCACCTCTCAACCGCCGATCCGGGCCTGGTTGGGGTAGACAATTGCAAACCCGTTGGCTTTACCAATTACGACATTGCCGATCAGCTGGCAGACGTGGGCATGGAGGCTATTCACCCTAAGGCGTCGAAACCGCTGGAGATAAACGGCATTAACCTGCGCATAAAAAATACGTTCGAGCCGGCGCACCCGGGCACACTGATCACCAAAGATTATGTGTCGGGACTAAAGCGCGTGGAGGTAATAACGGGCTACGACAAGATGCTGATCATCGACGTGTACGACCCCCTGATGGTAGGCAACGTGGGCAGCGACTTGCAGATAATGCAGGTGTTTTACGATAACCGCACCAGCTACACCTTCAAAGCCACCAGCGCCAACAGTATTTCGATTGTGATCTGGGAAAACGATTTCTCTCAAAAACTGATCGACGACCTGGGAGCGAAGTTCGAAAAGATCACGGTAGAGAAAGCAGCCCTGGTATGCTTACTCGGCACCAACATGGATCAGCCGGGACTACTGGCCCGCAGCACCGAAGCCCTGGCAAAAGAAGACATCAACATTATCAGCGCCGGTATGGCCCTGCGCAAAGTGAACATCCAGTTCCTGATAGCCCGCGAGCACTTTAAAACAGCGATTATTGCGCTGAATAAGGCGGTGGGGCAGTAGAACGTACAACTTAACTGCCAACTGATTATGGGCGCCCGGGCGGGCTTTTCGTTCATACTGCACAGGCATTATTCACGAGCCGGTATCCACTGCAATCCCTGGCGCGAATGTAGTACGCTGTAACAACAAACGGGGTAGCGTGACGAACGGACGGTTTTAAGTTGGCAGTTAGGAGTTAGCAGTGGGCAGTAGGAGCTATTGGATAAATTGCTCTTTATCGTTACTGATAATATAATCACATTGCCCTACGATATAGGTGTCTATAAATTTATTATCGTCTTTGTCGGCCTCAACTAACTGCCACAGGAATGACGGATTTTTGAGTATTACATTTGGTAACAATAACAGGTAATCGAGAGAAGCATCGGTATGCTCAAGGCCGTACCTTATAGAAATTTGTTCCTGGTATTCCGTTAGTATTTCGTTTGACAGAACCAAATCATACTTATCTTGAAGTAATGATTGATATATCCAGTGATATTTGAAATTAGGGGCCAGTGAAACCCGGAAGACATTTGTATCAAGAATCAAACGCAGCTTATTCATTGATCCATTGGTCAAGGTCCTCTTGAGTAATGTTCTTTTCCTTTATCGCCTTTTTAATATTTTTCTGGAGTTTATCCGAAAAGTAATTTGCAAGTAGTTGTTTAATAGGAAGCCGGTCCTCTTCTTTGGGTTGAAAAGAATAAATATTTAGGAGCTCCAATTGTAAAGCATTTAATTTCTGGCTTCGCATAACACAACTACTTTTAACAAAAATACATTATACGTAGTAAGTTTTAAGTTATACGTTTTGATTGCGCTAAAAAACGTATAACGTATTACGTAAAACACAACTACAAAACCTTATACAACGCCCAATCCCCCGTTTCGTAAACCTTTTGCAGGCTCAGGCGACTGTCGGCTTTTTTGATGGCGGGCAGGTAGCGGGTGTTGAGCTGGGTATAGCCGGTAAGCATATTTTGGTCGGTTGCTACCAGGATGTAGTTTACATAGTGCTCCGGGGCTTCGCTAGAGCTGAGGTATGATTCCTGGTAAGGCATGGTAAGGCGATGTATGCGATGGATAAAGGCAACCACCTGGTAAGCGATGGCATCGTCCACCATGATCTGCGCATTTGTAGGCAGTCCATTGATATAATCCGCCATGTCCATATTGTCGCTCTGCTGGTCGACGGGTGATGGGTGGAACAGTACCTTCACAAAATCCTGCTCATCGGTCAGGAAGGATTTTTTCAGGAAGAAATAGCCGGTCACCAACTGGAACAGCACCAAAAAGCTCAGTACGATCTTCATGGTCAGATGGTGTCTCGATTCATGTATTTTCAGCGTTACGCAAAGCATACCTAATACCAGGAAGATGAGGAAATACTCCTGCGAAAGAAATATCTTGTCGTATTTGATTTGCAAAAACTCTACAAAGGCAAACGGCGCGGCAATGGTCAGGATCTGGTAAGTACTTTTCCTAAACAGGTAGATCGCCAGCAGAATCATCGGGCAAAACAGTGCGATACTGGCGGTTACTATCGGTGATATTTGCAGCGAATGATAATGTGCAAAACCGGTTGCCTGCTCAAAGTTGATCTTGTCGGCCAATACGGTCCACGTAGCATACGGACTGTCAATGAAGTAGTTCAGGTCATTGGCGTGCGTCAGGTTCAGCATCTTGTAGATCAGGATCGACGCCAGCGGCAGTATGAACAGGATGATGTAGATGGCAAAGGTTTTGTTCACCAGCTTACGGCGCAGTGCCGGACTGTTGAAACTCTGATACAGGCGGAAAATAGTTTCCTTTTCGCCCAGGTTCAAACTCTGCGTGGCAATAAACAACACCAGCGGAATAAAGAACAGGTTGAGCCAGATAAATTTATAATCGCAAAATACCAGCACCACCAAACAAATACTGGCTATAGAAATATGAAAAGTGGTATTCGACGAGTAGAACCGGATAATATGGAAAAAGAACAAATAGAAGAACAGCAGTACCATATAAATGGATTTACCCGAGCAGGCACTGTACAACAACCCCGGATGGAACAGGAACAGCACGATGAGCAGCAATAAGTAAAAATCATCATTGGTGCGCTTAATCAGCGTGGTGCACATTACATAAAACAGCAATGCCGTACCCAATGCCGACGCAATAACCGGCGCAAGCTGCTGATCGATCCACGAGAAAAAGACCGTTGCGTAGAAAGGAAGGATAGGCGATGTGAGGCCCATTACCTTTAAA
>Ga0105240_10014429_pt1 | contig 10787 bp, 12 predicted proteins | sample KBSC54metaG_FD_80426 | JGI IMG/M metagenome (GOLD analysis project Ga0105240, IMG submission 80426) | Corn rhizosphere microbial communities from Kellogg Biological Station, Michigan, USA - KBS C5-4 metaG | ecosystem: Host-associated > Plants > Roots > Rhizosphere > Soil | place: Michigan, USA...
GCGAGATTCATGGCTTCGTGAACCGCGCCGATGCTGGTCGCGCCATCGCCAAAATTGACGACGGTGATACGGTCCTCGGCGCGCAGTTGGGTCGCCAGTGCCAGGCCATTGGCGATCGGTGCGCCGCCGCCCACGATGGCCGTGGTCAGCATGGAGCCGGAGGACGGGTCGGAGATATGCGGTGAGCCGCCCTTGCCTTTATTGACACCATTGGTGCGGCCGAGGGCTTCAGCAAACAGACCCACCAGCGGAACCCCCTTGGCCACCTGGTCATGGATGCCCCGATAGGTCGTCACCATGTAATCCCGCGCGGTGATCAACTGCGCCAGGGTGGCTGGAATGGCTTCCTGCCCGGTCATCGGCCAGTAGCTGAACAGGAACTTGCCGGCGGACAGCCCCGCCTGAATGGCTTTGTCGACGGCGCGTATACGCGACATCTGCCGGTAAATCGCCACCAGAACGGCTGGCTCGACGCCCAAGTCCGTCTCAACGAGCTGCTGCATGAAAGGGTCCCCCTTGCGGCCATCCAGTCGCACTCGCGTCCGCCGGGGGCGCCATCGCGCCCACGCGCACGGGCCTGCCTGGAGGACAGATACTAAGCGAGGTTAGTATCTTTGCGGGCATATGGCAAGAGGAGCCCTCACGCGCCAGCCTTCGCAGGAGGATGCACGTCGATGTGCAGCCTCGTCAGTCGCAGGGCGGCCAGCTTCCAGTCGCCGTTACGCCGTACCCAACGCTCGTGATAGTGACCATAACCCGTAATCGACGGACGATCGGGCCCCCAGATCACGCGATCCTGCATCGCCCAGATGACGTGGGCCTCGTCCGCGTTGAGTTGAATCTCGGGAGCGTGAACCTGGTGGGCCGTCCTGGCTGTCAGTATGGATGACTTGATCTGGCTCAAGGCGGCGTCCCGCCCGGTGATCACCGGGACCTGGGTTCCTTCGGAGACATCCAGCACGAAGTCTTCGGTCAACAGTGCGGCATATCCCGCCCAGTCCTTGGTATCCAACATCCGGCAATAACGCGCCTTGGCTTCGCTCAGCGCGAGCCTTGCGTTGATGGCGTCCAGGTCGTTCATTTCAAGTTGCCCCCAACTCAGGTTACTGAGAACCCCCCGTCCACGGCCAACACCTGGTTGGTGACGTAGCGTGCCGCGGGTGTTGCGAAGAACAGGACAGCGGCGCCGATATCCCCTGGCTCGCACATCCCGAGCGGCGGCCGCCGTCGTGCCGGTCCCTCAGGCGCCGGACCCTTGGCGGCAATGGCGCCAGGGGTTGCCACACCGCCCGGCAATACGGTGTTCACCGTGATGCCAAAATCGACGAGCTCCAGCGCGCTCGCCCGACTCAACGCCAGCAATGCGCCTTTGGACCCGACGTAGGACGCCAGGCCCTTGACGATAGAGCCCACCAGGGCGGCCGAGCCTATGTTGATGATCCGACCACCCTGCCGGTTGGCCACCATCGCCCGGGCAATCTCGCGGGTCATCAGGAAAGGGCCACGCCCGTTGACCCGGTTCATCCGATCCCACTCCGCGGCGGTGCCTTCCAACAGCAACTGTCGGTCTTGCAAGCCGGCATTGTTCACCAGGACCCAGGGCGCACCATGACGGGACACAACATCGGCACAACCCCGGACAATCGAGTCCTCGTCCGCAAGGTCGATTTGCACAGTCGAGGCACTGTGCCCTGCCTCGGTCAGGGTCTTGACCCGCTCGGCCGCCTTGTCGCGGTCGATATCCGCTATCACGACTGTGGCATCCGCCTCGGCCAGAGCCGTTGCAATGCCGGCGCCGATGCCATTCGCCCCACCGGTCACCAAGGCTACCTTGTCGGTCAGGCTGAAGGATGCAATTGGGGGGCTGCGCATGGATCTGGAGCTTGCAGCAACAGTGCCCGATCACACACGCCAGAGTGACATCAAAAACCGGACGGGGTATCGAAACCGGGCCTCCTTCGCCGGCCCTCTTAGCGTGTTACCCTGGCACCAAACTCCTCGTACACCGCGCCAAAGTAGTCCTCTTTCGAAAGCGCGGGCGACACGAAGATCTCACCGGTCCCCACGCGCGTTCGCAAGTCGTCGAGTGTTTTGTCGATGTCGTCGGTCTCGATATCGTAAATGGCCAGGTAAGGCAACGGCTCACGATCGGCCACGACGGTGCGGCTGAGCCGGAAACGCTGGGCTGACTTCACCCCATACACCGACACCAGGTCGGGAAGATGAGCATCCTGGTACCAGTCGTTGTACGCCTGCTCGCGACCCTCGACCGGACGGGTCATGACAATCAACTTATACTTTGACATCCCGCCGCACCTTTCGCGTGACTCTCCCGCCTCGGTGCACACGCGGGTGCGCTTCCTCAGCAAGCTTATTTTTCTACGGCCCGGCAAGGACCTTGTCAAGGGCAGCCATGCTTGCCTCCAGATGCAATCAATCCTGCCTGTACGCGCACATTGACGTTAGGGCGGGCCCTACCCTATAAGTTATCCGCTGGTAACTTATGGAGACTGCGAAATGGCCCGATATGTGTTGGTTCATGGTGGCGGACATGGCGGTTGGTGCTATCAACCCGTGGCGCGCATCCTGCGCGCGCAGGGTCACGAGGTTTACACGCCGACCCTGACGGGGCTGGGCGAGCGCGAGCATCTGTTGAGTGCGACTGTCGATTTAGAGACACACATTACCGATGTGGCCAAACTGCTCCAGTTCGAGGACCTTACGGACGTGATTCTCGTCGGTCACAGCTATGGAGGGATGGTCATCAGTGGTGTCGCCGATCGCGCCGCCGGGAGAATTCGCAATCTCGTGTTTCTGGACGCCGCCATGCCGCAGAATGGCCAGTCCCTGGTGGACCACGCCGGCCCCATGATGGCGGCCGCGCGCACCCGCAGCCGCGTGGTAAACGGCATAGAGCTGGTGCTCTTTCCCGGTGAAGATCCTCTGAGTTTTTACGGCGTAAAGAACCCCGAGCAGATTGCCTGGATGAAACCGAAGCTGACGCCGCACCCCTGGAAGTGTTTTGAGCAGAAGCTGGTGCTGAAGAATGAGGCGGCAATGCGCAGCATTCCCGTGTCGGTCATTGTGTGCAGCTCCCACATGAATGATGAGACGCGTGCCGCGCTCAGGGCACTTTCCAACGGCAGATTCTGGGAGATCGACACCGGCCACGACCTCATGATCACCGAGCCCGTGGCCGTGGCCGGCATGCTGTTGAAACTGGCCTCGTTGTAGAGCGCTGCCCGCCGATCCTCGCCTTCACGGCTGATCGACGATCGACTGGAGCGTGCCGGCCAGCCACCGGGCCAGCTTCCTGTCCATGCCCTTCGCACCTGGCGATAAAGGAAGCTGTCGGGTGTACGTGACGAAGCCCATGCAGATCATGGTGATCTGGATCGCCCGCGCACGCGCCTCAGGCGGCCCTAACCATCGCGCCAGAGGCTCGATGACGTGTTTTTCGGTGACCCGGGTTGCGATCGCCCGGGCATCCGGGTCGCCCGTGGAGAGCGCAACCATGGCGGGCGCCTTGATGTCGAGATCAACATCGACCAGCAGACGGGAGAGGTGCTCGCCGAACCCGGCTCTGCCCTGCTCGAATATTCTGTCCAGGCGCGTGGCCTCGATGAGGGCGGCTTCGAACAAGCCCGCCTTCGAGCCGAAATAACGCAACAGCATGGGTGAGCTGACTCCGGCCAGGGCCGCAATATCGCGAATACCGGCCTGTGAGTAGCCCAACTCGGAGAAGGCATGTTGGGCGGAAGTCAGAATCCGGGCCTTGGTTTGCGGAGCATTGCGCCGCTTCGGCCCGTTGAGGCCTCCAGGAGCCCTGTCAGCGTCGACCACGTGAGTCCTCATTGATCCGGATTTCAGCAGGATACTCCTCGACCTTCAGATAAGGTGCTCAATCACGCCTGATAAAGATGCATTCTCCCCAAGGCTGACGGGAGAAACCAGTGAGCTTTGCGGAACGGTATGGACTCGCCGTTCGCGCATTCTGGCCATCGACGTGGCCGCCAGGCAGGTCTACGGAGACGGATAGCCCATGACAATGAGAGTCGGGATCATGAGCGCCAACTGGGGTGCCTTCGCCCATCTGCCGGCCTGGCGCTCTGTGCCCGGCGTCGAGGTCGTCGCGATCTGTACCTCCCGACGGGAGACTGCGGAAGCGGCGGCGAAGCGCTTTGGGATCGAGACGCCTTTCTGGGACGCGCAGGCCATGGCGGCCCATCCAGACATTGACATTCTGGACTGCGGTACCCGACCCAGTGTGCGCGACGCCGTGGTGGCCAGCGCTCTGCGCAACGGGAAGCACGTTTACAACTCCATTCCCTTCTCCACCAACATCGAGCGCGCACGCGAACTGCGCGACATCTGGAAGGCAAGCGGCAAGGTGGGCGTCGTCGATGCGTACTCCGAGTGGCTTCCACAACACCGCCTCGCCAGGGAAATGATCGACGGCGGCTATCTGGGACAGCCCTTCGGCGGCACCTGCTTTTTCCAACTTTCGCTGTTCAATGAGCCCAATCCCCACTTTCCCTACAACTGGTTCTGGCAGGCGGGCTTAGGGGTCTCGGCCTTGCGCAATCTCGGCAGTCACGCGCTTCACATGCTCATCTTTCTGTTCGGTGAGATCGATGAGCTGGTGGCACATGACGGGCAGCTCCTGAAGGAGTGGCAATTTGCGGACGGCAGCTCCATCAAGCCGCAAACCAACGACTTCGCAAGCCTGCTGTTGCGCTTCCGCAGCGGACTGGTCATGCAGTTACAGGTGTCCTGGAGCGCAACCGTTCCTCCCGGGTGGTCATTGGAGGCGTTTGGCAGCAGGGGCCGCTTCGCGCTGGCGGCGCCCAACTTTCCCACCAGCCGCGACACCATCCTGCGCGCCGGGACGCTCGAGAGCGGACGGATGGAGGCGCTCGACATGCCGGAAAGGCTGCTCCGAACGGCCGACGTCGGAGTTGACTCCGCGGCTGATCCCCAACCGGTCTATCCGATGGCGCTATCCATGAGCCGCATGGTCCAGAGCATTCATGGAGGCGGAGCGGCAAAGCCTGACTTCGAACAGGCATGGGCAGTGGAATGCGCGCTGGAGGCTGCCAGGCTCTCGATGGACGAGCACCGCTGGGTCAGTCTGAACGAGATCGGCTGAGACTGACTCGCTTCAGCCAGGCGCCTCAAACGCGGCCCGTCGGCCAGGCCCATGTCGGGACGAACTCACTGCAAACTGACCAACTCTCCGCCGTTGGCGGCGGATCGGCGAATGCCGTCCATCACTTCCATACAGGCCACACCATCCGCGAACGTTGGAATCGGTACCGTCGTCGCGGGAGCCTCGCCGTCCATCGCCGCCCGCAACGCCTCGCACAAACGTGTGAACGCACTGAGCTCGATCCCCGGGGGCCGTTGCTTGGGATCGACACTCGGAGCCGCAGGCTGAGGAAGCACCAGGTCTGCGGGAACCGGCAGATCACGAGTCCCGCCGCGATCGGCCACCTTGACCGCGCCACCCTCAATCCAAGCCGTGCCCTCCGTTCCAGCGACCCGAGTCAGGCCAGCCATCGGACCCCACGCCCCGGCAGTATGTTGCAAGATGCCTTCCACAGCGTTGGCTGTCTGGAAACGCACCGCGTAGGAATCCTCGGCAACTCCCTCCCGTGCGGATACAGTCGGTAAGGTCGCGCTCAAGGACACGAACTCACCCACTACTGTTCGTACCTGGTCGATGATGTGCGAACCGTGCGCTCCCAACCACCCGCCTCCAGCCTTCTCATCAAACCACCAGGGCGGCATCTTTGCGTCAGGATTCGCAACCAGCGCCAGATGCTGTATGAATGTCGCAAGCCTGGGTTTTCCGATCAAGCCCTGGGTCACTGCCCGAGCCAACAGGGCCCGGTCGGGAGTCCAGCGGAATTCGTGCCCCACCAGATGCACAACGCCCGCGCGTTGAGCAGCGGCGAGCATCGCACGTGCCTCTTTGGCGTCCCTGGCGAAGGGTTTCTCGCACAAGACATGACAGCCACGCGATATGGCGCTCAATACGAGAGGACCGTGCGTGTTCGGTGGAGTCGCTATATTGACGACCTTGGCGCCGGTGCGGGTGATCGCCTCATCGAGATCGGTGAATGCCTGCGGAACCGCGCTGCTCTCGGCACGCCTGCGAGTGCGCTCCATGTCTGTTCCTACAAGGCCGACGACTTCGAAACCCGCGGCTCGCAAAGCAGGAATGTGAACCCGGCAACCGAACCCAGTGCCTGCCACCAAGGCGGGCGGCTTGGACGCGCTATTCATGATTACCCCGGTAGGCAACGTGAGTGTCCGGAAAAGGCAGTGTACGCTCCCCTTGAAACGGCTTCTAGATAGTGCACACTATCTAGAAGCCGACGAGCAGAACCCGTCCGCGGAGCCGCCCATGACTGGAGGGAATGACACTCACGCCGCGATCGAGCTGTTGCTCGAGCTGACCATTCAGACGACGGCCGTGCGGGCGGTAGCCGGCACCCCCTTAGGGGACCGGGCCATTTTTGATATTGGCGGAGGTACTTTCGCGGGCCCACGGCTCTCGGGCCTGGTCGTAAAGACCGGCGGCGATTGGGTGATCCGTTCGCCGACCGGCTCCCGCCTGGACGTGAGGATGCTTCTCGAGACTCACGACGGTGTGACTGTGCTTTTCCAATATTCCGGCCGAGCCAGCCTCGTTGACGGAAACCCGCGCATCCACGCGGCAGCCACGTTCGAAGCTCCGCAAGGGCCGTACGCCTGGCTGAATGACGTTCAGACATTCGGGCGCGGCACTCCCATCCCAGGCGGGGTCCGTTATCAGTTTTATTGCTTCAGCTAGTCATATCATGCAAACGCGACATGTGGGCCGCTCTGGCCTGAAAGTTTCCACGGTTGGATTAGGCTGCAACAATTTCGGTTGGAAAATCGATCAGTCCGCCTCCGACGGCGTCGTGTCGCGGGCTCTCGACCTCGGCATTACCCTGTTCGATACCGCCGATCGTTATGGCACGACGGCCGGTGAGTCGGAAAGCGTACTGGGCAAAGCACTGGGTTCGCGCCGCAAGGACATCGTGCTGCTCACCAAGTTTGGCGTCGACCTGGTCAACGCGCGTCTGCGTGACAGCTCGCGTCGGTACATCATGAGCGCAGTCGAGGCGAGCCTCCGCCGCCTCGACACCGATTGGATCGATGTGTACATGATTCATTGGCCGGACTACGCTACGCCGATGGAGGAAACCTTGCGGGCGCTGGACGATCTCATTCGCACCGGCAAGGTCCGCTATATTGCCTGTTCCAACCTGGAGCCCTGGCGCGTGGTCGACGCGGTCTGGACCTCCCGGCACTACAACCTCGGAACCTTCATAGCGGCCCAGGACCACTACAATCTGCTCAAGCGCGATGCTGACAAGGATCTCATTCCCGCTCTACGGCATCATGGCGTGGGATTCATTCCTTACTACCCGCTGGCGAGCGGCTTGTTGACCGGAAAATATTCCGCCAGCGCGGGCACTGCCCGCGGGCGTTTGAGTGACAACTTCCTGGGTCTCGGCAACTTCTTTCTGAACGAGCGAAATCTGAGGATTGTCGGCGCGCTCGAGGAATTCTGCCGCGCCCGCAATCACACGCTGCTCGAGCTCGCGGTGAGTTGGCTCACATCGCAGTCCGTCGTTTCGAGTGTCATCTGCGGCGCCACCCGGCCCGAGCAGATCGAGCAGAACGTCAAAGCGGCCAACTGGACGCTCGACGCCAACGACCTCGCTGAGGTCGACAAGATCACCCAGACAGTTTGACCACGAGAGCTCTCATGTCAGCACTTCCTCTGTCCAACCACTACCAGAACGCCTACGTCACCCGGGATCTCGACCGGGCGCTGGAACTATTCCGGACCCGCTACGGATTCGACGGCTTCAATCGCTACGAAGTCCAATTCGAGCTCGAGACACGCTCCGGACGAGGCACGGCGGCGGTAAAACTGGCTCTGGGGTGGCTGGACAACCTCCAGTACGAGATTATTCAACCGGTCTCGGGACGGGTCGATGTCTATCGCGAAGGCGTGTCAGATGAGCATCTGCTTCGCTTCCATCACGTCTGCATGCGAGTACATGACTGGGAGCGGTTCCGCGCAGAGCTCGATCAGCCGGTCATTCTCTCCGGCGGAACGCCGGGGCACCTGCAGTGGGTGTATGTCGATGCTCGTGACACGCTGGGGCACTATCTGGAGTATTGCTGGATGACGCCGCAGCGGTGGGAGGCGATGGGGGGACGTTAGGGGTCCTCGAACAAGCGCGTTACCGCCCCCCTGTCGGTCTTCATGGACCGATTCCTGGGCAATTCCTCCACGAAGCGCCACTTCACGGGTATGTGAGTCGCAAGGACATGGGCACGCAGATGCGCCTCGAGGTCGGCGAATGCGGGAGCGGCAACTCCGGGCTTCAACTGGATGGCCGCCACGGGCACTTGCCCGAGTCGTGCATCGGGAATCCCTACGACTGCCGCCGAGGATACCGACGGATGCAACAGCAGAGCGCGCTCGATCGTCTCGGGTAGCAACTTGAACCCACCGCGGATTATCGCGCCGTCGGCGCGGCCGCGGTGAAAAAGAAACCCGTCCTCGTCAAGGAGCGCGACATCGGCTGTACGGATCCAATCCGGCCCGATGCGTGGAGAGATCACCTCGAGAATGCCTTCCTTGCCAGCCGGCATTGCCGCACCGGTTTCGGGATCCACGATACGCAACTGCGCGCCGGGGAGCGGCCGGCCAACACTACCGAATTTGCGCTTGCCCCACTCGGGGTATAACTGCGGCGTCATGGCTGCAACGGGGCCCGCGAACTCGGTGGCGCCGTAGGAGAGCAGTATCGGGATGCCATAGCGCTCCTCGAACGCTCGCTGCGCGGTGGGATCCAAAGGCGCGGCGCCTGTATTCAAGAAGCGGATCGAGGCCAGATCCGCGGGTGGAATATTCGCGTCCAACACCATCTGCACACCCGCCGGCGGCATACCGGAGAGCTCAGGCCGGTAACGCAGCACATGTTGGTGCCAGGCCGTCACCGTAAACCGGTCCCAAAGCTCCGCGCGCCGGCCACGTAACAGTGTAGGAATAGTGGAATAGACTCCGGAGATATTTCCTAACGGAAAAAACAGAATCATGGGCGGCATGTCGAGCGGGTCGCTGCTGCGGCTCGACGCCAACATATGAACGCCCACGTGATGCCGGGCAATCGTGTCGAAGCTGATGGCGAAATGCTTCGGTGGGCCCGTCGTGCCACTGGTCAGGATCTCGATCCGGGGATGCGCCGGCATTTCGATCCCGAGGCATTCGCACTTCTCGAACCCCGGCACCGCGACCGAATCCATCTCCGAAATTGCAACTCCCGCGGTACCTCGAGCGCGCAACACCGCGCATACTTCATCGGTAAAATCCGCCGCTGGCGCTACCAGGACCGCCGGCCGAAGCCGTTCAACGTCTCGCGCCATCGCCGCGGGAGATTGGAAGGGATGAACCATACGAATGGTGTGACCACGCGCAATCAATCCGAGAAGCGCCGCGACCGAGCAGGGGAGATTGCGTGCCACCAGCGCCACCGGGGCTCGGGCACCGGCGCCGCTCGCATCGAGGAACACCCCGAGGCGCTCCGCGACGTGCCGCATCTCGCCCCAGGTAAACCAGCGCCCTTCGAAATCAATGACGGGCTGCGAAGCCTCGCGAGCCAACGCGCGCTGAGTGAGCTCCTCGAGCGTCTCAGTGGTCATGCGCGCCTATACGCGCCAGCCCCTCAGCCGATTGCCGGCATCGCAGTGGACGATCTCGCAATCGATGAATCGCCCCTCGTCCGAGGCGAGGAACAGCCCGAGCGCCGCTATGTCTTCAGCCGTGCCGTCCAGTTTCAACAGTTGCATTCCGTGAATGCGATCGTGGGTGTCTGCTGTCAGATTCGCTCGTGAGGCAGGAGTCTCCATCAGTCCGGGAGCGATCGCATTTACCCGGATGCCATCCGCCGCGAAAACCTGGGCCATGCCAAAGGTCATGGCATTCAAAGCAGCCTTGGTCACACCGTAAGCCGTGGCCGGGACGTAGCTCGCCATGGACGATATATTCAGAACGACGCCTCGGGCGCTCGCGATCAGCGGGCGCAGCGCCTGCGCCAGCAGCAGAGGCGCCACCGTGTTCACATTGAAATAGTGAAGCCATTTTTCCTGGCTCAGTTTCTCGAACGAGTGAGCCACTTCACCGTACGCCAGGCCGGCGTTGTTGATGAGAACGTCGAGGCGCGAATGTGCGCCGTGCAGGTGCTGCGCGAATTGCAATATTTCGGGCTCTGAAGCCAGGTTGACCCGATGCGTGGAACACTTCGCGCCCACGGCCCGGGCGAGTGACGCGGTTTCCTCCAACCCCGACTGCTCGAGATCGGTCAGACTCAGTGCGGCACCCTCACGGGCAAACGCCAGGGCAAAAGCCCTTCCCATTCCGCCCGCGGCACCTGTTATCAGGACCTGACGATCAACAAAGCGCTGTGCCACAGATACCCCCTGTCTCGAGATTCAGCTCGCTTTCAACACGCCGCGACTCGCGAGTGTATCAATGATGAGATCCGCTCCCTGCACGGCCGTCAGCCTGGACGTATCGATATGGATCTCGGCGGACTCAGGCGGCTCGTACGGTGAATCGATTCCGGTGAAGTTCTTCAGCGCACCCGCGCGGGCCTTCTTGTAAAGCCCCTTCACGTCGCGCTCCTCCGCGGCCGCAAGCGTCGTATCCACGAAGACTTCGAAGAACTCGCCCTCGC
>Ga0105240_10014431_pt1 | contig 10787 bp, 5 predicted proteins | sample KBSC54metaG_FD_80426 | JGI IMG/M metagenome (GOLD analysis project Ga0105240, IMG submission 80426) | Corn rhizosphere microbial communities from Kellogg Biological Station, Michigan, USA - KBS C5-4 metaG | ecosystem: Host-associated > Plants > Roots > Rhizosphere > Soil | place: Michigan, USA...
CCGGCTACGACGCATCATACTATCCCGCTGCCGGTGATCGACAGGCTGAGTCATCATGAGAATGTGGTCGGGACAAAGGATTCCGAGCGGAGTGCCGAGCGGCTGGCGGCATCGTTGAAGCTGTGGTCGGGGCGTCCCGATTTCAGTCATTTCCTTGGCTGGGCGGCGAAATCCGGTGAGGCATTGCTTGGGGGCGGGGATGGGCTGGTGCCGAGCACGGCGAATTTTGCGCCGGCGTTGTACCGGGATATGCTGGCGGCGGCAGCGCTGGGGGATGCGGAGAAGGTCGGCGCGCTGCAGGCTTTGTCGGATGAGCTGGGAAATTCTTATCAGGCGGGGAGGCTGCTGGGCGAGTCGCTGGCGGCGCTGAAACGGATCATGGGAAAAGAAGGGCTTTGTGGGGTAACTATGATGCCTCCTTTATAAACAAATTGTATGACAGAGAAACCGATCATAGGTATTACGATGGGCGACCCGGCGAGTATCGGACCGGAGATCGCGATAAAGGCATTATTGGATGAGCGGATTGGGTCTATTTGCCTGCCGCTGGTTGTTGGCGATGCGGGTGTATTGGAGTTTTGCGCGAGGCAATTGGGGTTGCCTGCCCGGGTACGGGGTGTTTCGGGGGTTGCGGATGCTTTGTTTGAGCCGGGAGTTATCGATGTGCTGGATATGAAGACGGTGGACCTCTCTTCTCTGGTGATGGGTGAAGTGTCGGCGATGGCGGGGCATGCGGCTTTCGAGGCGGTGAGGAAAGTGATCGGGCTGGCGCTTGCCGGTGAAGTGGCTGCTACGGTGACGGGGCCGATCAATAAGAAGTCGATCAATGATGCGGGGCATCATTTCGCGGGTCACACGGAGATATATGCACACTATACGGGTACGTCCAAATACGGGATGTTGCTGGTTGAAGAGAATTTGAAGGTCATACATGTGTCGACGCATGTTTCGTTGCGGCAGGCCTGTGATCTGGTTAAGAAGGAGCGGGTGCTGGCGGTGATCGGGCTTTTGCAGGATGGGTTGATCTCGCTTGGGGAGCAGAATCTGAAGATAGGCGTTGCGGGATTGAATCCACACGCGGGTGATTCGGGGTTGTTCGGGACCGAGGACGATATGGAGATACTGCCGGCGGTGCTGGCGGCGAGGGAGATGGGGTATGACGTGGATGGTCCTGTGCCGCCCGATACGTTGTTTGCGAAGGCGGCGACCGGGCATTACGGGGGTGTGGTGGCGATGTATCACGACCAGGGGCATATACCCTTTAAATTGAACGGCTTCAAGTGGAACGCGGAGAAGCAGCGGATGGACAGTGTGAAGGGGGTGAATATTACGATGGGGCTGCCGATCATCCGGACCTCGGTGGATCACGGGACGGCTTTTGAGATCGCGGGGAAGGGGATCGCGAGTGCGGATGCGATGATACTGGCGATAGAGGCGGCGGTACAGCTGACTGCGTCGCGTGCCGTGGGTAAATAGAAAATATGATAGCGGTTATAGCGGATGATCTTACGGGGGCCGCGGAGTTGGGCGGCATTGGTCTGCGTCATGGATTGGTGACGGAGGTGAGGAGGGTTGTGCCTGCGGCTTTTGATGGGGAGCTGCTGGTGATCGCGACCGATACGAGGTCGGGTTCGCCGGAGGCGGCGGTTGCGGGGATGCGGGAAATTACTACTGCGGTGCTGGGGCTTGGGCCCCAGTGGGTGTATAAGAAAACGGATTCGGTGTTGCGTGGGCATGTGGTGGCGGAGCTTAGGGTGCAGATGGAGGTATTGGGGATGAGCAGGGCGTTGCTGATACCGGGGAATCCGGTATTGGGGAGGACGATCGTGGACGGCCATTATTTTTTGAACGGGGTTCCGGTGAATGAGACTTCTTTTGCTACCGATCCGGATTTTCCGGTGAGGAGCAGCGATGTGCGGGATATGCTGGGGGATGGTTCGGTGGTTGTAAGGAAGTTGGGTGAGGAGTTGCCTGCGTCGGGGATCGTGGTTGGGGAGGTGGCGTCTGTGGATGATCTGCGGGAGTGGGCCGGGGTGGTTCGTTCGGGAACTTTGCTGGCGGGGGCTTCGGGTTTTTTTGATGCGCTGATCCAGCGGCGGCGGGCGCCGGTATTGTATGTGAGCGGGACGACCTTTGATGCGAACCGGCGGCGTGTTGGATCGGTGATCTATGTACAGGGTGAGGTGGGTGAAGAGTGGGTTGACGAGGCGAGGAGGCTGTTGAGTGGAGGTAAGCTTGTTATTGCGGGGTTTAAGGAAGCTCTCGCGGAGGCGGTGTATAAAATTTTGGAAGGAGTGGAAATAGGCGAGCTCGTTATTGAAGGAGGGGCGACGGCGAATGCGGTGTTGGAGCGGCTTGGGATCGACCGGCTTGTGCCTGAGCGGGAGCTGGCGCCTGGAGTGGTGCGGATGCGTGCTGCGGGATTTTATGTGACTGTCAAGCCGGGGAGCTATCCCTGGCCGGATGGTTTTACTTTTTAACTGAACGAATTGACCATATGAAACAGTCGTTACATCTTCCCGATATTATCATTATTGCCGTTTTTCTGGCGGTGACCCTTTATCTGGGTTTGCGTTATGCCCGGAAGGGGCAGTCTACGCAGTCTTATTTTCTGGCCAGGGGCAAGGTGCCGGCCTGGGCGATCGGGATGTCGTTGTTGTCGAGTATGATCAGCAGCGTGACCTTTCTGGCGTATCCTGGGGAAGGGTATTCTTCCAACTGGATATTGCTGGTTCAGGGGTTGATGGTGCCGGTGGTCCTGCTGGGGATCATCTGGTTTGTGGTTCCGTTGTACAGGAAGATCATCGGGCTGAGTACCTATGAGTATTTCGAACGCCGGTTCGGAACGTTTGCGCGGTATTATTCTTCGCTGGCTTTTGTTCTCCGGCAGTTCTCGGCGATGGGGACGATCTTTTTTCTGCTCGCGCTGGCGCTGAGCAATATGATCGGCTGTAATACGACGCTGATGATCGTGGCGATCGGCGCTGTGATCATTTTTATCAATCTCATGGGGGGCATGGAGGCCGTCATCTGGCTGGATGTCTTTCAGGGTTTTTTGCTTTTTGCGAGCGGGATCACCTGTCTGGGCATTTTGCTCTTTACGGCGGCGGACAGTCCGGCTGAGGTGTGGAGAATCGCTGCGGCAAATCACCGTACCGGTTTTGGTCCGTATGACTGGAATTTTACCCAGCTGACCTTTATCGTGATGGCGATCAACGGGGTGTTTTATGCTATTCAAAAATACGGCACCGATCAGACCGTAGTACAGCGGTATCTGACGGCAAAGACGGACAGGGCGGCTATCCGGGCTTCGCTGATGGGGGTATTGCTGACCGTGCCGGTCTGGATGCTCTTTATGTTCATCGGAACGGGTCTTTTCGTTTATTATAAGCTTCACCCCATACCCACGGGAATACGGGCAGACGCCGTGTTCCCTTATTTTATCATGACGCGGCTGCCGACGGGGCTGGTAGGTTTTATCCTTTCGGCTATGACCTCGGCGGCCATCTGCAGCATGAGTGCCGATCTCAACTCACTTGGTGCCGTGGGGGTGGAAGACTACTATAAGAAGCTTCGCCGCGGCCGGCCGGACAGGGAGTATCTGCTGGCGGGGAAGCTGATCGTTGTGGGGGCCGGGGTTATCAGTATCCTCATCGCCATGCTGTATGTCCATGCGGGTACGGACGGGGTGTTGGGTGTTGTGTTTACCCTGTACGCTGTTTTTTCGGGGGGTATCTCGGGTATCTTTTTGCTGGGTTTGCTGAGTTCGAGGGCGAACCGGCAGGGGATGAATATAGCGATCGTGGTCTGTATACTTTTTACCGCTTATGCTTTTCTGACCTCGACGAAGGTGGGGGTTGGGGAGCACAAGACATTGCTGCTCGATATGGGAAGGTGGAACTTTACGCAGCACAAGCTGATGCTGGGGGTATATAGTCACCTGGTGGTGATCGTGGTGGGGTATCTGGCTTCCCTGTTCTTTCCGAGGCCGGATATCGATCCGAATCTGTTGTTCAGCGGATGGAGGAAGGCGCGGAAGGCCACACTGCGTGCGGTGGCTGTTGTGTTGGTGTTTTTCCTGGGTGCGGTCAGGGGGTTTGGGCAGCAGCCGGCGAAGGTGAGGTTTACGTATGAGGAGGGGAAGGCGATGCTGGATAGTATCGCGTCGAGGTATCATAATAAGAAGGAGTGGGAGGAAAGGAAGGCCGGGCTGAAGAGTTGTGTTTTGTCGGAGTTGGGGCTGTCGCCCCTGCCTGAGCGGCCGCGGTCGAAGGCTGTTGTGACGCCGTGGCGGAAGTTTGATGGATATGAGGTTTCGAATGTGGCGATAGAGATCCTTCGCGGGGTTTATGTGAGTGGGTCGTTGTATAAGCCAATGGTGAAGGGTCGCGTGCCGGTGATCCTTTGTCCGGACGGGCACTGGGAGCGGCAGCGGTACCGGGCGGATTGTCAGATACGGTGTGCGGGGTTGGCGAGGATGGGGGCGATGGCTTTCAGCTATGATATGTTTGCCTGGGGGGAGAGCCTTCTGCAATTTAAGACGGATGACCACCGTACGGGGCTGGCGATGTCGCTGCAGCTGCTGGCGGGGATGAGGATACTGGATTATTTACTGGGTTTGCCGGAGGCGGATAAGGGTCGGGTAGCCATTACCGGTGGCAGCGGCGGAGGAACGCAGACGGTGATGATGACGGCGCTGGACGACCGTATCAGGGTGAGTGTGCCGGTGGTGAATCTGTCGGCCTATTTCTATGGCGGTTGTCCGTGTGAGAGCGGCGTGCCGGTACAGGCTTGTGCGGGCGGGACGAGTAATGTGGAGCTGGCGGCGATGGCGGCGCCGAGGCCGCAGCTGGTGATAACCGATGGGAGTGACTGGACTGCCCATATGCCGGAGCACGATTTTCCTTATTTACGGCATATGTACGGATATTATGGGGCTGGGGGGAATGTGGAGAATGTGCATCTGCCGGACGACAAGCACGACTATGGTCGATCCAAGCGGGTACCGATGTATCGATTTATGGTTAGGCATCTGGGACTGGATTCGTCGAAGTTGTTTGGTCGGGGAGGGGTGGACGAGTCGCGATGTGTGGTGGAGCCGGATAGTGCGCTGTATGTTTTTGGGGCGCATGGGGAGCGGTTGCCTAAGGATGCTATTATCGGATTTTCGGGGTTGGAGAAGGAGTGGTCAGGTCTGCACGGCAGGGGTGAGGGGTATCGGGTGGCGGTGGTCGACCTGATGCTGATAAAGAGACAGAAGCTGGGAGCGTTTCCGCTGGCGAGGACGGTAGGTGCGGATGGTGTGGAGGTGGATATGGGGGGGCTTGGGAACCGGGAGACGTTCGAGAATGCTTTGGATAACGATACAGTTCGCGGACGATTTATGGATACGGCAGCCCGACTGGGTCTGGATATCTGTTCGCTGGCGATGACGGGTTTTTATTCGCAGAATTTTGCATTGCGGCCGACCTGGAGGCGTAATGTGGGGGATTGTATAGCGACGATGAAGGCGATGCATGTAAAGGTCGGGTTTTTGCCGTTGGGCGTCAATGCCGATCCGGGCAAGCATCCGGAGCTGCGGGACAGCGTTGTGGCGAGGCTGAAGGTGGCGGGTCGGATGGCGGCCGATGCGGGGGTTGTGATCGGGATTGAGACGACGTTGCCGGCTGCGGAGGAGGTCAGGTTATTGGATGAGATCGGGTCGCCTGGGGTGAAGAGCTATTTCAATTTCGCCAATGCGGTGGAGGGGCATCGGGATATTTCAGCCGAGTTGAGGACCTTAGGAAAGGACAGGATCTGTCAGATACACTGTACGAATACGGATGGAGTGTGGTTACAGAATGATTCGGCGATCGATATGCGGAAGGTGAGGGCGACGCTGGATGATTTGGGGTGGAGTGGATGGCTGGTAGTGGAGAGGAGCAGGGATGCGAAGGATGTGCATAATGTGAAGTCAAATTTTGGGGCGAATGCCCGGTATGTTAAAATGATATTTCAATGAGAATTGGATTATTGGGATTGTTTTTTTTGTTGAGTGTATCGTGGGTGAGTGCTGCCGATATCTGGGTTGCTCCCGGAGGGAGTGATCAGGCCGACGGTTCCCGTGAGGCGCCGATGGCGACGATCGGGGCGGCGGTGAGGAAGGCGAGGGAGATGAGACGGTTGGGTGGTGGTAGTGTGAAGATATGGGTTAGGGGAGGTGAGTATGTTTTGACGGAGCCGTTGTTTGTGAGGCCGGAGGATTCCGGTTTGACGATAGAAGGAGTGGGGGAAGTCAGGGTTAGCGGTGGAGTTAGTGTGAATGGGTGGAAGAAAGGGAGGGGTGGGATCTGGGAGGCGGATGCGCCGGTGGTTGGCGGAAAGGTGCTGGGGTTCCGGCAGCTGTGGGTGAATGGGATAAAGGCTGTTAGAGCCAGAGAAGAGGGCATGCCAAGGATATTGGAGGTGGATAAGAAGGAGCAGGTGATATGGGTTCCTGCGGGGAAGGTGATGCCTTCGAAGGTCGACCAGCTGGAGATGGTGATTCACCAGATGTGGGCGATCGCGGTGTTGCGGGTTAAGACGATCGAGAAAGTGGGGGACAGGTGGGGTTTGCGTTTTTGGGAGCCGGAGGGGCATGTCGAGTTCGAGCATCCGTGGCCGGCGGCTGTCATTGACAGCGGGCATAAGCAAAATGGCAACTCGGCTTATTATCTAACGAACGCGCTGGAGTATTTGGATCAGCCGGGGGAATGGTATGAGGATGTTTCGAAGGGGAAGGTTTACTATTTACCGGAGGCGGGAGAGGATATGAATAAAGTTTCGGTGATTGCACCTTCTTTGACGACGCTTTTACAGGTGCAGGGGACGGCAGATCGTCCGGTCATGGGCGTTTGTTTTAAGGGGATCGGTTTTTCGTACAGCACCTGGATGCGGCCTTCGGAGCAGGGGCATGTGCCGCTGCAGGCGGGGATGTATCTGCTGGATGCCTATAAGCTGAAGATCCCGGGGACACCGGACAAGAAGGGGCTGGAGAATCAGGCCTGGATCGGGAGGCCGCCCGGCGCCGTGGAGGTGAGTTATGCTTCGGGCGTCCGGTTTGAGGGGTGCAGTTTCTCGCATCTGGCTTCGACGGGGCTCGATCTTGTGCGGGGGACGTCATTTGACAGCGTCAGCCGCTGTGTGTTCAGGGATATTGGCGGGACGGGTATTCAGATAGGCGTCTATTCGGACCCGGCCTATGAGACGCACCTGCCGTATGCGCCCGGCGACGCCAGGGAGGTTTGTCATAATGAGTATATCGGAAACAACCTGGTGACGGATTGTACGAACGAGGACTGGGGCTGTGTGGGTATCAGCGCGGGGTATGTGCATGATGTCGATATCGAGCATAATGAGGTCAGCGAGGTTTCTTATTCCGGCATTTGTGTGGGATGGGGATGGACGAGGACGGTCAACTGTATGAAGAATAACAGGATCCTTTATAATCATGTGCATCACTATGCGAAGCATATGTTCGATGTCGGGGGCATCTATACGCTGTCGGCGCAACCGGGGACGCTGATCGCGGAGAATTATATCGACTCCATCTATCACCCCGGGTATGCGCATGACCCGAACCACTGGTTCTATTTCTATTTTGACGAGGGGTCTTCCTATATCACCATCAGGGACAACTGGTGTCCGGAGGAGAAGTTCATGCGTAATTCGAACGGACCGGGGAATACCTGGGAGAACAACGGGCCGATGGTGAAAGACAGTATTAAAAAAGCAGCCGGAATACAAAAGCAGTAACTATGTTAAGACTTGGGATCTTAGGACTTGGCGAGGGCAGGAGCACGATGTCCGCCGCGCTCAACAGCCCGAAATGGGAGCTAAAGAAAATATGTGACCTGAATGAGGAGTTGTGCCGTCACCGGGCGGAGGAGTTCAATTTTCCGAACTATACAATGAAATATCAGGATCTGCTGGACGACCCGGAGATCGACGTGATCGGCATCTATACGCCGGACAAATGGCATGCGACGCACGTGAAGATGGCGCTGTCGCACGGGAAGCATGTGGTGTGTACGAAGCCTTTTATCGATGACCTGAGTGAGGCTTCTTCGATCCTGAAATTGAGCGAGGAGACGGGTCGTCGCGTGTTCGTGGGGCAGAGTTCGCGGTTCTTCGAGCCGATGAAACGGCAGCGAAAGGACTATGAGGGGGGGCTGATCGGGGAGCTGATCACGATCGAAGCTTATTACCATGCGGATCACCGATGGTTCCTGGAGAAGGGCTGGTCGCTGGAGAATGCCTTCAAGTGGCTGTACGGCGGGCTGAGTCATCCGGTGGATCTTATCCGGTGGTATCTGCCTGATATTTCCGAGGTGATGGGGTATGGGATGCTGAGTGCGAATGGAAAGAAGGGGGGATTGCAACATGCCGATACGATGCATTTTATTTTCAAGTCTGCTGACGGGCGTGTGGCGCGTGTCAGCGGGGCGTATACGGGTCCTGTCCAGCCGGTGGTCCGGGACAGCGAGATGAGCTGTATCCTGCGGGCGACGGAAGGCTGCAGCCAGGCGGACTATATGGACCTGCGGTATGCGGTGACGACGAAGACGGGGGAGGAGCAGGTGATAACCTGGGAGCATATGCAGAAGCACTATTTCCGGTTCGAAGGCAAGAGTCATCATGCGGGCGAGTACCAGAACTATCTGGAATATTTTCACGACTGTATACAGGAGGGCGTGACGGCATATCCGGACGCTCGTGAGGGGATCGGGACGATCTGTCTGCTGAAGGCCATGGAGGAATCGCTGGCGACGGGGCTGCCGGTAAAGGTGGATAGTATAAAAGCGAAGTATGATCTATAATTTCTTAAAGCCGGTAGATCTTGTCATCGTCGTGGTGTATCTGCTGGCGCTGGTGGCTATTGGTTACTGGGTGAGTTTTGTGAAGAAGAAGAAGGAGGGGGAGAACCTTTTTTTGGCGGAGCGGTCGCTGGGCTGGGGCAGTATCGGGCTGAATATGTGGGGTACGAATGTGGGGCCTTCGATGCTGATCGCGTCGGCGAGTATCGGATATTCGACGGGGATCGTGGCGGGGAATTTTGCGTGGTACGCGTTCGTGTTCATCCTGTTACTGGCGGTTGTGTTTGGGCCGCGGTATCTGGGGGCGAGGGTGTCCACGCTGCCGGAGTTCATGGGGCAGCGGTTCGGTGAGTCTACGAGGAGTCTGCTGGCGTGGTATACGCTGATAACGATACTGATCTCGTGGCTGTCGCTGGGGTTGTTTGCGGGCGGGGTGCTGGTGCGTCAGTTGCTGGGTTTGCCTATGTGGCTTTCGGTGATCGCTATGGCAGCGCTGGCGGGCTTTTTCACAGCCGCGGGCGGACTGAAGGCGATCGCCTATACGAACGTGTTTCAGATGCTGCTGCTGATCGGGGTCTCGGGTTGTCTTGTCTGGATCGGGGTTTCGAAGATAGGCGGGGTGCGTGCGTTGTATGCATCGACGCCTGGCCGTTACTGGGATCTTTTTTTGCCTGCGGGTGACAAGGGGTATCCGTGGCCGGCGATATTGCTGGGGTATCCGGTGATGGGAGTTTGGTTCTGGTGTACGGAGCAGTCGATGGTGCAGTCGGTGCTGGGGGCGAAGAATCTGGAGCAGGGGCAGCTGGGGGCGAATTTTATCGGATGGCTGAAGATCCTGGATGTGCCGTTGTTCATCATTCCCGGCGTTATCTGTTATATTCTTTATCCGCACCTGACCAATCCGGATGAGGCCTACCTGACATTGGTGACGAGGCTGTTCCCTCCGGGAATGCGGGGGCTGATCGTCGTGGTGCTGATCGCGGCGCTTGTGGGGAATATCGGGTCTTCGCTGAACTCTGTAAGTACTGTTTTTACGATGGATATATACTTAAAGCGGTTTGCGCCTTCGGCCGGGAGCCGGGAGGTGATCCGGATCGGGCGTTATGTTACGGTAGTTGGGGCGCTGGTTTCGGTGCTGATGGCGCTGGCGATCGATAATATCAGGGGATTGAATTTGTTCGATGTTTTTCAGTCGGTGCTGGGTTTTCTGGCTCCGCCGATGTCGGTCGCTTTTTTGCTGGGGGTGTTGTGGAAGGGGACGACGGCGAAGGCTATCAATGGCGTGTTGACGGTGGGGACGGCGTTTAGTGTGGGGGTGGGGGCGCTGTATCTGTGGGTTTGGCCGGCGTCGGTGTTTCCGTGGCCGCATTTTTTGTTGTTGTCGTTCTATATTTTTTGTGTGATTTTGGTGGGTGGGGTGGTATGGTCGCTGGTGACTCGCAGGAGTGCGGCGCGGGTGGGTGTTGTTGTGGTCGCTTCGCGACCTACGAGGAAGGTGAGGGTGTTGTGGGGGGTGTTGACCGGGGTGATGATCGTGTTGTATATTTTGTTTAATGGGCATGCCGCGAAAGCTCAGGACCGATGGATGACGTATCCGGGGGATTTTGAGGTTTGGATGGGGAATAAGATGCAGAACAGGAGGACGGAGAGGGGAACGTTCTTTCCGCCGTTCTGGAGGCTGGATAATCATTATGTGCTGGTAGATTTTCGGAGGGAGGTAGAGTGTTTGTCGGACGATGACGTGGAGGTTTTGACGGAGGGGAAGTACAACTGTAAGGTAGATGGGAAGATGGCGAGTGGGGCGCCGGGCATGCTGCATCTGGCGAGGGGGAAGCACGTGCTGGAATTGAAGGTTTATAATCAGGATTCGCCGCCGGCGTTGAGTGTGAGGTCCCGGAGTTTTGCGGCGGATAGCGGGTGGATGGTGACGTTTGAGGATAAGGAGTGGATAGA
>Ga0105240_10014432_pt1 | contig 10786 bp, 9 predicted proteins | sample KBSC54metaG_FD_80426 | JGI IMG/M metagenome (GOLD analysis project Ga0105240, IMG submission 80426) | Corn rhizosphere microbial communities from Kellogg Biological Station, Michigan, USA - KBS C5-4 metaG | ecosystem: Host-associated > Plants > Roots > Rhizosphere > Soil | place: Michigan, USA...
AAGCCGGTCGAGTACGTGAAGGTCTGTTCGCTTTATGGCGCCGGTTTCTTTTACATTCCGGGCACCGATAGCTGCATCAAGATCGGTGGCTATATGTGGTATGAAGCCGAATTCGGACCGGGCACCCGCGGCAGCCACATTCCGGGGTTCCAAAACAGCGCCGGTCTCGGAACGCGCGACAACGATCAGTTCTTCCAGCGCGCCCGTACCAATATCAACTTCGATGTCCGCCAGCAGACCGAATACGGCGTGCTGCGCGCGTTCACGAACCTCGACTTCTTCTTCAATACGTCGAACGGCACGAACAACGGCGCGGCCGTCTTTAACGTGCCGCTCAGCAACAACAACTACGGCAACATTCCGGCGAACATTTTCGTTCAGTTCGCGGGCTTCACGCTGGGTAAGGCCACCCCGGTCACTTCGGTGCCGTGGTCGGTCGCTGGCGGCTATGGCTTCACCGCCGACCTGTTCGGCTATTCCAACTCGACCGGTGCGCAGATCGGCCAGTTGCAGGCAGTTTACACGGCTGACCTCGGCAACGGGCTCTCCATCACCGGTGGTATTGCGGACGCGACCTACAGCCACGCCGCTGTGTTCGATGCCGGTAACCTTGCCGCCATCGGAACCACCAACGCGGTGGGTGGGCCGTTCGGCTTTAGCGCGGGCGCCAGCTCGCAGTATGGCCAGTACATACCTGACTTCGTCGGCAACGTGACCCTGAACCAGGCCTGGGGTGGATTGTACTTCGGCGCCATCGTTCACGACATGTCCGCCAACTACTACAACAACGGCAGTGCTGCCACGACCAGCTTTGCCAACGGACATCCTGACGATGCCTGGGCATGGGGCATTGAGGGTAGCATCCAGATCAAGAACCTGCCGACCGGCACGGGTGACCAGGCCTTTGTCACCGCCACCTATGGCGACGGCATGATCCACGTCTCCGGTACGCCGGCTCCGACCCCGACAGTATTCGGTCTCCGCGGCTACGACAATCCGCAGGCGGTCGCCGGTACGAACTGGGGTGGCCTTGGCTGGGGCCAGATCTTCGACGGTGTTTTCTCCTCCGGCGGTCAGATCCAGAAGACCAAGTCCTGGGGTATTCAGGGCGCTTACGACCACTGGTGGGTTCCCGGCACCTGGCGGACCTCGATATTCGGCGGCTATGCGTCGTTTGAATACAATGCGATTGCCACGGCTACGCTCTGTGCTTCCGCCCTCAAGGCTGGCCTGGTCCTCGTAGGAGGAAATGCCTGCAACTTCGACATCAAGGCCAGCCAGATCGGCTCGCGGACCTCTTGGTTCCCGGTCAAGAATCTGCAGCTCGATCTGGAAGTCATGTGGTCGCATTTCGACTTCGGTACGTCTGGCAACGTTTGGTCTCAAGCCGCTACCTCGAACTTCATGCCTGCTGGTACCTACGGTCTGGTCAACCAGAACGTCCTCAGCGGCGCCTTCCGGGCGGTCCGAAACTTCTGATCGTCTGACGACGGCAGAAACCAATATCTGAGAAACCCCGGCGGGCAACCGCCGGGGTTTTTCTTTGCGTGCGGAGTCTGCTTCAATGAGGGGCCGGCTCCATAGGTCCGGATCTGCGGCGCGTCATCGTGTGCTGCACAGTGTCCGGGACACCAGGGCAGTGCATCTGGGAGACGAGAGCCGAGGCGGGACACGCCAGCAAAACCGCGCGAGAGTTCATCCCCCTCGGGATACGAGAGCGAGAATCTTGATGGCGAGAATGTCAAGGGAATGTGTGCCCCGGACGCAGCGCAGCGCCTCCTCAGACTGATCCGGGTAGGGACCGGGTTGCCTTGATACCGGGCGTCGCTATTCCGTTACATTGCCCCGATGCAGATCGGCCTCGATCTGGAGCCGGGTGCCGCCACCGAACCGGGCACGATAGACCTGCAGGTTCTCCATGATGCGCTGGACGTAATTGCGCGTCTCCGAAAACGGGATCAGCTCCACCCAGTCGACGGCATCCACACCGGGGTCTCTGGGATCGCCGTAGCGGTCGATCCATTTTTTTACGCTGCCGCGTCCCGCATTATAGGCCGCGAAGGTCAGTATATAGGAGCCGCGATAGTCCTCGATCCGGCTGGCAAGTTCGGCGGCGCCTAACGCGGCGTTGTAGACCGGATCGTTCTTCAGCCGGCCGAGATCAAAGCTGCAGCCGTATTTCTTACAGACATCTTTGCCCGCGTCCGGCGTCACCTGCATCAATCCGTAGGCGTTGGCAGGTGAAACCACCGCGGGATTGAACGCGCTTTCCTGGCGAGCGATGGCGTAAATGATGCTTTTCTCAACCTCTGGCCCAATGGAGCGGAAAGGTGGAATGCCGTTGACCGGATAGGCGTAGAAATCAAACGGCAGCCCGCGATTGAGTGCGGACTTGCCGAGCAGCAACATCCCACGGGCATCGCCATAGCGCGACGTTAATTCACCTAAGCCGACAAGCACGTCGGGGTCTCCGTTATCTCCCATATCCGAGAGGATCGGGATCGCGAGTTCGCCCTCGTCGATCGCGTAAAGCAACTGGACCGCGCGGACGACTTCAAGCCGCTCGACACCACGTCCGCGAGCGGTGGGCGCTTCTTCCAGATCGATTTGCGGCAGGCCAAGCTTGGCGCGCGCGAGCTGGCCGTAATAGCTCGTCGATTGTTCCGCCGCGGCCGCATAAGCGTTGCGCGCCTCCTGGGTTCGGCCCATGGCTTCTGCCGCGCGCCCCTGCCAATAGCCGGCACGTGCCAGTGCCGTCGGGTTGGCGCTGCCGACCCCGATACGCGCAAAATGTTCGGCGGCCGTGGCCGGATCGGAAAGAAAGCGCAGAGCGATCCAGCCGGCGGTGAATTCCTGTTCGGTTTTGTAGATATCGCGCGCCGGCAACGCGGCATCGCGCGCGATGAGATAGGCGGTCCGCCGTTCGCCGACATCGAGCATCTTGCGCGACAAAAGCCGTCGCTCGATCCACCATTCGTCGACATTATAGAGCCGGGAAGGATCCTTGGGCGCGGCAAGCATCAATTGCGCGGCCTCGGCGAATTTTTCCTCGCGGCGAAGCAACTGAATACGGCTGAACATATAGCCGGGATCGCCATGCAGTTCGCGCGGAACGGCCTCCAGCAGGGCGCGGGCGTTTGCGGCCTTGCGAGAGGAGGCGATACGCGCCTTGGCGAGCGCGAGCTGGCCACCGCCCAGCCGCTTGGCGGCGCGCAATGCGGCCTCGTGCTCGGTGCCATAGAGCAACCAGTCCATTCGCGCCTTATGGTCGCCTGCCGTCAGCAGCGAGCCAAACAGATCGAGCGCGGTCTCCTCGGTATCGCCCGACATCGTGTCGCCACGCCAGGCCTCGCGCACCAGCCGCTCGGCGCTGGCACGGTCTCCGCGCGCCAGCAGGGCCTTGGCGAGCGCAAAGCGCCCTTTGGCTGACAGCGGGGATTGGCCGTCAAACCATTTCAGGACCGTGGCGTCGTCGCGATGATCGTCCCACAGCGCCGCCTCAATTCGGCGACGCAAGAAGGTCTGCGAGGGCCAGCTAGGATTGGCCGCCAGAAAGGCGGCGTATCGTTCGACCGAGGCGCCGTTGTCTTCGCTCCGCAGGATGATCCATTCGGCAAGCTTCTGCGCGAGCGGATCGGAAATCGCGGCTTCGGCCTGCGTCGCATCACCCGCCTTGCGGTTCCGCACGAGTTCAATGACGTTTCCCAGCGCCTGCATGTCGGCCTGGGAGGTGGAAGAGGTCGCGGCCATTGCTGGCGGCGGGCTCTGCTTTCGGGCTGCAGGAGGCGGCAGGACCGCATGTCGCCTCGTTGCAGCATCGATCGCCGGGGCAGCGACAGGGTTCACCGGAGCGGAATGCGCGGATTTTGGCGCAGGCTTATTTGTGCCGGAAGGCTTTTGCGTCACCGACTGCGAAGCGTGATCTCCCTTTGGAGACTGCGATTTCGGCACGGATACCCCAGGCGAAGCAATCCTGGATGAGGCAGCGTTGGAAGGCGCGGCCTTGGGCGAGGCGGTCTTGGGCGAAGCCGTCTTGGGAGCGGGTTTGGGCGAAGCGACTTTGGGCGGCACGCTTTTGGAGGGCGCATTGGGCGAGGAAGCTTTTGGCTGCGAGCTCTTCGAAGAAGATGCCTGGGCAGGTGAAGTTTTAGACGATGAAGGCTTGGCCGAAGGAGTCGCAGCCTTGCTGCTGGAATCCTTGGAGCTTGAGGTCTTGGAGGTGGAAGCTTTGGAGTCTGAAGTCTTGGATTCCGAAGTCTTGGACTCCGAAGTCTTGGAGCCTGAAGTCTTGGCGCCTGAAGTTTTGGAGCCTGAGCGTTTGGACGCTGAGGTCTTTGACGTTGAAGCCTGGGATGGAGTCGCGGCAGACTCGACCTTCGGGGGCGTTTCAGCCGCCGCGAGTGCCCGCGGCGTCACTGCCGCGGCCAACGTGACGGCGAGACCGACGCATGTCAGTAGCGCGGTCGTCCGCAGGGCGGAGGTGCGAAAGGCATTCAGCACGGCATTCCCTGTAGGCGAATCATTAGAGGGCGGATTTCCTTCGCTCTATTTGAACGAATAAATGGAAAAAATACTAAAAGGACGGCTGATTTGTACATTTCGGACGCGCTCCCAGGCCTTTCATGCGCGCCGTGGGCGCAAGGACCTGAATTGAGCCGGATTCCGGTAGCTTGCCACCGCGGCAACTTCGCGGCAGCAGGGGGCTCTGGTCCCCGGTGAGTACCCTGGCCGCACGGAGACCTTTCGCTACCAGGTCAGAAACGATATGTTTCGGGCCGCAAATTTGCCAAATCGCGTGCGTTCGGAGACAGCCATGGCCGCCAAAACAAAGTTCCGGGGATCATTTACGGCCTTGGCGACCCCGTTCAAGAACGGCGAACTGGATGAAGGAGCTTTCCGCGCGCTGACGAGCTGGCAGATCGCTGAGGGAACCCACGGGCTGGTGCCAGTGGGCACTACCGGGGAAAGTCCGACGCTCAGCCATGACGAACACAAGCGGATCGTGGAGTGGTGCATCGATGAGGCGAGGGGACGGGTGCCGGTGATTGCCGGTGCTGGTTCCAACTCGACCCGCGAGGCCATCGAGCTTGCCGAGCATGCTGAAAAGGCGGGGGCTGACGGCGTGCTGGTCGTGACGCCCTATTATAACAAGCCGACCCAGGAAGGCATGTACCAGCACTTCAAGGCGATCAACGACGCGATCGGAATTCCGATCATCATCTATAACATTCCCGGGCGATCGGTGATCGACATGACGGTCGAGACCATGGCGCGGCTGTTCGAACTGAAGAACATCGCCGGCGTCAAGGACGCAACCGCCAATATCGTGCGGGTGTCGCAGCAACGGGCGGCGATGGGAGAGGATCTGAACCAGCTCTCCGGAGAAGATGCCACCGTGCTCGGTTACATGGCTAATGGGGGCCATGGCTGCATCTCCGTGACCTCCAACGTCGCACCGCGGCTCTGTTCGGAATTCCATGTCGCCTGGCAGAAGGGGGATGCGGCTACCGCACTCCGACTCCATGAAAAGCTGATGCCGCTGCATCTTAACCTCTTCCTGGAGTCCAATCCGGGGCCAGTGAAGTATGCATTGTCGCTGCTCGGCAAGATGGAGGACAGCCTGCGGCTGCCGATGGTGCCGGTCTCCCAGCCAACCCGGATCGCCGTGCGCAAGGCCATGGTGCATGCCGGGCTGATCAATTGACGTCTCGGCCGGTTATTGCCGATAAGGTCGCGCGTCGTGCGTGATTGACAGGTAGGGGGTCTGCAGTGCTCAAGGAGTTTCGTGAATTCGCCATGAAGGGCAACGTCGTGGATCTCGCCGTCGGCGTGATCATCGGTGTGGCCTTCGGCGCCATCGTGACCTCGCTGGTTGGCGACATCATTATGCCGATTATCGGCGCCATCACCGGTGGGCTCGACTTTTCGAACTATTTCACCGGTCTTTCCAAGGCGGTTACCGCCAACTCCCTGGCCGAGGCCAAAAAGCAGGGCGCGGTTCTGGCTTGGGGGAATTTCATCACGGTCACGCTGAATTTCCTCATCATCGCCTTCGTGCTGTTCTTGGTGATCCGGGCGATGAACCACCTGAAGCGGAAGGACGAAGCCCCGCCCGCGCCTCCCAAGCCGACCCGACAGGAAGAATTGCTTACAGAAATTCGCGATCTTCTCAGAAAGACCTGAGAGATCGCGTTGCCTCTGAGTCAGCGCTGGAATTGACGTTGCCATGGCCGAAAAAAATGAGCGCGCGATCAGGGTGGTCGCCGAAAACCGCAAGGCCCGGTTCAACTATGCCATCGAGGACACCGTCGAGGCGGGCATTTCGCTGACGGGAACCGAAGTCAAGTCGGTTCGCGGTGGTAAAAGCACGATCGCCGAATCCTATGCCGACAGCAAGGATGGCGAGATCTGGCTGATCAATGCCACTATCCCGGAATACCTGCAGGCCAACCGCTTCAATCACGAGCCGAAGCGACCACGCAAGCTGTTACTCCACCGCAAGCAGATCAACCGGCTGATCGGTGCGGTCGATCGGGATGGAATGACGCTGATCCCGTTGAAGCTCTACTTCAACGAACGCGGCCGCGCCAAATTGCTATTGGCGATCGCCAAGGGCAAGAAATTGCATGACAAGCGCGAAAGCGAAAAGAAGCGCGACTGGGGTCGCGAGAAGGGTCGCCTGTTGCGCGCTCGCGGGTAAGCGGAGAGGTCTTTGAACCAGCGCAATCTGCTTGAGGTGGACTGGAGCCAAATTCCAGCACCCGTCGATGACGGGGCGGCGGCGCATCTTCCCGGCAAAGTGTTTCCCGCGATCGACTTGCTCGCCACCGACGACTCCTCGGTGACGTTATCGACGCTGCCAGGGCGAACCGTGTTGTTTGCTTTTCCGCGCACAGGCGAACCCGGCAAGATCGCCCTTGTCGAGGATTGGGACATGATACCGGGCGCGCGGGGCTGTACGCCGCAGACCTGTGCGTTTCGCGATCTGTTCGGAGAACTCAAGGCCGCTGGCGCTCATCACGTCTTTGGCCTCTCCACCCAAAGCAATGCCTATCAGGCTGAAATGGCCGCGCGGCTACATTTGCCATTCCCTGTCTTATCCGATGAGAAGCTCAGATTGACCCGAGCGCTGAACCTGCCAACCATGGAAGTGGCAGGGCTGACGCTGATCAAGCGTCTGGCGCTTGTCATTGATGACGGACGCATCGGCCATGTGTTCTACCCGGTGTTTCCGCCGGATCGGAACGCCGGCGAGGTTTTGGCCTGGCTGAAAGCGCATCCGGTCGGCGGTGGCCGCCGGGGAGACAATCGTAAGACGTCGAACGCCGCGCCGTAAGCGATTTCCGCCCCAATCGATTACGCAACGCTAGTGCCGGCTATTTGACGGGCTTCCACCACCTGACGCGAGTTCTTTCACGCCCGTCAATTGGAAAGTGGGCACTAGGTCTGATTGAGTTCCGCGCGGACCTTGGCAAACACGCTGTGAAACATTTCGGGCGTCAGCACGCGGGTATTGGTGTTGTAACGGGAGCAATGATAACTGTCGTAGAGCGCCAGCGAACCGAGGCGGTGGACGGCGCCATGGGCGAAAGGCGCGGCGGAAGCCTTGATGCCTAACGCCCGCAGCGTTGAATCGTGAGCGATCCGGCCGAGCGACACGATTGCACGCAGAGCGGGCATTGACTTGATGGTCGCGGTCAAGAACGGTCGGCAATTGTTGATCTCAGCCGGCAGCGGTTTGTTCAGCGGCGGCACGCAGCGCACGGCATTGCTGATGCGGCAATTCACCAGCTGAAGGCCGTCATCGGGCCGTGCGAGGTACTCGCCCCGGGCGAAGCCATATTGGAGAAGCGTGCCATAGAGCAGATCGCCGGCATAATCGCCGGTGAACGGGCGCCCGGTGCGGTTGGCGCCCTGCAGGCCCGGCGCCAGTCCCACAATCAGGAGCGCTGCGTCCTTCTTGCCAAAAGACGGCACGGGCGCATTGAACCAACCGGGGTCTTTGTCGCGCGCCTGTTTCCGAAACTCGACCAGGCGCGGACAGAGCGGGCAGTCCCTGCCGGGCTCATCCGCGACATGGGTGAGGGCGGGGGAAGCCGCCCGGTCTTTTTCAATCGTCGAACTCGTCTTCATCGCCCCTCGGCGCCATGGTGGTCGCGCGCTGCAGGAATTGCGGCGCGTGATGGCGCGGCTCGCGCGACACTGGACGTTCAGACGGATCGCGGCCGAGCTTGGATTGCAGCTCCGTCAAATCTGTAAAGACATCGGCCTGCCGCCGCAACTCGTCGGCGATCATGGGGGGCTGGCTGGCGATCGTCGAGATCACGGTCACCCGCACGCCGCGCCGCTGAACCGCTTCGACCAGCGAACGGAAATCACCATCACCGGAGAACAGGACGATCTGGTCGACATGCTCAGCCAGTTCCATGGCGTCCACCGCCAGCTCGATGTCCATGTTGCCCTTGACCTTGCGCCGGCCGCTGGCGTCGATGAATTCCTTGGTCGCCTTGGTGACGACCGTGTAGCCATTGTAGTCCAGCCAGTCGATCAACGGACGAATCGATGAATACTCCTGGTCCTCGATGATGGCGGTGTAATAGAAGGCGCGGAGCAGGGTTCCCCGGCTTTGAAACTCCTTGAGTAACCGCTTATAATCAATGTCAAAGCCTAGCGTTTTGGCCGTTGCATAAAGGTTCGCACCATCAATAAAGACTGCAATCTTGTTAGTGGACGATGGAGACATTCACGTTTTCTCGCTTTTTGTTGTTGGTATCCGTTTGGCGCGGCGACGTTGGACGCGCGGCTCGGACCCTGTCGACAGGTCTCGTTCAGGAGGTCCGTTCTGGACAGCGCTGCTCCCGGCGAGGGGCAAATCCGCTCCGCAGAAGAGGCCCGCGTGTCAGATTGGCCGGATGGCAACAGACAATAGTGAGGACGCATTTAAGCGTTTTCTTGTCCGAATAGCCGATTTCTGCCCCTTGTATTCAGTTCGTCGTTCGGAATTCCCAGGACCGGGGTCCGAAGGGCACCATCTCCGAGCAATTTGTCCTTGCGAAAGGGGACCGACCCCTATACCTAACGGCCAAATCCAGAGATTTGGCCCCCTGAACGGAGCGACAGTCCATGGCGCGCGTTACCGTCGAAGATTGCATTGATAAGGTCGACAACCGGTTTGACCTGGTCCTTTTGGCCGCCCATCGCGCCCGCATGATCTCCTCGGGGTCTCAATTGACCGTAGACCGGGATAACGACAAGAACCCGGTGGTCTCACTGCGCGAGATCGCGGATTCGACCATTTCGCCGGAAGACCTGCGGGAAGAACTGGTGCATTCGCTGCAGAAGTTCGTCGAAGTGGACGAGCCGGAGCCCGACACCGTCCCGCTGATCGGGTCCGCGGGAGCCAGTGTCGATGCCGACGACACCGAAGTGGCGATGGAGCGGATGACCGAGGAAGAGCTGCTCAAGGGCCTTGAGGGGCTGGCGCCTCCTGAGGAGCAGCCTGAGGAAGACGAATAAGCATCTGATCGTCGAACCGCTTCATCTTCAAGGCCCGGCCCGCGCCGGGCCTTTTGCGTTATCGGGATTTTTTTAACATTAGGATGCGACGCTGCCGGATGAATTCTTGTTATGGTGGTTCTATCTTGGTCGGAGGCGCCCCAATAATGGCGTTTAATCGATCGGCCGAGCGACTTTCACGTCGATTTGGCTTTGATCCACCGCTCGAAACCAAGAAGATGACGGTCCGATCAACCCGTCCGTGAGGCAGAGAATGGCGTATAAGCGCCGGCGACCGCTACAGATGCAGGCTGCGATCAATTCGGTCGCGGAGGCATCGTTGGGTGCCAGCACGCCGCGGACGAGATCGTCGAGGCCGCGAATGATGCGGCAGTATGATCTGGTCGATCGGGTCAGATCCTACAATCCCGACACGAATGAGGACCTGCTCAACCGCGCCTATGTCTACGCGATGAAGGCGCACGGCGCGCAGACCCGTGCCTCGGGCGATCCCTATTTTTCGCATCCGCTCGAGGTCGCCGCCATCCTGACGGACCTCAAGCTCGATGATGCCACCATCGTGGCGGCGCTGCTGCACGACACCATCGAGGATACGGAGGCTACCCGCACCGAGATCGATGCGATCTTCGGGCATGAGATCGGCGCCCTGGTGGAGGGGCTGACCAAGCTGAAGCGGCTGGAGCTGGTGTCGCGGGAGGCCAAACAGGCGGAGAATCTCCGCAAGCTTTTGCTGGCCATCGCCGATGATGTTCGCGTGCTTTTGGTCAAACTCGCGGACCGCCTGCACAATATGCGAACCCTGGAGTTCGTGCCGCCGCAGGCGCGGCGGCGTATTGCCGAGGAGACGCTCGATATCTATGCGCCGTTGGCGGCGCGCATGGGTATGCAGGAAATGCGCGAGGAACTGGAAGACCTGTCGTTCCGCACCCTCGATCCGGAAGCCTATGCCGTGGTCATGCAGCGGCTCGATGGCCTCGCCGAGCGCAACCGAAACCTGATCGGCGAGATTGAAAGTCAGCTCTCGAAGAAACTGCTGAAAAATGGCTTGCCTGCGCACGTCTATGGCCGCCGCAAACGACCGTTTTCGATTTGGACCAAGATGGAGCGCAAGTCGGTCGGTTTCGAGCAGCTTTCCGACATCTTCGGATTCCGGCTGGTTCTGAAAGACGTCGAGGCCTGTTATCGGGCGCTCGGGCTTGTTCACACCACCTGGCCGGTCGTGCCGGGCCGTTTCAAGGATTACATCTCGACACCAAAGCAGAATGATTAC
>Ga0105240_10014433_pt1 | contig 10786 bp, 13 predicted proteins | sample KBSC54metaG_FD_80426 | JGI IMG/M metagenome (GOLD analysis project Ga0105240, IMG submission 80426) | Corn rhizosphere microbial communities from Kellogg Biological Station, Michigan, USA - KBS C5-4 metaG | ecosystem: Host-associated > Plants > Roots > Rhizosphere > Soil | place: Michigan, USA...
AGCTAGTTTTATTTTTTGTTCAAAAATATCAGCAATACATACGAGTAAAGAGCTCGCGACTTCTTTTTGGAGTCGTTCATCACCAGAGCGCAAGAATGTTTTTGTTTTTAAATCATAACCGCCACGATTTACCAAATCATACAGCACGGCTGTTTTGAGTCCGGAAAAACTAAAATCTAGGGTTTTATGTTTTGAGCGTGGATAATGGTAAAAATCTTGAAAGTTCACTTCGCGTGCAAGCTTTTCAATCACCGGTCCGCCTGGATATTGCAGATTCATTAGTTTTGCGATCTTATCAAAGGCTTCGCCGGCTGCATCATCTTGTGTTTCGCCTAGAACTTCATAGTCTCCAAAATCTTTCATGAGATACAATGAAGTATGTCCGCCTGATGCTGTTAAGCACAGATGAGGAAATGGAACATTATGTTCTATTGATGCTGAAAATGCATGGCCTTCGAGATGATTAATGCCAATTAATTTTTTATTTTTTGCCCATGCGATTGCTTTTGCAAAACAAACACCCACAAGTAGTGATCCTGGCAGTCCTGGTCTATTCGTAACAGCAATAACATCAATATTGTCCAATGTTAGATTTGCTAGCTCTAGAGCTTTGGCAACAATAGGATTAATTTTTTCTAGCTGCGAGCGTGATGCAAGTTCTGGTACAACACCACCAAAGTTTTTGTGCAGTTCAATTTGTGAGTACAGTGTGCTTGAAAGTAAACCCTTTTGGCTATGATAAACAGCAGCTGCGGTTTCATCACATGAAGTTTCGATGCCGAGGGTGATGAAAGGTTTTTTCATTTTGTTTTTCTTAATTGAGGGTTTCATATAAAAAAGGGCGTGCCATACGTCCTTCGACAAGCTCAGGATGAGCAGATCGAGCGAAGTATGGGTTAAGTTATTAAATCCATGATAAGAACACGTTTTTTGTCAGAGATTGTCTGTGTTTTGCGGCGTACAGGAGGGTTGATTATTTTAGAATCTAGGGCGGTAAGTTCTAATTTTACCAAGGCTTCTTTAAAATCTTCTTCCGTTGCGCCAAGTTCTGCTGTGGAGTTGTTAAGGTATAATGTTGGTAATTCTACCGCTGAACCACCTTTAAAATCTTGGATCCATTCTGGATAACATTCAATAATGATTGTTTTATCAGGAATTTGACCATTTTCTGGCAATTGTTTTTCTTCAATGAGCCAAGCGTTTTCAATAAAATCGAGAGAATAATATTTGTAAGAAGCTTGAGGGTCTATTTTGAGATAATCAACGGTGTTGTGCACGCCTGCATGATCAGGTAATTGCTTAAGTTGATAGCCAATGGTTGCTGGGGTAATCAAGACATCAAAATGCCACTGATCACTGCCTTTTGGTATCTCAAAAGTTACTTTTGGGGTTGCTGTCTCATGTGCACTGATAACAACTTCTGTTCCGCTATAAATCACCTTTGTTGCCACAAGTGTTGAGTTTTTGCTGTACTGGATAGTACCTCCAAGTAACGATGGAGCAGCTAGAGAACTGGAGGCTGTTGAAAGAATAGTAAAAATGAGAGATAATGCTTTATAGGACGTTGTTTTAATTTTTTTCATTTGAGCCACCTAACTTTATGAGTTAAAGAGTGTCCTTATCATCAGAAACTAGGATAGCTTAAAGATTTTTTAATATCAAATGATACCTATCTGCGGTTTGAAAGGTTTTTTATGGTTTTTAAGCGCATTAATGCATTGATCAAACGAATAATAGATTCTGAGCGGTCTCCTGCAAAATTAGCATTTACCTGTGCCTTAGGGATATATATTGGTATTGCGCCCTTTATTGGCCTGCACACTGCCTTGGTTTTTTTCTTTGGATGGATGTTCGCTGTGAGCATTCCAGTGTTGTTTACTGTTTCTATTTTGATACACAACCCATGGACTATGATGCCAGTTTATGCAATCGACCATCTTTTTGGTAAATGGTTATTTGGGGTTTTAGAAATAGATTATCTCCAGTGGGATCCTGCTTGGGTAGAAACGTGTAACGTTTTCTTGAAAGAGCATACGGGCATTACGGGGCTTTCTCTTTCTGCTTTTTTAGTAGGGGGCAATTTGCTTGCCATTGGCATTAGTGTTATGCTGTACCCTGTTATGAAGCAGGTTTTTACTCGATATTTAGCAGCTCAAAGATCTAGAGATAAAACTTCCTCCTTCACCGAGGCTACTACAGACGATTCGACAGTCAAGGAGTATTACAACGTTCGTATCCTTCGACAAGCTCAGGACGAACGGGAATAAAAATACATTAGATAAGATTAATGTACTTTGTTCTTTTTTCATAAATTTTATATTTTGCGAGCTTGATAAAAACAGCATTCTTTCCCGTTCGTCCCGAGCTTGTCGAAGGATACGAACTTAAAAGTATTAAAAAATTATGAAGATTATAGCCCAAAATAAAAAAGCATTTCACGATTACGATATTTTAGAAAAAATTGAAGCGGGTGTGGTCCTGACCGGTGATGAGGTTAAATCATTGCGAGCGGGACAAGTTTCTATGGTTGGTTCATTTGCCGCCATCCGTAATGGTGAAATGACTCTCGTAAATTGTCGGATTTCTCCTTATGATAAGGCATATCAAAAAGATGAAGACGCAGCTGCAAGAACGCGTGTACTTCTACTCCACAAACGTCAGACTTTAAAACTGCTCGGTGAAATTGCCCAAAAGGGCATAACAGTTGTTCCTTTGATGTTTTATTTTAATGATAAAAGCAAGATTAAGGTGCAGCTAGGCGTTGCAAAGCATAAAAAAGCACCTGATAGAAAAAAAGAGCTCAAAGAGCGTGATATTAAACGCGAAACAAGCAGGGCGATGAAAGAAAAGCTTTAAAAGCTCCTTTATAATGAGGGGCTTTGAACTATTCTTGTGACTTTGTATACTAATAGTAAATGGTCAATATTATTTCAGTCAGGGGCAAATGGTATGAAAAAAATAATTTTATTGTTTGTTGTTGCGCAAAGCGTGTTTTTACACGGTGTTAATAAATATATGCATCTCAATGATTTGCCTCGATATTCAGAAGTAAAATGTGAATGTGAACATTTGTCTCGTGGATTGATTTTTAAATCAAAAGCTCAAAAAAAATGTGAATTTATAGATAACGAGGTTGATGAGCTTGTTTTTAAAATTAGTACAGAAGTTAAGGCTGCAAAGCGGAAAAAAGATTGGATAGATAAATTTGCAACAGGAGCAAAGTTGACGAGAGATGTGGCAACAAAGGTAGCGGATCCTGATTACACTAAGCAAATTGAAGATGCAGTCAAAGGTATAATTCCTGAAGCAACAGACCAAACGGTTGCAAAGGAGTGTGCAATGTTGACAGAGCTTACAATCAATGCTGTCCTAAAAGAAGTGAGCAAATAGACTAGTTGTTGGCTGAGCATTGCTGATATTTACTATTTTTGGTACCATTTAATCAGAAAATTCTTTGAAAAGTTTGGGGGCGTACTGGCTTCGACGTGTTGTCGGTCGCTTTGAGTGCATGTCGAGCGTTGATTGAGTGCTCGTTAAACAATTGATCAAACAATAAATGCAGAAACTAATGGTTTCTCTGCATCTGCTGTTTACGCGTAAATCGTAACAGTTGATGTCTTGTTGAATTAACGTGTCTATCAGTTAAATCAACACGTATAATACAAGATAGAAGTCATTAGGCGAGGTTGAACGGTTTAGTAGCCTAATGAGTATTATAAGCTGTCTTACATAACTATGCTGTGCCTTTGAGGTGTTGTGTAAGTATAATCAAAGAATAAACATGTAGTACTCAGGGTTATTAGCAATGCGGACATGGGTTCGATTCCCATCGCCTCCACCAGCTTTCGCCAAGGCTTCAGCTGGCACGCCAGCCGGGGACCCCGTTTTAAGAAAGACTAGTGTAAAGCTTTCTCCTTCGCCAAGGCTTCGGCGAACAGGTCTTCTGGTAAGCCAGTTTTTAAAGGATTGATTTTTGATTTAGATTTGACGGGAGCTTTTATGAAAAATACAAAAATACTTCTCGCAATAACTCTTTTTTTTGGAACTAGTAATGCCGGTTCTCAATTGTCTTCTTCTCAGAATAATCGTGATTATAAAACAACCTTTTTGCATAAATTAGTAGAGCGTTGTCATATTGATCGAATCAAGGCAAATTTTCTGCAGGCGTTTGAGCGTTACGGAATTGATCCTGCAAAAAGTATAAAGATATTTCTTGCAGTAGGTCTTTTTATTTGGATTATTAACGTTCATGGAGCGGCATGGTTTGTTAATCACAGTAATTGCGATGATAAAGCAACAGATCTGCATGAAATGGCAAAACGTTGTCATATTGGTCGAGTCAAGGGAGATCTTGCAACAATATTTGATCATTATGGAATTGATCCTTTTATAAAAAATAAAGATCAACTCACAGCGCGTGAAGTTGCAAATTGTCTATTTGAGCAAACAGGTAAGCCGTACTGTGAACATATGACTGAAGAGTTAGAGCTGTATGAAAAAAGATATCAAGAAATAATGCAGCAAAAATAATGTATGATTAACAAGAATGAGTAAAGGGTCTGGAGTTTTCCAGACCCTTTTTTGTTGAATTTAATAACTTGCACAGTTTATGGGCGTTAGTTCAGTTTTTGGTAGAATAAATCGAAGATTAATATCCAGAAACAAACAAAGAAAAGAAACATGATATGATTGCGTGATGATATTTCAAAATATTCAACAACACCGGCAGTTACTACGAACAAAATGCCCATTATGGGTATTTTTATATTCTTCATTTTTTATCTCTTAAGGCATTACTTTTTCTTTTTTTTTAAAGGTGTATCCTTTTGAGCGAATTATATATTTTTTGGTCACATAAAAAGAGGAGTTCTTGGTGAAAAATTCAAAAAAACTATTATTGTTAGCTGTTGCAATGACAAGTGCTGCAACAGGCTTTTTAAGCAATGCATGCGAAACTAACACAGATATATCTATTGTTCCATTTGAATCGGTTTTTGTTGATGCAATTATTCTTCAACCTGTAGATGGCGAGGGTAATAAATATAAGCCACATTGGGCACAACTTTTTGAGGATTGTTACCGGCATAATGATGTGCAAGCATGCCAACAATTGGGAGTGCTGATGGCATATAAGATGTTGCATGAAAGACAATTCAGTGCTGAAACAATCCGTTTTCATGAAAAAACAAATGCAACACTTATAGAATCGCTCGATCTTTCTAATGAGCGAGAAAGAAGAAGAACAGAAAGAATAAACAAAAGAAGGCAAACGAGAGAGACAGAGCAAAAATGGAGCGGCATGGTTTGTTAATCAGAATAATTGCGATGATAAAGCAACAGATCTGCATGAAATGGCAAAATGTTGTCATATTGGTCGAGTCAAGGCAAGTCTTCCAACAATATTTGATCATTATGGAATTGATCCTTTTATAAAAAATAAAGATCAACTCACAGCACGTGAAGTTGCAAATTGTCTGTTTGAACAAACAGGTAAGCCGTACTGTGAATATATGGCTGAAGAGTTAGAGCTGTATGAAAAAAGATATCAAGAAATAATGCAACAAAAAAGGGTCTGGAATTTTCCAGACCCTTTTTTATTTGTGCAATCTAACTTTAATAACTTTTTAGTGTGGTAATGCGATGACGTTTACCGTGTTAGAAGTAAAATTAGAAACATATGCAAATTTACCGTTTGGTGATATTGCAATGTCAGCAGGTGATTGGCCAATTGCGATTGTTGGAGAAATTACTTCATTATCATGAATATCAATTATGTTTACTGTTCCTTGGCCCGGTGTTAAATCAGTAAAATTAGGACCTGCATACAGCGTGTTGAAATTGGTAACATATGCATATTTACCATCAGGTGTTATTGCAACGCCAGATGGTTGTATGCCAAGATCAATTATTGCAATGATTTGGCTATTGCTTAATTTGATTACACTTACAGATGTTCCTATTGGTTCAAAATTATTGCTACCAAAATTGGTTACATACGCATGTTTGCCATTAGGGGTTATCGCAATATCAAATGGGCCATCAAAGCCTGGTATGGTGCCAAACAGAGTGTTATTCGATGTTCTTATGATACTCACTGTTCCCGTACCAGGATTGCCATCAACATAATTAGCAACATATACATAGTTACCATCAGGTGTTATTGCTAATGCTGCAGGGGCAAGACCAACAGGGATCGTTGCTATGATAGTATTGGTGTTCAAGTTAACAACACTTACCGTTGTTCCATTACCACTTCCTACGCCTTCTGGTCCACCATAATTATTTACATATGCTGTGCAGCCATTAGAAGTTATAACCATGCCAGATGGACCATCAAAACCATCAATAACACCAATAACGGTATTTGTTGCGGTATCAATCATGGTTATTGTTGTGCTATTGCTATTAGTTACATATGCACGTGTGCCAGCTGGATTGACCGTGATTGTGTACGGTTGATTAAAGCTACTATCAAATATGGTTGTTTTGACGGTATTGTTCTTTAGTTTTAATACACTTACTGAATCTTGACCAGCAAGATCGTAGTTATTGTTATTTGCAACGTAGGCATAACGGCTATCAGGAGTAATAGCAATTCCTGTTGGAGTGATTCCTGTGTTTATAGTTGCAACAACAGTGTTTGATTTTGATGCAGACGCATATCCTGGAAGCAACAAAAGTGCAAAGCCTAGAAAATAGTGAGTATGAAAGTTTTTCATCAAAGATATCCTTTTTTTGGGATGTTTTATTACAACAATAATGTATAGCAATGATTCTTATGATTATCAACTGAGCAAGATAGAAAAAATAAGAGTTTCATCATTGCTGCAAAAATTTTTTTTATGTTGTATTCTTTTGTGCAACATAATCATTTTTTAACCATATAGAGAGGTTATTTATTAAATATTTAAAAAGTCTTTTACTGTTGATTACAGTGATTGTTGGGGCTATGAGCTTTGCAAGCAGTTCTGCTTCTATAAAGATTGGCGAACATATTGCGTTTGAAATTTTTCAAACAGGTAACAATGTGGATAGTAACTTTTTAAGAGCTTTAGCGTGTAATTGTGGTGACGAAAATTTTGAAATGGCATTGCAATTGCGTATTAAGCCTTTTGCAGTGGACAGGGAAAAAATAGAAGAAGATGTCGAGGAAGCGCTTAATAACACTCTCAAAGAATTATTATTTGAGCAAGACGAAAATGGTAAAACGCCAGTTGATCTTATAGAAGAGCGTGCTAAGGCTACGGGCAATCCAGATTGTATGGCGTTGTATAAATTTTATAATGATACGAAGTGGGATATTTTAAGCGCAGAACATACAAAAAAAGAAAGAGAAATTGAAGCAGCAATGGCACGTGCTCAATAATACGATTTTTAATAACCCTAAGAGACTTCTATGAAAACAGCACAAATGTTGTTATTCGTATTGATTGTTGTTGCCGGCAATTTATGCGCAGATCAAAAAATTGATAGTGTGCAAGCAGGTCGCATATTCCGCAATAATATATGTTTTGTTGCGAAGAATTGCGATTACCTTTCCCGAGACATTCAAGAAAGGCTGCTACGAGGGGGCTCGGAACAAACAAGAGACCTAAAACTTTCTGCTATAGTATCGACTTATACCAGTAGTATCCAAGGAAAAGATCTTTTTGATTATGCAAGAGCAAAGCAATGTGAAAATTGTGGACCATTTCTTGCAAAAGAAAAAGATATTCGATTGTTCGTTGAGGTGATTAATAGGTTAGAAATTGGTGATTTAACAATGGAAGTTTTCGAGAAAAAAATCACCGAAGATCCTGAATTTGAACATCAGCTTGCTGCTGTTTTGAAAGAAATACAATCAAAAAAGAATGATTAAAAAATAGCGACAGAGATTTTTTTTGTGGCTGATTTTGGTAAAAACAAGGGCTTGGTATTTTCCAGGCCCTTTACTCTTGCTATAAAGGCTGAAAGATGCAATTTGATGGGGCCTTTTGCTGTAAATCTTACTCTATGATACTATTATAATAATAGAAATATAGGGGGCAATTATGAAATATCCAATAATAATAATCTCATTCTTGATCGCTTCTCTTGTGCTGATAATGCAGTTGGGTGTTTTTTCACCTCGGTATGATAGTGCTGATAAAGTTGCAAAAATCGCACATCAAATGCGTGACGTTGCGTTCTCTTGTCGGATGCTCTCATCTGAGCAAGTGCAGGCACAACAACAGCAATTTTTGAATGATAATAAAACTGCAACTATTGATGATTTGGTTAAAGCTATAGAAATGCAAATTAACGGCCAGAACATTATCACATTGCTTAGATCTTTTAAGTCTGATGCGTGTGATGAATACGCAGCATCGATTGAGTCAGCGTATGGTAGAGGTCAGCAGGCAATCAATAAAGGTTTTGGTGGTACATCAATAGAAACAATGATGTATTGGCGCTTGTTGTAAGGTACATAAAAATGTTTTGTGGGGTGGTTCGTTATGAAAAATATAAAAATGTTATTACCGTTGTTATTAGTTGTTATGGGTGCTGTGAATGCTGATGATGAGGCTGTCAGTCGACGGATAAAGATAAAACAAAAAAATAAAGAACAGACAAAAGAAAGTAAAGAAAGGGTGGCAGCGTGGGCGCAGTATTTTGAAGAAGAAGCAAAAAGTTGTGACACAGGTCAGTCGCCTGCATACCCCAGCAATCCTGATCATCAGGTTTTGACTGTATCGGAATGGTGCCAAGCGTTAGGGCCAAATGCTGAAGGTAAAACACCTATGGTATTGGCCTTTGAAAAAAGCAAGAGTGGTTATCTTTGCGATCTTCCTTTTATGTCGGATGACTATTGTGATAATTGTTATATTCGTGGAAAATCATTGTCTAATATAGCACGTATGATGCATAAGCTTGAGAAAGATGGGATGGGAAATATGCAATTAAGTTTGACCTAAAAATGGTTTCACGCTAATAGCGGATGATCATTTAAAAAATGAGTAGCTTAATTATCTAAATAGTGGTCCAGCCAAGAAATTGCCATTTTATGGGGTTTTTGATTGATTTAATTCTATATGATAAGATTATTATAGAAGATAAAAACTGTGAATTTTAATTTTTAGGGAGGTTTTTATGAAAACTGCAAGAATGTTATTGTTTATGACTGTAGCGATGATCTCAATAATTGGTACGATTAGTGCCGTAGATTATAAACGTGGAGAAGTTGATTCTGATGGCAGAAATCTTTGGCACAAAGTGGCAGAAAGATGTGCTGATGATGATTTTAATACTGACTCACTTATTCCAAGAACAATAGAAGTATCGCCGCAACAAGGAGAGAGATTGGTGAAGTTGACGCAAGAAAAAGATAATAATGGTAATACGCCTATGGATATTGCTGCAGAAAAATTAGGACAAACTTTTAGTCCTCGGTGTTATGAGCTAATGAAAAGGTTTGCCGAGGCAAAAGAACTTCAAGAAAATAATTAGTAAGCTTTGCATAGTATTTTAAAGAAGGGCTTGGAGAAATCCAAGCCCTTCTTTTTTAATTCGCTTAAAAATCAACAGAAATAACAGCACCAATTGTTGGAATCAGCGCAACATTTTTACCATTAAATGGTTGTCGTGTAAATAAACCTATTTCTGGGCGTGTGCGCATATCTGGATAATGGTAGCCAAAATCGTATGTAAACTTGGTGATCATGTGATGCATGGTAAAATCATCAAGGCGTGGTGAAGTGTTTGCAATATTGTTAGAAAATTCTTGTGTTCTTAATGCGTAGTCAGCACTGCCTTGTTTAAGGTACTGGTATCCAACTTTGAATGAGAGTCCCGCTAAAAATCGATACAGTTCAACATACAAGTTAAATCGTTGTACCAAACCAGAATCTTTGAATGTTTCAGTTTTTGCGAGCAACAACAATTCTGTTTGCTCAAGATCGGTTTTGATTCTGCGTGCGCGTGTGTGACCAAAGATTTGCGTTAATTGTACGTCGATACCGCATTTAAAGTTAGTTCCGAGTGTTAAATCAAGCCCAAGACCAAATGGCATGGAAACTGCACCGTCATAACCATATGGCACTGCAAAAATTAAATTTTCATTTTCACGCAATCCGGTTGGGAACCCGATACCCCAGCGCCAGTTAACGCGCACATTTTTCAGGAATGGTTTATTTTGTCTAAAATCGCGGAACCATTCAACAAGCAGTGTTAAATCACCAACGCCAGTGCGTTGCCAACCGCTAATGTCAAGGCAGCCAAGCTGTTGTGTTATTTCTGCCAAATGATCAGTAAGCAATTCGTGTACTAGTTTGTCTAAGTTATCAACGTTAGGTGTTTGATCAATAAAGGCAACATCTTTGAGTGTCATTTTATACACAGGCAGATAGAGGCCAATCCGCCAATCATTAGCAAAATAAAAATTAGCAGCGAATGCTGTAGCAAAATTCAATTGCAAATCACCGTCAACATTAAAGCGTCCGCGTATGCCGTTGTCAGAATCAAGCAGAGCTGATCGCAGTTGTGCTATTGGGCTATCTTCAGGAAAGCCTTCGAGCATAGCGAGCGCATTTTGTTGGCAGTTCCAGATGCGCAGTGGGTTTGCTACGCTGCCTTCATCATTAAAGCCTTTAGCGTTGTGAAATCCACCTTCAGCGTAAAAAGCAACTTGCCACCAATGAAGATTGTTAAACGTTGGACGAATTAATGTATCATATGGCCACATTGTGTTAACAATATTCATTGCTTTGAGAGAATTGCTCATAAGAGCAAGTGATAGTAAAGTCAGTGAGAGCGCTACCTTTTTTCTGCC
>Ga0105240_10014434_pt1 | contig 10786 bp, 9 predicted proteins | sample KBSC54metaG_FD_80426 | JGI IMG/M metagenome (GOLD analysis project Ga0105240, IMG submission 80426) | Corn rhizosphere microbial communities from Kellogg Biological Station, Michigan, USA - KBS C5-4 metaG | ecosystem: Host-associated > Plants > Roots > Rhizosphere > Soil | place: Michigan, USA...
CGCGGTGTGCAGATAGAGCGTCACGCGCTTCAGGTGCGCCGGGAGTTCCGCCGGGCTTTGTGCGGCAAACGACTTCAGATCGCCGCCAGCGCAAAATAACTTGCCGGCTCCCGTCAGCAGCACCGCCCGCACGTCCGCGTCCTCGTTGCAGCGCAACGAAACCTCTTCAAGCTCCTGTGCCAGAGCGAAATTCAGCGCGTTGGCGGCCTCGGGACGGTTGAGCGTGATATGCGCGACCTGATCGCGCAACTCGAAATTGAGACACGAATAATTCGACATGACCAATTCACTCCGTGGAATGCTCTCACCCGCGCGCTGCGCGCGCATGCCCTCTCGCGGGACAATGAGCGGGGTTAAGAAATCGTCACGCTGCTAAAGTGCGCCGAGCCATCCGGCGACGGCACTGCCGATTTCGTGCGGTGAATCTTCCTGGATAAAGTGCGAGCCTCTGACCGTCACCTCGCGCTGATTCGGCCATTGGCGGCAATACTCGCGCTGCGGGCCGATGAGTATCGCCCCAGGCTCGGCGTTGACGAAAAGTTTTGGCAGCGGGCTTCCGCTCAGCCATTCTGCGTATGCTTTGACGATCGCGGTCACGTCGGCGGGCTCGCCGTCGATCGGAATCTGGCGCGGCCACGTGAGCATCGGAAGGCGCGATTCGCCGGGTTCCAGATAGGGCTTGCGATAGACCGCCATCTCGGCCTCGCTCAGCTTGCGCATGACGCTGCCCGGCAGGATGCGCTCGATGAAGACGTTATTCTTCAGCACCATCTCGTCGCCCGCCGCGCTGCGCATCCCGACAAAGACCTTGCGCGCCGCCTCGGGCCATTCCGCGAGCATGACCGGCCGCACGATCGCTTCCATATATGCAATCCCCTTGACGCTCGCCGCGTTGCGCCGCGCCCAGTGAAACCCGAGCGCCGAGCCCCAGTCGTGGATGACCAGCGTGACGTTGCGCTTGAGGCCGAGCGCGTCGAACCAGCCGTCGAGATAGCGCGCGTGATCGACGAAACGATACGAGCCGTCCGGCGTGCGGCCCGACGCGCCCATCCCGACCAGGTCTGGCGCGAGGCAGCGCCCGAGTCCGCTCAAGTGCGGGATCACGTTGCGCCATAAATACGATGACGTCGGATTACCGTGCAGCAAGACGATCGGATCGCCGTTGCCCACGTCCACGTAGGCCATCTCGACGCCGTGAATGTTCACGCGCTTGCGTGGATTCGGATCGCCGGCGGAAATTGTCGCGTCGCTCATGCGAGTGCTCCTGCTGAATACTCCTGCGCCAATTCACAGAGATACGGGGTGGCGCACGGATAGGCAAGATTAGTCGAGAGTCACATGCCGTCGTGCGAGTTCGCGCCGGGTTCGTCCGCCGCCTTGCCGGATGGCGTCCGCGCGGAGCACAATTGCGCCGATATCGCATCGCGGAAGTTTACCGATAGGGGAGCGAAGACCATGGCGGAGCGCAGGCGCAAATTCTGGGGTTGGGGTTACGAAGATCAAGGGCCGAATCCGACCCAGCAGCAGCACCTGGCCGATCGGATGGTCAAGCGCTTCGGTCTCGACAGCTTCGAGATCACCCCGCCGCCCACTGAAGCCGAGCTGAAACTGCGCGCACCAAGAGTGACGCCCCCGGCCGCACTCGCGCCGATTTGTTCGTCGAGCACCTACGACCGCGCGGGCCACAGTTACGGCAAGAGTTTCCGTGACATCGTGCGCGCATTTCGCCGCGAGTATCCGAATCCGTTCGACGTCGTCGCCTTCCCGCGCGACGAGCAGGAGCTGGTCCGCGTGCTCGAGTGGTGCGACGCGGAGAAGATCGCGGTATCGCCGTACGGCGGCGGGTCGAGCGTCACCGGCGGGGTCGAGCCACCCTCGCGCGCCGATTATCGCGGCGCAGTGTCGATCGATCTCGGCCGGCTCAACAAGGTGCTCGAAATCGATCGCGTGTCGCGCGCCGCGCGCATCCAGGGCGGCGTGCTCGGGCCCGCCATGGAAGATCAACTGCGTCCGCACGGCTATACCCTGCGCCATTATCCGCAATCGTTTGAATTCTCCACGCTCGGCGGATGGATCGCGACGCGCTCCGGCGGCCACTTCGCGACCCTCTATACTCACATCGACGACTTCGTCGAATCGGTGCGGGTGGTGACGCCGAGCGGTATCATCGAGTCGTTTCGCCTGCCCGGTTCCGGCGCCGGCCCCAGCCCCGATCGCATGTTCATCGGTTCGGAGGGCACCCTCGGAATCATCACGGAGGCGTGGATGCGCTTGCAGGATCGGCCGACCTTCCGCGCCGGCGCGTCGATCTCATTTCCCGACTTCGAGACCGGGGCGAAGGCCGTCCGCGCGATTTCGCAGGCCGGACTCTATCCGGCGAATTGCCGCCTGCTCGATCCGGGCGAAGCCGCCAACGCGGGTGCGAATCAAGGCGAGGCCGCTGTGATGGTGCTTGCGTTCGAGTCCGCCGACCATCCGCTGGAGCCCTGGATGAAGCGTGCGTTGGAATGCTGCGCCGATTTCGGCGGAAAAATTCCCGAGGAAGCCGCGAAGACCCGCACCGATGCCGAAGCGACGCACGAAGGCGCCGCCGGCGCGTGGCGCAATGCGTTCCTCAACGCCCCATATCTGCACGACACGGTGATCGCGATGGGCATGGTGAGTGAGACCTTCGAAACCGCGATTACCTGGGATCGCTTCGCCGATTTCAACGCCCATGTGATGGCGACGGCGCGCGACGCCATCACGCGCGTCTGCGGCAAAGGCACCGTCACCGTCCGCTTCACCCATGCCTATCCCGATGGGCCGGCGCCGTACTATACGATCCTCGCGCCTGGCAAACGCGGCTCGCAACTCGAGCAGTGGGACGAGATCAAACGCGCGGTTTCGGACAAGCTCAACAGCCTCGGCGGCACCATCACGCATCATCATTCGGTCGGCCGCGATCATCGCCCGTGGTATGACCGCCAGCGCCCGGACGGTTTCGCGTCGGCGTTGAAGGCGGTCAAGCGCACGCTCGACCCCAAGGGGATTCTGAACCCCGGCGTGCTCTTCGATCCGTGATCGCGCTGGTTGCGGGGCGACGGTTGAGTTGCGGTGTGACGCTCGAGTAGTTGACGTTCAGTCGTCGAGCTTGAGTTGCTTGCGGGCCGCCTCGCTCATGCGTTCGGGCGTCCACGCGGGCTCCCACACCAGCTCGACGATCGCGCGATTGCAATCGGGCAGGCCGAGCAGCTTCTCCTCGATTTCGGTCGCGATCAGATCACCCATAGAACATCCGCGCGTCGTCAGCGTCATCCGGATGTTGACCGTTTCGCCGTCGAGCGCGACCCCGTAGATAAGTCCGAGGTCAACGATGTTGACCGGGATTTCCGGGTCGAAGCATTCGCTTAGCACTTCGTAGATTTCGGTTTCGGTTAACATCGCCGATGCGTTTCCGGGCAAAGTTTCGCCCGCCCACGCACCAATTTCTCCTCGCCGCGCCTGCTAGTATATAGATAAAGACCGGGTCTCAGAACCGGTACGTGCGGGAGGATTCGTATGCCCGACAACGACGAAGTGGCGACGCAGGTCGAAGATCTGTGCGACGAGGCGGTCGATCAGTACGCCGACGGCAATTACGATGAAGCGATCGCGCTCTATACCAGGGCGCTCGCACTCGACGGCAAGTGCGGCGACGCGTTTACCGGCCTCGCCATGTGCCATCAGTCTAAAGGCGATCTCGACGCCGCCATCGAAGTGACCAAACGCTACGTCGAGGTCGAGCCCGAAGACCTGCTTGGGTTCACCAACCTGAGTATGTTCTACCAGAAGAAGGGGATGATAAAGGAAGCCGAAGCGGCCGGTGCGGAAGCGCGGCGCCTCGACTGGAAGCGTCAGCTCAAAGAAGCCAAGGCCAAGGGCACCGGCCAGTAACGATCGCGATTGCGTACGGCATGCAGCGCGCACCCGCGGCAACCCAGGAGAAAATTTGATGCGGTTGAAGGACAAGATTGTGTTGGTGACCGGCGGCGGTTCGGGCCTCGGACGCGAGATGGGGCTGCTCTTCGCGAGCGAGGGAGCAAAGGTTGGCGTCAACGACGTGCGCCCCGAATCGGCGCAAAACGTCGCCACTGAAATCACCCGCGCCGGTGGCGTCGCGCGGCCCTTCGTCGCCGACGTCTCCAACAGTGCCGCGGTGAAAAAAATGTTCGCCGAGTTTATCGCCGCCTTCGGCACCATCGACGTGCTCGTCAATAACGCCGGCATCGGGCGCACGCGCGAAGGCACCGGCGAAGTCGAACTGCTCGGCACCATCGATCTAACCGACGACGATTGGCACAAGATGATCGCGACGCACCTCGACGCCACGTTCTACTGTACCCGCGAGGCCCTCAAGGTGATGATCCCGAAGGGCGCCGGTCACATCATCAATCAAGGCTCCATCGCGGGGACGGCCGGGCTGCCGTTCGTGTCGAACTACTGCGCCGCCAAGGCCGGAATCATCGGGTTCACCAAATCGGTCGCGCTCGAAGTCGCGAAATTCGGCGTCGTTGTCAACGCGATCGCACCCGGCTTCATCGACACGCCGATGACCGCGCCGATGGCGCCCGAAGCGCGCCAATGGGTAATCAACAATACGCCGATCGGACGCTTCGGTGAGCCGCGCGATATCGCCGCCGCGGCGCTCTATCTAGCGTCCGACGATTCCAAATTCATGATCGGCCAGGTCATCAGTCCTAACGGTGGGTGGACCACCGCGTAGTCGCACTTCATCCCGCGACCGGCCCGCGCCGCTCCGGAGGAAAATCATGCGAACCGTCTTTGCCTGCTTCGATTTCAAGAGTTCCGATCTAGTCGCCGAGGAGCGCAATTACGCCGACGTTCACGTCGCGTTCGCACGGCAGTTGCCCGGCCTGCGTCAGTACATTACCGGCCGCTTGCGCGCGCCATCGGGCCAGCGGCCGCCGTATTATCGTGCCGCGCTTCTGAGCTACGACAATGCCGCCGAGGCCGAAGCCGCGATGCGCAAGTCGCCGGTCGCCAAGGCGGTTGCCGCCGACGGCCGCGATCACATGACTAACCTGCGCTGGCTCGAAATGGATTCCGAAATCATCGTTCCCTTCGACGCCAATCCCGCCGGACGCCAATTCCTCCTGATGGCCGCCGCCTTCGACCTCCACGTTGAAAAGGCCGGCTTCAGCGACGCCGCCAGCGCCGAGCAGCGCTACCTCGGCGAGCACACCCGCATCGCCCGGCGATTGCCCGGCCTGCGGCATTACATGGTTGGCCGCCTGGTCGAAGCCAACCATCAAACGCCCGATCGCTTGCGGATGGCGTTCATCGCCTTCGACGACGCCGACGCCCTGCGCGCCGCCTATCGTTCGCCCGTCGGCCTCGAACTCATCAAGGACGAGGACGCCACCATCGCCAACGCCCGCGTCTATCGCATCGACGCGACCACTCAGGTCTGACGCCGGTAGTTTCGCTTCAACGCGTCGGCCAGGCCTTTCGCCGGGAGCGTCGTCTGATCGTTGCCAACGGCCAAAAAGTTTTCGCGGGCCCGGGCGCCATCAAAAGCTCCCGCATCTGAAATGCTGCAACGCATGGCCGGCGTCCTCGTCCCGCTCTTTTCGCTGCGCACCACCGGCGACCTTGGCCGTGGAGAAATCCGCGCGCTCGTCCCGATGGCCGATTTCGCCCTCGCCATGGGCCATCGGATGATTCAGCTCTTGCCGATTGACGAAACCGCGCCCGGCGAAACCAGTCCATACAGTGCTATGAGCGTGCTCGCGATCGATCCGCTCTACATCTCCGCACAAGGTCTCGACGGTATCGATGCGGCCGATATCGAGGCCGCGCGCGCGGCCGCTGGCCCCGGCGATCCGCCCGACGCGATCAAGCTCAAGACCGCCCGTATCGCCCTCCTGCGCAAAGCGTTCCATCACTTCGCCGCGCACGCCAATCCCGATGATCACCGCGCCTTCGAGGAATTTTCCCATCACAATCGCCAATGGCTCGGCGACTATGCGCTCTTTCGCGCGCTCAAGGAAAAATTTCGCTGGAGCCAATGGGCCGCGTGGCCCGACGGCCTCAGCCATCGCGAACCGGCCGCTCTCAAAGCCGCCGTACGGGAACTCGCGCCGGAAATCTCCACCTACTCATGGATTCAGTTCGTCGCGCATCGCCAATGGTTTCAGGTTCGCGCCGAACTCGCACGACGTGGTGTGTGGATCGGCGGCGACCTCGCTTTTTCGCCCGCGCGCGAAAGCGCCGAGGTCTGGGCCAATCAGCACATGTTCGACCTCGCGCGCACCGTCGGCGCCCCGCCCGACGCCTTTTCCAACGACGGCCAGCGATGGGGACTGCCGATGCCCAACTGGACGCGCATGCGCGCCGACGGCTTCTCCCTCATCCGCACCCGCATTCGCCACGCCCGTGAATTGTTCGACCTCCTGCGCATCGACCACGTGGTCGGCCTCTTCCGCGCCTATGCATTCGGCGACGACGCGATTTCGCCCGGCGCCTTCGACCCCCTCAACGAGATCGATCAGCGCGCGCAAGGCCAACAAATAATTCGCGCCATCAAGGACGAAGGCGGCCCGCTCGAAATTTTCGCGGAGGACCTCGGCGTGGTCCCGCCCTTTGTGCGCGAGTCGCTCAAGGCGCTCGCCGTCCCCGGGTACAAGGTGATGCGCTGGGAGCGCGAATGGAACGTCGCCGGCCAGCCGTTTATCGCGCCCGCTGCCTATCCCGAACTCTCGGTCGCCACCACTGGAACGCATGACACCGACGCGATGTCCGAATGGTGGCGCGACGCCAGCGCCGAAGAGCGTCAGCAGTTCGTTACTTCGCTGGCGCTCGAAGGGACGCTCGATCGGCGGCGCAAAACTCTCGACCATCGCGGCATCGACGCGATTCTCGGTTCGCTCTACGCCGCGCCGTCCCGCTTGACCATCGCGCCGATACAGGACCTGTTCGGATGGGAGGAGCGGATGAACACGCCCGGCACCGTGGACGACTCGAATTGGAAGTGGCGCCTGCCGTTTGCGCTCGACCGCCTGCAGGAAAACTCCGCCGTCCTCCAAAGATGCGGCGCATTGCGCGCGATCGCGTCGCGCTGCCGCCGCTTTTGACGCGCACGCGGCCCCCGCTATATGCGCCGCTAAACGTCGCCGCCCGCCTCGCGATGGGGATTATCACTGACTTGCTGCGATGGTAATCTCAGTCCGCAACGCGCCGGCTCGAGCCGGCGCCGATGTGGGGGTGGCCGTTGGGGATGCAAATCGGTGGGCCCACCGATGACGCGCGTCGCGTCGATCGCACGCCCGTAAACGATGACCGTGATCCGGTTCTCGGCGTCAGCCGCCGAAAGCCGATCTCGGGCGCGGGCCTCGCGTACGGACTCACGCGTCCGAGCATCCTCGTGTTTCTTTGCCTCGGTACCCTGATGCATCTCGGGATCGATGTCGCGCAAATCACGGCGCGGACCCGCCGCTGGGACTTCAGCCATTACTATGTTGCCGCGTTCGCGATGCGCGACGGCCTCAATTCCTACGCGATCGATCTGCGTCCGCTCGGCCAGCACCTCGGCCTCGACGGTATCGCGCGCGCCACCGACACCCCGTTTTTTCTGCTTTGTTTCGAGCCCTTGACGTTATTGCGTCCCGCCGCTGCCTATTGGAGTTGGTTCGCGATCAACGCCGCGTCCCTGGTCCTCGCGATGTTCCTGATCCTGCGCGCGGCTCCGCGGCTCGACCGGCGCCAGACCATTTCGTTATGCGCGATCATCCTGCTCTACCCGCCGCTGTCCAATCACATCTTCTTCGCCCAGACTCAGATCGTGGTGCTGCTGCTGCTCGTCCTCGCGATGCGCTCGTTTCAGTCCGGCCGCGATCGGTCGGCGGGTGTCGCCTTGGCCGTGGCCGGTCTGCTGAAGGCATTTCCGCTGATTATTGTCGGCTATTTTATTGTTCAGCGGCGATGGCGCGCCTTTGCGTGGACACTCGCCGGTATGATCGCAGGAACTGCGGCGACTGTCATCGCCTTCGGCGTCCAGCGCAACGTGAGCTTCGTCGCCGGCACCTATCTCACGCGCAGCGCCGGATTCCTCGCCCGTCCCGCCAACGTCGCGCTCGGTTCTTTCGTCTCGCGATGGTTCTGGTACGCGTCCGGCGCCGTCACCATGAGTCCGTGGCTCAACTGGACGCGGGCGCTCACCGTCATCGCGGTCGAAGTGTCGGTGTTCGGGCTTACGGTTTTTGCGACTCTGCCATTAGTCAGTTCTACCCATGACAGTTCACCTGAATACTCACATGAAATATCACCGGGCAAAGCGGTTGACACTGCCGATCGCACGTCACGCCAATTCGCCTTATGGGTAACCGCCGCGATCATGCTCTCGCCGACCGCCTGGATCCATTACCTCGTCCTCCTTATCTTGCCCTTCATGCTGATTGCGGCGGCCGGCTGGAATGGGACCGCCCGTCCGCGCGTCGTATGGCTAATGGCAGCCAGTTACACCGCCATTAGTTTGAGCATGGCAATTACCGGCAGTGCGCACGGTTCCCTCGCGGCGCGTCCATATTTGAAAACCGCACTCGAGGAATTCGCCACCATCTCGTTGCTGCTGGCCTACGCCGCCGCGTGGTTCTTCGCGTATGACAATACAGTTGTTTCTGGAGATGGTGACGCGCGACTAAATGCACACAAGGGCAACGAGGTGAATCTGTGCCATCAACCATGACGGATATCACGCCAGCATCGGAACCTGGTCAGCGCGCGGAAGGCATTAGTAGTGTAGGTCTGGCCACCAAGCTAACAAAACCGCCCATAGTCATAGTTCTTTGGCTTGGCGTTATCTTTCATTCGTTCGCGTTGTTACATCAGTTGCCTTCACGGCCCAATCATTTCGACTTTAGCATCTACTATGCGTCGGGCCTTGCGATGCGCGAGCACCTCGATCCCTATACTACCGACCTTAACACTATCGCTCCCCAGCTCGACCTTGAAATCGAACCGATGCACTATGCTACCGACCCGCCCACTTATCTGCTGGCGTTCGAGCCGCTCACGCTGCTTCCTCTGAAACAGGCCTTTTGGATATGGGAGGGCTTGAACCTGGTCGCTCTCGCGGCTTCGCTGGTGCTGCTCCTTAAGGGTTCGGGTCTGAGTGTTTGGCCCGCACTAACGATTGTCGCACTGGCGTTGCTTTATCCACCGGTGGGCGAGCACTTTTTCTACGGACAGAACAAGATTTACGTTCTTCTGATGCTGGCTCTAATGATGTATTGGATGGCCGGCGGGCATGACGCTCCAGCCGGGATAATACTCGGCGTGGCAGCGCTGATGCGCGGCTTCCCATTTCTACTGGTAGGCTACCTGCTTTTGCGGCATCGATGGCGTGCTGTTGCATATACCGCTGTGGGTATAGTGATGGGTGGGTTATTGACTATTGCGATTTTGGGACTTCCACAAACCCTGAGCTTCGCCAACGGCCTTCGGACCGTGACGATGCCGCGCCTTCTCGCAGTGCCCATCAATGTCTCGCTCGGCGCATTCGTTTCGCGCATGTACTGGTATTCCTTCGGACCGCACCCCGGGATTTCCAATTTGATTCGTCGAGTATTCGTCGTGGCTGCGCAATTCGGGATCCTCGCGCTGACGGTGAAGGCAACGGTGAAGTCGCGCGATACGGTCGATCTCGATTGGCGTACGTATTCACTTTGGGTCATCACGGCGGTGCTCCTGGCGCCTACTGCCTGGGTCCACTACCTGGTGTTGATGTTGATACCGTTCATCTCGATGTGTATCGCCGCCGGCCGTGGTCGCGCCAACCATCGGGCAATCTGGATGGCGGTGGCGAGCTTTCTGCTGATCGCGCTCTCGACCAGCGGTCGCACCGCGTTCGGCCCTCACCCCAGCGGCATCTTGCCGATCGTGGTCGCGGAATGTTCCTTCGCCTCGCTGATGATGGTTTACATCTCGGCGTATTGGTTTGCGGCCGAGTCCCCGCCGTCCCCCACCGCATGAGAACATCATCGCACGATGAGCGAATTTGCGATCGCGACAGTCTGCTGGCGTTCGCCTTGTATGCCGCGCTCTCGATTGTACTGATCGGCCGCGCACTGATATTCAATTTTGCGGGCTGCTACGAAGGGCGCGGTTCCGATCCGGCTTTCTTTATCTGGGCAATTAAGTGGTGGCCATACGCGCTATCTCATCGACTGAACCCATTTCTCAGTGACATTATTTTTGCGCCGAGCGGGGTCAATACCGCGTGGGTAACGGCGATCCCCCTGGCGAGTTTGCTCGCATCGCCGATTACCGCCGCGTTCGGACCGCTGGTGGCCTACAATTGCCTTGCGCTTCTTGCGCCAGCCTCCGCGGCATGGGCGACGTTCATTCTATGCCGCCAGCTGACTAAGTCCTTCTGGCCGTCGATACTCGGAGGCTACGTCTTCGGATTTTCGTCATACATGTTGGCGCAACTCCTGGGAGGGCACCTTGTTCTGGTGCTGATTTGTCCGGTACCGATCGCCATTTACCTCGCTGCTCGATGGTTCAACGGAGTGTTGGACGCGCGCGCGATGGCGATACTTATGGGTCTCACGTTGGCGGCGCAATTCTTCATCTCAGTCGAGATCTTCGTGACGATGACGATGTTCGCGGCGCTGGCGGTGTTCCTTGCGCTCGGTGTGACTACCGGTCCAATGCGGCTTCGGATCATAAAATTGGTCGGCGTGTTGGCATGCGCCTATGCGGTGGCGGTAGTGCTCGCGAGCCCCTACATCTACTATCTATTCTC
>Ga0105240_10014435_pt1 | contig 10786 bp, 14 predicted proteins | sample KBSC54metaG_FD_80426 | JGI IMG/M metagenome (GOLD analysis project Ga0105240, IMG submission 80426) | Corn rhizosphere microbial communities from Kellogg Biological Station, Michigan, USA - KBS C5-4 metaG | ecosystem: Host-associated > Plants > Roots > Rhizosphere > Soil | place: Michigan, USA...
AGGCGCAGTCTGTTCCCACGACGCCGACAAATTCGACGCCATCGGCCAAGAATTGCTCGACCAAGACGTCGAGCTCCATGCGGTATCCAGTAGGGCAATGAAGCACGATCTTTGCGGCAAATGGCATGGTAGCGAGCTCGGCTCCAGAATGATGATCAAGCGAACCAAGGACGACTGTGGTGCAGGCTGGCTAGAAGCAGTCACGGCGAGCCGTCCGCTTCTGGCGGTGTGCGGCTCATCCAGCGACCCACCCGATCTTGTTGCCGATGCTGTTCCAAACGCTGCGGAGGAAGCGCGGATCGTCCGACTCGACGACGATCAGTGAAAGCAGAAGATCCGACGAAAAGGTCGTCTTCGTCCCATTCACCAGGTAGTCGATCTTCACGAAATCTTCGCCACGCACGAATTCAGGTGACGGCAACGCGGAGACTTCATGTCCTTGCGCCACGACCTCACCAAGGAAGTGTTCGACGCATGGCCGCCATTCGGTATTGTCGAACGAATCACGCCACTCGTAGTGGAGCGAGAGTGCATCAGGGTCCGTCAACGATCCAAGGCGATACAGCCGATACATCCTTCATTTCTCCTTGCCCTGAAGCAGACCTCCACCAATGTCGGCTGATGGCCGGCAGGCAGTGTTCATAGGTCAAGCGACTTGAACCAGTCAGCGCGGTACTGTGTTTGTTCGGAAATCGTGCCAAGACGCCCATCTTCGGCCATGTCAAAGATGTCGACCAAATCCTTGGTGAGTGCCTGTTGACCGAAAGTCATACGGTATGCGCGGCGTCCCCCGCCCATTGAGCGCGACATCGGCGAGGGCCACACGTCGACGCAGGCCCCATTGACGTGGATCTGCATGCCACGCTCTTCGAGCTCTTGCCGAATCGAGAGCAGACAATCGAAGACATCTTCGCCAACGCGCTCGAAGCACTCGCCGCCGACCTCCAACACCAGCGAATGCGACACCGCATCAGACTCTGTGCCAGCGCCGTACGTGAGGTGTCCGACCAGGCGCTCGTCGCCTCTGGCGAGTTCTACGGTTCTACTTTCCTGGATCATTTCTCATTCCGAGAGTTGCCAGCATGCCCGAAAGCTGCCGGTCGCCAACGCCCGCTCCTGGCCGCGTGCCGCCCGGAATCAGTCAAGCCGATCGTAACGCCACCGAGCCGATGCGGTCCTTTGGTTCGTTGAATTCAACGCGTCAAAGCGGATTTCTGGAAAGCTAGACCAGCTTCGGAGGCGTGTGCCCGCCATCCGTCCAGAAGTAGTCTTTGAAGATCTCTTTCAATTCCGGACTGAGCGTGATCAGCCGCACGCCAATGAACTGCGCCGCTTCCTTGCACGACATAGCCTCAAGCGTCTCGCGCCGAATCACGATCATGGGTAGGAGATCAGGGTCGCGATCCGGCTCATCGATGATGTAAGCGTCTCGTTCGCTATCAAATTCGACGATGTAGCGGTTTGGCTTGATGTTCATAGTGTGATGCTCGGAGCTGCCCGTCGTAGTCGTGCGCTTGTGGCCGGTAGCCGCAAATTTTGCCTACGCCGCGCCTCTTCGTGATCCTGCTGCTCACCTACGTCGTGGCCTTGTGCAGCCTGCCGCACGTTGTCGCGGGATCGGTGGAGTCGGACTACGCGGTGCTCACGGGTGCGGCGCCCGTGACGCAGTATGTCGACGACTTCCTCCTGCCGACGCTCCTGGGCAACACCGCCGGCGGCGTCGCGCTGGTGGCGATGCTGAACCACGCACCGCTCGCCGAGGAGCTGAAGCCGGAAGGTTCGGCCGCACCTGACGCCGCGCCGCCGAGGACGGCCCGTGCGAAGCCGGCGCGCAAGTCTCGCGCGTAGGTGAGTCGCTTCTCCGACTGTGCGCCGCGTCGTGGCCTGAGATAGTCGCCTCAGTCCGGTCCATGCTGCGGATCGCTGCGCCGGAGCATGTAGATGCAGATCACCATGACCAGGATCAACCCGCCGAGTACCATCAGCTCGAGCATCGTCGAGTTGAGCAGCGCCGATGCATCGGGGTTCCACTTCCCGGGCTCATGGACCTGGGTCGTTTCGAGCGTGATCACGAGGACTCGGCGAATGCACGCGATCAGACCGACGATGAGGAACGGCTCGCACACCAGCCTGCCGGACCGGAACGACACCCGGACCGTGTGCATGACCTCGACGACCATCAGGACGAACAGCAGGCGATCGACGGCTAGCACCAGCGGGGCGGTTTCGCCGGCGCCCCGGATGGCGCCCCACAAGGACAGCGTCGCGCCGAGCACGCCGACCAGCACGGCGGTCGCCAGCATCAAGCCTAGTACGACGTAGGCCAGCACTTCCACGACCAGGAACGCGCTGCTGGCGGCTTCGCCAAGTCGATTCACCTCGCGGGGATGCACTTCGCCGTTGTCCATGACCCTTGCCGGGATGCATCGAGAGGCATTGTCTTCGCCGGGTGTCGCTACGACGCCGCCGTTCCCGGAGGGCTTGTCGACGAGGCCGCTGCAGAGGTCGGCAAGGGAGCCGATGCCGCGCCCGCCGGCGATGGCGACGGATGACCCATCAGGGCCGGATAGTCTTTCAGCATCGATTGGCCGTACAGCGGCTTGAAGGCGCCCTGGTGGCAGCTCGCGCAATTGACCTTGGCGACGTCGCCGCCGGGTCCCTTTCGGGCAGCGGGGAACGTGGCCGTGAGCGGCGTGAGGTAGGCACTGTTCAGGTCGCGCGCCATGCGGATGCCGTACCAGGCCGTCACGCGCTGCGGCGTGCTCTGCGTCCAGTTCGCGAATGCGGGGCTGCTGTGGCAATACGTGCAGTTCACGCCCAGAGACGTCGAGATGTGCATCATCAGGCCATAGGCGGCTTCTGTCTGCTTGATCGAACGACGGTTGTCCTCCTGCAGCGCGGTCGTCCCGGCGACGCGGATCTCATGGGCATTGTTCGACAGGAACAGCGTGAACGGATCGTTTGGCAGCGACGTGTACCCGACGCTGATTGCCGGTGAGTTCTGGCCGGCCTTGTCGCCCACGAGGCCGCCAGGATGCGGATCGACGGCCTGGAACCAGGTCGCGGCGGGCACGTTGTTGCCGCGGTGGCAGGTGTGGCAGGTCACGCCGGTGGAACCCACGTGCGATTGCCAGTCCGCGTTGACGTGGCGCGTCATCTCCAGCATCCGCCGCGCGACGACCTTGGTGTAGACGCTGTCGTCGGCGAAGTCCTGCGGGTTGTGGCAATAGGAGCAGCCCTGCTTGGGGGCGACCCATTGCGTCATCGCGGCCATGGTGCGCGTGAACTCGCCGACGCTCTGGTCGCCCAGCACCTTCACGTTCTTGAATACCTGGCTCGCGCGCGGGCCGTCCTGCGACGTGGCGGGCTGCACCGGGGGCAGGGCGTTGATGGCCTCCTGCATCAACAGCATTCGCGGGTTGTACAACTCCACCATTCCCGTGCCACGGTAGCCATGTTGAACGGCGGAAATCGGCGGACGCTCGCAGCCGGCCGCGCCGGCGAGAAGGCAGAAGACCAGCAGCAGGCGGAATGGCTTCATTGCGACACTCCCGAAGAGGGCGTGGCCACGGGATCCGGCGTCGCGGGAGGCACCTGGATGGCCGCGGTGGCGGGGGCGGGTTCCGGCGTGGTCGGCGCGGCGCCCTGTGCCTTGAGTGCGGGCAGCGTCGGGTCGATCACGGTTCCGAAGACGGTGGGATAGGACGGCGCCACGTGGTGCTTGACCGACCAGAGGTACCAGTTGTCCACGACGGTGCCGGTCAACAGGATGCCGATACCGCCCACCAGCGGGCACAACACCGCGCACCACCATGCCCAGCGGTGGATCGACTCCATCGTGGCGTTGAAGCCCATCGTCCAGCGCCAGAAAAGCGCGGCGCGTTCCGACGCGGTGCCGCGGTCGACGATCTGCTCGATCTCGCGCTCTCCGCCGAACCGGCTCACCGCCAGGATCGTGGCGCCGTGCATCGCAAACAGCAGCGTCGATCCGTACAGGAACGCGATCGACAGCATGTGGAACGGACAGTAGAAGAGGTTGCCGTAACGCAGCGAGAACGCGGCCGTCCAGTCCAGGTGCGGGAAGATGCCGAACGGCACCGATTCGCCGTAGCTGCCCATGAGCACCGGCCGGATGATGCCCAGTACGAGCATCAGCCAGATGGCCGACGCGAAGGCCCAGGCCACATGCGTGCCCATGCCGAGCGCGCGTGCGCGCCGGTACATGCGGGCCCACCAGAGCAGCACCGACATCGTCAGGCAGAAGCCGGCGATCAGCCACCAGCCGCCCTGGTTCATCGGCGGCAGGTGCAGGCCGTAGGACGGCGGCGGCGGCTCGAGCGCGAGCCAGGGCAACTGGCGCACGAACTGCACGGGATCCCAGTTCACCGACGCCCACATGTTCAGTCCGACGATCTCGAACCAGGCGAAGCCGAAGATCAGCGAGGCCACGCCCAGCCAGCCGAGATAGATCGGTCCGATCTGCGCGTCGCCGATCTTGCCGAGCCAGTGCCAGTGCGACAGGCCCCGCGTGCGCTCGCGGTCGTCGCGGCCGATCGAGACGCCGGCCCCCGGGTGCCCGGCCACCTGGACGCGGGTGAAGAGGTTCTGGTATTCAGCCATCTCACTTGTCTCCTCGTGCGGCTGCGACCATCAATGCCAGATCGGCAGGTTGAGCCACCAGGTCCACCACTCGGGCCAGCCGCGGGTCCAGAACGGGCCGCTGATGACGATGCAGACCGCGCTCCAGAACGCCGCCGACAAGGCCAGGAACAGGCCCAGCCGATGGATGCCCAGCGTGCCGATGGAGTAGCCGATCGTGTCGCGGAAGAATGCGTTCTCGTGCTCCGCGGTCTTGACCGTCTCGCCTGGCTTCGGGTTCGTCGACGAGAGGATCAGCGCACCGTGCAGCGACAGCGCGAACGTGGTCGCGAAGAAGAAGCTCACGCCCAGCATGTGAGCCGGGTTGTAGTGGAAGTGCAGGTACTGGTACCTGGTGTTCGAGATCCAGTCTAGGTGGCTGATGATCTCGTATGGAAATCCGAAACCCCAAGCGTCCAGCAGCATGGGGCGCACGATCACCAGCGTGACGTAGGCGAGGATCGCGAAACCGAAGGCGACGGGGACGTGCAGCCCGATGCCCAGCTTGCGGCAGATCTCCACCTCGCGCAGCGCCCAGGAGATGAACGACCCCGTGGCGCAGACGGTGACGAGCTGCCATAGCCCGCCCTGCATCAGAGGCGCCATGCCGAGCCCGTACTTGAGGTCGGGCGGCGCGATGCTGATCTGCCAGAGGTTCCAGGTCGGTCCCTGCGACGCGCCCCAGACCAGCAGCAGGGTGCCGGTCAGTGCGAAGAACGCCGTGGTGACGCCGAAGAAGCCGACGTAGAAGGGCCCGACCCAGAAGTCGAACAGATCCCCGCCCAGCAGGGTTCCGCCGCGGACCCGGTATTTGCGCTCGAAGCTGAGCATCGCCATGACGCCACTCCTTCGGGAGGAATTCGAAGAGGCGATGGAGCGAGGCCGTGGCCCGAGGGCCCGGCGACTCGTCCACCGCAGCCGTGCGCCCTGTTACTGCTTGGGCGCGGGCATCGGCGAGACCTGCGCGGCCGCGGCCGCCTTGGATCCCCCGTCCAGCCAATTGAAGCGGTTCGTGCTGAGCAGGATGAAGTGAATCAGCAATGCCAGGACGAACAGGAACACGAACAGTGCGACGAGCGCCCTGCGCGGGTCGAACAACAACCAGATCTTGTACACGTGTGTCTCCTCAGATCAGCTGCGACATGAAGGAGCTGACTGCCGCCCTCACGCCGCCTGTCAACGACTTGGTGCTCTCGGCTCCGGGGAACCAGGAACGCCACTGCAGCATCAAAACCTGGGACACAAGTGCGACCGCCAGGATCGTGATGAATGCCGCCACGAAGATGAGCTGCCACGACCGCCGGTCGTCAGCCGCCAAGACCGCCGTGTCGTCCGCGGCGATCACAGCCAGGGGCGCCATTGCCACACGAGGATGTGGGCAATGATCGCGACCACGGTGAAGCCCACGAAACTCTTCATGAAGATTCCGTGGAACTCTTTTGCTTCCTGTTCGGTGAGGCCGGAAAGCGAGCCCCTGTCTTCAGCCATGTCTTGACTCCTTGGGAAATGGCCTCGCGGCCGTTACCGCGCTGAACCCGCGCGGCGAGGGTGAACGCGGGCGAGGAGGCGCGGTCATGCCACGCCTTCCTCGACCAGCGAGGCACTCACGCGGTCCAGCCCGTCGCGGCGGGCGCGCTGCTCGACCCGATCACGCAGGCGCTTGGCCGCCGATATGCGCACCAGCACCGGCTGGGCATCGACGAGGCGATCGAGCGCCGCCCGGGCGTCATCGTCCCAGGCGAGCTCGCGATGCAGACGGGATGGCGTGGCCTCCACCTTGTCCATCTCGGTGCCCAGAGGCAGGATGTGGAACAGCGCGTCGAACAGCGCGTTGCAGACCTCCTGCAGCACATAGGTGGCGCCCGCATAGCCCATGAACGGGGTCCCTGTGGCGCGCCGGATGATGGCCCCGGGGAACGAAGCCGGGATGTAGCTGGGCCGCATCGGGCCTGCCGCGGCGCCTTCGGCCAGGTACATCCGCTCATTGAAACTGCCGAACATCACCAGCGGCGCCTTGGCGCGCACGAGTTCGCGCACGGCGGCGTTGTCCGTCTTCGATCCCGGGACGCGAGGAATCGCGAAGTTGCAAGGAAACCCCATCTCGTCTTCGAGGAAGTGGCGCAGCCCGCGCGTGTACGTTTCGTTGGCGACGACGGCGAAGCTGGCGGTGCCGAAGAAGTCCTGCGTCACCGAGCGCCACAGGTCCCAGATCGGCTTGATGGTGGTGTGCTTCTCGCGCTCGATGAACGGCTCGGGGTCGAGTCCCGTCAGTTCGCCGAGCTTTCGCAGGAAGGCCGTCGTGCTGTGCAGGCCGATGGGCGCCTGCAGGTACGGCCGCTCGAGCGATTCGCACAGGAGACGACCGAACTCGCGGTACATGCAGATGTTGACGTCGGCTTCCACCAGGCGGGCCACGTCGGCGACATGGCTGCCCAGCGGGAACACCATGTTGATGTCGCAGCCGATTCCTTGAACGAGACGCCGGATCTCCGCGACGTCGCTCGGCCCGTTGAACATGCCGTAGCTCGGCCCGATGATGTTCACACGCGGCCGCTCCTCGGGCTTGCGCACGCGCTCGGGCACCTTGCGCAGGCCGTACTGCTGCCACAGCCAGTAGATGGCGCGGTTCGCGCATTGCCACTGGTCCTCGTCGATCGTGCGCGGCAGGAAGCGCTGGATCGTCGTTCCCTCTGGCGTCACCCCGCCGCCGATCATCTCGGCGATCGAGCCAGTGACGACGACCGAGGGAAGGTCCGGGTCGAGCGCGGCGTGCGCGCGTTTCATCGCGCCTTCGGTGCCCTCGCGTCCCAGCTGTTCCTCGGCCAGGCCCGTCACGACGATCGGCAACTCGTGCGGCGGCAGCGCGTCGGTGTAGTGCAGCACCGAGGTGACCGGCAGGTTCTCGCAGCCGACCGGTCCGTCGATGACGACCTGCAGCCCCTTGATCGCCGTGAAGACGTAGACGGCGCCCCAGTAGCCTCCGGCGCGATCGTGGTCGAGGACGAACATGGCGCGGCTCAGCGTGTCGCGGCGGCGACCGGGGCCGATCGCGTCGTGCGTGGAAGGAGAGGGCGGCTCATATCATTTCCTCCGCCTTGCGCTTCTTCAGCATCTTGGCCACCTGGCGGCGTGTGTCGGCGCGGAACTCGGGGCGCAGCTGCGGCACGCCATCCCAGACGCCGGCGCGATCACCCGTGCCGGTCTCGCCGAAGAAGTCGCTCATCTGGTCGAAGCGAGCACGGTTGCCGATCGCGCCGTTGATGACCTGCGCCAGCGAACCCGCGCCGGCCGGGCCCATCAGCGGCCGCGCCGAGATCAGGTTGGTGAAGTACATGGCCGGCGTGCGGGCCTCCTTGGCGGCCTGCACGACCGGCGTCGTGCCGATCGCGAGGTCGGGCGCGAACTCGCGGAAGGCGGCGAGATCCTGTTCGAGCGACGCGCGGAACTGGACGTGCACGCCGCGCGCCTGCAGCCAGGCCCGGTCGTCCTCGTTCCACGGCGTGCGCGGGCAGGCGGTGCCGCAATAGCGCAGGTCCGCGCCGCTCTCCACGAGCAGTCTCGCCACGACCAGCTCCGAGCCCTCGTAGCCCGACAACGTGATGCGGCCCTGGATGGGCATCGCGGCGAGCGCGCCGCGGATCGCGGGCAGCATGCGGTTCTTGACGCCGTCGATCCGTGCCTGCTCCACGTTGCAGGCGTCTCCGATCGCCTGCAGCCAGGACTCCGTGCCGTCGTGGCCGACCGGCGCCGAGCCGATCACGCGGCGGCCCGCGGCCTCGAATTCGCGCACGCTGGCGGTGTAGAACGGGTGCACGGCGGCGACGGCGGCGCAGTCGAGCGCGGCGTAGAGTTCGCGCCATTCGCGCGTTGGCACGGTGGGCCCAGCGGCCAGGCCCATCGGCTCGAGCATGCGGCCGATCACGATCGGGTCGGCCGGGAACATCTCGCCCAGGAGGGCAATCGTGGGTCGGTCGCTGACGCCGCCGCGCGGCGCCATCACCGGGCCTTGCTCGGCTTCGGCGCGTGCGTACTTCAGCATCGCGCCGGCGAGCACGTCCTTGGCCTCGGCGTGCGTGGGAACGCCGAACCCGGGCACGTCGACACCGATGATGCGCACGCCGTCGATCTCCCGCGGCAGAAGCCGTAGCGGCACGCCGCTGGCGGTCGGCACGCACAGGTTGATCACGACGATCGCGTCGAGCTCGGTCGGCTTCGCCTGCTCATGGACGGCGTCGCGGATGTCCTCGAACAGCTTGCCGGTGACCAGCGTCTCGCTGTTGAACGGCACGTAGCCGACGCTGCGCCGCGCGCCGTAGAAGTGCGAGGTGAACGTGAGGCCGTAGACGCAGCACGCGGAGCCGCTGAGGATCGTGGCGGTGCGCCGCATGCGCAGGCCAACGCGCAGGGCGCCGAATGCGGGGCACATGCTTTGCGGCTGGTCGTGCGGACCTTTCGGGTAGTCGGCGGCGTACTGGTCCAGCACCTCCGACTTGCCGGCCGAACGCGCCGCGGCGAGCAGGGCTTCCTGCCCGCTGTGGCATCCCAGCCCGTCGCCGGCCAATGCGCCCGGCACCGTGACGCCCGCGGCCTCCCGCGGTGCGACGGCGATGGGGATGACGGTCGAGCTCATGGGGCACCGTGGCGTGGTTCAGGCCGCGTCGTAGACGACTTCGAGCGTCGGCTTGACGACGTCGTCCTTGCCGACCATGTCGACCAGCGTGGCCGGTTCGAGCACGACGTTGCGTCCGACCGTGTCGGCGGAGAACAGCCCCAGCAGCGCGTCCTGCGACAGCGGCGCGGGCCGCACGGGCGGCGCAGTGGCGACGTTCTCGGCCAGCGTCTCGAACAGCGGGGCCCACGGCGTGCCGGGGCGGCCGATGATCTCGTAGCTGGCGCTCTTGCGGCGGATGTCCTCGTGCGCGGGGATGGCCGCGAGCACCGGGATCCCGGCCTTGACCGCGAAGGCCTCGGCCTCTCCGGTGCCGTCGTCCTTGTTGATGACCATGCCGGCCACGCCGACGTTGCCGCCCAGCTTGCGGAAGTACTCCACCGCGGAACAGACGTTGTTGGCGACGTAGAGCGACTGCAGGTCGTTGCTGGCGACGACGATCACCTTCTGGCACATGTCGCGCGCGATGGGCAGCCCGAAGCCGCCGCAGACCACGTCGCCCAGGAAGTCGAGCAGCACGTAGTCGAAGCCCCAGTCGTGGAAGCCGAGCTTCTCCAGCGTCTCGAAGCCGTGGATGATGCCGCGCCCGCCGCAGCCGCGTCCCACTTCCGGGCCGCCCAGTTCCATCGCGAACACGCCGTCGCGCTTGAAGCAGACGTCGCCGATGGCGACGGCCTCTCCCGCGAGCTTCTTCTTCGAGCTCGTCTCGATGATCGTGGGGCACGCGCGCCCGCCGAACAGCAGGCTGGTGGTGTCGCTCTTGGGGTCGCAGCCGATCAGCAGGACCTTCTTGCCCTGCTGCGCCATCATGTAGCTGAGATTGGCCAGCGTGAAGCTCTTGCCGATGCCGCCCTTGCCGTAGATCGCGATGATCTGCGTGGTCTTGGCCGAGGGCGACGTCGCCACGGGATCGGGCTCGATGGCGGCTTCCGCGCGCAGGTCGCGCATCATGATCGTGGCCGGTGCCGCAGTGGCGTGCGAGGGCGTGCTCATGTGCAGTGTCTCCAGTCGAGGACCATCTTCAGGCAGCCCGCCTCGCCGAACGCCGTCGCGTATGCGTCCGCGGCATGTTCGGCCGGCTCGTGGTGCGTGATGAGGCCGCCGAGCGAGAGCAGGCCGACGCTGGCGAGCTCGGTCACGGCCAGCAAGTCGGCGCGCTGCCATTCGGCGGCGCAACGGATCTGGGCCTCGCGCATGAACGCGGGCGCGAAGGCGAACGTCAGCGGCTCGCTGTAGAACCCCGCGAGCACGATCTCGCCGCCTGGCGCGAGCCGCAGCACGAGCTTGTCGAGCAATGCGGAGTCGCCGCTGACGTCGTACATCGCGTGGTAGTCGGTGCGCGGGTCGTCGCCGGGATCGACGACGCGGTAGCCTTCGGCGCCGGTCATCCGCGCGGGATTGGTCTCCCACACGGTGAAGTCCGTGAAACCGGCCGCCACGTTCAACCGCGCGAGCAATCGCCCGAGGACGCCATGGCCG
>Ga0105240_10014437_pt1 | contig 10785 bp, 12 predicted proteins | sample KBSC54metaG_FD_80426 | JGI IMG/M metagenome (GOLD analysis project Ga0105240, IMG submission 80426) | Corn rhizosphere microbial communities from Kellogg Biological Station, Michigan, USA - KBS C5-4 metaG | ecosystem: Host-associated > Plants > Roots > Rhizosphere > Soil | place: Michigan, USA...
GCGCAGTTCTGGCGCGACCTCGTCAGCGCGCTGCGCATCGCAGGCTACGACGGCGTCCTCAGCATCGAGCACGAGGACGGCCTCGCATCGGTTCAGGAGGGACTCACAAAGGCGGTGAACGTGCTCCAAGCCGCCGTGCTGCGTGACCCGCCGTCGGCAATGTGGTGGGCGTGACGGAGTTTCTGCGCTCGCTGCTCGGAATGCGGCAGGCCGTTCCGCTCTCCTGGTCGCCCGACGGGAGCACGCTCCTCGTCGCCTCGAACCTGCCCGGGACACATCAGCTGTACACGCTCCCCGGCATGCAACAGGTGACGTCGTACGACGAGCCCGTGACGGGACAGTTCCTGCCGGACGGGCGGATCCTCGTCGAGATGGACGAGGGCGGGAACGAGCGCACTCAGCTCCACGTGGCCGGGGAAGGCCCGCTCGTCTCCGATCTGCGCTACATCCACCGCACGCCGCTCGCGCTCGGACGCGTGCTCGCGTATTCGACGAACCGCCGCAACGGCGTCGACTTCGACATCGTCGCGCGCGACCTCGAGACGGGGGACGAGCGTGTGTTCGAGCTGGCCGGACACAACTACGTCGTCGCGATCTCGCGGGACGAGCGTTACGTCGCCGTCGAGCGCACCGGCGCCCGCAGCGGCGACAGCGACACGCTCTTGTGCGATCTGGAGTCCGGCGAGGTGTCGTTGTTGACGCCGCACGACGAGCCGGCGGAGTTCGGTCCCCCCGTGTGGACGGATGAGGGCATCGCGTATTCGACGAATCTCGGCCGTGACACGTTCGCGATCGTGCGCGACGGTGAGGTGCTGTACGAATCGGAATGGGACGTCGAGCTGGCGGCGGACGACGACGGCCGTGTGCTGCTCGCCGTCGAGAATGCGGACGGATACTCGCGCTTGCAGCTGATCGGCGGCGACGAGATCCGCCTGCCCGGGCGCGGCGTCGTCGACCATCCGGTGTTCTCGCCCGACGGAAAGAAGCTCGCATTCGCGTTTTCCAGTCCGGTCGAGCCGAACGACGTGTACGTGTACGACCTCGAGGCGCGCACGCTCGAGCGGCTGACGACGTCACCGCGCGAGGTCGACGTCTCGACGCTCGTCGAGCCGACGCTGCACCGCTTCGAAAGCTTCGACGGCGAGTCCGTCCCGGTGTTCCTGTTCGAGCCGGAGGGCGATGGGCCGTTTCCGGTCGTCGTCACGGTGCACGGCGGGCCGGAGGCGCAGTGGCGACCCTGGTACGCACCGAGCTTTGCGCCGCTGACGCAGTTCCTCGTCTCGCGCGGGTATGCGGTCGCCGCACCGAACGTGCGCGGGTCGAGCGGGTACGGGAAGCGGTACGAGCATCTCGACGACATCGAGCGGCGGCTCGACTCCGTGCGCGACCTCGAGTCGCTGCACGGTTGGCTCGCTGCGCGGCCGGAGATCGACGGCTCGCGGGCGGTCGTCTACGGGCGTTCGTACGGCGGCTACATGGTGCTCGCGGCGCTCGCCTTCCAGCCAAAGCTCTGGGCGGCGGGGATCGAGGCGGTCGGGATCTCGTCGCTCGTGACGTTCCTGGAGAACACGTCGCCCTACCGGCGCGCCGCCCGCGAGCGCGAGTACGGGTCGCTCGCGCACGACCGCGAGTTCTTGGAGCACGCGTCGCCGATGACGCACATCGATGCGGTGCGGGCGCCGCTGTTCATCCAACACGGCCGCAACGACCCCCGCGTGCCGGTGGCGGAGTCGGAGCACATCGCGTCGGTGCTGCAGTCGAAGGGCGTTGAGTGCGAGCTGCTGATCTTCGACGACGAGGGGCACACCGTCGAGAAGCTGCACAACCGGATCGAGACGTTCGAGCGGGCAGTCGGTTTTCTCGATCGTGTCCTCGGCTAGCCGTGCGAATACGGGAACAGCGCGTCTGAGCGCGCCCACTGGCCGCCCATGATGTGGCCGCGCAGCGAGTCGTAGATCGCGACGAACGGGACGCCGCGTCCGTCGACCGCCTCGAGGAAGATCGCCTCGAACGCTCGGTGGTCGCTCAGGGGCGGCGGGTCGATCGCGTCGAGGACGTGCGGCAGGTCGCGCGCGAGCTGGACGTAATGCGTGGAGGCGATCGTCACGTCGGGCACGTCGAGGTAGCCGCGTCGCCAGGCGATCCTCGTGATTCGAAAGTCGTGGCGCCGCGCCTGCAGGTCGAGGCGGGCGACGAAGTCGGCGTGGTCGAGGTTGTGGAATCGGACGCGCGGATAGCGGCGCGCGTTCGCGCGCACCTCGCCGAGCCATTCGCGCCGCGCCGCCGCGACGTCGCGACGCGCGTTCGCCGCCGACACGCCGCCGTCGAACGCCGACGGGTGTCCGCCGCAGCCGGCGGCGACGGCCGCGCAGGCGGCGAGAAGGAGGGCGACGGCGACCCGCATCGTCCGAGGGTACGCTCGACACGTGCTCGCTTCCGGAACCACGGTGATGAACATCATCCTGTTGCTCTCGGCGGTCGTGCCGGTGACGATCGTCGTCGTCGGCGCGTTCCTTTTCCTGCGGGCCGGCCGGCGCCACGACGAGCGTTCCGGCAGCCGCTAGTACCATGGCGCCCGCATGGCGCCTTGGCCGAGTGGTTAGGCACAGGTCTGCAAAACCTGGTACACCGGTTCGACTCCGGTAGGCGCCTCTGGTACCTGTGCGAGACGAGCGGGGCGTCCTCGATCGGCGAGGCGTTGACTCCTGAACGCGAGCGCGCTAGAACCAGACAGGAGCAAGCGGTCGAAGAGGGGGCTGACGCATGCGCCGTACGGCGCGACTCGCGATTCTGTTCGTGCTCGTCGCGCTCGCGCTCGCGCTCGCCGGAGGATCGGGTGCGCGCGGGGACGCGCCGCCGGGAGCCACGGCCCGCTGCAACGACGCCACGTATTCGTTCTCGCAGACGCGATCGGGAACCTGCTCCCACCACGGCGGGGTCGCACAGTGGCTCGGGCACGCGCCGACGTCGGCAGCCGCGGCGCCGGTCGCCAGCACGAGCGTCGGCGCAACCGTGCGCTTGCTCTCGCCGACCCGCACGAGCGGCTGCGCTCTCGGCGCGCTGCCGGACCGGCGCTGCTCTCCCGGTGCGTACTACAACGGACTGACGACGAGCGTCATCTGCGCCGCCGGCTTCCGGACCGGGCCGATCCGGAATGTCCCCGTGTCGGAGAAGCACGAAGTCGAAGCGGCGTACGGGATGCGGCCCGCCGCGTACGGATCGACGCTCGAGATCGATCACATCGTCTCACTCGAGCTCGGCGGCTCGAACGACGTCGCGAACCTCTTCCCGGAGCGGGCCCCCGGGTATCACGCGAAGGACAAGCTCGAGAACCGGATGCACGACATGGTGTGCAGCGGCCAGATCTCGCTCACCGCCGCGCAGCACCAGATCGCCGCCGACTGGAAAGCGCTGTATCGACGGGTCTTCGGAATCACGCCGAAGATTCGGTAACGGGCCGGCCCGCTACGGCAGCACGACCTTCGTCGAGAGAATCGCAGTCAGCTTCGGCCACTGCTTGTCGAGATACGCATTGCCCTGACTGAACATCTGCGGCTGACTCGCGGTCGGCCGGTCGCCGTAGCCGCTGTAGAGCTTGTCGACGGCGCTCATCCCGGCCGTCACGGCGCCGAACGGTGCGAACTGCTGTGAGTCGAGCTGGAGATTCGAGCCGAGGTTGATGAAGACCTGCGTCGTCCGCGAGCTCGGGCCGGCGGCGGCGAACGAGACCGCGCCGCGCTTGTTCTCCTTCACGACCGCGTCGTCGGGGATCGTCGCCTGCTCCCAGGCCTGCGACACCTCCGGGTAGGCGCTGATTCCGAACTGCGCCACGAACCCGGGGACGACGCGGAAGATCTTCGCTCCGTCGTAGAAATGGTTGCTGCAGAGGTTGTAGAAGCGGTCGGCTCCGTGCGGGGCCCACGCGCGGTGGACGCCGATCGTGAAATCGCCGGCCGTGGTGTGGAAGACGCAGTCGAAGCGCTGCGGCGCCTTCTTCGTCAGCTCGGATGGGTGCAGGAGCGCCTTCGGCGGCCCGTTGGACGAGCTGCTGCCGCCGCCGCCACCGCCGCAGCCGGCGAGCGCAGCGACGAGCGCAAGGAGCGGGAGCGCGCGGCGCATCGGCCGTACGGTAACGACCCCGCTACGCTGGGCGGCGATGGCTCTGCTCGCCGTCGTCACCGCGCTCGCGCAGACGGGCTTCGCCTTCGGTCGCACCGGTGGCAACATCATGCCGTTCTCGATCGCGATCGCGGCGAACGGTCATGTCACCGCGACGGGGGCGGCGCCCGCACACGCCCAGATGATCTCGAAGGTGCGGCTCGCGACTCTCGAGCGCGCTGTCGTCAACGCGAAGCTCCAGACGATGCCGGCGATGACATCGTGTCCGGGCACGTTGCCCGACATCGCCGCGCAATACATCCGCGTCGAGCGCCGCACCGTCCGCGTCCACGGAGCGTGCATCGCCCGGTTCAACCGCCTCTGGGCAGTGTTGAACCGCTCGGTACGTCCCTAGAGCACCCGCCGCCAGAGCAGAAAGGCGAGCGGCACGATCGCCGCGAGCACGAACCACGGCGCGAGCGGGACCCGCGCGTACGCCGCCGTCACGGAATGCGACTGCGCCTGGCCGATCGCCTCGCGCGCCGCCCGTTCGATCGCGCCGAAGTTGTCCTCGGCGAAGGCCTGCCCGCCGGTCAGTCGCGCGATCTGTGTCAGCTCCGGGGTGCTGAGCGGATCGGCGACGTATTTGGGGTCCGGCCGGCCGTTCGCGCCGTCGAAGATCAACTCGTTCGGAGCCCAGACATGAACGAAGATCGGCGTCACGTGTCGCTGCAGCTGGTATCGGAGGAGCGGCGAGATCTTCGCGGACTCGCCATCCGTAAAGACGACGAGCAGACGCCGCGGCACTCCTTGCGAGTAGAAGTTCGCCTGCATCACGGGAGCGAGCGCGTCGAAGGTCGTGGCGCGGTCGGGATACTTCTGACTCGGCGGCGGGCGGTCGACGGCGACCGACTGCTCGACGGTGCGGTCGAATGCGGTCCGATCGACCGTCGGCAACAGGTTCGGGAGCGACCGATCGGTCATGGAGATGACGCCGAACGGCACATCCGGGAACGCGTGCTCCAGCCGCATCGCCAATCGCTTCGCGCGTCCGAGTCGCGTCGGCCGGCCCGGGCCGGCGGCCGCCTGCATCGACAGCGACGTGTCGAACAGCGCGAAGGCCTGCACGTCGGCGCGCTGGGACACGTTCCGTTGCCGCACGACGACCGGCTGCGCCGCGGCGACGGCGACGAGCGCAGGGAGGAGGACGAGCGCGATGCCGACCGGAACGAGAGCGCGTCGAGCAGGTCCCGCCACGCGCAACGTCCGCCGGACGGCGTCGGCGCGCCTTTCGGTGATCACGAGCGCGGCGAGCGGAACGATTGCGGCGAGCGCGAACAACGCACCGACCGGCGTCAGGAACGACATCAGTAGCCGCCTCCTTGCTCGACTGCTCCTTCGCCTCGTCCGAACCCGTAGCCGCTGCGCGCGTCCTTGCCGACGCGCCCGCCGCCGGGTCGAACGATCCGCAGGTCGAGCTCGAGATTCTCTTTCGCAGCGGTGTTCGCGGGGTCGAGCTCGATCGCCTGCTGGAAGTAGCCGGCCGCGCGCTTGAGCAGCTGTGCGACCGCGTCCTGGTCGCTGCCGACCGCAGGCGTCGTCACGACGAGCACGCCGAGAAGGTTCGCGGCGATCGAACGCTGCGCCGCCGTGGGAGCCGACGAGATCTCCGTGAGCAACTTGTCCTGCGCGGCGGCGCGCAACGTCGGAGCGTCGAGTCTCAGGTCGGGATCGCTGCCGATCCGGCTGTACCAGAAGTACTGCAACGCGCGTCGCCACGCGATCGTGCTCGAGGTTCCGACGAGCAAGCCGGCGGGGTCGCCGGGCAACCACGTCGACGGCTTCCACAACGAAGAATGCGTCGGCTGCGCGCGGAACTTCATGTCGTCGCGTGCAACCGTCGAGCCCCATGCCGACGCATCGATTGCGAGGAGGACGAAGACCGCCGACAGCGCCGCGCAGCCGAGCGCCAGCAGCAACAGCCGATGACGTCTGAGTCGTTGTCTCACGCCGTCCTCAAGCGCCCGTTCCAACGCTCGTTCGCCGCCAGGAGAAGGATGAGAAGGGCGCCGAGCCCGAGCAGCGTCCAGGGCATCGGCGCTGCGATCGGCTGTGTGTGGGTCGTTGCCGTGTGGCGAAACACGGACGGATCGACGAACGAGTTGTCGCCGAAGAGCGCCGCGAACAGCTGCTTGTTGTGGGCGGTCGCGAACAACGGCACGATCCGCACCGGTATGTGGTCATGACGCAGGCGCACGGCCTCGGCATCGAGGAGCGGGTAGTCGGCCGAGGAGTCGTCGAGATCCGACACGATGAGAATCGCTCCGTGCCGAACGTGGGCGCGCCGCAGCGACTGCTCGGCCATGATCAAGCCCGGCGCCAGGCGCGTGCCCCCCATGAACATGTCCCACGGGGACTGTGCGAAGACCGGCGTCGTCCCGTAGTACCGCAGCGGCACGAAGTACGGAATGAACGCGGCCAGAGCGGCAGGCGGCGAGTTCGGCGGCAAGAGCTCGTACGCCGTGTCGGAGAACATGACGAATCCGACCGACTGATTCGCGGCCGCGATGCCGCGGAGCGTGGTCGCGACGCGCGCATACGTCGGCCCCGAGATGCTCGCAGACATGTCGAGCGTGATGACGCCGGTATCGGTCCCCTCCGGGAAGACCGCGGCTCGTCCGGCGCCCGCATGATGCGCAGAGACGAACATGAGCGCCGCCGTCGCGACGAGCCCGAGGCCGATGGCGACGCGCCCGACGTCCGTGCGGATGCGCGGTACGCGCAGCCGCCACTGGTCTGCGAGGACGACCGGCGTACCGCGGCGAAGGGTCGGGACGATCACTCTTGCTCCTCGAGCGCCTGCACTGCGAATTGCTCGACCTCTTCGTCCTCAGGCGTGCGCGGCGACCAGGCGAGCTCGCGGGCGACGTTCGTGAGCTCGTCGGCGCGCTCGGCCCCGAGCTCCCCTGCGACACGCTCGAACGCCTTGCGCTGCAGCGTCTCGTCGCCCGTCTCGTGGGCGTAGCGGAGCACTGCGAGAGCGCGCTCGAGCGGCGTCCCGGGTAGGTGGTCGAACGACGACCGCCGTGGCCGGACGGCGAGATACCAGCGGCCCATCGAGACGACCGCCGCGGCCCCGAGCAGCATCGCGAGCGCGAGCGCGAGCCAGAAGAGAGCGGTCGGGCGCAGGTGGTACGTCGGTTTCGCAACCGGCGCAATCGCCGTCTGCCACTTGATGTGGTTCGTCGTCTCGATGAACTCGGCGAGCCCCGGGCTGATCTGGGAGATCACCTCGACGGGCGGCCAGTACGCGTTGAACGTGTACAGATGCGCGTACCGGATCTTGGCGGGCGAAAAGCGGAAGACGTGGTACTTGTCGTTCGGCGGCGCCTTCGGGACGCAGGAGTAGTCGAGACACCGGAGCTTCCAGGTGTAGGTGATCTGCTCGAAGCGCCCGGACTGGAGGTGGATCACCTTCGGCAGCTGGATCGGGTGGTACGGCAGGAAGCGCGTGACGACGTGCAGGTCGGCGGGCTTCACCCACTTGGTGTCCGCCACGACGGCGAGCTTCGCCGTGAGCACGTCCCCGAACAGGTGCACGCTCGGCGTGATCGTCGCGTACGCCTTCAAGGGCAGCCCTTCGCCGATCACGGAGCCGCTCCGCTCCGGCGGTGCGCCGCCGTGCACGATCGGAGAGCTCGGAGTCACCGGGCCGGCGGCGACCGACACCGCGGCGGCGACGAGCGCGAGCAGCAGCGCGCCCTTCACGCGACCGCACCACGCCACATCAGGCGGATGTCGGCCCAGTGCAGGAAGGCATCGAGCATCGTGCCGGCGTGGTGGTCCTGCACGGCGACGGCTTCGATCCCGAGCGAGCGAAAGCCGCGGATCAGGGAGTCCCAGCGCTCCTCGTTCGCCGCGCGGAGCGACGCCGCTTCCTTTCGACTCAGATAGACCGGGGAGACGCGCCCGCTGCCCGGCGCGGCGTAGGGCACGGAGATGCCGCCGACGTCGGGGAACGTTCGCTCCCACATCGGATCCTGCACGATCACCGGCACGAGCTCCCAGCGGTGTTCGAGCGCGCGCTGCCAGACGTCGAGGTCCGGGGGAACGAGAAAGTCCGAGACGACGAAGACGAACGCCTGCGTCGGCAGGTCACGGTGGTGCTCGCCGAGGAATTCCAGGCCCTGCGACACGGTGTCTTCCGGGGCGCCGAACGTGCGGTCGAACGTTCCGGATTCCGCACGCTGCTCCGTGCGCGGCGGGCGCCAGAATGCCTCGCCTTCCGCGTAGTCGAGATATCCGGTGAGGCTGCGCGCGGCGATCGCGCTCGCCGCGATCAGGTCGAGAGCGGTGAGGATCGCCTGCGGCTTGTCGAGCGGGCGCAGCGGGGACGCCCGAATCGACATCGACGGCCGCCGATCGGCGAGCACGACGACCCGCGGCGCCTCGTCGGCGAACCGCTCGCGCACGATGAACTCGTCCGAGCCGCGCGCAGCGGAGAGTCGCGCGGATGCCGACCAGTCCATCCAGCCGACGTCGTCGCCCGGCCGGTACTCGCGGGTGCTGGCGACATCCGAGCCGACGCCGCGGCGCACGCTCCGCACGCCGCCGAACGCCAGACCGATGACGCGGCGACGCGGGATCAGCGGGAACGTCGTTCCGGCCAAGACCTACGTGCTCGCAGCTGCCGGGACGTCGAGGTCGATGTCGAAGCCCGGCTTCGGCGCGATTGCGAGGCAGCGTCCGCGCACCTCCGCCGCAGCCGCGTCCCAGCCGCGTTCGCGGAGCTCCGCGAGGAAGCTCGGGCGGAAGAGGATGCGGTGCAGCAGCACCGGCACGAACAGCTGCTCGATGTCGTCCGGCGTGACGTAGCGCCGCGACTGCAGCAGCGCCCACGCGCGTGCCATGCGGTTGAGCGCGAGCGTGCCGCGGACGGAGGCGCCGATCGCGACGAGGTCGAGCCCGCGAGTGGCGCGGACGAGATCGACCGTCCAGCGCGCCACCGCCTCGTGCACGAACACGTCCCCGACGGCGGCGCGCAGCGTGCCGATGTCGTCCAGGTCGATCACGGGTGTCAGCCGCGCGAGCGGATGCCCGCCCAGCTGCTCCTCGACGATCCGGGCTTCGTCGTCCGCGTCCGGGTAGCCGAGCGCGGTCTTGACGATGAAGCGGTCGAGCTGCGCCTCCGGGAGCGGGAACGTGCCCTCGTACTCGATCGGGTTCTGCGTCGCGAGCACGAGGAATGGGTCGTCGAGCTTGCGCGTCTCGCCGTCCACCGTTACCTGCTGCTCGGCCATCGCCTCGAGCAGAGCCGACTGCGTTTTCGGCATCGCGCGGTTGATCTCGTCGACGAGCACGACGTTCGCGAACACGGGCCCGGGCCTGAACTCGAAGTCGCGCTCGCGCTGGTTGAAGATCGAAAGCCCGGTGACGTCCGTCGGCTGCAGGTCGGGCGTGCACTGGATGCGCGACGAGCGAGCACCCTCGATCGAGCCGGCGATCGCTCGGGCGAGCACGGTCTTCGCCGTGCCCGGGACGTCCTCGAGGAGCGCGTGGCCGCCGCACATGAGCGCGGCGACGACGAGCTTGATCTGCTCCCGCTTCCCGTGCACGACGGTCTCGATGTTGTCGAGGAAGCGCTCAGCGACATCGGTCGCGGCGGTCAGCTCGTCGGGGCTCACGCACACCTCCAGTTGTGGAACGTGTTTGCTGGTTAGACGCGCTATGCAGGAAATGGATTGCTTATCAGTTGTCGCGCAGACGCGTACGAATTGCAAGTAATTGCCGTCTGCCGGCCGGTAGATCCGGTCGAGATGCGTGAACTGCATACCCTCTAGAGCATGCTGCACGCGCTCTCGCTCATCGGCGGCATGACGTGGGAGATCCTCTGGGCTCTCATCCTCGGGTTCGCCCTGTCCGCGCTCGTGCAGGCGGTCGTCTCGAAGCGGGAGATGCGGCGGTTGCTGCCCGACTCGTCGCCGCGGACGGTGGTGGTCGCGGCCGGGCTCGGCGCCGCGTCGTCTTCCTGTTCCTACGCCGCGGTCGCGCTCGCGCGGTCGTTGTTCAAGCGTGGGGCCGACTTCACGGCGGCAATGGTCTTCGAGTTCGCGGCGACGAACCTCGTGTTCGAGCTCGGCATCGTCATGGCGCTCCTGTTGGGCTGGCAGTTCGTCGTCGGGGAGTTCGTCGGCGGGCCGGTGATGATCGTGCTGCTCGTCCTCGCGTTCCGTGTGTTCTTGCGGCCTGCCCTGGTGGCGCGCGCGCGGGAGGAGGCGGAGCGGGGGCGGCTCGGCTCGATGGAGGGCCACGCGGAGATGGACATGTCGGCGGACGCCGAGGGGTCGTGGTGGCAGCGGCTGCGCACACCGGCCGGCTTCACGTCGACGGCGGATTACTTCGTCATGGACTGGGCGGCCGTCGCGCGTGACATCGCGGTCGGGTTGATCATCGCGGGAGCGCTCGCGGCATGGGTGCCGCACTCGTTCTGGCAGGGGCTCTTCCTGGACCACCATCCACTGCTGGCGAAGTTCTGGGGGCCGGTGATTGCGCCGGCCGTCGCGATCCTCAGCTTCGTCTGCTCCGTCGGGAACGTGCCGCTGGCGGCCGTGCTGTGGAACGGCGGCATCTCGTTCGGCGGCGTGCTGACGTTCGTCTTCGGCGACCTGATCATTCTCCCGATCCTCA
>Ga0105240_10014438_pt1 | contig 10785 bp, 8 predicted proteins | sample KBSC54metaG_FD_80426 | JGI IMG/M metagenome (GOLD analysis project Ga0105240, IMG submission 80426) | Corn rhizosphere microbial communities from Kellogg Biological Station, Michigan, USA - KBS C5-4 metaG | ecosystem: Host-associated > Plants > Roots > Rhizosphere > Soil | place: Michigan, USA...
GAGCAGGGTTATCGCGGACTCGCAAACTGGGATCTCGTGCGACAGGTGAAGGAAGCGGTGCGGGTGCCGGTGTCGGGCAGTGGGGATGTGACGACGATCGAAGGTGCGTTTGCGAAGTTTCGCGAGACGGGATGTGACGGTGTTTTGATCGGGCGTGGTGCGATGGCGAATCCGTGGATCTTTCGTCAGATCGAAGATGCGATGCATGGGCGCGAGATCTTTGAGCCTACACTCGCGGACAAGCGTGCGATCCTGCACGAGTATTTCGACATGTTGCGTGAAGATATGCCGGAAACGCCGGCGATTAATCGCATGAAGCAGTTGGCGGGGCAGTTCACGCGCGGGTTGCAGGGCGGGGCGCTGTTTCGGACGTCAATCTATCACTCGCACACGGTTGAGGAGGTGCTCGATCGCATCGAGGAATACTTTGAAGCGATCGAAAGCGGCCGGCCTTATTATGGAGAGGCCGGGGCGCCGATCGAAGAAGCCGTGATGGTTTAGTACACAGAAGGCACAAGATGAATTAATGATTCGCGCGTTTTGTGCCTTTTGGTGTACTCGGTTTTCCCGATCCCTTATCGAGATTCACGGGGGCGGGGTAGCCTTTCCGGCCCACCGAAGTCAAATCAATTACCACCTCTTTCTTTTTCGCGTCAGTTGAGACTGTCTTTAACGCATCGAGTGCCTCTGTTCGTTGCTGCTCCGGAAGATCATCGAACCTCACGCCGTGCGCGTCCAACACAGCCCGCAGATTCTCTTCAGTATTCGTGTCCTGCGAGTACACATCCCTGTAGATGTGAAGCTTTCCGTCCTCGAGCACAATCGTTTCATAACGCAGCTCGACCGGAATGGTCTTCTCGAGTTTTACAGTTTGCGTGTGGTCCTTCTCTGTCAGATACGCGTTGATCGTCTGTTCGGAAATGTTTGTGTCGGACGCTTTGCTCAGCAGCATCGCGAAATCCTTTATCTGAGCATTCGTCAAACCGACACAACCGTGCGATGCAAACTTTCCGATCTTTGCCGGTGACTTGCCGCCATGAATCAGCGACGGTAGACCGATCGGTATCTTGATTGGTCCAAGCGGGTTCAACTTGCTGCCGGCCTCGACTGTTTCACCCGGCGTGATGTTCTTCATGTCCGCAACCCACGGTGAATCCGGCGGCGTCCACGTGGGGTTGAAGATAAGGGTTTGCGCCTTTCGCAAACCCTGCGGCAACGGAAATTGAGGATAACCAATGCCGACCTGGTACGACTTGACCAGCGTTCCATCCTCGAAGAGATCCATGCGAAATGCGGGAATGTTGACGACCACGCGCGTATCGGTTGGAACTGCATTTGGTCCCTTCAACATCTCTGGCGCAGTCCCCGCATTAGGTGAGGCTTCGGACGTATCACCCCTGGACCAGTATTCATTTGTGAACGATGCCAGCTCTCTTGCTTTCTCTGCACCGAGTATCTCATTCACTTGTTCCGTCGCCCGCGTCTGAGGATTCACCGAAGTGCTGTCGAGATCCTCGGCGTTGCTTTGTCGAAGACTGGCTACCGCCTCGTTTGATACTCGCTTCAGCGAATCGACCTGCTGATCCGTGAGTTTGAGATTAGTCTTCAGTTGGCCCACAAACTTTTCGTCAGTCAGCAGCGCATCGAGTAACGGCAAGGTTATCCGGGCCGAACTTTGCCTCGGCTGCACGGGCGATGTCGTTGGCGCCGGAGTTGGACCAGTGTTGATGTTGGCCGTGTTTGAGTTGCTAATGGGTGCATTCGTGCAGCCCGTGAATAAGCACACTGCAAAAGTGAGAATCAAAACTCGCCGGATCATTTTTAACTCCTTGTAATAAAAATTTTTCAGACGAATATGAGCAACAGGCGTTCCAGCGCTGGAACATCGTTTACTGCCGTTTTCTGCATGATTAGCGAACAAATAAGGCGGGCGAATGTATTGCTACGGGCGGAGGAGTGGATATGGATTGATGTTTGTGCCTTCCCAGTAGCGTTTGGGATCAGAGACGACGGCGATGGAAAAGTGCAGATGGTAATTGCCTGACCCGGCGTTTCCAGTGTCGCCGACGTAAGCAATCACCTCTCCCTGCCGCACGTCTTTCCCTTCGAACAGACTCGGAGCATAGCCCGCGAGGTGAGCGTAGTAGAAGATAAATTGTTGGTTTGGACCAAGCTGATAGATCGTGGTGCCGCCGCGTTCGCTTTGAAACAGTTTCAGAATGCGACCATCGGCCGCCGCCAGCACAGGAGTTCCGGAAGGCGCCATGATATCGATCGCATCGTGCAATCTGCCTTCTGATCGTGCGTCGTCGAATGTGTCGATCAACTGATCCGGTTTGATACCCGCAACCGGAATGATCAGGTGAACTGTTCCGACAAAGTTCGACACCGCCGGTGCAGGCACCGGCGCGGCAGGCACCTCCTCGGCTGGTGGAGCAACTGGATCGGTTGAGATCGGCGTTCCGATCGCTACAGGTGTGCTAGGCAAAGTTGGTGGGACATCGAGGGCTGGAACAACCGGCGTACCGCGGTACCTGATGGCGATCCACACGAGCGCCACAATGACCAAAAACAGAACACAAAGAACAATTCTTAACTTTCCCGCACGCATGCCAGGGTTTGGTAGACAACTAACGTTCCAAACCGAGCGGTAAAAGAGGCCGGGGTTCAGTGCCACCCAAAAACCAGCTCGCGCCGACGCGAAGCCGGTGATGCCACGTCGGCAGTCGAGATGTGTACAACGCAAAGCGCGCCTGTCGTGCTAACGCGCCGCCGAACGCTTTGCCACCTGCAAGCACTGCGGCGCGTTCAGTGCCGAGACTGATCGCTTCACCCAGCTCCTCGAAGTGCCTGGTGTGAAGTTCATTTCCCTCGAGAAAGGCATTGACGTTGCGAGCCGCGAGCGATGCTTGTTGAAAAGCCAACTGCGCCGTGCCCTGGAGCGAGGGCGTTGCGTCCGCGTAGAAAGCGACATCGCCGAGCGCGAACACGTTGTTGTGTTGAGGTAACTGCAAAGTCGGGTTGACGATCAGCACGCCTCGCTTGTTCTTTTCGACGTCGAGCTTCTCGATGACCGGATTCATCTTCACGCCGCCCGTCCAAACAACGCCCGCCGTCTTCAGCGTCTCTCGATTGCCCTGATGTTCGAACGTGAACTCGTCGCCGGTCAGCTTCACTACCCGTGTCTGCGTGTGTACTTCGACGTGCGATTGGCGCAGGGCGTCGTCGACGAAAACCCGGATCTGTTCACCCATTCCCGGTACTACATTGTCGCCCATCTCCAGTAGCAGCACCCTCGGCTCGCCGTGAAGCGCGCGTCGTTTGAACGCGTCGAGAAGCAGGTCAGCCATTTTTGTCGATAGTTCACAGCCACTCGCACCCGCACCGACGACGGCAAACGTCACGTCGCGACGTACGTCCTGGGGCGCCGTCTGAGGCGGAATGCGATCGAGCGAAGTGACCATTCGCCGCCGTAGTTCGTCAGCATGTCCAAGCTTGCGAAACGGTAACGAGAACTCTTCGGCACCCTCGACCCCGACGTAGTTCGTTACGCCTCCCAGCGCCAGCACCAGCATGTCGTAGCTAAGTGCTTCTCCGTGATTCGCAAGCGAGACGGTTTGAGCCGTGAGGTCGATGTTAGTCACCGCGTCCTGGATACAATGGACGTTGTCGGACAGAAGCTCATCGTAGCTCGGTGCGATGTGCCATGCTTCGACTTCGCCGCTCAGGTACTCGTAGAGCATTGGCGTAAAAAGAAAGTGGTCGGCGTCGGTCACGAGGGTTATATCGGCGGAACCGGCAAGCTCGAGAGCCGTAAACACGCCGCCAAACCCGCCGCCGAGAATCAGAATTTTCGGTCTTGTCATGAGGCGCGATAGTACACCGAATGCGGCCTGAAAAAAGCACAAAATGGCGGCATTTGTGCTATTTTGCGACACATGTTAAATTGAACGCGCTTTTTAAGTTTAGCGGTTGCAGCTTTTAGCGGAGTTTACTGCAGTTTGAGAGGACCATTTAGGCAAGTGGCGTTAGCAAAAACAACGAAGGAACAGATAGTGTCAGACTTCCGCACCCATGAGACGGATACTGGTTCACCGCAAGTTCAGGTCGCACTTTTGAGTAAGAGGATTAACGACCTCACTGAGCATTTCAAGACCCACAAAAAGGACAATCATTCGCGGCGCGGCCTGCTGAAAATGGTCTCGCAGCGCCGGAGTTTGTTGGATTACCTGAAACGCACGGATATCGAACGTTACCACGAGGTGGTTAACCGTCTGGGTCTGCGCAGGTAGAGCTTCAAAATCACTGTAAATGAATTAGAGAGAGCTTCGAATCTCTGTTGGTTAAAGCCCGCGTCTATCGAAGAGCTTGTGGCAGTGCCGAACGTGACGGCGATTGACTGGAAACAAGCAGACGTGTACGGCCCTAGCTTCGAGCAAAAAGGCGGCATGAGCTTCACGGTCAGTGGCTCGTGCCGCCTTTTCCGTTAAAGTTTCCAAGGAGAAGAAATGTCAGAAAAGAAATACCTCAAAGAATCAATCAAACTCGGCGAACGAGAGCTGACCGTTGAAAGCGGTAAAGTCGCCAAACAAGCAGACGGATCAGTTGTGGTCCGTTATGGCGACACGATGTTGCTCGTTGCAGCCGTTAGCGCTTCGACTGCGCGCGAAGGTGTTGATTTCTTTCCGCTCACGGTCGAGTATCGAGAATCAAATTACGCAGCCGGACGCATTCCCGGCAACTACTTCAGGCGCGAAGGACGCCCAAATGAAAAAGAGGTACTAACCAGCCGTCTCATCGATCGCCCATGTCGCCCGCTCTTTGCTGAAGGCTACAGGAACGAGACTCAAGTTATTGCCAGTGTTATCTCAGCCGACCTCGACAACAATCCTGATGTTGTTGCCATAACCGGCGCGTCGTGCGCGCTTTATCTATCAGATATTCCCTTTTTGAATCCGATTGCAGGTGTTCGCATCGGCTTGATCGAGGGCCGTTACATCGTCAATCCGACTTACGACGAAGTGCGCGAGTCGCGTTTGAACTTGATCGTAGCGGGAACTGAAGAAGCGATCGTCATGGTTGAAGCCGGAGCGAGTGAAGTTTCGGAAGAGATCATGGTCGAAGCGCTCATGTTGGCCCACAAGGAAATCAACCGGCTCTGTCGCTGGCAGAGGGAACTCTACAAAGCACTCGAGATTCAGAAGCGCGAAGTCACGCCAGTCGTGCTCGACGAAGAGATGCAGCGAGAGATTTCCGAAAAATACTCCGAACGCTTGCGTGCAGCGCTCGACACAGGTACCCAGGATAAGCGCTCGAGTTACGCTGCGGTTGACGAGTTGAAGAAGGAAGTCGGTGAGTCGTATCCGGAAGATCAGCCCGAACGACGTGCGATGGCCAGGCTGATCTACGATCATCTCAAGGAAACGATCTTCCGCGACGACATTCTGAACAAACGACGACGCCCCGATGGACGAAGATTTTCCGAGATTCGTCCGATCACGGCGGAGGTCGGTTGGCTGCCACGTGTTCACGGTTCTGCCCTTTTCACACGCGGTGAAACACAGGCGCTCGTATCGACAACACTCGGCACCAAAGAGGACGAGCAGTTCATCGACGATCTGGAGAAGGGGGAAGTTAAACGACGATTCATGTTGCATTACAACTTCCCGCAATACTCGGTCGGCGAAGTTGGTCGTTTCGGATCATCGAGCCGCCGCGAGATTGGACACGGTGCTTTAGCACGGCGAGCGCTCGAGACAGTCCTTCCTGACGATTCAGAATTTCCCTACACAGTTCGCATAGTTTCAGAGATAACAGAATCAAACGGTTCGTCTTCGATGGCGACAGTGTGTGGCGGAACTCTTTCGATGATGGATGCGGGCGTGCCTTTGAAAGCACCTGTTGCCGGAGTTGCGATGGGGCTTGTCATGGAAGGTAACAAGTACGCGATCCTGACCGACATTGCCGGCGCCGAAGATCACTACGGCGACATGGACTTCAAAGTCGCGGGAACACGCAACGGAATCACTGCGCTTCAGATGGACATCAAGATCGGCGGCATCAACGCGCAGATCATGGCCGAAGCACTGGAGCAGGCGAAGAAGGGCCGGATCTACATTCTCGGCGCGATGGAAAAGACGCTTGATACTCCACGCGAACAGATTTCCGCATACGCTCCGCGAATCATCCAGATCAGAATCAATCCCGACAAGATCCGCGACGTTATTGGACCAGGCGGCAAAGTCATCCGATCTCTGGTTGAAGAGACCGGTGCAAAGATCGACGTGTCTGACGACGGCACGATCTCGATCGCGACGGCGAGTGGTGAGGCAGCGGATGCGGCGGTCAATCGTATTCGAGGTCTGACGGCAGAGGCTGAAGTGGGCCAAACCTATCTCGGTACTGTGAACAGAATCGTGGACTTCGGTGCGTTTGTAGAAATATTCCCGGGCACCGATGGGCTGCTGCACATTTCAGAGATTGCGGATCGTCGTGTGAAAGACGTTCGGGATGAGTTGAAGGAAGGCCAGCAGATTCTCGTGAAATGCATCGGCCGCGAAGGCAACAAGATCAAGCTTTCGCGCAAAGCCGTTCTGCGTGAGGAGAATCGAAAAGCCGAAGCAGCCAGTCAAAGCGGCGACGGCGAGATGTAAGCGGCGACACGGAGACGCGGAGACGGGGAGACGGGGAGACGGGGAGACGGGGAGACAGGGAGACGGGGAGACGGGGAGACGGGGAGACGGGGAGACAGGGAGACACGGAGACACGGAGACACGGAGACGGGGTGACCCAGGAAGTCTCCGCGTCTCCGCGTCTCCCCGTCTCCCCGTCTCCCCGTCTCCACGTCTCCCCGTCTCCCCGTCGTCGCCGGACCATGTGGTCCAATTCTCAGACGGATGGTCCAAGATTCAGACGAAACCCGCCCTAAAATCCTGCAAAATCCAGCTTTTCTGGACGTTTCTAGACGGCCCTGAATTTGCACACGGATTTGCGAACGAATATGTCCCAGAGACTCCGAGAGGTCGTTGATCTTTAGCCTTTCAAGACACTCTCCTCTGTCAAAAAATATCCAGGTATTCACCAACAACGCGCGTGCGGCTGGAGTTTTTGGGGTATTAGCAGTGTCCTTCCAGTGGATAAAGCTAACTCGGTGTATGACCAGACTGTTCAAACAGTATGAACTTAACTGCCCCCAATTTTCTCATTAAAAAGACCCAGCGCAGTGGGCTGCGAGCGGTCCGCGTGTTCGCTACGGTCTTAACTATTTTCAGTTTGACAGCGGCGCCCGTTCTCGCCGATACGGTGCGAGTCAACCAGGTGGTCCAAACCGTGACTTCGCAGGGTCCAGTCGACATCCGTGTCAATACAACCGTCACGCAGGATCCAGTCAATCCTGGTCCAAAGACTGCTACCCCACAAACTGGACCACGTAACGATTCGCAGGCTGTGAACCAGGACGGAACGAAAAGCGACCCGCTACTCTCCGGTGTAACAGTTAGCTCCGGACAACAACTCGGAGTCGACATCGCAGAAGAGGGCGAAGTCGAAGGTACTATTTGCGATTGCGGTGAAATCTATGTCGCGGGCGGAGCATTTCCGAAATGGCCGTTGTTGTTTCTCGGCGCTATCCCGCTTTTCTTCATCAGCGATTGCGACAACTGTGATGAGCCTCCGGACTCAACCCCAACCCCAACCCCAACGCCGACAGTATCTCCATCGCCGCCGCCTCCCGGAGTTCCAGAACCTGCATCATTGCTTCTGTTCGGAACTGGTCTGGCCGCGTTTGGCGCAGGTTTGCGACGGCGGTATCAAAAGATAAAACTTGCAGAGCAGATCAAAGCGCAGGAGGAGGAATAATGTCTGGACTACCCACGTTCATCCTCGACGGCAAATTCAAGCTCGCGTTTGTAGCTATGCTTGCGCTGACTTTTTTCGCGGTCCATCCATTCGACGTCTCTGCAAAAGCGAAGAAGGCGAAGTACGGAACAATCAAGATTCAGACGAACCCCGGCGGTCTGTTGCTTACAATTGACGGTAAGCCTAGGGGCGAAACCACTACGCAGTATCGAGCGATCGATTTGGAGCCCGGACTGCACAGTGTTGCCGTAACTCTCCCCAACGGCAAAATGTGGTCGCGCGAAGTCGAAGTGCCGGCGGGCCGCGTGAAGTGCGTTGTGGTGAACTACCGGCCGTTGCCACCATTGCCCAAGTCTCCATGTCCGTATCCGGTGAGCATCTCTGCACCTGACAAAGTCATGGAAGGCGAGATCATCACTTTCGCCGCCGACGTCGAGTATGGTGGCACCGCCAGTTTGAATTACAACTGGAAGATCAGCCCATCAACTGTGCGCATCCTTACGGGCGCCGGCTCGCCGACGATCACTATCGATTCGACGGGACTCGGTGGACAGCGCATCGTAGCTACGCTGACTGCTGATGACGGATCGTCCGATCCGGCTTGCGCTCAAAGTGCACAAGCGGTTTCAGTGGTTGCTCCTCACGTGCGGATAAGCATCGTTTCGTCCGAATTTGATGAGTGTAACAACTGCACGTTCGACGATCAGAAGGCGCGTCTTGATAACCTCGCGGTCGACTTGCAAAACGATCCGAGCAAGCGTGCATACATCATCGCTTATGGTGGACGGATGAGTCCGTTGGGCCAGGTCGAAGTGCTGATGTCACGCTCGCGCGATTACCTGGTCACGCAACGCCAGATCGATGCTTCGCGACTGACGGTCGTCAATGGAGGATTCCGCGAAGAGGACAGTGTTGAGCTTTGGATCGTTCCGAGTGGCGCGGAACCTCCTCGAGCGACACCGACGGTACCGCCGAGTGAGATGAAAGCGCCCGCAAAGCGTCGCAAGCGCGGCTAAAATCGGAGCTTTGCCTCAAACGTCGAAAGTCATTGTTGGATACAGTCAGTACCGTAACGCGGTAGCGTCGGGTCGTACGGCAGCCTCTCAATTTGCTAAGAATATCGTATGTTCGAGGCTGACCCGACGCTACCGCGTTACGGTACTGACCTCGTCCAAGTCGTAATCCTGACTTTTGAGGCAAAGCTCTGAATCGAAGTCATTGGTCAAATGATATATGACCAATGATTTTTAGTTTTGTGTATCTGCGGTTCTGGTTTACATTTAGATCCTTCCCCGCGAACTAGCCCCCCGGATGTATCTGTCTCAAAGTTAAAGGAGGAACCTTCATGGCCGAAGAGGGCGAAGGTGGAGGTGGCGGCGGTGTGGGCGTTGTCGCCATACTGGCGATTTTTGTGATTGTCATACTGGCACTGGTGTTTGTTTTTAGAAACCGGTTGTTTGGAGGTGGAGGAAAGCAAAACATCGACGTAAACATTTCAACCCCGAGCAGCAAATAGGCAGCGAAGTAGTTCGACAGGATTAGCAGATTCTCGGATGCGTTTTACTAATCTCGTGAATTTTGTTAATCCTGTATTCGTGCCTGCACCAAACATCGACACCATCGTATCGCTCGCGAAACGGCGAGGCTTTGTTTTCCCTTCTTCCGAAGTTTACGGCGGCCTCGGCAGCGCCTGGGACTATGGTCCATTGGGCGTCGAGCTTTCCAACAACATCAAGCAATCATGGTGGCGTTGGCTGGTGTATGACCGCGATGACATCGAGGGAATTGACTCATCAATCATTCTCAATCGTCTCGTCTGGAAATACTCAGGTCACGAGGCGACGTTCAATGATTTTTTGGTTGATTGTCGCAACTGCAAAGACCGTTCTCGAGCTGACAAGATCGTCGATAACAAGTGCCCAAAATGCGGTGCGAGTGACTTCACCGAAGCTCGACCATTCAACACCATGTTGCAAACGAGGCTGGGGGCCGTTGCAGACGATGATCCGGCTGCGTTGGCCTATCTCCGACCCGAAACTGCTCAGGGTATATTCATCAACTTCTTGAATGTGCAGACCGCAATGCGCCGCAAGTTGCCGTTTGGTATCGCGCAAGTTGGTAAGTCTTTTCGCAACGAAGTGACTCCCGGAAACTTCATCTTAAGAACGCGCGAGTTCGAACAGATGGAGATGGAATACTTTGTCGCGCCAACTGCCGAACATTCGAAGTTAGTAGACTATTGGGTCGAGCAGTACCTCGAGTGGTTTAGCTCTCTCGGTCTGATTCGCGACAACCTTTATCTGTATGAAGTCCCGAAAGAGGAATTGGCGCATTACTCCAAACGCACGGTCGACATCATGTACAGATATTTTCCGGAGCGAGATAAGCCGTGGGAAGAATTGATGGGAATCGCGTGGCGAACTGATTTCGATCTGAGCACACACTCGAAGAATAAACTCGACGAGGAAGGGAAGCGTATCAATCCTGACTCGACTGAGGATCTCTCGTACTTCGATGAACCAACCAAGCAGCGGTTTTATCCGCACGTAATCGAACCGGCGGCAGGTGTTAACAGAACCGTGCTGGCGGTGTTGATGGATGCTTATTCGGAGAAGACAAACGACAAGGGTGAGATGAGAGTGATTCTCAAACTCAGTCCGCAGCTTGCTCCGATCAAAGCGGCGATCCTGCCGCTGGCGAAAAACAAGCCGGAGATCGTGGGTATGGCGAAGGCGATTAAGCGATCGCTGCAACCAGTGCTGCGTGCGGTTTACGACGACACGGGCGGAATCGGAAAGCTGTATGCGCGCCAGGATGAGATTGGTACTCCGTTCTGCGTGACCGTCGATCACCAGTCGCTTGAAGATGAAGCCGTGACCGTGCGCGATCGAGATACTTGGGAGCAGGAGAGAGTGAAAGTTTCGGATC
>Ga0105240_10014439_pt1 | contig 10785 bp, 9 predicted proteins | sample KBSC54metaG_FD_80426 | JGI IMG/M metagenome (GOLD analysis project Ga0105240, IMG submission 80426) | Corn rhizosphere microbial communities from Kellogg Biological Station, Michigan, USA - KBS C5-4 metaG | ecosystem: Host-associated > Plants > Roots > Rhizosphere > Soil | place: Michigan, USA...
TCCGGCTTCGGTCCGCTGCACGCGGTGAAGCATTCGGCGATCCTCTCGAAGACGCCGGCTTATTGGGCGCGCCCCGCAGTGCCGCTCGGCACCGACAAGCCGGAATGGCCGGCGCGGTAGCGACGGCGGTGAGATGAAGCGATGAATGGCACAGCGGCGACGCTAGGCTTCTCGAACTCCAGCCCTGCGTAACGCTTCTATGAGCCTCTGCTTGTCCTGTTCTCGCTGAAAAGGATAGTGCTCGCATATTTTGCGGATGTTTACGTCTGGATCGACCCGCCCATATGCCTGCACGCCGTTCCTCGCTTCGGCCGTGCGTCCGAGCATCGCGTTGGCGGCGATGGCCACCCGAAGAGCCGGCATCCAGTTCGGCTTTACCCTCGCCGCCATGGCTGCCCAATCGGACGCTTCCTGGTCTCGGCCTGCGATGAAATGCGCAAATGCCATTGCGCTTTGGGTAAGGAAGACGCGCGGGTCGAGTGGATTGAGCCGCATGGCCCTTTCCAGGCTCCGGATTGCTTCCTCGTGGTCACCCGCGTATCCGCGCACCCAGCCGCTTCGCTGCCACGCGGTCGCGAGATTGACATCCAGCTCAAGCGCGCGATTGATCAGCAGGAGTGCGCGTTCCACTTCTTTGAAAAAGAACGCGCGCACGTGACCTCCCCAGCACAAGGCCACTGCATCATCGCTTCCCAATTCCACGGCCCGTTCCGTAAGACGCGAGATTTCCTCCCGGTCAAAGTCCAGCGGCCAACCGTTGGCCTTTGCAAACTGGTAGCAAGAGGCAGCTAACCCATAGGGCGTGGCAAACTCAGGATCTTTTTCGATGGCCGCATAGAAGTACCTCAACGCATTCGCATTGTCGTCCTTGGACCAGCGGTTCCAGCTTGCGAGCCCGCGCAGATAGAGATCGTAAGCCGCAGGATTGCTGGTCAATTCACGCTTCGCGCGATCCATCTCGGCTTTTTCAAGTTGCGGTGCTATCGCTCCAACGACTCGCTCAACAAGCCGGTCTTGAAGCTCGAAAGGGTCGGCGCTGGTGTAGTCGAACTTGTCAGCCCATAAATGCCGGCCCGATACGCCCTCTATGAGCTGTCCGGTGACCCGCATGCGGTCGCCTGAGACCCTGATGCTTCCTTCCAAGACGTAACGAACGCCGAGCTCGCGCACGACCTGCTTCACGTCGACCGATCCGCCCTTGTAAGTAAATGACGAATTGCGGGCGATGACAAAGAAGCCGCGATTGCGCGACAATGCGGTGATGATGTCTTCAACAATCCCGTCGACGAGATAGTCCCTGTCAGGGTCTCCGCCCAGATTAAGAAACGGCAATACGGCGATCGAAGGCTTTTCGGAGGTGCCGCTCGGCAGATCGGGCGGGCGGACCATGGCATCGCCGTTATCCTCGCGAACGGCTCCCACAAAACGCACGCCCCTGCGCGGCAAGGTTTTTATCAGTCGCTGCTCGTAGCCGGTATCTCCGATGACACCCCGGGCTGCGTTGATGCGGTTGGCCAGGGCGGACTCCGAAACGATGCGCCCGTGCCAGACCGCTGCCAACAGATCATCCTTGGTGACGACCCGATCGCGATGTCGCATCAAATGAACAAGAAGGTCGAAAACCTGGGGCTCGACAGCCACAAGCGAGCTTTTCCGGCGCAATTCCCGCCGATCCGTGTCGAGTACGCAGTCCTCGAAATAATAGCGCAAGACAAGATTCCGCTCGTCACCCGGCCGAAGTGTAACACGCGGTCTCCAAAGAAAAAATGGAGGGAACCCTAAGCGGAAACTAATCCGGCCTGAAAGACGGCGGCGGCGGTCTCTGGCATTGGGGCACCGACCGGGAAAGCGTGAGGAGCAAGAACGTGAAACTGTCCTTGTCCGGAGGCCGGCTCGTGGCCGCATTGGTAATAGTTGTCGCCGGGCTGTGGCTGATGCCTTCAACGGTGGCAGCGCAACAGAAATACATCGTCGAGCCGATTGCCGAGATGAAGGTCAAGCAACTGCCCAAAGGCGAGTTGTTTTGGCGCATCGAAAGTTTCCCGACGCTGGATGCGGCGAAAACCGCCGCACCATCGTATCGCTGGAATCCGGACACCGTCAGCTACGACGGATTGCCTTCGCTGTCGGCTGAGGTCGCCGGCAAAGCATGGCTCTTCACTCTCGGTCCGAAGGGTGGGTCAACGGCGGGCGGAACGAAGGTTGCCGAGATAGGACCTGTTCCTCCGCTCAGCGCTCCCGAGTATCTGTTGCGCGTGAACTACGGCCACGGGCCGCCGGGTGCAACGACACCGGTGCATATGCATCCCGGATCCGAAACGTTTTATGTAGTCGCTGGCAAATTGAGCCAACGGACTCCGCAGGGCGTGATGAATGTCGAGGCTGGGCACTCAATGAATGGACATCCGGCCGGGACAACAATGGAAGTTTTCAACAGCGGGACGACAGAGTTGACAGCGCTCATCATGTTTGTGGCCGACGCGACCAAGCCGTTTTCGGTGCCGGCCAAGTTCGAGTAAGGCAAACGTCTCGATTGCGATCGTGCGCGCGCCAGCCCCGTTTGCCTGCACATGTTCTGAACCCAAGGCGGATGTAAGCGCGTCGCCCTCTATTTGCGTTCCTGACGAGGCTTCCGCCGGCGGTCTTCTGTTTCTGCGTCTTTCGGCGGTGATATCGGCTTGCGGCTGCTGGCGTGCCGCAGCCAATCGGCGAAGGCAGCCACCGACGGGTCTTCGGCCAGGCGCTGCTCGAACTGGAGAACGAAGGATCGGCGCGTGGGACGGATGATCGGGGACGCCCTGACGATGAGGCCGCTTGCGAGGTCAGGTGCCAAAAGACCGTCGATGGCGATCGTGACGCCGAGCCCGGCCGCCGCCGCTTCGACGGCCAGGCTCAGACTCTCGAAGCTGCTGCCGCCCCGGACGGAAACGTCGGCGAGACCGGCGTGATCGAGCCAGCGGCGCCAGTCGTCCGGACGGGGGCGGGCGTGAAGCAGCGGCACAGTGGCGAAGTCGAGCCCGCCTTTTTCCAGCAGTCGCGGTACGCAGACCGGTACGGTCGAGATCGGCAGCAACGGGATCGTGACGAGCCCGCTCCGCGGCTGCGCGTCGGAGACTGCGATGATGGCGTCGAAGCGGCCCGCGAGCAGATCGACCGGGTCCGAACTCGTGTGAAGATCGATCTCGAGCTCGGGATGGGCGGTCGCGAGCGTCGGCCAGATCGGGAGCAGGTACCGCGACAGGAAGAAGCCGTAGGCGCCGATCGTCAGGCGCCTGAACCGGCGCAGGCGCACGCCATCGGCGGCCGCGGCGATCCGGTCGAGGGCCTCGCGCGCAGACTCGGCAAAGGCCGCGCCCGCCGAGGTGAGTGTCAGTCCCCGCGGGCCGCGTAGGAAAAGCGCCGTGTCCATGCGCTCCTCGAGCGCCCGGACATGCCGGCTCACCGCGCCGACCGTGACGTTCAGTTCCTCCGCGGCCCGGGTGATCGAGAGGTGGCGCGCCGCGGCCTCGAAGGCGCGGACCGCGTGCAGCGGCGGGAGACGTCGAGATGGCATCAGGCGGAATCCGGCTGAGCCTTGAGTTTAGCTCAAGGCGCCCACCGAAGAAGTCGTTTGTCGGCTCCGTTGTCAAGTCATAGGCCAATAGACAGGGCCGGCTGACCGGCAGCCACGACAACGGAGGAAGCCCATGAACGTCCACGTCGCACAGACTGGCCGCCAAGCCGCCGCGAGGCGTTCGGAGGCCCTGGCTCCCACCTGTCGGGGGTCGAACTTCTACGACATCGACCAGGGCCTGCGCAGCATCCTGCCGCTCTACATGGACGGCGCGCTCCTGGACCACCTTCGGCCGCATCTGGGCGAACTCGGAGAGCTCGGCGGCGGGCGGCTGCACGACCTGTCCGCCCAGGCGGAGCGGCACGATCCGGTGCTGCACGCGCGTGACGGCTACGGCCGCGACGACGAATGGATCGAGTACCATCCCGCCTACCGCGAGATGGAGCAGATCGCGTTCGGTCGCTTCGGCATGCACGCGATGAGCCATCGCGCCGGCGTCATGGGATGGCCGGCGCCGATGCCGCCGGTCGCGAAATACGTCTTCCACTACATGTTTGCGCAGTCCGAGTTCGGACTCTTGTGTCCGGTGAATCTCACGGACAGTTCGTCCGAGCTCGTCCGCCGTTTCGGCACGGCCGAGCTTCGCGAGCGCTATCTCGACCGCATGTGGAGCCAGGACACCGGAACGCTGCTGAAGTGCGCGCAGTTCATGACCGAGAAGAGCGGCGGCTCCGACGTCGGCGCGGCCGAACTGACGGCTGTTCGCGACGGCGACGCCTGGAGGCTCTACGGCGAGAAGTGGTTCTGTTCGAACGCCGACGCCGAACTCGCGGTCCTGCTGGCGCGGCCTGAGGGCGCGGCGGCGGGCGGTCGCGGCCTCGGCCTGTTCCTGATGCCGAAAACGCTTGCCGACGGCACACGCAATTCCTACCGGATCCTCCGCCTCAAGGACAAGCTCGGCAGCCGGACCATGGCGAGCGGCGAGATCGCCTTCGAGGGGGCCGTCGCCTATCAGCTCGGCGAGCTCGATCAGGGCCTCAAGCACATGCTGGTGATGGTCAATTCCAGCCGCGTCTCGCATCTCGCCCGCGCCGCTGGCATGATGCGTCGCTGTCTCAACGAGGCGCTCGTCGCCTCCCGTCACCGCAATGCCTTCGGCCGCGCCGTGATCGATCATCCGTTGATGCGCCGTCAGCTCCTGAAGCTGATGGTGCCGACCGAGCAGGCGCTGTCGGCGTTGCTGTATTCGGCGACGGCCGACGAGAAGGTGCTTCGCCTGCTGACCCCGATCGTCAAGTATCGCGCCTGCCGCGACAACGTGACCGTCGCCACCGGCGCGATGGAGGCCCGCGGCGGCAACGGCTACATCGAGGATTGGCCGAACGCCCGCCTCGTCAGGGACGCCCATCTCGGACTTATCTGGGAAGGGACGAGCAACATCAACGCGCTCGACGCGGTTCAGCGCGCGGTGGGCAAGGCCCGCGCGCACGAAGCGCTGCGCGACGATGCGAACCGGCGGCTGGAGAACGAGCCGGGCCTGCCGGGCCAGTTCCGTACGCGTCTCGCCCTTGCCATGGCCGAGGCCACGCGCTTCGCCGAACAGGTCGCGGCGGCTCCGGAATACGAACGCTACTGCCGCGTCGCCGCCGGCAAGCTCTATCACGCGACGACGGCGGCCCTGCTGGCGGCGGAGGGCGCACGCCTCGGCAAGGCCGGTGGTGACGCCCGGCGGCTTTTGCTGGCGCGCTTCGTGCTTGAGCACCGCCTGGAGGATCGCCAGTCGGCCGGCTTCGAGTCGCAGCGTTGGGAGGACGAGGCGATCGATCTTCTGCTCGCCGACGATCCGGTCCCGATGGCGAAGGCGACTTCGCTCGCGCAGGGATAAGCGCAGAGGGTAAGTCATGGGCGCATCGTGATCGAACGGAACGGACGACCGATGACGAACGCAATCGAAGCGGAGCACCGTCCCGGCCGCGGGCCGGCGATCGTCCTCGTCCATGGCAACTCCAGTTCGCGGGCGATCTGGCGGCCCCTCATGGCCCATCTCGCAGGTCGCGAGCTGCTGGCAATGGATCTCCGCGGGCATGGAGCCAGCGCGTGGGCCCGCCCGCCGGACTATTCCACGGCCGGCTATGCCGACGACATCGCGCGGGCCGTCGAGCGTCTCGCCGGCCGCGCGTTCGTACTTGTCGGCCATTCCAATGGCGCTCTTTCGGCCGCATACTACGCGGCACATCATCAACCGAAGCCGAAAGCACTCGTCTATATCGACATCTCGCCGAGTGTTCCGGCGAGCCAGGTAAGCTACTTCCATCAGCGTGCGGCGAGCGTCGATCGCCTGTGGACATCGCTCGAGAAGCTGACCACGACGATGAGCGCGGCCGACCCGACCGTGCCGACGGGCGCGTTCGCGGCCTATCTGTCCGAGTTCGCCGAACCGGTGGAGGGCGGCCTCCGGCAGATGCTGGATCCCATGACCTTCGGCGCCTGGGCCCCGGCCGACGTCTGGGAAGACCTTCGCTCGCTCGCCATGCCACTTCATCTCGTCCGCGGAGCGACCAGCCGCGTCCTGTCGACCGAAGTGGCGGAGGAGATGCGCGCACGACTTCCCATGGCTCGCTTCCACCAGATCAATGGCGCGGGTCACTTCCTCATGCTGGCGAAGCCCGAGCGTCTCGCAGCGATCATCGAGGAGGCCATCCTCGACATCGAGGCCGTCGGCGCCTGCGAGGATTGAAACAGATCCGGGGAACTTGCTTCAAATGACGTACATTCGGCCTCTCGTCAAAATGCTTTGGTCGGTTGACTTGGATCAATGGCAGTAAACCGCGGCTCCCGTCATCCTCCAGTTCGCAATTGCGATGAGGAGGATCGACATGCATCGGAGAGGGCGTTTTTTGATCAAGTCAGTAACCGTCACAGGGATGGCAGCCAGCTTTCTGTTGGCGGTCGCGGGTGTCGCTGTCAGTCCAGCGCCGGCTGGCGCGGTAGTATACTGCCAGTACGTCGGTTATCCGCACGGTTGCGTGGCAAGGGCAGGGGTCGTGCTCAGGCCTCGTCCAGTGGCGCGCGCTGCGGTCCGTCATAACGCCGGTGGCAATCTAAATGGCGGCGTTAACCGCGTTGGGGTGCGGCGGTAAGGACCAGGATTGCGGGTCACGTACCTGGACGCGCCAAGCCCCCAGGTTCGTGACCCGCTGCGCCATTGTCAAAACCGGCTTGGCCGGTTCGCAAGCCTGCGCCGCGAGATGCGGTGCTGGCGTCCCGCCGATCGCGGCGTCTCTCCGCCCGTCGCGTAGAGCAAAGACCGCATCGGCTGAGTAGAAATTGAATGCTGCTGCGGGCAGGACATATGGGTTGGAAGAATCTGTTTTATCTCAGGGATTACTTGAGATCGTCGCTATGGTTGGTCCCGTTCATCACCATCCCGATCGAGCTCGCAGCAACGCGAATACTACATCGTCTCGATAGCTGGCTTGGCTGGACGCTGCTGGACCTTGGTGTCTCGGGTGCCCAGGGAATGCTGAATGCGATAATAACTGCGACGCTCAGCTTTGTTGTTTTTACGTTTGGATCGTTGCTTGTTGCTCTTCAGATCGCAAGCGGCCAGATGACTCCACGCATCATCGCTACAATATTGGTGCGTGACAATGTCGTCAGGTACACCACCGGTCTTTTCATTTTCACATTGCTATTCGCAATCAGCGCATTAAACAGAATTCAGACGACCGCATTTCAATTGGTGGAATTTCTCGCCGCCTGCCTCGGTGTACTCTGTTTCGCCGCGTTCCTCTTTCTGATTGACTATGCTTCGAGGCTCCTTCGGCCGATCAGCATCATACAGCGCGTCGGCGAAGCCGGTCTTGCGGTGATACGAAACGTCTACCCTCATCCAAGCCTGGATGCAGGTGAAACAACCAGGCTGGTTAAAAACCTCGGCCCGCCGGGTCGTATCATTCAACACCAGGGCAAGTCTGAGATCATTCTGGCCGTTAATCTGAAAGATCTAATGGCGCTGGCTGAAAAGTCGCACGGCATCATCGAGCTCGTGCCTCAAGTCGGCGATTTTGTCGCGACCAGCGAGCCACTCTTCAGATTGTACGATGGTGCCACATCGCTCGACGCATCGGAACTGCAATCAACCCTCGCATTCGGACCCGAACGGACGCTGGAGCAGGATCCGACGTTTGCATTCCGTATCGTGATCGATATCGCCCTCAAAGCGTTGTCACCTGCCATCAATGATCCGACAACGGCCGTGATTGCAATCGATCAGCTTGCTCGGCTGCTTCGCAGCGCCGGAAGCCGCAACTTGCATACGGATGAACTGTTAGACACAACAGGCGAGTTGCGGGTCATTTGTCGAACACCCAACTGGGAGGATTTTGTTCATCTGGCGTTGACAGAAATTCGCCTTTGCGGGGCGCAGAACATGCAGATCGTGCGACGATTGCGGGCGATGATTGAGAACCTGATCGAAACTTTGTCGAAGCACCGTCATCCCGCATTGCAGGCGCAACTGACACTTCTCGATCGTGAAGTCGATAGATCGTTTGTCTTCGTGGAAGACCGCGCTCTCGCACTTGTCGCCGACACCCAAGGGCTGGGAGGAGCCTCGGGAGGAATGCACGTTAATTCTCAGTCGGTTTAAGCCTCGGTAGTGCGGCGAGCGCATCCGGGACAATCGAGCCCGTCTCAGTTGTCGAGTTCATTTCACCGTCGCCGTGGCGCCTACGGCCGGCGCCGGCGACCTTACGCTGAAGTTCGGCGCGTTCACGATGGGAGGAATGGGCACCGCAACTTTCGGCGCCATCATCCTCTATCAACTCGTGGCCTGGAGCGGCACGGACGAATAATGCCGTGCGGGCGTCTCGCGCCCGGCCGCGGTCCCCGAGGCGACCGCGGCCGCAGGTAATCGTGCCCACGAATGGGCGCATGCCCATGTATTCTGCCCACTCGATTTGTGGTTGACGCTTCCCACCGCTTGTTCCTTGATCGTCGCCAGGCGCGGAAAACCGCGGGGAGCGAACAACCATGCGGCTGGAAACATACCAGGAGAGGCCGGTGGGCGGGACGTCGGAAGAGATTCTGGGCGAGATCAGGGAGTTCTGCCGCGCGACGCAGACGGCGGAATCGACCTTCGGTCGCCTCGTCGTCAATGACGGCAAGCTGGTGTCGCGGCTGCGCGATGGCGCCAAGATCACGACCGGCACGCTCGATAAGGTCCGCGCCTATTTGAACGAGCACCAGCCAGTGCCGGCCAATGGCAATGGCGCGGCTGCGCCGCTGGCCCATGCCCTCAATGACCGCGCTTCGGTACGCGACGACGTTGTGCCATCAGGCTTCCGCTTCTTCGACAACCGGCAGAAATACCTGCTGTTCGTCTCGACCTGCAGTGAGAAGACCGAGATCGCCAACCGGGTGTCGCTGGAGCTATCCACGCTTCAACCCTCGCCACCGGCGCTGCGGCTGTTCGATGCCGGCGTCGGCGACGGCACGGTACTGTCGCGGGTGATGCGGGCGCTGCATGCGCGCTTTCCGACCATGCCGCTTTACGTCGTCGCCAAGGAAATCTCCTACGAAGACGTGCGCATGATGCTGGAGAAGATGGCGGACCGCCTGTTCGAGCATCCCGCGACCGTGCTCGTCGTCACCAACCTCTATTACGCCGAGGCGCCGTGGCTGACGCCGCGCTCGGTGACCTCGGCGCAGGGGCTGATCTGGAAGGACGTCGCGCTGACCGGCAACACCGCGCACGGTTTTGCCGAGCAGATCGGTGCGCTCGAGGGTTTTCTCGCCGAGCACTGGCGCGCCGGGATCAGCCAAAAGACCGGCAATCCCGTCTATCAGCGGCCGATCGTGCTGACCTTGCGACGCGAGGATCATTCCTTCCTGCTCGATCCGATCATGCCGCGGCCCGGCCGCGTGATGGCCGACTACGACCTCGTGATCGCCTCGCAGCCCTATCGGGCGCGCATCGGCGTCGAGTTCAAGGCCTCCAAGGTGGTGACGCCACTGGCGCGTTCCCTCCGGCCGGGCGGCCGGCTGATCGGCATCCATTCGCATGGCCACGATCCCGGCATGGAGATCATCGACCAGGTCTGGCCCGGTGAGGACCCCTTCAAGACCGACCGCTACGGGCTGCTGCGCCAGGTCAAGCATGAGCTGGGCTCGGCCGCGCGCCACTATAATTTCAACGCGTCGTCGGATGCGCGCTCGATCTTCCGCTACCAAATGCACACGCTGCCTGACGAAGTCTCGGGGCCGATCGGCACCTCGACGCTGTTCGCGGCCTGGAATGCCGCGATCTACGTGGCGCAGATCGAGGACAACCGCTTGCAGGAGGTGGTGCGCGACGGCCGCTATCTCGAGGCCACCGACCGCGTGCTGAAGAAGCATGGCGGGCTCTGGTTCAACGACGAGACCTACGTGATTTCGCGCCGCCGCGCGCCGGCATAGCTGAGGAGGGGCCATGACCACCTCATGCGAACTCCTGCCGCTGCTTGCCGCAGCTTCTGTCGAAATCTCCTCCCACGGCCATCAGCTCGCCGAGCTCCGCGAGCAGTTTACCGCCGGCACCGACGTCACTATTACCTTCCTCCCCGGCGACAATTTCCGCAGCAATGTCGAGACCGCCATGGCACTCCGCCGCGCCGGCTTCAACCCGGTGCCGCACATCGCGGCGCGCGAAATCCCCTCGCGCGAGGGGCTGAACGATTTTGTGGCGCGGCTGCGCAGCGAAGCCGATGTGCGGCGGGTGCTGCTGATCGCGGGCGATGTGGCGGCAGCGAAGGGCCCGTTCAAATCGAGCCGCGACGTCGCGGCCACCGGCCTGTTGCAGGCGCATGGCATCACCCGCGTCAGCATCGCCGGCCATCCCGAGGGACATCCTTATCTCGACGAGGCCGCGATGTTCATTTCCCTTGCGTGCTGGCGCGACTGGTCGCGCGCGGCTGGGGTGCGGGTCGATATCGTCACCCAGTTCTGCTTCGAGGCCGCGCCGATCCTGAAATTCATGGGCGAACTGCAGGGGCGCAACATCGACCTGCCGGTCATCGTCGGCCTCGCCGGACCGGCGACGCCGGCGACATTGACAAAATTCGCGCTCCGCTGCGGCATCGGCAATTCCATGCGGGCACTGCGCGGCCAGATCGGCCGCTTCGGCCGGCTCCTGGTCGACACCGGGCCCGATGATGTCATGCACGGCCTTGAGGTGGCGCCGCGTGCGGCGA